>Ga0213881_10000023_pt1 | contig 162038 bp, 144 predicted proteins | sample BarmaccoBMER_R08_FD_160104 | JGI IMG/M metagenome (GOLD analysis project Ga0213881, IMG submission 160104) | Barbacenia macrantha exposed rock microbial communities from rupestrian grasslands, the National Park of Serra do Cipo, Brazil - ER_R08 ...
GGTGGCTGAAGTCCGAAAGCTGCTGAAACGATTCTCGAATCGCCGCATGGTCGGCAATCGCAGCGCCACCTCCGCCCTGGGGAGCATCCGCGCTCCTTTGAGGATTCGCTCCTCTCTCTTGACTGCGTTGCAATTGCTCGCGCAGCATTCTTATGTTCGCTAACGCGCGTGCCTCAGCGTCTTCGTTTTGGCCGGCTTGATTGCCGGCTTGGAAAGCTTGTTGCGCCTCGCCGAGTTGCCGGCTTAGCCGCTCGACCCCTCTCGTAACACTTTGCTCCAGCCCGGAAGCTCGCGATCCGTAGCCATCCCGAATCCATTCGGCGCTCTTCTTCATTCGCAGCGCCAGCTCTTTTTCCTGCGCTTCCGAAAGTGCCTCGCGCAACTTCGAAGATGTGCCGGGCTGAGTGCCGGCCGTATTTTGTGACTGCTCCTGCATGTCACGTTCGAGACCTTCAAGCTGCCGCGCCAGTTTCTCCTTCTGATCCGCAATCGCCTTTTCTTGACCAATTGCCGGGCTCGGCGGCTCCGACTCGAAGTGCTGCCAGAATTGGCGACCATATCGGACACCGAATCGCGGGTCATTCATTTCGGGCATGCTGCCCTGCAGACCCTCAGAATCCCTATCCGCTGTCGACCGATCGCTTCTTCCGGTCGAGCCGTATGTCTGTTTGACGCGATTGGCAATTTCTCTCTGGTTCTGCGCGATGTGCTGTGCTCGTTGGGCCAACTCGTTAATTGAATTGCCGGTCTGCTGATGCTGCGCATTGCTCAACAATTGCTGCGCCTTCCGAAGCTGATCTAAAGCGCGCTGCTGCGCCGCATTGCCGCGCTCGCTAACCGCTTTTCGCATCTGATCTTCGGCCTGCTGCAAACCTCGAATCGCTTCGCGCAACGCATTCTGTTGAGCGGCCGACTGCTGGCCGCTTGCTGCGTTCGACCCATTCTGCGCCAACTGCTCCATTTCTTGCCGGAGCTGCTCTGCTTCTCGCCGCAATTGTTCTTCTTGCCAGCGCTGCTCGAATGCCTGCTGCTGCATCCGTTGTGCCCCGAGCTCCTGCTGCCGATTTGCAAGCATTTGAAGCCGCTGCAACGCCTGATCTAAAGCTTTTTGCTCAGCGCTTGCCGACGCTGCGGATTCTCCCGTTTCGTATTGATTCTTTGTAGTGTCGAGTTCGAGATCGAACAGCCGCTCCAGATCACGCCCTGCGCCGCCGCTTCCCATCCCGCGCCCACTTTGCCCAAAGCCGACTTGAATTTCGCGAAACATTGACTCGGCTCGAAGCAGCGATTGCAATGCTTTCTGCTCAGGCGGGAGCGCGTTTTGCCATCTGCCCGGTTTCAGCTCCTTCGCCGCTTCACTCATCTGCTCGGAGGCTGCTTGCATCGCCTTCGAGAATCCTTCAAACTCGGAACTTGTTCCCACGAGGTCGCGATTTCCCATGCGCTCAGCGAGCGTCTTCGCTTGATCGCCTAATTTGGTTTCCATACCCGCCAGAAAACGCGCGTCCTCGGCAGCTTTCGTCTTTTCGCCCGGAGCATCCTTTATTTCGTTCCAAGTTGCCGCAATCAGCTGCTTTTGACGCTCCGAAATTCGGTCGTTCTCGCCGCCCATCGTTCCGTTACTGCTCATCTGTTGCAACTGCAGGAACTTGTAATCGAACGGCTCAGCCTGCGCGAAGGTGATCGATGTTCGTGATGTTTTGCTTGCGTCGCGCGCGGTGGCGTAGAAGCTGATCAAATCGCCGGGGACCAACTTGAAATCCTCAAGATAAAGGGTCGTTTCTCCTTGCGCCTCTTTCACACGCTTGGTTTTGAGAAGCGGGATAATCTGTTCCGCGCCTCCATTCACCGAATAATGCAGCTCCAGACTTTCGATTCCAAAATCATCAGTCGCTTGAACGGTTACGGGCACTTCCTCGATCGGGCTGACATGCGAGTCACGTCCCGGCCTAAGGATCTTCACTGAAGGCGGCTCGTCCTTTTTTGCTTCGATGAAGTAATCGTCGCTGATGCGGACGGTTTCTCCTCCGTCGAGCGCCGCGATGTAATACGAGCCATCTCTTTCTATGTGCATTTCCGCGTTCAACCAGTCTCTGTCAGTGCGGCCAAGCTCGATTTTTTGGCTGTTATTCAGAACGAGTACGCCACGGTCGAGCGGCCGGTCAGTCAGAACCGAAATATCGGCCCGGCTTCCTTCAACTGCGCGCACATCTCCGCCCGGATCCTCAACCGCATCTTTCAAACCCAACTGCGCGGGAAAATGGACGGTCACCCGCACGCGTTTCACCACCGGCAGGTCCTTAACGGCGAGCGAATACTGTTTGGACTCTCGCGCACCTGCCTCGACGAAGTAGTCTACCGAGTCAGAAAGACCAGCAAATAGAAACTCGTAACCATTTCCATTGCGCTCGGGTTGCATGGGAACTGCCTCCCACTTCGCAGCGGCGCGATATCTCACATGCAGAATCGCCTTTGCCGAAAAGCCAAGCAACTGGGCTGTAATGATCTGATCTGAGTTTCGCCGTACGGTTTTATTGCCGGGCTGAACCGCAATGTCATAAAGCGGGAGAGTCCCGGTATGGGCCGCGCCCGTCCAGAGCAGGGAAGCGCCATAGCCCCAGTAACTCGGTCCGGCTGTGATCATCCAGAGCAACACGCCAAACGTGATCACGGTGAAGGCCATAAATCCGCCGAACGAATTCGAGGGCGCAAATTCCTGGGGCTGGTGAGCCGTCGCAATGCGCAGCGTGTCTTGCGCGACAAGCTCGATGAACGGATTCGCGGAATCGCGTCGTTCTGAGAAAGTGAGCAGCCGTTCCTGGAAATCCGGAATACGCCGCTCAGCGAAGCGAGTCACCCAATACCGGTTCCTTCGGAGTAGCGGAAGCAACAGTCCAAGCGAAAGAGCAACTGCGATGGTCAGAAAGAGCAGAACTCGCAACGGCAGAATGAGTGGTTGAGCAAATTCGAAGCGGTTCGCAACCCAAATGAACGTGAGCGTTAAGAAAAGCGCAGAGCCTCCGACGATTGCCGCCCCGCGTGATGCCGCAAACAGACGGACTCTAATTTCTATGCGGCGCAGATACGAATTGAGGCTTTCAACCGCCGTCATGCTGCTTTCTGCCCCTCTCTCAAATACCGGCTCGCGAACACTGACTCAACCAGAGCAACCAAAAGCGCCAGGAACAAGAAGTAACGCCACAAGTTCCATGGACGAGTTTCCTGCTTCGCTTGCCCCGATTGCGCGGGTTGCCCCGTACTTCCAGTATTGCGCCAAAGCGCCAGGGTTTCGTCTGACGCACGCCTTAAATCCGACTCACGCCGGTCTGAATGCACAGCCATTAGCAGCCGTTTTCCATCCGCGCGTTGCACTTCATAGAACCCTTCCCGATCCAGATTAAAATCTCGCGACTTCGTGGCCTGAGCCAGGGATAATTCGTGCTTTCCATCCGGACCGATCACCTCCGCCGCCGTGGCTTGGTCGGCTCCGCGCCGAAGCTGTACCGGCGTGCCAGTCGTGACGTTCAAGCTAGCGTCGTCGGAACCAGCCAGAAACCGCCCGGTTTGCACCACAAACGGCAAAAACGAAGGATGGAGGCAGAAATCGCTCGTGGAATTATCCAGCGTCGAATCGAACGTAAGCACTCGACCTTCGCCTATCCGCTGTTCTAGTACCAATGGCGATGCATCCGCAAACCTCGCGATTACCCGTGCATCCGGAGTCGACGAGAGCCGGCCTGCAACAAAAAACTGCACGTTTTCGAGCCGTCCTACACCGGCGAGGGCCGGATGTTGACCATCCAAGAAACCAGGACTCTGCTGGTCGAGCCTCCCTGCAACGCGATCACCGGTTACTGGAACTCGACCCGCGCGCTCGACACTCGGTCCTATCGAAATCAGGAGGCCGCCGCCCCTTCGTACATACTCGCGGAGTTTTCTTTCGAGCACTTGATCGAGTTCGCCATCATCACCCAGCACCACAAACGAGTACTTCGACAAGTCAGCCCCGGCCGCGTTTTCCGCGAACATGGATTCGATTGTTAATCCTGCCTCGGTTGAAGATTCCATGGCTGCCTTGTAATAGAACGCTTCCCGTGAACGACTCCCCTGATACAAAAAGAGCACCTTCCGCGGGTCCGCCCTTTCTATAGAAAACGGAACCTCGTCATCATTCGGTAGTGGGTCGTGCGGCTCAATCCGAATCTCGCCTCGGTTTGCTCCATACGGCGCTTCGAAAGACAAAAATTCGATGCCCGCCCGTCCGTTCGCCGGAATGCTCACTTCTTTCGATGCTATGATCTTTCCGTTCAGAAGAAGCGAAACTCTGCGCGAAGCCATCGGTGTGTTCCATCCCGCGATCGTCGCGCTCACACGAGCTTGCCCAGCGCCGTAAATGTGAGTAGGTGCGCTCACTGTTTCCACAGCCCAATTCGGAGCGCCGGAATCGCCGATGCAGTGGAGCTTCAGAAAAGTATTTGCCCCAAGCCGCAAATCCGCAAAATCGGCCGGCATCGAGCTCTCTTGCATGTCGCTAATGAAGTAAACATCCAGGCGCATGCCGGCATTTTCACCGATGACGCGCAACGCGCGTGTCAGCTCACCGAAAGAGCTAGCGAGGTCGCCGGCCTGAATTGAATCGATTGCGGAAATGAGAATGTTTCGGTCCGTCTCGGGGCGCGTGAGAGCCTCTACTCGGGAGTCCAACGCGATTACCTCGGCAATATCGGAACCATTCAACTGCCCGATGATGCGGCGCGCTTCCGCCTTTGCTCTTTGCATGTTGTCTCCGTAGCGCATGCTGAATGACCGGTCAACCGCGATTACGGTCAGCTTTCGCCTGGCGGTCTCCCTCTCCATTCGACGCACAAACGGATTCGCAAACGCGAGCACCAGCAGCGCGAGCAGCGCAAGCCGGAGAGCGAGAAGCATCGGGTATTGGAGTCGTCTGCGCTTGGTTGAGCTCTGCAGCCTTCGCTCGAAGAACATCAGCGAGCTGAAGCGTTGCGGGTTCTCGCGATATTGCCTTAGCAGGTGTAGCCACAGAGGAAGCCCGGCTGCGATGAGGCCGGCCAGAAACCATGGCGCAAAGAGACCCACTTAGATCCTGTGCCGCCGAACCGTGAAATACTCGCGCAACGCTTCATCCAGCGGCCGGTCTGTCGGGAGAAAGAAGTATTCAAATCCTGCCGCGTGCGCCTTGGATCGCAAATGGTCGAGGTGAGCGCCGATCCTGCCGCGATATTCCGTGCGCGCATACTCCGGCGAAGCTTCAATGGCTTCATCAGTCTCCATGTCGATCAAAAGCGCGGCCTGGGGAAGCCGGGGCTCGAGCTCACCTCGATCGAGCACGTGAAACAGTACGAGCTGATTGCCACGGAATCGCAACGGTTCCACGGTACGGACTATATTCTCTGCGCTCTCGAAAAAATCAGAGATGAGGACCGTGATCCCGCGCCGTTTCAAAGCTTGTTGAAGCTCGAAAAACGGCTTGCTGAAATTAGTCCGTTTGCCGAGGCGCGCCCGATCAATCGCGTGCAGCAAACGCATGAGCTGTCCCTGCCGCCCGGATGGCCGGACAAAATCTGCCACGTCGTCATGAAACACTACGAGCCCGGTACTGTCCCGCTGCAGATGGGCGAGGTAAACCAGCGCGGATGCCAGAAACTTCGAGTAGTCGAATTTACTCACCGCGCCCGAAGCGAAACCCATACTCGCGCTGGCGTCTAACAGCACCATCACTTCTGTATTTGTCTCCCCGCGGTAGCGCTTAAGATACGCTCGTTCGGTTCGCGCGAAAACGTTCCAGTCCACGTGGCGTAGATCATCGCCGGGAGTGTATGCGCGGTACTCCGCGAATTCCTGGCTGAAGCCGAAATCCGGCGAGCGATGCAGCCCCGCTATGAAGCCTTCGACTACGGTTCGCGCAACCAGATCGAGACTCGAAATCTCGGCCAGCACGGCAGGATCGAGAAAGCGTTTTGTGAGTTCCGCCGGCACTTTTCTCTACGCACGGGGCGCAGCCTTCCAATCGAGCAACCGCCGGAGAATCGCGTCCGTATTGAGGCGGTCAGATTCTGCGTGAAAATTCAGCAGCACGCGATGCCGCAGAATGGGAATCGCCAGCGCGCGGATGTCTTCGTAGGTGACATGAAGGCGCCCATGCATCAAGGCCCGCGCCTTTCCGGCGAGCACAAGGAACTGTGCGGCGCGCACACTCGCGCCAAAGTTCACGTATTTCGCGATGAACTCCGGCTCATTCCCGTTCTGTCCGGGACGAGTGCTTCGAACGAGCTCTACCGCGTAACGCGCGACGGATTCGGCCGCCGGCGTCATACGGACAAGCTGCTGGAATTTGAGAATCTCCTCACGATTCGTCACTGGATCGGCTTCGGGCACGTGTGTTGTGGTGGTCAGGTCGACTACCTTCAGCTCTTGATCTGCGGGCAGATAATCCAGTACAGTGTTGAACAGAAATCGATCCAGCTGTGCTTCAGGCAGCGGATACGTGCCTTCGAGCTCAATCGGATTTTGCGTAGCCAGAACAAAGAACGGCGGCGCGATGGAGTATTGCTGGCCGCGCACGGTGCATGAAAGCTCCTGCATTGCTTCGAGCAGCGCCGATTGGGTCTTCGGCGGTGTTCGATTGATTTCATCCGCAAGAAGCAAGTTCGAGAAAATCGGTCCGGCGACGAATGTCCAGGTGCGATGCCCTGTCGACGGGTGCTCCTCGATGATGTCGGTTCCGGTGATATCGGAGGGCATCAGGTCCGGCGTGAACTGGATTCGATTGAATTTCAACCCGAGCGTTCGCGCCATCGTACGAACCAGCAGGGTCTTTGCAGTTCCAGGAAGACCCGTGAGGAGGCAATGCCCGCCGACAAACAGCGAGATCAATACGTGCTCAATGACTTCCTCCTGGCCGACGATCACCTTCGCGACCTCACGCTTAATCGAGTCCTGCACATCTTGAAAGCGCCGGATCTCGAGCTTCAATTCGGCAGGCTCGATGCTTAACGATGGGCTCGAAGTGGGCAGAGTCATTGGCTTAATTGAAGCAATAGTTGCTGGGCGGGCTTGAAGTCAGGAGCGGCCTCGAGCGCCAATAGCACTTCGTCCTTGGCCTCATTCATCCGGTGAGCAGCCCTTAGGGCCTTTGCCAAATCGTAGTGTGACTCAGCAGGATCTTGAGGCTGCAGTGCCAGCACAGCCTGATACTCCCGAACAGCTCCTGCTGCGTCTCCCTTTTCGAGCAGCAGCCCTCCAAGTCTGTGATGAAGCTCCTGGTCTTCGGGATAGATATAGTTCAGCTTCAGAAGCGTATTCTCCGCCTCCCTTGGTTTTCCCGATTCCTGCTCGAGTGCTGCCAGCTTCTTTAGCGCGCCGACATTTCGTCCGCCAATATCGCGGAACCGCTCCAACTCTTGAATTGCTGTGGTTTTGTCGTTTTGTTCCATGTACGCCTGACCTAGCAGTTCGTAAGTATTTCCGGCGGCCACGTAATCGGGATAAAAACCTTCGATTGCGCGAAGCTCATGAATCGCAGCATCCCGTTTCCCGCTTTCGAGGTCCGCCGCCGCGGTTTTCATGCCCTGCTTCCACTCTTCAAAATGGCGGGTCGTATTCCCAGTCTGTTTATCCATCCAATCCTCGAAAGCTCTGTCGAACTCGGCTGGTGTTTCGTGCAGATTCTCCGCGATCGCGTCTTCCGTCGTCTTTCGATTCGCGTATGAGTGCATCATGGCCAAAATCGCATCGTTTCCCCATTTTTCCGTGATGTAATCGCACATCTTCCCGGCTTCAAAGTACGACACAATCACTTGGGCTGGGTATTGTGGACGGACAAAGCCACGATCGAGTTCCATAACCGGCAGTAATTTCTTCTCACGTAATGCTAAAACGATTTCCGGGGTGATGCGCTCGCCCCAATCGCGCGATGCAGCACTCTCTTCATGCACTGCGACTCCCTCAGTGAACCAGCGGGGCACAAGATGATTCGTTGCCGTGAGCACGTATACGTGGCTTAGCTCATGCCACATCGTGCTGGCCCAATTGATTTCGCCTGGCGGTCGCGCCGAAGGGCTGTCCATGGCAACAACCATTCCGAATGTGACACCCAGGAGTCCGCCTTGCCCCGGCAGACCGAGCGTGCGTACCACGAAGTCTTCATGGTTTGGATACATTTCCAGCCGTACCGGGCCGGGCAGTTTCATCTTGTACTTGGTTTGATATACGGCGATCGCGCGCTCAAGTTCCGGCGCGACGTAGGGCCGCAAGAGCGCGGCTTCTTTTTTGTGAAGCACGATGCTTGCCGCGCTAGCCGTAACGGTTTCGTAATCCTTGGCTGTATCGAGCAACCGCAGCGAGTTGACGGTTTCGGCGTCTCGATATCGCCCTCGATAACACTCCTCAAGCTGCCGTTTCGCTTCGCTTTCGAAACCCAACCGCATCAAGTTAACGCCGAGCTGCGAACGCGCGGGCCAAAGGCGAGGATTCAGCTCAAGAGCCAGGCGATAATATTTGATCCCCTCCTCGTATCGCCGGTTAATCACCAGGAAGTGAGCTCCGGTTGCATATGCCTCGCCATAAACGGGATTGATCTTCAGGACACGGTCCATCCACTCGGAATGCTGCCGCCCATTCAACCAATCAATCGACGCTAATACTGCAAGCGCGTCGAGCGCTTCCGAAGAAAGGGTGAGCGCCTTATGGGCCTCCTGCGCCGCCGCGTCCGGATTACTGTCTTCGAGAGCGAGATACGCAAGCAGTTCCTGCGCTTCAGTTAACTTTGGGTCATGGCGAAGTGCCTCACGTGCGTACTCGACTGCCTTTTGGTCGTAGGCTTGCGCGCCAACTTTCGCAATTCCGAGATAGGCCGGTGCATAGTTGGAATCGATTTTGATCGCCTCCTCAAATAGAGTTGCAGCTTCTTTCGGGTTGAAGCGCTCAAGAAACAAACGACCCCATTCGGCTCGAACTGCCGGAGACGTCGGCTCCTCTTTATAAGCAATTCGGAACTGCTCGTTAGCTTCGTCGTAGTGATCGATCCTCCAGTAACCCTCCGCGCGAGTAAAAGCGTCAGCAGCGGAAAGCAAAGCATTGAAACACGCTTGGGCCTCGGTCAGGTGTCCGTGATGGCGCAATGCATGGCAATCACTGAGCTGCGCCGCGAAGCAGTGGGCTGCGAGGCCAAAAAGGACGACGAACCTAGCGAGAAAGCCGGCTACCTTCACCGGTCGATCTCCGCTTGGGTCCTGGCGAGTTCCAGCAATAACGCTGTCAATTGCTGCTTATACTCGTCAGGCGCGAGCGCAGCCTTTTGATATTTCAGCCGGTCGATTCTGGCCTCAAGCTCTTCTTTCTTTGCTAGAAGTTTCTGCTTTTCCGGTGTCGCTGATTTTGCGATATCCGCCTGCGGGCGTATTAGCGGGAATGCCGCAGCAAGTAGTCCTTGCGCTCTCTCCGATTTAGGATCGCGTACTCCGTTTGCGCTCCCATCATCACTGAGCATCGCGTGTTCAGTCGCAATGATTTTTTCCGTATCGAAATAAGCGGCAGTTTTCTGTTCCGCATATCTGTATGCTTCGAGCGCGGAAACCGCGCCGTTCTTGTCTGTATCCGCAGCTGGATCGCGCAATGCATCTACCCAATACCGCGCGAAAACCGTGGCGTTTTTCTCATTGCCCGATTTCGTAGCTGTAATCACGATGCGATCTTTCTTTGCCAGCGCAGCGAGTGAAGCGCCACTCGCGCTCGTCATATTTACAACCAGTTGCCGCCGCGCGGGTATCCGGTTGAGCAGAGATGCCAGCTCGCTTGCCGTAATATCCGGCCCAGGAATGTTGAATTTGTAATCGACTCCGTCGAACGTTCCGTGACCGATCAGGAGCAGCGCGAACGCATCGTCGGCTCGCACTTCGCCGGCCAAGCGTGATAACTCCTCGCGTATGTGCGAGCGTGTTGCGGAAGTTCCAGTCAGCGTTATGACGTGAGAGGCCGGTCCATTCGCTCGTAGTTCGCGGTCCAGTTCCGAAGCCCAGCCTGTGAACTGCTTTTCGTAGTCTGGGCTCCCTCCGAGTCCCGCAACATTCACGTAATAAGTTTCAGCGCGCAGAGCAAGCGCAGCCAGCAACAGCAGCTTGGCGCTTTTCATATCGCGCCCCATTTCCTACGCAGCAGCCATTCTGCGGAGCGCAATGCGATCACCGCAAAAAATACTGCCGGCATATCCCATAAATCCTTCGTTTCGCGGCTAGTGATTCCGGCCTCCGAATACGAAATTTCTCGCGAAAGTTTGCGCGCCTCGCCCGGTTTGTAATAACTGCCGCCCGTTTCGGAGGCGAGTTTTTCCAGCAATTCGCGATTCTGTTCTTGATGGAAATTTTCTGCTACCCCGTTTTCGCGGCGGAACGTCACAACATCTCTCCCGACTTCCCGCGCCCCGATCTTGGCCGTGATCTCTGCCACATAGGAGCCCGGCGTCGCTGCAAACCAGCTCAGTGAGTATGTCCCCTGCGATAAAGGTTCAGGCCGCATCGGCAATGTATCGGCTGAGCCGTCCGGCCGAATGATATGCGCCTCCACTTCGGCATCGCCGGTCGGAAGATAGCTCATGTCGCGCACATCGGCGCGAAATTCGATCCGGCCGTCATCTTCGAGCCCCGGTGTTCCCGTGGACGCTACAACTCGCGACGGCGTTGCACTTACTAACCATCTCAAGAGCTGCCGCCAAAATCTCTCCTGGCTGGTGTCGCTCACGGGCTGCTGCATCCGCCAGCGCCAGGTCCCTGCGCTTGCCAACACAGCCGTTCTGCCGCGCCCATAATTTTCGCTAATCAGCAGAGGAATGCGATTGCCGTTGAGATTGGTTCGCAGCAGGACAACAGCTCCGGGCTTTTGCGCTCCGGGATCTTGGTAATTTGCCAAATACGGTAGCTCCGACCAGTGATTCAAATTCTTCTCCGGATCGTCTTCAATCCGGCAAATCAAGCTTTGCTTTCCTGCATCCGCGATTTCGGCAGCCGCCAATTGCTGGTGAAATGTATTCTTGCGTTTTGGCAGCACCACGGGGAGTAACTCCGCGAATGGCGCAACATCGTAGCCGCCGTCCGAGAGCGCCCATCGCCCGGCGAGAAACAGCACGCCTCCTCCCCGCCCATCGATAAATTGCTTGATCAATTCTTGCTGCGTTGCCGTGAAAAACGCCGATTCGACGCTGCCGAGAATTAGTCCGTGATACTCGAATAGAGCTTCGGGTTTGTTCGGAAAGCCATCGACCAACTCATCGGGGCGGCTGATTCCCTGGCGATAGATTCGGTTTTCTGTCGTTCGCAATATCGAAACGATCTGTATCGCCGGGTCGTCTTCGAGCGCGCGCCTGAGAAATTTATATTCCCATCGCGGCTCTCCTTCCACATAGAGGATGCGCCGTTTCGTTTCATCCACGCGAAGCACGCGAGTGAGCTCATTATTCGCGGTGTTCTCCTCGCCCGGCAGAGCACTGATTCTCGCGTGAATGTTTTTCACACCCGCAGCGCCCGCATCGAATTCAACACGCTCAATCTGCTGACCGCTGTCCTGCAGTACGATATCGCGGCTCGCGAGCATGCGTCCATCGCTTGCCAAAATAAGATGCGCGCGCTTTCCGCCGAAACCGCTTTGGCGAATCGTAACCTGGGCTTCCAAGCGAGAGCTTGCTAACGCCTGATTTGGCAAATCCAACCCGTCCAGCTCGACATCGCGTCTCATCTTCTCTCTGCCAAAGCCGATCGTGTTCACCGGCAATCGCCTCCGCCGTAGTTCGGCGAGAGTGGCGGCATCGACGCCGCTAGAATTATCCGCGCCGTCGCTCAACAGGATCACTGCGCCTATGGGTAACGTGCCCGCCTCATCTGCGATTTGCCGCAGCCCTTTTCCGATTTGCGTCGCGTTACCGGCAGCCCTCAATTGTTCCGCGCTTTGAATACGCTCGACACCGGCATCCAAACTGTACAGCCGGACTTGGAAGCGGGTTTGGAGATCGGTCAGCAGTCCGGAGCGTAGCAGGCCGATCGCTTGCTGCTCCCGTGATTCACCGCCGTCGTTAATTCCCATGCTGCGGCTGTCGTCAATGAGCACCGCGATCACATTTTGCTGCAGTTTCAGCGAAGCCACACTGAGCGCAGGTTCCCAAAGAAGCAGAAGCAACAGCGCGATCATCGCGGATTGCAGCGCCCAGACAATCACGGCCCGGCCACGCCACATTGAAGCCGGGAGACGAGATCCCGAGCGGGCCCATTTCCTCCAAGTCACCCAGGCGAGTAGAGCAGCAGCGGCCACGATCGTCAAACCGAAGACCCATCGCGGCCATGAACCCAGCAGCACGAATGTTCCCTTCGAAAACACGCCGGGAGGGTATTTGAAGAGAAATTCGAACATACTGCTTCGGCTAAATTCCCGAACGGCTGAACGAGTTTAGTTGCTCTATTAATTGTCGCGGCTCGTGAATGAGCATATCGGGCGGCTCGATCTGAAAAGCTTCGGGTTGAAAGCCCCAGCTAACTCCGCAACTGCGTATCCCCGCATTCCGCGCTGTTTGTACATCCACGGCGCTGTCACCTACCAACAGCGTCTCAGACGCAGCTACGCCTGCTTCGCTCATTAATTCATGGACACCGATCGGATCGGGTTTCTTGCTGCGAAAGCTGTCACCTCCATACACGTGGAAGAAACACTTTTGGAGCCGCAACGCGCCAATGATGTCAAAGCTGATGCGCACGGGCTTGTTCGTCAGAACCGCCAGTTTATGTTCTTCCCGGTAAAGTGTTTCGACCATTTCCCGAACGCCGGGATAAAGTTTTGTATGCTCCAGCGCATGCGCGCGATAAAACTTCAGGAAAAATTGCAGCGCTTCCTGCACCTTGTCTTCAGGAGCGGTCAGGCCCATCGCGCAGCGCACTAAGACCGCCGCTCCATTCCCGACGTAGGAATAAATCAGATTCGGATCGAGCGGCGCAAGACCAAAATGCGCGCGGGTGGCATTCATCGAAATTGCCAGATCGGTACTGGAATCGATGAGAGTGCCATCGAGATCGAAGATGATCAGCAAATCAGCCGTTCCTAAAGGCCTGCGATTATCAGACTTCCCGCGAGTGGCCGTCTTGCTGCGGCGCCCAAAATTGCTTCAGGTTTTTCATCTGTTCCGTAAACGCGTCTTTCAACTCGCGCGGCGCGAGATCAACGATCCAAGATGAAATCTGCAGCGTGTAGGGGAGGACTCGGGAGTTGTCAAGAAACGCCGGAGTGGGAGAAGGCGAGAACGCGATCATTACATCGACAAGCACCGCAATGACAAGGGCCCCGCGTATCACTCCGGCAGCACCGCCCAAAACATGGTTGAACCAGGAAAGCCCCACCCACCGGAACAGCCGGGACAGAAGAGCCGATACGAGCGATCCAATGATAAGCACCCCGACGAAAATGATCAGAAAAGCCATAATATTTGCCGCCGTGATATTTTTGACCCACGGAATCAATTCGGCTGCGAGCATCCGATAAAACCAGAAACCAGCGACTAAGCCAACAATCGTCGCAATCAGGTGGACAATAACTCGTGCAAACCCGGCTCGTAGACCCGCCAGCGCCGACCAAAGCATGATTAAGATCAGCACGACATCGAACCAGTTGAACGCCTGCGTGGAGCGCATTTGAGCCTCTAAGATTCGTTAAGTGTCCGGCCTGTCAGTCTCGTATAGGCCTCTTCATATTTCTCGCTTGTCTTGTGAACGACATTGTTCGGAAGAGCAGGCGCGGGAGGCTGCTTGTTCCAATTCAGCGTTTCGAGGTAATCGCGAACGTATTGCTTATCAAAAGAGAGCTGCGGGCCACCTGGACGATGCGAATCCGCAGGCCAGTACCGCGACGAGTCAGGAGTCAATACTTCATCACCGAGAACCAGTTCATCTCCAACGAAGCCAAATTCGAATTTCGTATCAGCCAGTATGATTCCTCGTTTTAATGCGTACGCTGCCGCTCGTTCGTAAATCTGCAGCGTGAAATCACGAAGCTGGCCTGCTAATTCCAGCCCTAATACGTTCGCGACGTACTTAAAAGGAACGTTTGTGTCGTGACCGGTGTCAGCTTTTGTGGCCGGCGTAAAAATCGGGTCCGGCAGCCGGTCGCCCTCGCGCAACCCGGACGGCAATGGAATGCCGCAAACCGTCCCCTGCGCTGTGTATTCCTTCCATCCTGATCCTGCGAGATAGCCTCGCGCGACGCACTCGAACTCGATCATGCGGGCTTTTCTTACAAGCATCGATCGCCCCGTGAGCATTCTCCGGTGTTTTGTCAGCTTTCTAGGGTACTCCGCTGGATCCGCGGTCAAAAGATGGGAAGGGACGGTATCGCGCAGAAATTCAAACCAGAAAAGCGACATTTGATTCAGCACTCGCCCTTTGCATGGAATCCCGCTCGCGAGCACGCAGTCGAACGCTGAAATCCTGTCTGTGGCTATGAAGAGCAGTGCGTCGCCGAGATCGTACACATCGCGCACTTTGCCGCGACGTAGAAGAGGAAGCGAAAGGCTCGTCGTGAGGAGAACCTCGTCCTGGCACATTACCTCCGAGTATCCCAAAGGGTACCAATCCGACTCCTGGCAAAAATGGCGCTGGAGTAGGAAGAATTTGCACATATTTAGTCTGATTCATAACGTAAATTACTAAAAACTGATTTGGTCTATGGATTGCACCCCATGAAGATGAAGGAGAGGCTCGACATGAATTCGGATCAGTTTGAAGGCAAGTGGAAACAGCTAAAAGGATCTGTAAAACAGCGTTGGGGCAAGCTCACAGATGACGAGATCACTAAGCTCAGCGGAAAGAAAGATGAGCTGGTAGGGAAGATCCAGGAGCGCTACGGTATTACGCGCGAACAAGCCGAAAAGGAGGCGGACGAATGGGCTCGTGCCTCGGCCGCTGAGATAAAGCAAGAAACCGGCGCGCGCACTGCCAGCGGTTCAAAGCTTTAAATTCATCCTCAATTAAGATAGCCATTAGGGCGCCTCGCGGTGCAACGGGGCGCTTTTTTTATACTCGATTTTTCGTTTCCAAACTCACTATATGAATCGTTCTATTGTCACGGGGGGAGCGGGGTTCATCGGTTCCGCCCTGGTTCGAGCTCTGCTCGAGAAAGGTCACCGTGTCCACGTGATCGATAATCTCTCGACGGGCAACTTAGACAATCTGGAGGAAGTTGCAGACGAGATCACAGTACACGAAGTGGATCTCCGGCATTATGATCGAATCGCCCGCGTGATCGAAGGAGCCGATCAAGTCTTCCATCTCGGCGCGCTTCCCTCCGTGCCGAAATCGATTCTCGATCCCGTGCCAAGTCACGAGAGCAATATAGACGGCACGTTCAACGTTTTCCGAGCAGCTACTGAGGGCAAGGCGGGCAGAGTCATCTACGCAGCATCGTCGTCGGCTTATGGCGATACCGAAGTGCTTCCCAAAGTCGAAACGATGGCGCCACGGCCCAAGTCTCCCTACGCTGTGCAGAAGCTGGTGGGAGAGTACTACGCGACTGCGTTTTGTGGATGTTTCGGTCTCGAGACTGTTTCTCTCAGGTTCTTTAACGTGTTCGGACCACGGCAGGATCCCACAAGCGTGTACTCCGGAGTGCTTTCCATTTTCCTGACCTGTCTGATCGAGCGTCGTAGTCCGACGATTTACGGAGACGGCGAGCAAACCCGCGATTTCACTTACGTGGAAGACGTCGTGGAATTGATGCTAAAAGCGGCGCACGCGAGCGGTGTTTCGGGAAGAGTGTTCAACGCGGGGAATGGAAATCGCTACACGCTTAACGAGACATGGGCGCTACTTCAGAAGATCGAAGGTATCGACTTGCCAGCCAAATACGGGCCGCCGCGTCCGGGTGACGTGCGCCATTCGCAAGCGGATACGAGTGCAGCGGTGCAGGAGCTTGGACACAAACCCAGATTTACCTTCGAGCAAGGCCTGCGTTTGACACTAGATTGGTATCGCGCAGATCTCGAACGCAAGACGGTTTCCACCAAAGCGTCTCGCGGTTAACTTGTGGCGGACGGTTCATTCCGCTTAGGTCCGGATGGGATCTACCGGTGCGATGCATTTCAGGTGTTTGTTTGGCAGAAACACGGCTTTGGAACGCGCCATGCGAACCCACGCGCTGACGTAACTCTTCGTCAGATCCATTCCGATCGTGTGCTGAATGCTCGCGAGCTGAGCGATCGCGAAACTGAAGGCGATGCCTTGATCACGGACGAGATCGGAAAGAGCGTCGGAGTTCGAACCGCCGATTGCGTTGCCATTTTGTTGCTCGATGCTCGAACGCGTGCTGTTGCGGCGGTGCATGCAGGCTGGCGCGGGACAGCAGCAAACCTGGTTCAACACACACTCGAAAGCATGCGCGCAAACTTCCACACTGATCCCGCCAATGTTTACGCCGCGATGGGCCCTTGCATTCGGGGCTGTTGTTATGAAGTCGGCGCGGAAGTGGCAACTCGGTTCGAGCCGCTCTTTCCCGAATGGGAAGGTGTCGCCGGGAGCCGCAAAATGGATCTTCCTGAAGCGAATCGCCGACAAATGCAAACGGCAGGCGTGAATCCCGACCGAATTTTCGATAGCGGACTGTGTACAGCCTGCCAATCCGCCCAATTCTTCTCGTTCCGCCGCGAGCCTGAAAATCGCGGCAGGATGATCGCTGCGATTTCCCGCCTCGCCTGAAATCACTTTGTTTGCGACCATTTCCTGGCACCCGGCGTCTTACACCTGACAATTCGAAGGAGACGAAATGGAACGTTCAGCGAAGGCGCAATGGAAGGGCGATCTAAAATCCGGCGGCGGCACGATCTCCACGGGCAGCGGTGTTCTATCGAGTACGCCTTATTCGTTCAGAGACCGGTTCGAACAAGGCAACGGGACCAATCCTGAAGAGCTTCTCGCGGCGGCTCATGCAGGCTGCTTCTCGATGGCGCTGTCAGCCGAGCTGCAGAAAGAGGGCCTGAAGGCGGACAGCATCGACACAACCTGCAGAGTCACGCTCGAAAAAGAGAGTGAGGGTTTTGCGATCAAAAAGAGCGCGCTACAGCTCAGGGCGAAGATTCCCGGTGCAAGTCAAGACGCTTTTGATCGCGCAACACAAAATGCGAAGGAAGGCTGCCCGGTTTCGAAGCTTTTCGATACAGAGATTACACTCGACGCAAAGCTCGAAGAATAGCTATTCCTCATCCTGCTGCGAAGCAAGTTTCGTTACAACCGTAAGATCTTCGAGCGTGGTTACATCGCCGGTGACTGCGTGAGTGGTAACGATCTCACGCAGAAGTCTTCGCATTATTTTGCCGCTGCGAGTCTTTGGAAGCGCGTCCGTGATCCGAATCTCATCGGGCCGCGCAAACGGGCCAATTTCATGGGCGACCCATTGGCGCAATTCGTTTCCAAGGACCTGATGATTCCAATCGCCTTGCTTCAGAGTGACGAAGCAGCAGACCGCCTGGCCGGTAATCTCGTGGGGCTTGCCGACGACCGCTGCTTCCGCAACAGCGGGATGATGGACCAGCGCCGACTCGACCTCCATCGTGCTCAACCGGTGGCCGCTGACATTCATGACGTCATCCACGCGCCCGAGCACCCAGAAATAACCATCTTCGTCGCGCCTCGCTGCATCGCCCGTGAAATACGCACTCGGAACGCGTGACCAATACTGCTCTTGAAAACGTTTCGGATCGCCCCAGATGTTCCGGATCATCGAAGGCCAAGGCTGACGAATTACCAAATAACCTTCGCGGTTGGCGGGCACAGGCGCGCCGTTATGGTCTACGATGTCGGCAACAATTCCAGGGAGTGGAAGCGTTGCAGAACCCGGCTTCGTAGGGATCGCGCCAGGCATTGCCGAAATCATAATGGCGCCTGTCTCGGTCTGCCACCATGTATCGACGATGGGGCAACGCTCTTTCCCAATCACCCGGTTGTACCATTCCCATGCAGCCGGATTAATCGGCTCGCCAACCGAGCCAAGCAGGCGCAGGCTGCTCAGATCATGTGCCTCGGGCCATCGCTCTCCTTGCTTGATGAGCGCTCGAATGGCGGTGGGCGAGGTGTAGAAAATCGAGACGCGGTACTTCTCGACAATCTGCCAAAAGCGATCGAAAGCCGGATAGTCGGGCGCGCCCTCATACAGGATGCAAGTGGCGCCTGCGGTGAGAGGCCCATAGACGATGTAACTATGGCCGGTGACCCAACCGATGTCGGCTGTGCACCAATAGACATCATCTTCGCGAAGATCGAATATCCACTTCATCGTTATCGCTGTTTGAAGCAAATATCCGGCTGTCGTATGCAGAATGCCCTTCGGTTTGCCGGTTGTTCCTGACGTATAGAGCACGTATAACGGATGTTCGGAATCGAGCTCTTCAGCCGGGCAGTTTTCGGCTTCGTGGTGAATAAACGGATCATTGGAAAGTTGCGCATCAAGCTCGTGCCACCAATGGTCGCGTCCCTCCTTCATCGGAATTGCTGAACCCGTACGCCTATAAACGACCACGTGCCGAACATCTGGGCAGTCTTCTAATGCCTCGTCGACTGCATCTTTCAGGCGCACCTCACGTCCGCGGCGCCACCCGCCATCGGCTGTAATCACCACAGTCGCGTTTAGATCCAGGATGCGAGCCTTCAGTGCTTCGGCCGAGAACCCGCCGAACACGACGCTATGAGTGATACCCAACCGCGCGCAAGCGAGCATTGCAACGGGTAATTCCGGAATCATCGGCATGTAAATAATCGCGCGATCGGCGCTCTGATATCCGAGCTGTTTTAGAACTGTTGCGAAACGGCTCACGAGGTGGTGCAGCTCTTGATAGGTGATCACGCGCTGGTCACCCGGCTCGCCTTCAAAAATGAACGCAGGCTTCTGCTTACGCGCTGTCGTGAGATGCCTATCGAGACAGTTGTAGGACGCGTTGATTTTGCCGCCCGAAAACCATTTTGCAAACGGAGCTTGCCACTCCAGTGTTTGCCCGAAAGGGCGAAACCAAGTGAGTTCTTTCAACGCTAAATCTGCCCAAAAACGCTCAGGATCGGTCTTGGCCCGTTCGTACAGGGCGCGATATTCTTCGATGCTCTTTACTTGGGCGCGCGCGGCGAACTCAGGATTCGGAGCGTACGTTTGTGATTGGCTCATATTTAGATCGGCTTCTCAGCGGCCAGTGTAGCTCAGCCTGCACCGCCGGAGACGCGTTTCACCGCGCTACTCTTTCGAATAATAGGCGTCAAATAAAGCGTGAACTTGGGACGCCTACTTATCGTGGCAGGAGCGTTGCTTATCTGCCTTGGCGCTCTAGTTTTGGTCGCAAGCAAATTGAATTTGCCGTTCGGCCGAATGCCCGGTGACATCGTGTGGCGCGGCAAGCACACGACGATCTATTTTCCTTGGGTAACCTGCCTGATCCTAAGTCTGCTCGGTACGCTGCTGCTATGGTTTCTGAACCGGCGACCGTGACCTGAGAAGAACTCTATCGAACGACACCCATTCGTTCCGGCGGCCAGAATACGAAAGCCGCTCTGCCATAGATGTTGTCCCTGGGTACCAGGCCCCAAGCGCGGCTGTCATTCGAAGAGATTCGATGATCACCCAAAACAAAATATTCGCCGGGAGGAATTACGACGGCCGGGTAACTTCGGTAGTCACGATACTCGGGAGGAACGTAATTCTCGGCCAACTTCTTGCCGTTAAGAATGACATAGCCGTCCTCGACCGAAACTGTATCGCCCGGCACCCCGATGACGCGCTTTATGTACGATTTCGTGTTGTCGTCGGGAGCCCAAAAAACCACCGTATCGCCGCGCTTAATGTCGCCGAGACCAAATTTGTAGCTGAACTGATTAATAAACAATCGCTCTTGATCGTAAAGGCTCGGCATCATGCTGGTCCCTTCGACCTTCACGGGGCGATACAGAAACAAAATCAAGAGAACGGCGACCAGTACAGAAAGCATCAAATCGCGAAACCAAGCGACCACCGTAATGATTGAGGAATGGCGCGGCGTGGGCTCGCTGGGAGACGAAGGACTGGTAGTGGTCTCAGGAGCTGGATCACTCATCGAACTATCTCTAAGTTAACAAGAAAGATGAAACCAGAGCGCAGTTGCGCTTGGATTCTTTTTATTTGACGATCTCGTTAGTCTTTCGGTTGCTTGAACCCGGCAGCAATCGACCTGCGTCCCAAACAAAAAAGGGGTCAAAATGCAACCACTCAACATTTTTCAATCCTGGGGAAAAATACTCACGGGTAGAATTCCGATGCTTTCTATCGAAATCACCCGCGAATGCCCGCTTCACTGCCCAGGTTGCTACGCCTACGGCGATTCACATCTGGGAGAAGGCAGCGTAAATCTAAGATCCTTGCGGGATTTCCGCGGAGATGATCTGGTGAACGGGATTTTACAGCTCGTTGAGGAGCACCAGCCGCTGCAGGTTTCGCTTGTGGGTGGAGAACCGTTAATTCGGCATCGGGAGTTGAGCCGTGTGCTTCCGGAGTTGAGCCGGCGCGGCATCTACACACTGGTGGTCACGAGCGCTGTCATTCCGATTCCGGTGGAATGGACGAACCTGCCGAAAACTACGGTTGCGGTTTCCGTCGACGGCAACCCGGAAGACCACGACGTTCGCCGTAAACCCGCAACGTACGACCGCATTCTGAGGAACATTGAAGGGCGGAGAGTTAATATTCATTGGACCGTTGTAAGGAGGAATATCGAATCCGCTTACATGGACCGGTATCTTGCTTTTTGGAACGCGCGTCCGGAAGTAAATCGGATCTGGGTGAGTGTTTACACTCCGCAAATAAACGAGGAGTCAACCGAGCGGCTGACTCGAGAAGACCGGCAGCGGCTCGCCGCATATTTCAAGTCCAATGCAGGACAGTATCCGAAGCTAACGATGCATTCCGGATTGATGGATGCATTTCTTCAGCCGCCTAGCGATCCGGCTGCATGCCTCTTTTCCAAACTGTCGATGAACTATACGGCCGATCTGAAGACACGCGTTGAGCCATGCGTGTTCGGCGGGAAGCCGAACTGCGCAGAGTGTGGCTGTTCCATCAGTATGGGGATGCACTGGCTGAGCGACTTGAAAATAGCGGGACCATTGCGGGCGCGTCATCTCGTCACCGGCTCTCTCGCTATCGGGCGGACAATGAACCGCGTTTTTCATCAACGCGATGGGTTGAGATGGCAGCCTGCGGCGACGGAGCTTGTGCAGATCGAGCGATAAAGCCATGGCCTTCGCTCCGGCTCAGTACCACGCTGATTTTGTCAGACACGCTGATTTGTCAGAATAGTCGGAATGTTCGATGAGGTCGTTCTAATTGCAAACGGCGATCTCCGTCTTGCTGCCAATCGCGTTTGCTGGCCCGCTCAGGAAAAAGTCGAAGAAGCGGTAACGAAAGCGACCGAACGCTTTGGCGCGCGAGTCAGGCGCGGCCACCCTTACGATTCGATGAAACAACACGGGTTCATCGATTCACAAAAGTACGGAATGGGAGTGTTCAGGAATATCGGGGAAGACGTTCCGATTGTTGTCGTCGAAGCTGTGTGGCAATACAGCCACCACATTTTGCACGGACTGATTACTCACAGAGGACCTATTCTGACTATCGCGAACTGGAGCGGGCGATGGCCGGGATTGGTCGGCATGCTGAATCTGAACGGATCGCTTACCAAGGCGGGCGTGAAGTACTCAACTTTGTGGTCCGAGGAATTCACGGACGATTACTTCTTATCAGGATTAAAAACCTGGCTCAGCGGTAATCCTATCGAGCACGACACAACGCATGTGCGCTCGCTACGTACGCTAGAGCTCCCTACCGAAGCTGAATCGCTTGGTGCGGCACTGGCTCGCAAGCTCAAACGTGAGAAGGCGATTATGGGCGTGTTCGATGAAGGCTGCATGGGCATGTTCAACGCAATCGTGCCGGATGATCTGCTGAATCCGACCGGCGTATACAAAGAGCGGCTAAGCCAATCGGCGCTATACGCGGCGATGCGAGAGGTTTCGAAGCAGGAAGCGCAAGCTGTTCGCTCATGGCTGGATGCGAAAGGCCTGATGTTTAAGACAGGACCTAATCCTGAGACGGACTTGACAGACGATCAGATCCTCGATCAATGCCGGATGTACATTGCCGCTTTGCGCATTGCCGACGAGTTCGGATGCGCGGCAATCGGCATTCAGTATCAGCAAGGGCTGAAGGACTTGACGCCAGCATCCGATCTCGCCGAAGGGCTTCTGAATAACTCAGATCGCCCGCCGGTGAAGTCGGTTGATGGGCGTGTTCTATATGAACGTCAGCCGTTGCCGCATTTCAATGAAGTGGATGAGTGCGCAGGTCTCGATGCGCTCATCACAAATCGCGTTTGGAACGCACTTGGGTTTCCTCCGGAAACTACTCTTCACGATCTTCGGTACGGAGAAACGTTCGACGGCGAATTTGTGTGGGTATTCGAAATATCAGGAGCCGTGCCTCCGGCGCATAACATTGGCGGCTACAAGGGAACTGTGAGCGAGCGGCAACCGCCGATGTATTTCCGCTTGGGGGGAGGAACTCTGAAGGGCGTGAGCAAGCCTGGAGAGATTGTGTGGAGCCGAGTGTTTATAGACGAGGGAAAGTTGAAAGCGGATATAGGCCGAGCGCGCGCGATTGAGCTCCCAAGAGAAGAAACCGAGCGGAGATGGCGCATCACCACGCCGCAGTGGCCGATTATGCACGCTGTGCTGCACGGAATATCGAGAGACCAGATGATGGCGCGGCACAAAGCGAATCACATTCAGGTGGCGTATGCTCCGGACGCAGGCGGCGCAAATAAGGCTCTAGCTGCGAAGGCCGCATTCTTCCGAGAAGCAGGGCTCGAAGTGAGCGTCTGCGGCAGCGATACAGGGATGTAGAACTGGCCGCCGCAGTTTTGGAATGAAGCCTTGCTGAACGATATAATCGAGGCCGTAGACCACGTTGTCGAGAACGCAGTCCATTGCCCTGCCGATCCAGAGTGTCAGTGAAGGGTCGGTCGATCCCGAACGCGCGTCGCATTATCTCAACGAATTTCTCGCCCGTCATCCCCACACAACAGAGCTACTCACTAATGATGATGAGCGGCTGAAATGGTTGGTTGCGGTTTTCAGCTTCAGCCGTTTTCTATCAGAGGAACTGCTGCTGCGACCGGAGTGGCTGTGGACCGTTGCCGACATTGACCGGACGTTCCGGCGGAATGACTACAGTCAGCGTCTACGCGCGTTCCTGAAGGAGCGAGAAGTTGTGCGAGTGACGGCCTTGGACCTCGCGCTTTTCAGGCGTAGAGAGCTGCTTAGGTTGGTAATTCGAGACGCGCTGCGAATCGGAACGCTTTCGGAAATCACAGAAGAGCTTTCCAATCTCGCGGGTGCCATTCTCGCGTGCGCGCTTGAAGACGTCACGTTGCAAGTGAGCGAGCGCCATGGGTTTCCCATTGAACGTGAATCCGCGCAGATGGAAGCGCCCGCGCGATTCGCCGTGGTTGCGCTCGGGAAACTCGGCGGGCGCGAATTGAATTACAGCTCCGATATTGACTTGATGTTCCTGTATAGCGCGAATGGAGAAACATCCGGTCCCGAGAAGATCACCAACAAGGAATTCTTCAAGAAAGTAGCGAACCAGTTCACGAATCTGCTTTCCACTTACACGGCTTCGGGTGTCTGTTACCGCGTTGACCTGAGACTTCGGCCGGAGGGCAGTCTTGGCGACGTCTGTATTTCGCTTTCGGGCGCGCAGGATTATTACTCGAAACGCGCTCGCGACTGGGAATTGCAGATGCTCATTAAAGCCCGTGTTGCGGCGGGAGATGAGCGAGTAGGCGGAGCGCTGCTCGATTTTGTCGAGCCGTGTATTTATTCGACGACACTCGATTTTTCGACTATTGAAACGATGTCGGCGACACGCGAGCGCATCGCCGAGAAGGTCGCACGCAAGCGGCTTAAGAAACACGAATTGGATGTGAAACTTGCTCCTGGCGGAATACGGGATATTGAGTTTCTCGTCCAATGCCTGCAACGTTTGCACGGCGTTCGCGAGACGGAGGTCCGGCATGGCGGGACATTGCTCGCGCTGTCTCATTTATTTGAAAAGGATCTCCTTTCGACCACGGAATACTCACGCCTTGTTACTGCTTATGAGTTTCTACGCAATCTGGAACATCGTCTACAGCTCGAAGACGATAAGCAAACCCACGCGCTTCCCGGGAACCAGATCGACCTGGAACGCCTCGCGCGCCGAATGCCGCCACGATTCGAGCCGCATGAAACTCGGATCGGCTCCGCGGCCCAGCTTCTGCAGGAATTAAACCGGCATCTCGAAAATGTTCACGCCATCTACGATCGGATCGTACACGCGCAACGTCCGCTTTACTATTCTTCTGCGCCCGCCGGTAGCTCCGGGAGTGACGGCTCCGTGCGCGAGGCAGAATTCGAGGCAATTGTCTTACCGGATGCGCTCCTCGAATCGCTCGATAGTAGCGCTCCCGTGCTGGCCGGGCGGATTCGCTCGCGCAGCATTCATCGATCGAATCGCGGGCTGGCTTTTTTCCTGGAAAGACTCTTGCATGATCCAGCTCATCTGGGTGTGCTAAACAGCCATCCGGTGCTGGCGGACTATGCGCTTCGCATCTTCGAATTAAGCCCGTTCTTTTCCGAGCAATTGACGCGGTATCCCGAACTGCTCGAAGAAATCGGGCGTATTGCCGATCACCCGACACGGCGAAGAGCATTCGAAGCGCTCGCAGCGCCACTAAACGACATCAATGGGCTGCGGCGCTTCTACCGTCGTGAGATGTTTCGCATACAAGCGGGAAGTATCTGCTTAGCCGAATCTGTATTTCAAACATTAGATCGCACTTCGGCGCTTGCTGAATTTGTGATTGCCCGCGCATACCGGATCGCGTTGGAACAGGCACTCGCGCATGCGCGCGCGCATTCAACGGCGAAAAAGCCGTTTGAGGAACCTGCGAGCGAAATGATGGTGGTTGCGCTGGGGCGGCTTGGGATGCGCGAATTCGATCTAGGCTCGGATGCGGACTTGCTGTTCATCATTCGCGATTCAGAGGCGCAACGGCAGCAATTCTGGACGCGCGTCGCCGAACACGTGATCGAGATATTGACGACGTATACGGGAGACGGCACAATTCTTTCGCTCGACACGCGGCTGCGGCCGAATGGGCGCGCAGGCACGCTGGTTCAGACCGAATCGGCGTACGTCGATTACTTTTCGAGCAAAGCGGAAGCTTGGGAGGGAATCGCTTATATGAAGGCGCGAGGGGTGGCGGGAGACGTCGATCGGGCGACGGCCTTCCTGAGTCAATTGCAACAAGTAGATTGGCGGCGCTATGGGCAGGGCGGGCGATCGAAACAGGATCTTCACCAGATGCGAATGCGCCTGCAACGCGAGCAAGGCACGGCGACGCCGCTGAAGGCGGGTTACGGCGGCTACTATGACGCGGATTTCATTTTGATGTATCTGCGGTTGAAGGGCGCCGGGATGTTTTATCAGAGCCTGAATACTCCGGAGCGAATTGACGTGGTCGAGAAAATGGGGCACCTCGGGCGAGGGGAAGCTGAATTTCTGCTTAAAGCGACGACGTTTTTGCGGGCTCTCGATCACGGTACGCGCATTGTTACCGGAAGGGCGGAAGAGAAAGTGCCTGGCTCGCATGTCGAGCTCGAAATGCTCGCCGAGTTGATGCACCGTTGGACCGGCGAAGCTCGGAAGGCCGACGCGCTGCCTTCAGAACTCTCTGCTTTGCAGAGCAAAATGCGGCATCTGTTCGAAAACATTTTCACTCGATGACGTTTTTTTAGAGCGGCGTGCTGTCCGCCTGCTATAAGATGTTTGCGGGAAGGAGCACGTCGCATGAATATCAGGACAAGAAGAGAGTTTATTGCAGGATGCGCGGTTACGGCGAGCATGATGGGGAGCGTTGCAACGGCAGTCGAAGCGCAAAATGCTCCGACGGATACGCATCCCGTGAAAACGCTGCCGCCGCTGCCTTATGCGCCGGATGCGTTAGAGCCGTTCATCGATGCTCAAACGATGACGCTGCACCATGACAAACACCATCAAGCGTATGTGGACAATCTGAATAAGGCGCTGGCGAAAACGCCGAAGCTAACAGATCTTAGCGTGGAGCAACTTGTTTCGGATATAGATACGATTCCGATGGAGCTTCGACCGGCGGTGCGCAATCAGGGCGGCGGGCATGCGAATCATTCGCTATGGTGGCCATCGCTCAAGAAAAACGGCGGTAGCGGACCTACCGGTGATCTGGTCAAAGCGCTTGACGAAAAATTCACCAGCTTCGATGCATTCCAGGATCGGTTGACAAAGGCGGCGCTTGGCATTTTCGGCAGCGGTTGGGCCTGGCTGTTGTTAGATAAGAACGGCGCAATTGAAATCGCGACAACGCCGAATCAGGACAGCCCGCTGATGACGGGCAAGTACCCGGTGTTTGGCATCGACGTTTGGGAGCACGCCTACTATTTGAAATATCAGAACCGGCGTCCGGAATACGTGAAAGCGTTCTGGAACGTCGTGAACTGGGATTTCGTAAGCGAGCGCTACAGCGGCCTCAAGGCGCGGCTCGCGAAAACTTAGTTATTCTTCCTCCTCGACATGCAAGTGCGCCTTTGCGGCGGCGATGATCTTTTCGGCTTGGGGCGCGGGCACGTAGTCGTAATGATCGAATTCCATATGGAACGATGCGCGGCCTTGCGTTTTTGAGATCAGATCGTTTTGATAGTTGAGCATCTCGGACATGGGCACTTGGGCGCGAATGGTTTGCATGTTGCCTTTCAAGTCCATGCCGGAAATGCGCCCGCGGCGGCCGTTGAAGTCGCTCATGAGATCGCCTGCAAACTCGGTTGGTGTTTCGACTTCGACCTTCATGATGGGTTCGAGCAGCGCGGGCTTAGCTTGCTGCATGGCTGCGCGGAATGCTTTACGCCCGGCGAGCTTGAATGCCATTTCGGATGAGTCGACTTCGTGATAGGAACCGTCGTAGACGGTAACTTTGAAGTCGGTCACGGGATAGCCAGCTAGGAAGCCCTGTTCGGCGGCCTCGACGATTCCTTTCTCGACTGCCGGGATGTATTGCTTGGGGATTGAGCCACCAAAGATATCGTTGATGAACTGGAATTTTTCGCCGCGGGGCAGCGGTTCGAGCCTGATCCAGCAGTCGCCGAATTGTCCGTGACCGCCGGTCTGCTTCTTGTGACGGCCCTGCACGTTGGCTGAACCTCGGACGGTTTCGCGGTACGGAATCTTGGGAGCTTTCAGCTCGACTTCAACTCCGTAGCGCCGCTTCAGGCGGCTGACGACGATTTCAACGTGCTGCTGTCCGTTGCCGGCGAGCAAAAATTCTTTGGTCTGCGGATCGCGATAGAAGCGCAACGAACGGTCTTCTTCAAGCATTTTCGCGAGGGCCGTGCTCAAGCGATCTTCATCGTTTCGAGTTTTCGCGGAGATCGCGTAAGCGATGGACGGCTCAGGGATTTCGACGCCCTTGAAGACAGCGCAGTTGGTCTTTTCGCAGAGTGTATCGCCGGTGAGCGTATCTTTCAGTTTGGCCACGACGCCGATATCGCCCGCGCGGAGCTCTGTTACCGGCTGCATCGTTTTGCCAAAGGGAGTGGCGATGTGCGCAAGCCGCTCGCCGCCGTTGGAACGCATATTGGTGAGATGCGCGTCGTCTTTGACGGTTCCCGACATGACCTTGAAATACGTAACACGTCCGGCGAACGGATCGGCGGAGGTCTTGAAGACGAAAACGGAAGGCGGTTCGGTGGATGAAATCGCCTTAGATGTCTCCGAGCCGTCTTTGAAAGCGGGCATTTGGTGGCTTTGGAGAGGCGAAGGGAAGGTTTCGCCGATGAAGTTCATCAGGAGGTCGGAGCCGATGTTCTGCAGCGCAGCGCCGCAGAGAATCGGGAACATACGACGCTCGCGCACGGCTTGTTGCAGGCCGGAGACGATGCGGTCGGCCGGAAGCGTCCCGGAGGCGAAAAATTCTTCCATCAGCTCGTCGTTGCCTTCCGCAACCATCTCGACCAGCGCTTCGCGCGCCTTTGCGGCGGCTTCTTCGTAAGGGGTGGGGATCTCGGAGTCCTTTCCTTTTCCATCGCCGCCCGGCTTGTAGCAGAAGGAGCGCATGCGAATGAGATCGATGATGCCGTTGAAATTCTTTTCCGAGCCGACGGGGAGATGAATGGGAACGGCAGTTCTGCCGAAAATCTCACGAACGCTTTCCAGAACCCGGTCGAAAGAGGAGCGCTCCCGATCCAGTTTGTTTACGAAGATGGCGCACGGCAGCTTGAATTCTTCCGCGAACTGCCAGACCTTTTCCGTAGAGACTTCGATACCGGCGACTCCGTCGAGGAGCACCACAGAAGCGTCAGCAGCGGTGAGGGTAGAACGCGTGTCCTTCAGAAAAATGTTGTAACCGGGCGTGTCGAAGAGATTGATCTTGGTCTTTTGCCAAGGGAATGCCGCCACCGCAGAGGTGATGGTGAGCTTGCGATACATTTCCTCTTCATCGAAATCGGTCACAGTATTACCTTCGTCCACTCTGAGGAGGCGGTCTGTCACTCCGGCGGTGTGCAGGAGTCCCGCGGCGAGCGATGTTTTTCCGCAATGCCCGTGTCCGATCAAAGCCACGTTCCGAATATCGGAACTGTCGAAAACCCTCATAAAGTATGTCTCCAGGCCGGCATTGAGCCGACGAACATGATTTTAGCCCGTGCGGGACGCCGGGGCTGTGCGGGCAAGCCAGCACGTTACACGCCGCGATATTTAAGTACAGAAACGTCAGGCGGTCTGCTGAGAAGCTGCTACGTCGCTAGGTATATCGATGACCGGATTGTAGGTGAGGATGCGGCCGCAGCTTTCGCAGAACATGATTTGATCGCCGCGCCGGAGATCTTGGAAGAACTGCGGGCGGAGCAGGATTTGACAGGCGGCGCAGCGTCCTTCAGTCGCGTCGGCGATGACACTGCCCTTCGTCTTCTTGCGGATCCGCTCGTAGTGGGCGTAAACTTGAGGGTCCATTTGGCTGGAGATGGACTTGCGCTCGATGCGGCGGTCGGCGAGTTCCTTCTGATCGGCAGCCGTGCGGTCGCGCGCAGACGTTTTTTCTTTTTCGACGTGCTGCTGCCCTTGCTTGAGGTTCACTTCAGCAGCCTTGACATTTTTCTCCAGCGGCTCGGACTGTTCCATGAGATCGAGAATCTTGTCTTCCGCTTTACGAATCTCGCCCTCTGCGTACGCAATTTCGTTTTGAAAGGCGCGGTATTGCTCGTTGGTTTTGACCTCGAGCATTTGCGTTTTCAGCTTTGAGACTTTTTGCTGCTGAATTTGAATTTCGTCGTCGAGTTTTTTGCGGTCGCGCTGGTTTGCAGTCAGCGCGGCACGATCCACTTCGAGACGGCGCGTGTGCGATTCGAGCCGTTTTTCAATTTCGGCAATGTGCCTGGGGAGGGTCGCGATCTCATTTTCGAGACTCGCGATATTGCGATCAAGCGCTTGAAGACGCAGCGCAAGCGCGAGGTCCTGCAGCATTAACTTCGGATTCTAGCATGCGGGCCGAGCGTGCTTCGTTGGAATGCTGCGCTGAATGCGCGGGCAGCGACTTGGATTTCGTTGATCTGGAACAATTGCGATGCGAGTGTGAACACGAGCAGGCCGAGAGGTAAACAAACCGCAATCTCCGTTAAGTAACTGATGCGGGTCGAAGTAAGAAAGCCGCTAAGAAAATGGCTCGCAGCAGTTACAGCAAGGGTCATCAGCAAAGATGCGCCGGTGATGCGGGCGATGCGATCGAGCAAATAGCGGCCCTCGATTCCGCCGAGCTTGCGACGCAGTGATTCGAATAAGCAGAGGGATGAGACGATCGCAACTGACGAGGTCGAGAGCGCGAGCGCGGCGAAGCCGAAATGAAAAACATTAAGCAACAAGAGAGCCACGGCTAGATTTACGATGACAGAGATCAGACTGATATACATCGGCGTGCGCGCGTCGGAGAGCGCGTAGAAAGCTGGATTCAGGATTTTCGATCCAGCGTAGCCGAGGAGTCCGACAGCGTAGCAAGACAGCGCGACAGCGGTTTGTTTCGTATCGTAAGCGTCGAAGCGGCCGCTTTGGAAAATAGCGCCGATGATGGGGCGGCCCAAGGCGATCAGACCGAGGGACGACGGGATGGTCAACAAAAATACGAGGCCGAGCGAGCGGGACACTGTTTTACGGAATTGTTCGAAGTTGTTGAGCGCGGCGCTGCGGGAAACCGAAGGAAGCAAGGCTGCTGCGAAGGCCACGCCGAAGAGCCCGAGCGGGAGCTGCATAAAACGAAAGGCGTAGGCGAGCCAGCTCACGGGCCCATCTGGTCCGCGCAATGGATCGGAGAGACGCGAGGCGAGATTCGTATTGACTGTCACGTTGATTTGCACGGCTGCGTTGCCAAGTATGGCGGGACCCATGAGCCGGAAAATCTGACGCAGGCCGGGATGGGACCAATTGAAGGCGGGGCGAAACGTAAATCCCAATCGATGGAGGCTCGGAATTTGCCAGAGAAGCTGCAGCGTTCCGCCGAATAGAACGCCCCAGGCCATGCCTTCTATGGGTGTGATGCCGATGTATGGACCGAGCCAAAAGCCGAGCGCGAGCCCGAAGCAGACGGAGCCAATGTTGAAGAATGTGGACGCGAGGGCCGGAACACCGAACTTATCGCATGAATTGAGGATGCCCATGGCTTGGGCCGCGAGCGCCACTAAAAGCAGAAATGGAAGCATGATTCGGGTGAGGCGAACGGCCAATTCAAATTTGCCGGGGACGGCGGCGAAACCAGGAGCGAGAATCCAAACGAGCTGCGGGGCGAATATGACGCCGAAAAGGCAGAGCGGCCCAACGACAACGATCAGAGCGGTGGCGAGGAGATTTGAGAGCTGCGCGGCTTGCTTGCGGTCTGTTGAAGCGAGCGCGACTGCAAATGTAGGGACGAAGGCCGATGACAGCGCGCCTTCCGCGAATAGCGTTCGAAGCACACCGGGAATGCGGAACGCGAGGAGAAAGGCGTCGTAGGAGAAGCCCGCGCCGAATTTGTTCGCCATGACCATCTCGCGGGCGAGGCCGGTGAGACGGCTCGTCAGAATGGCGCTCGAGACTATGCCAGCGGAACGGGCGACATGATCCGATTGAGCTTCAGATGATGGCGCGCTGCTGGATGCGGCGTCCTGGCGCGCACCGGGCTTACTGCTGCTTCCCGTATTCGTCCAAAAAATGGGCAATCGTCAGGATGCCTTGATAGTAATTGCTGATGCGGTATTTTTCGTTCGGAGAATGCAAGCCGTCATCCGGGAGCCCAAAGCCCATGAGCACGGTGGGAATGCCGAGGTGCGTGGCGAACTCGCCGACTATGGGAATGGAGCCGCCGCTGCGAATGAATACCGTAGGCTTACCGAGCATTTCGCTGAAAGCTCGGGCGGCAATCTGTATCCCAGGATGATTCGGGTTGACCGAAATGGCAGGGCCGGAGCTGAGAAGGCGGATCTGGGTGCGAATGCCTCTCGGTGTGTTTGCTTTGACCCAACTTTGGAAGGCGCTCAAGACGCGTTGCGGGTCCTGCTTGGGAACAAGACGCATGCTGACTTTTGCGGTAGCGGTGGCCGGAATGACGGTTTTTGCACCGGCGCCAGTAAAGCCGCCAGCGATGCCGTGAACTTCGAATGTGGGTCGCGCCCAGACGCGCGCAAAGACGGATTGATCGGGCTCTCCGGTGAGCTGAGTTGAACCGACTTCTTCTTTGAGGAACTGTTCTTCGGAGAAGGGAAGCCGGTTCCAGCTTTCGATCTCGGCGGGATCGGGCGGAACAACATCGTCGTAGATGCCGGGGATCTGGATGTGGCCGTTCGCGTCTTTCGCTTTGGACAGAAGCTCGATCAAGCCGTAGACGGCATTTGGCGCGGCTCCGCCGTACATGCCGGAATGCAGATCGCGGGCAGGGCCATGCGCTTCAATTTCGGTGTAGATGAGGCCGCGGAGTCCGATGCAGAGTGTGGGGACACCGTCGGCGAAAAGCTCGGTGTCGGAGACGAGCGCGACATCGGCTTTGAGTTTGTCTTTGTGCTTGGGAACGTACTCGGAGATGGATTCGCCGCCGACTTCTTCTTCGCCTTCGATGAGGAATTTGAGATTTACCGGCAACCGGCCGTCATGCACATCGCGCAAGGCTTCTGCGGCTTTGATGTGCATGAACATTTGACCTTTGTCATCGCAAGCGCCCCGGGCGTAGATGTTGCCGTTGCGGATGCTTGGCTCAAAGGGTGGAGTGGTCCAAAGATCGAGCGGATCGGGAGGCTGAACATCGTAGTGGCCATAGCAGAGGACGGTGGGCTTGCCGGGAGCGTGAAGCCAGTCGGCGTAGATGAGCGGGTGCCGGGCGGTTGAGATGATCTCGACATTTTCGAGACCAGCGCGCTTGAGGCTGCCCGCAACGAATCGAGCCGCGCGCGCGACATCGTCTTTGTGTTCGGGGAGCGTGCTGACGCTGGGTATGCGGAGGAAATCGGTCAGCTCGTCCAGAAAGCGCGATTCATTTTTTTGTACAAAAGGCTCGACTGTAGATGGCAAATTGGTTCTCCGATTCGGATTTCGACTTCAATTATAGAGACTGAGGCGCGGGCGAGGCATTTGCGCCGTCGTGATTATAGAGCGCCGAATACGCGATCGAGGAAGTTTGTGACCACGGCGCTTTGCTCGTCTGTTTCGATCAGAAATGCGTCGTGACCGTAGTTTGAGCTGAGCTCATGAAATTCGACATCGAGGTTTGAACTCTGGAGCGCATTGACCATTTCGAGCGATTGATACGTGGGATAGAGCCAATCGGAGGTGAAGCTCAAGACGAGGAAACGGGCGCGAGCTCGGTCGAAGGCGGCGGCAAGGGAGGGGTGGCCGGAAGAAAGGTCGAAGTAGTCCATGGCCTTCGTGATGTAGAGATACGAGTTGGCATCGAAGCGGTTCACGAACTGGCTGCCGCGATAGCGGAGATAACTTTCAACTTCGAAATCGACAGAAAAATCGAAGCCGAAAGCTTCTTTATCGCGGAGGCGGCGGCCGAATTTCTCGCGCATGGAAGCGTCGCTCATATAAGTGATGTGTCCGATCATGCGCGCGACGGCGAGACCGCGAGCGGGAGGCTTTCCGTCATAAAAATTGCCTTCGTTCCAATCGGGATCGGCCATGATGGCCTGACGGCCGACTTCATTGAAAGCGATTTGCTGCGCACTGTGATGGCAGGTGGCGGCGATGGGGATCGACGCGGCGACGGATTCGGGATATGCGACGGCCCATTCGAGAGCTTGCATGCCGCCCATGGAGCCACCCGAGACGGCAAGGAGGCGATTGATACCGAGATGATCGATCAACATTTTTTGGAGGCGAACCATGTCGGCGATCGTGATGACCGGGAAGCGCATTGCATAGCGCTGTCCAGTTGTGGGATCGATTGAACCAGGGCCGGTTGTGCCGCGGCAGCCTCCGAGAACGTTCGAGCAGATGACGAAGTAGCGGTTTGTGTCGAACGCGAGACCTGGGCCGATCATTGAGGGCCACCAGCCGGTGTTCCCGCTTTCCTTGCCGATGCCGGCTGCGTGAGCGTCGCCCGTCAATGCGTGCAGAATCAGAATGGCGTTGCTGCGGGCGGTGTTCAGCGTGCCATATGTTCCGTAGGCGACGCTTACGTCGCGCAGCCTGACGCCGCAATCAAGCGCAAGAGTGGGAAACGTTGCGGATTGTGTTTCAGCGATCAAAGATGTTTCGACGGAAGGCATCGCCGGTAGGGAATTGAGAGGCTTTGAGTTGCACGATAGCACGGGAACGGCCCCGGGTTGAGACACGTATCGCGCGAGCGCTGGGGATGGAGCAGTTTCAGTTGTCAAAATTCGCCAAATTTTCTTTTACTAGGCTGCTTCGGCGAGCGAATCGTGTCCGTTTTGCGAAACAAACTGGCCGCTGAAAGCCGCAGGAGAAGCAAAATCTGGAATTTCTTGCGAAACGAAGCCAGTTTCGAGGCCAGAGAGCGGATTTTCGGCCTCATTTTGCGAAACGAACCCATTTTCGGATGGCGCTTGCTTCTGCGCGCGGCTCTGTTCGAAAACCGGTTGCGGAACGAAGCCACGATCGCGCTGGAGCTGGCGGAGGGTGGAAAGAGCTTTGTGGAGGCTGCGTTCGGCGGAGGCCATGGCGCGGTGAATGGTCGGGAGCATGCCGAGCCACTGCGAGAAATCGGTGCGCTGCATGGTGTGGGTTTCGAGGCTGCGCATGCGGCGAAGACGCCAGAAATTTTCGGCGATTTCGTTGACCAGGATTTCTTCGGTGGTGTTGACGGGTTGATGCTCGGAGCGGAGCTTGGCGCGCAGCTCATCTAGCTCGGCTGCGCTTTCGTTCGGGAGCACGAGCTGCTTGGAATAGAGGCCGTGCTTGAACGAATTTTGGCTGGAGATTCGTTTGCCCTCATCGGTGCGAGGGCCGGTGGAGTGCTGCGCGTTTGCGCGATTGATTTCAGCGCGGGATGGTGACCCGTCGGTTAGCTCCGGGCTCGCAGTCGGGAGTTCGGCGAGCGAGTGATTCATTCTTCTTTCAAGTTTTCGTTGTCGGCGCTCAGCGGCGCGACGAATTTGTCGTGGTGTCATAACGGGCATGAACGTAGCACGACGGGAGTTGCCGACGAGCCGGATGCGGTCGGAAATCCGCTGAAATTATGGATGTAGCAGAAGAAAATTTTTCTTCGGAACGTGTGACTCAGGGCATCCAGCTTTTGATGTCGGCTCCGGGAGGGGCCATATTTTTCATGTGCTCCGCGAAGATGGGCAGGTAATGCGTGAATATGGACTGGCCTTCGGGAATTTCACCGATGTAGCAGTGCGGCTTATCGATGCCGAAATCAAAGGAGCCACCGTAATAGGGGCCTTTGCCAGGCAGTTTTGTACTTTCGAGAAAATCCTGCATGCGATGGGCGGCGGCATCGAGATAGAAGGTGTCCTTGGTTCCGGCTGTGACGTGCAGCTTGCCCACGAGCTTGGGACCGAGACGGGGCCAATCGCGCTGGAGGAGCGCGGTCAGATCGTAGTGCTGCTCCCAATACTTCGCGATGGCGGGATCAATTGCGCCGGTTTCCGCGTTCCACAGCTTGGCGGGATAACCTTCGGCATCGGTAGGTCCGAAGGTGGCGTGAAATGCATCGAACTGGCCGCCGGAACGTCCCTTGATGCCGAGCGCGGCTTCCTGCCGGCTCATGCCTTGCATGGTGGCCAGGATGTGATCGTCCGGTAAGCGGCCGACAAGTTTCGGGAGACGCTCGAAGGGGCCTTCATCGAAGTACGCGTTTTTGTCCTCGTAGACATTGACGAGTTGGAAAACGTGGAAGTCGACGGGATCAGGGCAGAAGCCCCAGGCGCCGCCGAAATAGTCGGGATAGAAAATCTGTTGGGCCAGCGTCATCCAACCGCCGGTTGAGCCACCGAACAGAACGCGCGCCCAAGGCTGGCCGATGGCACGGAATTTTTGTTCGATGTAGGGATAGAGGTCCTGTGTAAGTGCGTCGCCATACGGACCCATATTGGCGGTATTAACGCCGTAGGAATCGTCATAGTAAGGCGTTGGATGCTGCGTGATGACGATGAGCATTTTAGGCAGCTCGCCGGTGGTCCAGGCCTGGTACAAGCGGTACCCGAATTGGGCGTTGCGTCGTTCTCGGTCTTTCATGCCGGGAGGAGGGGGAGACTCGCGAAGCATGTTGCGGCCTTCATCGAAGTGGCCTTGCAGAAACGCGATGGGATAGTGCTGGTCGGGATGCTGATCGAAGTCGTCGGGCACGAGGACGGTTGCGGATAGATGTATGGGTGTGCCCCAGAATTTCGTCAACAGTTTGCTTTCGATGCGCACGTGGCGGAGGAACTTCGTGTCTTCAGGTGGGGTGATGGGAGGGATGACGTCAGTCAATTCGATGCGAATTACCGAATCGCGTCCAATTTCTGCGCGCTGCGGTTTGCTGTAGATGTTCCCGGGAGAACGATCCCATTGCTGCCCCTCGCCATGATCCATGTGGAGCTTGAGTGTGTGACCGTCAGCGCGATGGACTGTGTCGTAGACATTCAGGACCGCTTGGATGTTGTAGGTTCCGGGCGGGAGATCGCGCAAGCTGCGCAGCGGACTACCGATAGCGGCAGCATCCATGCGTGTGAGTTCGCCAGGTTTCCATTGATCAACATCGGTAGCGAAAATCTGCTGCGTTTCGATACCCCATTCGACCTGGAAGCGCGGCTCACCATCGAGTTGTTTCGAGACGATGACGATGAGGCGACCGTCGGCGGGAGTGGATCTGGCGGAGCTAGAGAACTGGATTTGAAATTGAGGATCGGCAACGGCGAGGGCGCCGAGGCTGAAGAGGAGCGCTGCGAATCGCATTAGGCGATTGTAGATCAGGGTTAAATGCCGCTCGATGAGATCGAACGCATTTCCTTCGAGCGCGAAATAGCCGATTCGTAAGAGGAGATGGTACGGCAGATTAGGGAACGAGCGCCATCTCTGCGGCAGCTCCTCTACTCCACCTTGATCACGATATAGCTTACCCCAGCGGAAACGTTCTGAAACCAGTGCGGCTGCTGCTTCGGAATCACTACCACGTCGCCCGCAGCGAGTTCATGGCGAACTCCATTGCGAATGGACGTTCCTCGCTCCTCGATCGCTGAAATCGCATGCTCCCCGACGACTTCGCCCCCGGTCACCAGCGTGGCACTGCCGGAGAGCATGTAGAAGATATCGGTGTCCTTGAGATGCACCTCGGCTTCGCCCGGCAATGCCCGCTTCAGAGCGCCGATACGAAAGCCGGTTCCATCGAAGAGGCCGCCGCCGAACTCGTGCGGGGCGCCGGCCAGCTTCTGCTTCAGCGTTGCCTCGATCTGCTGTCGCGAGACAACGATCGCGCTGTTGCCTGCGGTTTGTGCATAGAGCGATGCTGCAAAAGCGAGTGTGAGCGCCAGAAAATGTCGCATTCTTTGGGGGAAAGCCTCCGCTTAGATGCTACGCAGTCGGCTTCCACAGTGTTCCTCGACCGGTGCGCTACGAGTCGAATTACCGGATTGTAGATCAGAGATGAAATGTGTTTGGACTAGTGAATGGAGTATTTCGTAGATTTGTGTTACAAGGGGTAAAAAGATGGACGCGAACGTGCGAAATATCGATGACGAAGTTTACAAGAGACTACGAGCGCTAGCTGTCCTCGAAGGACGCGCAGTTGGAGAGTTGATCAGCGAAGCCATTCGCGGTTATTTGATCAGGGTCGATGACATTCAGAAGCGAGGGAGTCTCCGCGATTTGCGACCTGAGCCGTTTCCTGAAGGTAACGAGCTATTGAGCGCAGAAATCGATTCCCTCCTATACGGTCTCAATGATTGATCGTTCTGGACTCCAGCTTCATTATTGGTTTTCATAACGAACGAGACGCGCACCACGGGTCTGCTTTGGCGCTCATGGAGCAGTTCCTCGCAGGCAGATGGGGCAGAGGTTTGCTCTTGGAGTACGTCTTCATGGAGGTTACGAGCGTGCTGCTAATGCGTCGGGACTTGGCGACCGCCGAACGAGTGGGGCAGGTTTTGCTCCAAGCGCAGGAGTTGCAGTTTGTACCCTGTTCCGATTTCTTTTCTGAAACGCTACGAACGTTCGTTGGGCAAGCAGGCACGAGGCTCAGCTTCACGGATGCTGCGATTTCCTACGTAGCTCAACAGAGAGCAGAGGGGCTTGTGTTGAGTTTTGATGACGAATTTCGGAAGATTCCTGGGCTTCACCTAGCGCAGTGAAGCTGACGAGCATTGCGCTGCGAAGCGCATTAGATCAGAGCAGCGAATAATTGCCGTGAGCTGGTGAATGATAGCCAGTACTGCGTTATTTCGGCCAGGTACTCGGACTTGAACCTAAAAGGCAATTAATCGGCTGGGCGTACACTTCTCGGGCGTAATGGCGTCTGACAAAGTGTTGGAGGAAATTTTGGCAGCCGACGACTTACATCCTAGTTGCACTTGGGTAATGCGGACGACTGACGGGAGATGAATGTATGCAGATAAAGACAGTAACTCGGAGCTTTTTCGTGGCGGTGTTGTTGGCAATTCTTTTGTGCGCGATGCCGACGCCGTCACGCGCGCAAGTAGCGGTGTCGATCACGATCGCGCCACCAATTCTTCCTGTTTACGTACAGCCTCCGTGTCCAGTAGCGGGTTGGCTTTGGACACCTGGGTATTGGGCTTGGGGACCGGATGGTTATTACTGGGTGCCCGGGGTATGGGTTGAACCCCCTGAGGTCGGCTTGCTTTGGACGCCAGGCTATTGGGGCTTTGTAGGTGGAATCTATGCCTGGCATGCCGGCTATTGGGGGCCGCACATCGGCTTTTATGGCGGCGTGAATTATGGATTCGGCTACACGGGGTTCGGGTTTGGCGGCGGTTATTGGTCGGGCGGCGTGTTCATGTATAACAGGGCAGTGATGAATGTGAATACGACGGTTATTCGGAACGTGTATGTGGACCGGACCGTGATCAACAACAGAGTTACGACGACTCGCGCGAGTTTCAACGGGCCGGGTGGTGTCGTAGCGCAACCGACTGCGCGCGAGCAGGCAGCGGCAAATGAGCGGCATATTCAGCCGAGTGCGGTTCAAGTTTCGCATCAGGAGAGAGCGAGTCAGGACCGCGCGCTGCTGGCGTCGGTGAATCACGGGCGGCCGTCTGTGGCGGCGGTAGCTTCTGTAAATGACCGGCGCATTGGCGGTGCCGGGCGCGTTGCAGAGAGGACGCCAGCGGCTGAGGGAAGAGCACGTGAAAACGCGAACGCGGGACGGCGTGAAGGCAATGTCAGGAGCGAAGCGAGACCGGTTCGACCGGCGACTGAACGGCCCGCCCCGCGAGAGGCAGAACGGGTAAATCGAGAACCAGCGCGTCCGAGTCCGGCGGAGAGACCGGCTCCGCGGCCGAGCGAACGGGTGAATCGAGAGCCGGCGCGCCCGAACGCAGTGGAGCGGCCCGCTCCCCGGGAATCCGAGCGAGTGAATCGGGAGCCCGCACGGCCCGTCCCACAAGAGCGGCCGCAAGTAAGTCACGAGGCAGCACGGCCGGCTCCACAAGAGCGACCGCAAGCAAATCACCAGGCAGCGCGGCCGGCGGCTGAACGCCCAGCTCCGCGGGAAGCGCGTCCAGCGGCTCCGGAGAGGAACGAGAAGGCCCCGCCCCGATAGGGGCGCGGCCTTTTTGCGATTGATCGTTATTGCTTAGCGGTGCTGACCATTTTGCCTTCGATAGCAACCCCGATGCAGTGGGATGCGTATTCGAAGGGGTCGCCGTCGTAGAGAGCGATGTCGCCGTCTTTGCCCGGCTCGAGTGAGCCGACGCGATTGGCGACGCCGATGAGCTTCGCTGCGTTAATCGTAATGCTCGCGAGCGCCTGATCGAATGTCAGGCCGTTCGCCGCAGCAACAGCGGCTTCGAAAAGAATCACGCGAGTCTTAGGGACGTAGGATTCGAAGCCGCTTTGGAGCGCGTACGGGATGCCGGCCGCTTGTAGATGGGCCGCGGCTTCGAAGCTGATGTTTTCGGTCTCTTCGCTTGCGCGCTCCATGGTGGGATGAACGATGACCGGGTAACCGGATGCCTTCACCTCGTCGAGTACCATGTCGCATTCGGCGCAGCCATCCAGGATGAGATTGAAGTTGAATTCTTTCGCGAGGCGGATGGCGGTCATGATGTCACGCGTGCGATTTACGGTGACGAGCAGAGGCAGCTCGCCTTTCAACACTCTAACGAACGTTTCTGTTTTGAGATCGCGCTCGCGAGACTTGGCATCGGTTTTTTTGGAGGCAGGCTTCATGTACTCCTGTGCCTTGATGAATTCCGTTCGCAGCATGGCGGCCTCTTTGCCGCGCGTCCCGGGGCTCTTCTCTTTTTCAGCCAAGCCTTCATTGCCGAGACTCGCGGCGACCATCGCGGCCGGCACGATAACTGCTTCTTCGACCGTATTGCCGCGCGTCTTGACAACCATGGTTTGGCCGGAGACGAGAGCGCCGGGCGAGTGGCCGGTGTTCATCGTCGTGACTCCGAAGCTGCGGACCCATTCGATCAACCGCTCCCGGGGATCATAAGCGTCGATAGCTCTCAGCTCGGGTTGAACTGCCGCGCTTCGTTCGAGCTGATCCTGATCTGTCGGGACGTTCAGATAACCGGTAAGGCCTACTGTGGAATGCGCGTCGACCAATCCAGGCGTGACGATTTTGGCGGAGTGGGTTTCGTACCCATTCGGGATTGTGACTTGAGAGGCGGGGCCGACGCGGGTGATTTTGCCTTTCTCGATCAGGAGCACACCGTTTGTAATGGGCGGGCCGGCCATGGTGTAGACGGTCTCGCCTTGAATGGCGAGATTCTGCGCGGACGCAGAGGCAATGAAGAGTAGAAAGGCGATTGCGAGTTTCATTGGCGAACCTGCTCGTCTTCTTCTTCGAGCGAAACCGGCGACTGATCGTGGCTCGCGCCTTCGCCACCGGTTGCATAGAGGCGGTCCTTGGGATCGCTGTGATCGAAAACCTTTTTGCCTTCGATCCATGTTTCGAGCACGTGTGTGTAGGTGCTGAGCGGATCGGCTGAAAGCAGGATGAAATCGGCGTCTTTGCCGGGCTCGAGCGAACCGATGCGGGATTCGAGACCGATGATGCGCGCATTGGCCATGGTCAATCCGTAGAGAGCCTTTTCGCGGGAGAGACCGCCGCGGACAGCGAGCGCAGCCGAGCGGAGGAAGAGGCGAGAGTCGGTGATGGGATCGTCGGTGTGAAATCCGAAAAGGACACCGGCTTTATCGAGTGCCGCGCCGGTGAACAGTGCGGCATTCTTTGCTTCTTCCTTGCCGCCGGGGCTGTCGATGACGATCAAAGATACAGGAACTTTTGCTTTTGCGATCTCGTCCGCAACCATCCAGCCTTCACTCACGTGATGGAGGACGACGTGGAAGTGAAACTCCTGCGATAGGCGAATTACGGTCATGATGTCGTCGCTGCGATGGGTGTGAAACTGAACCGTGCGCTTGCCGTCGAGCACTTCGACGAGACCTTCCATTCGCAGGTCGCGGGGCGGGAGTTTGCTCGCATCGCCTTTCGCGGCGAGTATCTTGTCGCGATACTCCTGGGCCCTAATGTATTCTTCGCGATCGAGAGCGGCGGATTTAGCGCGCGTTCCGGGGAAGGGAGGCGGACGGCGCGAATTGGTACCGTTGGCCATCTTCATGCCACCGGCGATTCGGCCGTCGGGAAGCTTGATAAGAAGCTCCTCGATGGTTTTGCCGGGACGCAGCTTCAGATAGAGTGTTTGTCCGCTGAGCAGATGGCCGGAGCCCGGCAAAACATTAGCGGTGGTGATTCCACCGGCGCGGGCTTTTGCGAAGTGAGCATCTTTGACGTTGATGGAATCGAGTACACGCACATCGGGCTGAATGGGAGCGCTGGAATCGCCGCCTTCCGGAGCGCCGATGTGAGAGTGAGAATCGACCAAGCCGGGCATGATGATTTTGCCCGAGGCGTCGATCCTGGTTGCCTGGTCGGGAATTTTGGTTGATGCGGCAGGACCAACTGCGAGAATCTTATCGTGATCGATGACCAGAACTCCGGAGTCGATTTCGGGGCCGGCGATGGGGATGATTTTTGCGCCAGTGAACGCGATGGGATTTTGCGCGAAGCTCGGGCGGGAGAGAGTCAAAGCAAACAGCGCAAGGGATAGGTGGCGCATCAGAAATTGAGTTTATAAATACCAAAGCTGATCGAATGCTCGCGGCTTTGTTTCGGTTACTCAGGTTAGCATTTGTTTCGGTAGAGGAAATGGACTCAAAAAAGTGGCTTGATATCAGGGAAATAGAATTTCGCGATCGTTTCAGCTATCGGAAGAGGATCGTCTTTTGCCTGCAAATTGGTTAGAGAAATGATACAGAGCTCTTGTTTGGGAAAAACGACGATCGAAACAGCTGAACCCCCGGTCATAAAGACTCTTGGGTATCGACCCGCCGAGTTGTCGGCGTAAAACCATCCGACGGCGGGCGCCACGATACCTGGAATTTCCATGTCCTTGGCTATATCAATAAGTTTTCCGTTCCGATTCTTGGCTGGCTCCCACATCCGTTCGCGTTCGGTACGCGAGAGTAGGCGGCCACTTGTAAGCAGGGAAGCGAATTGCTCCATGTCCGCAATACTGGAATTCAATCCGGCGGCAGCATCAAGATATTTGGGATATTCGAAAAGGTTTGTGCCGTTCTCGATACGATCGTCATACAGGGCGGTATACATGTCGGTCCGCCCATCAACTATCAAGCGCGCGTCACCCCACCCGGTGCGGCGCATTGCAGGTTCGAGCACATGCGTTGTCACGAAGCGTCGGAATTCCTGGCCGGACACGTGTTCGATCACGAGCATGAGCAGGAGATAATTCGTTTGATCATATTTGAACTGCGCGCCGGGCGGCGCTTCGATGGCCTGCTTTTCCGCGAGGAGAAGGGCTTGATCGGCCGGACGGTTCAGTTCAGCTTCAGTTAGAGGTTTGTTAGGGCTAGCGATAATGTCTGGAAGGCCGGAGGTGTGTGTAGCAAGTTCCCGTAACGTGATATTCTCCCATTGGCTCGGTAGTCCCGACAAATACTTTGATACTGGATCTTCGAGTCTGAGCGCTCCGTCCTGCTCCAGCTTGAGGAGCGCGATGGCCGTAAATACCTTCGTAACCGAAGCGAGCTGAAATTTAGTGTCACGTTGGATCGGAACAGCCAACTGAAGACTGGCGGAACCAAGAACGGTCTCGCTCAGTACTTTGCCTTCGCGAACTACCGCAATCGCAGCGCCAGGCACTCTCTGTGACCTGAGCAGTGATTCAACCTGGACTTGGACATTGTTGCGCGACGGTGTTTCCACTGACATCCCACAGAAAACTAGAGCCGAAAACACCGAGACAGCGAGTGTTGGGCCAAGGGCCGAACCATGCCGGTTATAACGGAGAGTCGACATCAGCTTATGATTTCGCCAGAAGCGAGCCGTGTCTAGAACAGAAACAACCAATTGGAAGAGTATTAGCGCAATCCATGGAACCGGAAGCGCCGCGGAGTAAGGCCTGTATGTGCCTTGATCACTCGACCGAAATGACTCTGATCGGAAAACCCTGATTCGCTCGCAATTTCAGCCAGCGATTTCCGAGTGTTCGTTAGAGCTTCCAAGGCATGCGACACCCGGAGTTCTCGAACATAGTCGCCAATCGGCTTACCTCTGTGGCGTTTGAACGTTCGTGCAAGATGTACCGGATGCGTTCCGACGCGGTTCGCAAGGGACGGCAGATTAACCGGCTCGCGAAATTCGACATGAAGAATTTCAATGGCCCGCACCAGCCAGCCGGGTACGTTGTTCTCCGGAGGCACCGGTTTTTTGCCAAGGCAACTCGTATAACAGTTCCATTGCGGCGGCGTGGAGAGTGAAATCAGACGCGGGCCGCGGGTTGGTGAATGCCGTGTAGACACGTCGTCGCCATGTCTTTGCTTGGACAGCACCGAAAGCGATTCGTTCCGAAACGGCTAGCTCATACTCTCGGGCCTTGCTCAAGTACTCATGTGGGATTTCCACGCTGAGAATGTGGCCGCCCTGCGTTCCGAAAACATCGCTATGCATTTCGTCCGGCGGATGATACAGCGCGATTTGAGCATCACACCGCTGCGGCTGCCGAACGAGGCAGCGTTCCTCATAGGAGCCGCCTACTACAAGTGAGAAGTATGGCAGCTCGTGACTGTGCGGCCGAAGCTCAGTCGATGGGCCGTACCGATATTCAGTGAATATGAACCCAAACGCCGAACGCTTTCTGACAGGCACGCCGAGAAATGTTCCGGCACTCAATTTCATGGTCACATGATACGATTCGGCGAGCCGAGCGCTTCGGCTCAGGCGCGGCACGTTCGACACTGAGCGCCTGGCATTCCGGCACGAATTTGTTGAGATCTGCGATTCGGATACCAGAAGAACTGAAGATCGGCGAAACAAGAAATAGCCCGATCTCTGATTGAGGGGCTCGACGACACGAGTTCAAGGCTCGGAAACTGGCCAATTTTTATCGAAAAGAGTTCTATAACTTCGCGGTCTGAAACGTTTTTTACCGAAATGGCGTTTCATATCTAGGGGCATGAGGGTCGAGTGAATCGGCGTAGTGTAATCCAAGTGGCCGGCGCATTCCTCGCAGGGGTCGTTCTGACGCTTGGCTTGCTGGTTTATTCGAGTAAGCGGGAGGTAACTGAGCTTCGAAAAACGGCGGATACTACGGGGACGCTACAGAGCCCGGCTGCGATGGTGACTCCGGCGTCCGACAGAGCGCCGAAGGAAGCGAGTAAAGCGGCTGAAAGCCGGCGGACGCGAGATGCGCGACATTCTGCCGAGCGAGCGGGTATGCTGCCGCAGCTCATGAGGCATGCTGGATCGCCTCAGGTGCCCGAGCCTGAGATGCAGGAACCCGATCCATCGGATCCGTTCGTGTCCCGTTCAGACCTGGTTAAGCGAGCCCGCTTACAAAAAGCGCAAAACGGCGGAGCACCTGAGTTTCTTGCGCTGGCAGTTCCGGCACCGGGCGACGATCTTTTGGGTTCCTTAGGGGGCGTGCCGCTGGCCGATGACACGCCCGCCGTTCAAACCGAGGTCAAACCGCAAAACAGGCTGGTAACGATGCCGACAGGAATGCGGTTGACGATGAATTTGGGAGCGGCGTTGTCGAGCGATCGAAGCTCAATCGGCGATACGTTTGGCGGGACGCTGGCTTCGCGATTGACAGTGAACGGGCTCACCTTGGCGGAGAAAGGATCTCCGGTGATTGGGCGCATCGTGAAGGTGAAGAAAGCGCATCTGTTCCATCGCGTTTCCGATTTAGGCCTGATGCTGACTCAGATCACGGCGAAGGACGGTCAAACGGTCAAAATCGACACGAGCGTATGGGAAGAGAAGAGCGCCCATAACCGTGCCGCCAATATCCCAATGACATCTGGAGCATTCGCTGCGCCGAATAAACGAGCGGTTGTTCTTGCGGCCGGAACGCCGATGACCTTCTATTTAAACAGACCCATTTCGGTTTCTACACGGGTGAATTAGGATCTCAACGGACAGTTGGCGATCGCCTGGTCAGGCGAGCGTTGAAGTGCAGAACGCGCATCTGCGCGCGGCGATCGGCACTTCGCTGAGGCACTCCGGACATTTTTTGGTCGTTGGATCGGGAGGCGCTTCACCCCGCCGCATGCGAGCCAAGAGCTTGTTTACGGGCAGCACGACGAAGTAGTAAACAGCGGCGGCGATCAACACAAACGAGACAACCGCGTTGATGAAATCACCTATTAGAAACTTGCTGTTGTTTACGGTGAAAGCGATCGCGGAGAAGTCGGGCTTACCGACAATCGCTGCGATGAGTGGCGTAATAAGGTCCTTGACGAGAGCTGTTACCACTGCGCCAAACGCCGCGCCCATGACGACCGCCACTGCGAGATCGAGCACATTACCGCGTAAAAGAAACTGCTTGAATCCCTTCATAACGTTCCTCCTGTTGTAGCGCTCTTTATTGAACGCTTTGTTATTCTCTACGGTACATGAGCGGAACCGTTCTCGACGGTCGACGTATCAGTCAAGAAATTCAGCAGGAATTGCGGCCCCGAATTGAGGCGCTCCGGGCGAAGTCCCGAACGCCGACGCTTGCAGTGGTGCTGGTGGGAGATAATCCGGCGTCGCAGATTTATGTACGGAACAAGATCAAGACGTGCCAGGAATTGGGCATTCGAAGCTTAAGCGCAACGCCCCCGGGAAGCATCGCAAGTGAGGAGCTTCTTGACATAATCCGAAACTTTAACTCTGATCCGGAAGTTGATGGAATATTGGTACAAGCGCCTTTGCCGAAGCAGGTGGATGCAGAGGCGGCGGTGCTGGCTGTCGATCCGTCCAAGGACGCGGACGGATTTCATCCGTGCAATGTGGGGAATCTAGTCGCGAACCGTTTGGGGCCCCGGCCCTGCACGCCTGCAGGAATTATCGAGATGCTGAAGCGTTATGCGATTCGGCTGGCGGGAAAGCGCGCGGTCGTGGTTGGGCGAAGTGACATTGTAGGGAAGCCGATGGCGTTGATGCTGATGCACGAGAATGCGACAGTAACGATTTGCCACTCGCGCACGGAGAATTTGGCAGAGGAGTGCCGCCGGGCGGACCTACTAGTGGTGGCGATGGGGAAGCCTGCACTGATTACTTCGAACTACATAAAGCCGGGCGCGGTGGTGGTTGATGTGGGAATGAATCGGATTACGGATGAGAGCGAAGCGCGGCGACTGTTCTCGCATGATGCGAGCCGATTGGCGGCGTTCGCGAAAAACGGGAGCACGCTAGTGGGGGATGTTGAGCCTTTCGCGATGGAAGAACTGGCGTCGGCGTACACGCCTGTGCCTGGGGGCGTGGGTCCGTTGACGATAGCGATGCTGATGGCGAACACGGTGAAGCTGGCAGAGCAGCATCTTTGTCCGGGATGTTGAAGGTTGGGCTCACAGGCGGGTACGCGACCGGAAAGAGCTGCGTAGCAAGAGAACTCGAACGGCTCGGATGCCACGTAATCTATGCGGACCAACTTGGGCATGCGGTACTCGACCGCGAGGGCGAGGCGTATGCGGAAACCGTGAAAACGTTCGGGCCGGAAATTCTGGATGCGGATGGCTCGATTGATCGCAAGAAGCTAGGGCAGATTGTATTCGGTTCTCCTGAATTGCTGAACACGCTGAGCGGATTTGTTCATCCCGCGGTGATCCGGCTGGAGGAGCGGATGCTTGAGGAATTTAAGGCGCAAGACTCGCGGGGCATTGCAGTGGTGGAGGCCGCTATTCTGATAGAAACCGGGCGGGATGCGGCATTTGACCGAATCATTCTGACGGTGTGTGACGAAGAGACGCAGATCCAGCGAGGCATGAAGCGCGATCACCTTTCGCGCGAACAGGTGATGGCGCGATTGGAAAAGCAATTACCGGTTGCGGAGAAGAAGGCGCGGGCTCACTATGTGGTCGATACGAGCGGGCCGAAAGAGGAAACGGCACGGCAGGTTGAGCACGTCCATCGCGAGTTGAAAGAGTTGGCGGAAGGGCGAGGATGAATTCGCGGGTGTGGCTGATGGCGGCCCTGTTGGCGTTGGGGTTCGTTTGGATCACTTCGAGGGCAAATTGGGGCGTGCGAGATGGCTCGTTGGCGCAGTCGCAAACGGAGCTTTTGAAGACGGCTCCCGGGGTTGTTCGCGGGGCGGGCCTGGGCGCCGATGAGCAGAACAATATCGAGATTTACAAGTTCGCGAAATTGGCGACGGTTTACATTACGAGCACGGCGGTGCGTCGCGATTTCTTCTACCAGCCAGTTGCCTCGCGAAGCCTCGGATCAGGATTTTTAATCAGCGACGACGGGTTTATCCTCACGAATTATCACGTCATTTCGGGGAGCAGCCGGATTCAAGTGACGCTGTCGGACCAAACGCAGTACAATGCGCGAGCGCTGGATACCGACCGCTCCGACGATCTGGCGCTGATCAAGATCGCTCCGAAGCGGAAGCAGTCCTTCTTGCGACTTGGCGATTCCGATCACTTGCAAGTGGGCCAGAAGGTTCTTGCGATAGGGAATCCGTTCGGGCTGGAAGGGACGCTGACAACAGGCGTGGTGAGCTCGATTGGAAGAGCAATAGAGAGCGAGGACAATCAGAAGCTCGAGGGCATGATTCAGACCGATGCGGCGATCAACGGAGGCAATAGCGGCGGGCCGCTGCTGGATTCGTCGGGAAACGTGATCGGGATTAATACGGCGATCGTGGGGCGGACGAATTTGGGCATCGGGTTCGCGCTTCCGATCAATCGCGCAAAGGCTCTGCTGAGCGATTATCAAGCCGGGCGCGTCACGGAGCGGCCGAAAACCGGCATCACGACAGAATACGTGGCGGGCGATTTGGCAGAAGCTCTTGGGCTGCCGCGGCGCGGAGGGCTGTTGGTGCAGGGCGTCGTGCGCGGTTCTGCGGAGGATGCGGCGGGAGTGCGAGGCGCGCGCGAGGTTGTGGATATTGGGAATGTCGAGCTAGGGATCGGCGGGGATTTGATTATTGCCGTGGATAATCAGCCGGTCGACCGCGAAGATGCATTCGTGCGCGCGATGGCCCGGAAGCGGGTGGGAGACACAATTGTGCTGACGATTGTCCGCAATGGACGCACGGTTAATCTGCCCGTGCGATTGCAGCGCGCGCTGACGGATGAATCGATGTAGTTCTTACTTTTCGGCTACGAAGGGATTGAAGTTCGTTTCGTAATCGAAGTAATCGACGTGTTCGGTTCGCTTCAAAGCATTGACGATTGCATAAGTGACGGGCGTCATTATCGTCTCGTAAATTACTTTGGCCAGATAACCTGAGACGATCAGGCGGGCGATGACGCCGAGCGGCTCGCGATAAAAGATGACCGCGATGACGATGATGGTGTCGACCGCTTGTCCGACAACGGTCGAGCCAATGGTGCGCGTCCAGAGATATCTGCCGCGCGTAATCAGTTTCATTTTTGCGAGCGTGAAAGAGTTGGCGAACTCGCCACACCAGTAAGCGATCAGGCTGGCGGCAACGATACGGCCCACGGGGGAGAAGATGGTGGCGAATGCCGGTTGATCGTGGTACTCGGGAGCGGGCGGAATTTTAACAGCGATGAAACTGATTGCAACGAGGATGAACGAGGCAAAAAATCCGTACCAAATGGCGCGGCGGGAAGCGCCGTAGCCGTAGACCTCCGTGAAAATGTCACCGAAGATGTAGGTGATGGGGAAAAGTATTTGCGCAACACTGACGCGCAGCGGACCGATTGCGAAGAATTTCGTCGCGACAATATTCGAGATCAGCAGAATAACGACGAAGAGCGTGATAAAGCTGTCAAGATATTTGTAGCGATGATCGCTTTCGAGCAGCGCGCTGAGGTTTGATTTCGCTTCATCGCGCGGCATAGCAGATGGAATGATGCGATTATACGCGCCGAGATTCTCTCTCGCCTGTCAAAGCTTTTCTTCTTTCTTTAGGGGTGCCGAGGGCAGTTGTGTGTGGGGCCTCCGTTTGCTAGTTTGGCGTAGATGTCGCCGCCTGTGCCCGAACAACTCAGCAGGAGCGTCGAGACCCTTTACCGGTCGGAATCGGGCTGCGTTCTGGCGACGCTGGTGCGTCTGCTCGGAGATCTGGACCTGGCCGAAGAGTCGATGCACGAGGCTTTCGCTGCCGCTCTGGAGTCATGGCCTCGGACTGGCATTCCAGACAAGCCTCGTCCCTGGCTGATTTCAACGGCACGGTTTAAGGCCATAGACGCTATGCGCCGGCGCGCGCGTTTCGATGGAGCGCAGCGAGATCTTGTTACCCACATGGAATCGCGCGTCAATGACGCTTCGCTGGAGGACGAGGAGATCGAGGATGATCGCCTCCGTCTGATCTTCACCTGCTGCCATCCTGCTTTGTCTCCAGAAGGACAGGTTGCGCTCACCCTCCGCGAAATCTGCGGCCTGACCACGGAGGAGATTGCCCGCGCATTTCTGGTTACGCCCGCAACACTCGCCCAACGTATTGTGCGCGCCAAGGTAAGAATTCGAGAGGCATCGATTCCCTACGAGGTGCCGGCGCCGCAGGAGTTGCCCGAGCGGCTGGACGCGGTGCTTCAGGTCATCTATCTCGTCTTTAACGAAGGTTACTCGGCTGCGGCGGGAGCGCAAGTTATGCGGGCCGAGCTAACCGGCGAGGCGATTCGATTGGGACGTTTGCTGACCGAACTCCAGCCAGAGCCGGAAGGCCCAGAACCGGAAGTCATGGGCTTGCTTGCCCTGATGTTGCTGCAGGACTCTCGCCGCGCCGCGAGAACCTCTCGGGCCGGAGAGCTGATTTTGCTCGAAAATCAAGATCGCTCGCTCTGGAACCGCGAACAGATTGCGGAGGGAGTGGCATTGGTCGAGAAAGCCCTGAACTCCCACCGCTTCGGCCCTTACACACTACAGGCTGCGATTGCGGCCGTTCATGCGGAGGCGGAATCGACCGCTGCGACCGACTGGCGGCAGATTGTCGCGCTTTACAACCAGTTGATGCGAATTCAGCCTTCGCCAGTTGTCCATCTCAATCGCGCCGTGGCCATTGCCATGTGTGATGGCCCAGAGGCCGGTCTGACGCAGATCGACGGGGTGTTCGAGCATGGCGGATTGGCGAATTATTACCTGGCGCATTCAGCCCGTGCAGATATGTACCGCAGGCTGGGCAGGACCGCTGAGGCTCTGGCTTCTTATGAGAAGGCGCTGGCGCTGACGCAACAGGAACCGGAGCGGCAATTCCTGCAAGCGCGGATCCGGCAGTTGAAATAAAAATCGCGAGGCTGTCGATTTTCAGTTTGGCTAACGACTATAGGACAGAAGAACGATGAGCTAGGGTATTCAGGAACCGCGCAAATAAGTCATCGGAAACAAGTCACAGAAATCAAGGAGAAAAAGTGATGCCACAATATCTGGTTTGTAACTACCTCCCGGACGACTTCGACCCGTCCAGGGTAACCGAAGCGATGATGGATGAGATCCACGCGCTCAACCGCGAAATGATTGCTGCCGGCGTGAGGAAGTTCGCTTGCGGAATTTCCCCGCCCAGGAACGCAAAGACGGTGCGGAAGCAGCCCGATGGCAAGGTGAAGGTCACCGACGGGCCGTATACGGAGACCAAGGAGCACATGGGCGGATTTTGGATACTCGAATGCGCCAATATGGACGAGGCACTCGCGTGGGCCCGCAAGGGTTCCATCTCCTGCGATGCGGTGGGGGAGGTGCGCGAGCTTCTTTTCTTCCCGGCTCCGGAAGAAGGGCCCGTCGAAAGCAAGTAAACAGCCTGGCCGCTGCGCCCTCGGAACGCGCTGTAGTGACGAGGTGAAGGAGCTGGCGCGACGTTTGCGCCGGCTCCGCAAATTGGCTACGAGGAGAAGAACCGTGAAATACGTCTGTTTGGGGTACTACGACAAAGCCAAATTCGATGGCATGACTGAGAGCGAGCGAAACGCCATGTTCGACAGATGCTTTGAATATGACGACCATCTTCGCGCCAACGGGCACTGGGGCGGTGGTGAAGCGCTTCAGGGTCCAGAAACCGCCTTGACCCTGTCTTGGAAGAACGGCAAAGTGGCAACGACAGATGGTCCCTATGCGGAAACCAAGGAACAACTCGGCGGCATTCTCGTCCTTGAGGCGAGGGACATGAATCATGCTGTCGACCTCATGACGCAGCATCCGGCCTTGACGTATGGCAACGTTTTCGAGATTCGGCCAGTGGGGGAGATGAACGAAGTCGTGAAGGCAAGTGAGCAGCGACGGCGACAGAAGGTTACACGCTGAAGACGGTTCAACTTTGTGACCGGCGTACGACCTCTCCGCTGAAGCGCGACTTCATCGTTACGCCTCGATTCGCAACATACAAGGTCGGTAGCTATAATCGGAGTCGTGTCTGGCCGGTCATTTCGACCGCGCACAACGGGCGCGTATTCCCCTGTGCGCCTGCTTCCGCTCTTCGCAGCAATGATCGTGGTTGCGCAGTGCGGAAGTAACATCCGGAGCAAGGAAAAAGTTCAAGAGGCGATCCTGAAACGGCTCGAGACGCGGTCTGGGCTCGATTTGAAGAGCCTGGATGTGGCGACCACTTCTGTTTCCTTCGACAAAAATGTCGCATATGCGACGGTGGCATTCCATCCGAAAGGGGATTCGAATCTGAAGAGCGGGATGGTGATGACATACACGTTGGAAGATCGAGGCGGGAAATGGGTAGTGGTTCGTGTCGGCGGCTCTCATGGCCGCAACGTTGAGGGGCCTGTTTCGGGAGCGAGTAATTTGCCGCCGGGCCATCCGCCTGTTGAAGATATGAGTCCACCTTCTGTTCCTCGCGAAAGCGAAACCGTAGCGCGATGAAGAGTGTTGCCGTTTTGGGGGGTGGTCCCGCGGGCGCTTCGGTTGCGGAGCGATTGGCGCGGGCGGGATTGAAAACGATTCTGCTGGATGAAAAGCTGGCGTGGGAGAAACCATGCGGCGGCGGTGTGACGTATAAAGCGTATTCTCAATATCCGTATCTGATCGAGAACGAGACACCCAAGAAACTGGTCACGGACACGTTCCTGGCGGCTCCGAAGGCAGGGGAATACAAAATGGCGCTGAGCAGGCCGCTGGTCATCTACTCCCGCATTGACCTGAACGGAATGCTGCTGCGGCGGGCCGAAGAGGCGGGTGCAGAGATTGAGAAAGAGCGCGTGCTGGGAATTGAGCGCACTTCAACGGGTTGGCGGATACGAACGCGGCCGGGTAAGCTAGAGGCCGATTACTGCGTGATTGCGACGGGAGCGCGGAACCCTTTGCGCGACGTCGGAACGCAGTATACGGCTCAGGACACGATGTATGCGCTCGGGTATTTTGTGCCGAGCGATCAGGCGCACATCGATATCCAGTTCTTACCGAATCTCGAAGGATACATCTGGGTATTTCCAAGGAGCGGACATCTGTCAGTGGGAATCTGCGGAAAGAGCGAATCGGCCCAATGCTTGCGTGGACGCCTGGAGCGCTACATGGACGAGCACGGGATCTGCCGCAAGGATGGAAAGTTCTACGGGCACATGTTGCCATCGCTCGAGCGCAAGGGCTGGCGCAATAACCGGCTTGCGGGAGACGGGTGGATGGCCGTTGGAGATGCGGGCGGGCTTGTGGATCCGATTACAGGCGAGGGCCTGTATTATGCGGTTCGCTCGGGCGACTTGGCGAGCCAGGTTCTGCTCACGGACGAAGAGCCGGAGACGCGCGCGGAACGCTACCGGCAGGCGATCAGCCGGGATTTCGGATTGGATTTGACGTATGGGGCGGCGTTCGCGAAACGGCTGTTTTGCGGGGTTCTTTGCTGCCGGGCGGTTCCGAGCAAAATGATCGAACTGATGAAGCGCAGCCCGAAGTTTTGTGAGATTATGCAGGATCTTTTCGCCGGCACGCAGCCTTATTTGGGATTGAAAGGGCGATTGTTGCGGAACGTCAATACAACTCTGAGCGAGATCCTGATGAGCTTTCTGTTCCGGAAATTTATTCTCGGCGCCACCCGGGTATGAACATCGCGCGTTCGGAGGCGCTGTTCTCGCGAGCGCAGCAGTACATTCCAGGAGGCGTAAATTCGCCCGTGCGCGCGTTTCGCGGGGTGGGCGGGACGCCGCGTTTCATTGCGCGGGGAGAAGGGTCGCGCATCTTCGACGTGGACGGTAACGAGTACATCGATTACGTCTGCTCCTGGGGCCCGCTGGTGATGGGGCACAGATTCAAGCCGGTGATCGATGCGATCGCAGATGTGCTTGAAACCGGAACCAGCTTCGGGGCTCCCACCGAGCGCGAGACAGAACTCGCGGAGTTGATCGTCGACGCTGTTCCTTCGATCGAAATGGCGCGGCTCGTCAATTCGGGAACGGAAGCCGGGATGAGCGTGCTGCGAGTCGCGCGTGGATTCACGGGGCGTGACCTTACAGTGAAGTTTGAAGGCTGCTATCACGGGCACGTCGACTCACTGCTGGTGAAGGCAGGATCAGGCATCGCGACATTAGGTTTGCCCGATACACAGGGGGTGCCGAAAGCTTTCGCGGAAACCACGATTGCGGTTCCGTTTAACGATCTTGATCGAATCGAGAGCGTGTTTCGGGAGCGGGGTGATCGGATCGCGGCGGTCATTGTAGAGCCGGTAGCCGGAAATATGGGATGTGTTCCGCCGCTCGCAGGCTTTTTAGAAGGGCTACGCGCGATTACGGCCCGCTATGGAGCGCTGCTAATTTTCGATGAAGTGATGACGGGATTTCGAGTGGGGTATGGCGGCGCACAAGAGCGCTTTGGGATTAGGCCGGACCTCACGGTGCTGGGAAAGATCATCGGAGGCGGATTGCCCATAGCGGCTTATGGCGGGCGAGCGGAGATTATGAAGAAGATTGCGCCGGCAGGGCCAGTGTATCAGGCAGGGACGCTCGCGGGGAACCCGGTAGCGGTTGCGGCGGGGATTGCCATGCTGCGCTATTTGAAGAGCCACCTTGAGGCGTACTCCAGGATGGAACAGCTTACGGCTCAATTGACGGCAGGACTGCCTGCGTGCGTATCAGCAAACCGGACCGGATCGATGTATACGATTTTCTTCGAGCGCGGTCCGGTGAGAGATTACGAAGAGGCGAAGAGGTCGGATACATTGGAATTCAGCAGGTTCTTTCACCATCTGCTCGAGCGCGGCGTGTATTTTCCGCCATCGCAATTTGAGGCAGGTTTTGTCTCGGCTGTACACACGGGCGAAGATATTGCGCATACCTCGAAAGCGATGGCCGAGTTCTTCGAGCCGGGCAGCAATCAAGCATCGGCGTAATGGACCGGTTACCGCGGGTTCTTGTGACCGGTTCGGCAAAACGGATCGGGCGCGTGATCGCGATCGAGCTATCACAGCGCGGGTTCGCGGTCGGGATTCACTACAACACGTCTCGAAAAGAAGCGGAAGCCGTATCACGCGAATGCAATGGCGCTCCTGTTTTTCAGGCGGATCTGGGAAATGTGGAGGAGATCCGGCGTTTATTTGGCGAGGTTCGGGAACGGTTAGGGCTTTTGGATTGCCTGGTGAATAACGCGGCACGGTTCACGCGCTTCGATCCGCTAGACATCACAGAAAAGGATTGGGACTTCATTCTTGCCGTGAATCTGAAGGCCACGTTCTTCTGTTGCCAGGAAGGCGCGCGGCAGATGGAGGCGCTGGGACACGGAAGAATTGTGAATATCAGCTCTCTTGGAGGGATTCGTCCGTGGGCTGAACATGTACATTACTGCGCATCGAAAGCCGGGGTGATCATGATGACGAAGGCGTTGGCGAAGGCGCTTGCGCCGCGAATCACGGTGAACTCGGTGGCGCCCGGGGTGATCGGCTTCGGTGATGACATTGATGCAGAGACGCGAGCGATGATCGATGCCACGCCGATGCGGAGAACCGGGCGGGCGAAGGAGGTCGCCGATGCAGTGCACTTTTTCCTAACCGCGCCGGATTTCATTACGGGGCAAGTCTTGGCGGTGGATGGCGGATTAAGCGAGCGGTAGATCGAGTCCAGGCGCCTCACAGTTGTTGAAGCAATGGATGGAGGACTCTATCGAGGCGCACCATGGCGTCGATTAGTTTTTCGTGTATTGCGGGCCAGGATTCTTCGGGGCTTAAGAATCCGCCTTCAATGATTTCCTGAACGCGGAGGAACCTCCGGTCGCGGCGTTCGCGCCATTGGAGTGGACGGCCATAGGATTGTTCGATGTCGTCGCGACGCCTCTGCAGGTGTTGATAGACACCTTCGGTTCGCTCGCTGCGCTGGAGATGAAGCTCGACTCTGGAATCAGCTTTGCGAATTACGTAACTGAGCGAGATGCCTGGACGGATGCGAAGGAGGATGGAAGAGGGCTGAATGGCGGGTCTCTGAGTTTCGTGGAGACGCGTGATTTTGAGTCCCGTTTGCCATAGCTCGGAAAGGAAGCGGCGGCGACGCTGCTGCTGTCCTGAGAGCCTCAGTCGCTCGAGCTGGCCGAGCTTGCTGATGCTGGTCTGATAAGCATCGGCTTCCGGTAAGGGCAGGATCTGGTCAACGTTTAGGAGCACGCGATCATCTTCGAGTTTGTGAGGCCGGAGGCGAATACAGCGGACGTCCAGGCCCTGCTCATTCAGCCAAATTACGGATCGGGTGAGATCTTTCGAAAAATCGGAGGAGGCCAAGATGATGCGGACAGCGGGCGCGAATTCGCCATCGTCCGGGCTGTTCCAATCGAGGAAATCCAGGATTTCGGCTCGGATTTCCTGCAGTGGGAGGGCGGCTGCATAAGGGTCCCGGGCGGCTGCGATGACGGCTTCTTCAAATGTCATGGCCGAGATCATGGCGGCGCACCGGATGGCTTGGAGCTCCATATACGGCGCATCGGATCGCTTAATTTGGACAATTACCAGATTGGCTTCTTTATCAAGACAGAGCAGATCGACGCGGAGATTAGCGTCCTCCCAGTTTCCGTAGTCTTCGGCGAGCACTCTGAGATCGCCTGACAGCACTGAAATGTCTTGCCGGAGGAGGCGCTGAATGTCTTTTGTTTTGAGAGCCTCGGAATCGAAGCGTGTTTCCGGGACTTGAATCAGGGTTTCGTTCGTGAGTTCAAAAAGGGCCACTAATCCTGCCTCGCGGAATCCGAAGCGATCGGCGCCCGAGAGCGAAGCAGCCCCTTTTCACTGTTCAGCTCGGTAGTAAGCGAGACCTCACCAATGGTCACGAATCAGATAGTCCTCATCCTTTAAAACAGGATTCAATTTGGCTCTCGTAACGTGTCCGGGGGGACTTGGAATCGTAACATACGTTAGAGGGTGAATCCTACGAGTTGTTATGGCGGCATAGTTCCTCCCTTCCTAGTACTTGGAAGGCCGCGCGGAAAACCTAACGGAAATGTGGGATTGGGAACGGGCGAGTCTAGAACGCCCGACCGTCGAAGAATGCGTCTTGCTGGTGGATGATGGACGGAGGTTTGGTGAAGACGATCGAGATGGTATCGAAGCGAACTTCATTCCAAGGCACGCCGGCGCGAGTGGCATAGCTGCGAGCTGCCCGGACGATGTGTTTCTGCTTTTCGCTGTCGATGGCGCGGTCGGGACTGCCAAACTCGGCTGAGGCGCGCGATTTTACTTCGATGAAGACCAGGGTGCCGTTGTCTCTGGCAATGATATCGACTTCGGCGTCTCCGGCGGTGGGGCGGTAATTCCTCGCGACGACGGTAAAGCCGGCGCTTCGCAGGTAACGATGCGCAAGATCTTCACCGCGGCGGCCGAGCGCGGAATCCGCGGAGAGGGTGTATCGCTCGCGAATCTGTCTAGCGGAATCGCTTAATTTCCATACCAACTGGCGAGGGTGGATGAACCCGGGGAGCTTTTTACCACTTCCAGTTGCCATTCGATGAACTTGCCTCGGATGAGATAGCAGAGGTAGAACTCCCAGAAACGCCGGAATCGCGGGAAGCGATTCACCAGGAATTCGAAACCTAGGGATCTCCAGAAAGCAAGTAACTTTACATGGGTTGAAATCTCACGGAAACGAGCGGGCGAGTAGTATCCAAAGCCGCCGTGGTCTTCGCCGAAATAGCGGAGCGAAAAGCTATTGAGATGCCAACGGTGAGTGGGGTCACAGAAAGAGCTGAAATCTGTGTAATGCGGCGTGACGATCACGAGCCGGCCGCCGGGCGCGAGCAGGCGGTGAAACTCTTCCATGGCGCGGATGATGTTCGTCAGGTGCTCGATGACGTGAACGGCGCGGATCTCTCGAAAAGAGTTTTCGCGGAAAGGGAACGGGAAATGGTCGAGATCGGCGAAAACGTCGGCCCGGGAGTGCGGGTTGCGATCGATACCGATGGCTCCCGGATATTTGTTGATCCCGCAGCCGACGTCGAGGATGGGAAGTTGTTTTAGAGAGGAGGCGGTTGGAGCGGGCGCCTGGGTTTCAGCCTCTACCGTTGCTGAGCCTGCAGGCACTGCTCCAGTGTATCGATTGCGAAGTCGGCCTGTTCGCGCGTGATTACGAGTGGAGGGCAGAGGCGGATGCTGTTCGGGCCGGCGCCGAGGGTGAGCAACCCGCGCTCGAAGGCCATCATCTCAAGCTGATCGCGGAGGTGGGGAGCGCGCTCTTTGGTCTGCTGGTCGTAAACCATTTCGAAACCGATCATGAGGCCGAGTCCGCGGACATCGCCGACATACTTGAAGCGACGGGGCCAGCTTTTCATGCGGTCGAGCATGTAGGCGCCGAGTTCGGCTGCGTTGGCGATCAGCCCGTCTTCAAGCAGCTCGATTGTGGTGAGCGAAGCGGCGATGGAGACCGGATTGCCGCCAAACGTGGAGGCATGGGCACCGGGGCCCCAATTCATAACATCGGCGCGCGCGACTGTAGCGCCGAGCGGCATTCCACTTGCGAGTCCCTTGGCTAGCGTGACAATGTCCGGCGTAACTCCGAAATGTTCGGAAGCAAACATCCGGCCTGTGCGGCCCATCCCGCATTGCACTTCATCGTGAATGAGAAGGATGCCGTATTTATCGGCGATGCGGCGCAGCTCCTGGTGGAATTTGGCGGGTGGAACGAGATAGCCGCCCTCGCCCTGGACGGGCTCGACCACAATGGCGGCGACCTCTTCGGCGGGAAGGATGGTTTTGAAGAGCTGGTCTTCGAGCACTTTCACGCACTCGACATCGCAAGTGGATGGATCTTTGGAGTAGGGGCAACGATAGCAGTAAGGAAACGGGATGTGGTGAACGGGCAGCATGGGATGGAAGCCGCGGCGCTGCACGACTTTGCTGCCGGTGAGTGAAAGCGCTCCCATGGTGCGGCCGTGAAATCCGCCGAGAAACGCGATGAATTTATCGCGGCCAGAGTGATAGCGGGCCATTTTGATGGCTGCTTCGATGGCTTCCGCGCCGGAGTTGCCGAAGTAAACGCGGCGATCGAGACCGCCGGGCGTGAGGGCAGCCAGCTTTTCGGCGAGGCGTACCAAGCCTTCGTAATAGAAATCTGTTCCCGACATGTGCAGGAACTCGGCGGCTTGCTTTTGAATCGCGCTAACGACGCGTGGATGAGAGTGGCCGGTTGCTACGACCGCAATGCCGGCGTTGAAATCGAGGAAGTGGTTTCCGTCGACATCCTCGACGATGGCTCCTTCTCCTCGCCTCACAACCAGCGGGTAGCACCGCGTGTAGGAAGGGGAGAGGACAGCGCGATCTCTTTCAATAATCTGCTTGGCTCTCGGACCTGGGAGAGAAGTCACCAGATTCGGGAGCAGTGAATCTACAGCAATCTGCTTCAGCATAAGAACCCTCAATTCCTTTTTGAAAACCGCGAGAGATAGAGAGGCCGCGAGACGCTGAAGCTAGTCAGAGCCGAAGAGGGAGGGACGGGAGGTGGCCGGAACAGCCATACTTCTAGTTTAGAGGAAAGTGGGGTGGAATGGGTAGAGCCCCCAATGCCCAAACTCAGTTCATCACTCTGATTCGGTGGTTCGTTCACCAGGACAATTTCAGGCCGAATTGAATTTGACGGGAGGTCGTGGAAGTTGCTGTGATCACTCCGGCGGTTGGGGCGGGCGTTGTCGAGGCGGAACTGAAGACGATGGTGTTGGGCGTGGCGAAGTTTGTGTGGTTCAGCACGTTGAAGAATTCAGCGCGGAACTGCAGCTTGACGCGCTCGGAAATCGTGGTGTCTTTGAGCAACGAGGTATCGAGTTCCGCGGAGCCGGGTCCCATCAGCACGTCTCTGCCGGCATTTCCGTAAGTTCCCGGCGCGGGCTGAATAAAGGCGTCGGGATTGAAGTACTGGTTCGGACTGCCGATGATTACGGGACCGATAAACGCCGGGTTCCAAGAGGGACGGATTGGGTTACGGGTGTCGCTGTTGTTGGTCGGATTGAATCCGAGCTGAGGGGTAAACGGAAAACCCGACTGGATGGTTGCGATGCCGCTCAGGGTCCAACCGGTTACGAGTTTTCCGCGCCAGCCGTAAAGATTGTTGAGGAACGGCTTGCCACGGCCGAAGGGCAGCTCGTACAGGCCGTTGATCGCGGCTGAATGGCGAACGTCGGATGTGGAGGGCCCCCAATCCAGTTTCGGATTTCCTGGATACATGACGAATCCGGGAGCATTGACGCCCACACTGCTGTTCACAGCCGTTCCGTCGTCGAGACTTTTCGAAAAGGTGTAAACGCCACGGAGCTGGAGGCCACCCGAAAGATGATGAGTCACGTCGATGTTGAGCGCGTTATATGAGCTCACGCCTTCCGTGAGCCAGGTCGTCGTATTTGCTAACGCAGGATTAGCGAGCTTCGCGCCGCTGGGGTAATACAGGGTTCCTGGGGTCAAGCTTGTGGGGCAGGGCGCCGCGGGGCAGACGGTCGGGAATGGCTCATTGACGTCGGCAGAGAGAAGCTCGTGATAGCCGCGCGAGCCGTTATAGCCGATTCCGAGCGAAGTGCGCGGCGCAACGGCCTGCTCAATTTTGAAGCTATATGAAATCACGGTTGGAGTGTATGGATCGGGCTGGATCCCGCTGGGAGAAATGCGGCTGCCTGAGAGAGCTGCGATTCCGGGAGGTGTTGAAATGGCCGCGAGAGTCGCATTTTTGAACGCTTGCGTTGTGTTGAACGGCGCGTTTTGGTCGAGCCTATAGTCAAGATCGTCGAGCAGCGCGTTATAAATGCCGAAGCCAGCATGAAATACTGTCTGGCCTTTGCCGAACGGATCCCACGCGAGCGCTACGCGGGGTTGCGGCAAAAATTTTGCGCGGTTCACTGTGAGCGCGGAATCGCCGACGTGCGGATTCGTTTGGATGATTCCGTTCGAGAAGAGGTAATTGGAAGCGCGACTATGCGCTTCATTCCAGCCGTCGGTTGATTCGAAGCGGAAGCCAATTCGAAGGTTGAGGGTGTTGGTCAGCTTAATCGCGTCTTGCAAGAAGCCCGCGCCCTCGAGAGAGCGCCATCCGAGTTCGGTTGGAGATAAGACAACGCTGAAGGTCGACATCTTGCCTTGCAGAAAATTTTGCAGGCTGCCAAAGGAAGCCTGGCCGTACTGGTATTGCGCCAAGTTGTCATTGGCCTGGATACGTTCGAGCCAAACGCCTGCTTCCATCTGATGGCGTCCATGCATCCATGAAATATGATCGTCGTACGTGAATAGATTTCGAGCGGCGCGCAAGTTACTGCCTGCGTTTGTGCCGGCGCCTGTAATTTGAGAAGCGCCGTTTAGCGCCGTTCCGCCGCCGATGACAATTGCGCCGATGGGATCTCCGGGAACCCAACCGGGCACGTTCACTGAAGTCTCGCCGGTGAAAAAATAGCCAGCACGAGAGTATCCAAAACGCGCAGTGTTGAGAAGGCTTGGGGAAAAGACATGCTGCTCTTGAATGCTGGCGACCTGCTCGCGAAGCGTTTCAATGACGGTGCTTAGTGGATTCGCGGATGGCGTGTGGTCCGCGCTATCGTCGACTGTGTAGACGCCGAATAAGGTGTCACGGTCAGAGAAGGTGTGATCGAGGCGAGTTGTTCCGAAATCTTCACGAATGACTTGAAGTGGATGGCTGAACGCTTCTGCGATGCCGCTACCAAGATCGGGGCCGTTCGGTTCGGGCCAAAGCGCAAACAGCGGCTGAACGCTTTTTGCCACACCGACGTATTTCACGTTGCCGTTTGTGCCCGGCAAGTAGCCTAGTCGCGCACTGCTGTCGGGCACAAGAGTGACATCGCTTTCGCCAAGATGCTGGCGATAACCTTCGTAATTGCCGAACAAGAATGTCTTGTCCTTTTGAATCGGACCGCCAAGGGCTGCGCCAAAATTGTTGCGCTGAAACTGGGGAATACCGCCTTGATCGAAAAAATTGCGAGCGTCGAGATCGCTATTCCGGAGGAATTCGTAGATGGAGCCGTGCAGTGTGTTGCCGCCTGAGGCGGTAACGATGCTCACTTGCCCACCGGGGCGCTTGCCGTATTCGGCGCCGTAGGTGTTCGAGACCACGTTGAATTCGCGCACGGCATCGACGCCGAGCAACTGACCGCTCGCGCCGCCGGGCGTGAGATTGATCAGCGAAGCGCTGGTGTACTCGACTCCGTTGAGAAGAAACAGGTTCTCTTGCGGTCGCCGTCCCGCTATCGCGAACATGTTCCCGAGCGCGGAATTCGAGTTACCCACGGTGCCTGATCGTTCCGATGTGTAATTGACAACGCCGGGATTCAGCGTGATCAAGCCGTCGTAGCTCCGGCCATTCAGTGGGAGCTGCTTGACTTGTCGCTCGTTGACGACGCCGGAGATGTCCTGAGTAGCGAGCGACACCGTTGGTTGCGGTTCTTCGACGGTTACGATTTGCCGGATTTTACCCACGTGCAAGTTGAAATCGACAGTTATGTTCTGGCCGACCAGGAGCTCAATTCCGCTCTTGGTTTCAGGTGCGAAGCCTTGTTTTTCGACGCGGATTTCGTATTTGCCGACGACGAGCGATGGCGCGGCGTAGCGTCCGGCGCCGTCTGTGAGCAGGCGCCTCTCCGCTCCTGTTTCCGCGTTCTTGATGACGACGGCTGCGGCTGGAATCGGGCTGGTCGACTCGTCGGTGACCGTACCGAAGAGGGAAGCTCCGACGACTTGAGCGGGAGACGGTGTGGCTAGCCACAGGCTTCCGGCAGAAGTGCAGAACAGAAGGACAGCAAGTGAGTAACACCTCATTCTTAATAGAGTAATAGGTGAATACAGGGAGTTGTCAAGCACAAAATGCCTATAGTTCTATCGATTCAGTAGGGATTGTGGTAGGATACGGCTTGTGAATGCTCTAGCCCACTTGCGCCACCTGGAATCGGAAAGCATTCACATTTTGCGGGAGGTGGTTGCGGAATGCCAGCGGCCAGTCCTTTTGTATTCGATCGGCAAAGACTCGTCTGTGCTTTTGCGCCTGGCCGAGAAGGCATTTTATCCGGGCCGGATCCCGTTTCCTCTGCTTCATATAGATACCGGGTACAAGTTCAAGGAAATGATCGAGTTTCGCGACCGGTATACGGCAAAGCTCGGCGTGAAGCTAATTGTTCAAAAGAACGAGCGAGCGCTTGAGGAAGGGGCGAATCCTTTTGCCTGGGGAACGCAGCGGTGCTGTGGCGCGCTGAAGACGACAGCTCTTTTGGATGCGTTACGGGGGGGTGGCTTTGATGCGGCAATCGGGGGAGCGCGCCGGGACGAAGAACGATCGCGCGCAAAGGAACGCGTGTTTTCATTTCGGGATGCGCGGGGTCAGTGGGATCCGCGGAACCAGCGGCCGGAGTTATGGAACCTCTACAACACGCGCGTGCATCCGGGTGAGAGCTTGCGAGTGTTTCCGCTCTCGAATTGGACCGAAATCGACGTGTGGCGGTATATTCATGCGGAACAGATTCCGATTGTCCCGCTGTATTTTGCGAAGCCGCGTTGGATGGTCGTGCGCGGCGACGCGCTGCTGCCGGTGGAGCATTTCTTGTCGGACGGCTCCGGATATCTTTCCGGCGAACGAGCAGAGCTTGTGATGTGCCGAATGCGGTCTCTCGGATGCACACCTTGCACGGGCGCCATACGATCCGATGCGGATACAGTGCCCGGCATTATTCAGGAATTAGTCGCGATGCGGAGATCAGAGCGGCAGAATCGGGTGATCGATCATGATCAGGATGGCTCGATGGAAGTGAAGAAGCAGGAAGGCTATTTCTAAGTGGCGACCGCAAGGATCCTGCCGATGGAAAACAGTTTCGAATACTTCCTGGAGCAGGAGAATGCTAAAGATCTGCTGCGATTTACGACGGCGGGGAGCGTTGATGATGGGAAGTCGACGCTGATTGGCAGGTTGCTTTACGATTCACGCAACATATACGAGGATCAACTGGATTCCGTGGCAAAGGCTTCGGCAGGCCGGAATGCAGGAGCGATCGATTTTTCGCTCTTGACGGACGGGCTACGAGCGGAACGCGAGCAGGGGATCACGATTGACGTGGCGTATCGCTACTTCACGACTGCGCGCCGGAAATTCATCATTGCCGATACGCCCGGACATGAGCAGTACACGCGGAACATGGTGACGGGAGCATCGACTGCGGATCTGGCGATTGTGTTGGTCGATGCGAGGAAGGGGCTGCTGTCGCAATCGCGACGACATGCGTACATAGCTTCGCTGCTGGGGCTCCCGCAGATTGCTGTGGCGGTGAACAAGATGGATTTGGTGGGTTACGACCGGTCAGTGTTTGCGCAAATTGAAACCGATTTCCGGCGGTTCATTTCGCGTTTTCCGGCGATCACAACGACATTCATTCCGATCAGCGCACTGAAAGGCGACAACGTGGTGGCTCGCACCGGAAACATGCCGTGGTATCACGGTCCGAGTTTGCTCGAGTATCTCGAGGAAGCACAAGTGGGGAATCGAGCTCGGCAAGCGCCATTCCGTTTTCCAGTGCAGCGGGTAGTGCGGCCGGACCAGCAGTTCCGTGGCTATTCGGGAACAGTCGCGTCGGGGTCGGTCGCTCCGGGGGATGCCGTGGTGCTGCTGCCTTCCGAAAGAACGACGAAGATCGGGCAGATTATTACTTTCGATGGGCACCTGAACGAAGCTTCGGCGGGACAGTCCATCACGGTAACGGTTGAGGATCAGGCCGATGTGAGCCGAGGAGATGTGATCGCGGCGCTTGACGCGCCACCTGAAATCTCGAACTCGATTGAAGCAACGCTAGTTTGGCTAAGCGACACACCCGCAGAGGTGCGGAAGCGGTACCGACTGAAGCATACGACGCGGCAAGAATGGGCCGAACTGAAGCAAGTCAATTATCGAATTAACATCAATTCCCTGAAGCACGAGCCTGGGGAGGCGCTCGATATGAACGCGATCGGCGTTGTCGAGATCGAGACGGGCAGGCCGCTTGTGTTTGATCCGTACTCGCATAACCGGATGATGGGAAGTTTCATTCTGATTGATCCCGTGACGAATGGGACGGTTGCAGCGGGCTTGATTCAAGGTGCGGCGCGAAGGCCACGCAGCGGGGTGAATGGATTCGACCGGCCGACCTGGAGATTCGAAGGCGGCTCGCTGCTGTTGTCGGGTTTGGATGAATCGTTCGGGGACACGAAGCCGGAAGCGCTTGATGACCCGGAAGCTCTCGATGCGCTCAATCGTCTTTTAAAGCGGCTGAAAGTGAACCAGTGAACTTGGGGACGGCAGAGCTAGAAGAGAAAACCGCTGAAGCGCGCGAATCGATCTCTCTTGCTTTGGCCAAGAAAGGGGAGGCGTGTCTCACGTGCAGTTTTCAAGCCGAGGACATGGTGATGCTGCATCTCCTTCGAGAGTGGCTGCCGGACATACCGGTCCTCTTTCTTGAAACCGGGTATCACTTTCAGGAGACGTATCGCTACCGGGATGAGATGACGGCTCGGTACAAGCTCAACTTAGTGAATCTTTTCCCGGAACTGACCGTTCCAGAGCAGGAATCTCGATTTGGGCTGCTGTATCAAGCGGAGCCGGACGAATGTTGCAAATTGCGCAAAGTTCGTCCTTTGTTTCGCGCGCTTGAGAGATACGATGTCTGGTTCACCGGGCTTCGGCGCGTGCAGTCTCCGACGCGTGCGGGTCTAAAGGTTTTGGATCGATTTGCCTTGCCCTCAGGAAGGGAACTGCTCAAGGTAAACCCGCTTGCCGGATGGTTGGATAGAGATGTGTGGGAGTTTGCGCGGGCGCACGAGATTCCATTGTTGCCGCTCTATGCGCGAGGTTTCACGAGCATTGGCTGCGAACCGTGTACGGCGCTGCCGTCAGAGGCCGCGAACCCGCGGTCAGGGCGCTGGGCGGGGCGCAAGTTGGAATGCGGCATTCATATCGCCGGGGTGAGCGAGGTTCGGTGATATGGAGTTGCTGCTCGGTTTCGTTGTTGCGCTAGCGATTTCGCTGACCGGCGTTGGGGCAGGGAGCATGATGACACCTTTGCTGATCTTGATGCTCGGTGTGCCACCCGCGACGGCAGTGGGCACGGCACTGGCTTTCGGCGCCATTGTGAAAGTGGCAGCGGTGCCGTTGTACGTGATTCGTGGTCACGTGAATTTGCGTGTGCTGGGCTTGCTTCTGGTGGGCGGACTACCGGGAGTGGTTGCGGGGGCGATTTTGCTCGACCGCTTAAAGCGCGGACCGTATTACGGAGTGCTGTACCTAGCGCTGGGGACGCTTATCGTTTCGACAGCGGTGTTCCATTTATATCGCGTCTTCCGGCCCAAGGAGCGGCCGTCGGGGGATAGGCGGTCTCGGCTTCTGCCGTGGTTTGCGTTTCCGATTGGAGCAGAGGTGGGATTTTCGTCGGCAGGCGCGGGGGCGTTGGGTTCGTTGTTGCTGTTGACGCTGACGCCGCTCACCGCAGTGGAAGTTATCGGAACGGATCTGTGCTTCGGATTGGGAGTCTCGCTAGTAGGCAGCCTTCTCCAGATTGGGGCAGGGAATTACGATGGGACATTGCTTTGGAAGCTCGCGATTGGGGGGCTTTGCGGAGCCTTTACGGGTTCGCTGCTGGCGGGCCGCATCGCCCAGCGTCCGTTGCGGGTGGGATTGCTCGTGGTATTAATCGTGCTGGGCTGCCGGCTCGCGCTGCACGGGTGAATTCCCAATTCCGGACCTTTTTGGTGTATCATACCTAGTGCTATACTGACGCTTTAGCAAAAGTGCTTCCGTGAAGACAGGTGCGGGTATTCGAGAGCAAGCCGTTCATGCGATTCGCGAGAAAAGCGGGCATTGATGACGCAGCGCTTTGCGCGGCGGTGGGACAGATCAAGCGGGGACTCTACGCCGCGAATCTGGGCGGCGGTGTCGTAAAACACCGAATCGCCAGACGGGGTCAGGGTAAATCGGGTGGATTTCGGGTATTAATTGTTTTCGAGGCTGGTGCGAGCGCCTTCTTTGTTCATGGGTTCGCAAAAAATGAAAAAGGCGATATTCGACGTGACGAGTTACTCGCTCTAAAGAAACTTGCATCCGAATTATTGGCGTACGACGATAATGCGATCGCACGTGCCGTTAATTCTGGAGCGCTGATCGAGGTGTTCTGTGACGAAAAAACAATATCGTAATTCCGTGCTGGCTTCCGTGCACGAAACTGCTGAAGCGCTACATACTGCTGGTGTTATGGACAAGCGCACCATGCGCGAGTTCGATGGTTTGTGTCTTACGCCGGTGCGTCCTCTGAAACCAAAGGCGATCCGTGCGCTTCGGCTGCGGGAGGGCGCCAGTCAAGCCGTTTTTGCCAGATACCTAAACGTGACAACGGGTTCAGTGAGCCAATGGGAGCGGGGTGAGAAGCACCCAAACGGCGCCTCACTGAAACTACTGGCGCTAGTGGCGAAGAATGGGCTTCAGGCAGTAGCGTAAGCTTTTCCGGACGTGAAACGGCTGAAGTGTACGGCTTAACCTGCGACTCCGGCGGGGATGTGACCGGAGGGGTGGTCGCGCTCGACGGGCTGGAATTCGCCGCCTGCGACCCAAGCGCGCAATTGGGCATCGGTGTGGCGGGCGAAAAATGCGCGCAGGTTTTCGGCGGGGAATTTTGCTTCAATATAGGCCCGGAGCAGACGCTCGATTGCGGCGGGCACCTCGGTTGCGACACAACGATAGCCGAGCGGTCGAGCAATGGATTGAAATGCGCCCACGCTGCCGCCGATGCAGAAGTAATATGCGTCGACCCAGTGACCGTCGACCTTCAATTTTTTTCCTTCGATGCCGATATCCGAAATCCAGTGCTGGCCGCAACTATTGGGGCAGCCTGTGACGTGCAACTTGAGATGCTGCTCGAATCCCGGTAAGCGCTCTTCCAACTCTTCGACGAGCCAGCGTGTGAACGTTTTCGTTTCTGTGATGCCGAGGCGGCAGAACTCCATTCCTGTGCAGGCGACTGCGCCCCGATGAAAAGCAGAGGCGCGCACGGGCAGGCCAATCAGGTCGAGTTCCTTGGCTAGCGTTTCGACGTTCCGTTCGGGCACATTGATGACGACTAGATTCTGCATCGTCGTGGTGCGAAGCTCGCCTTCGGCAAACGCGTCGGCTAGCTGAGCTGCGGCTCGCATCTGCGTGGGGGTGATGCGGCCCCGCAGAACCGATGCTCCGACATAAAAATATCCGGGCCCCTTCTGGGCATGGATGCCGACATGATCGCGGTAAACATCAGGCGGCGGATTTTCGTGTTCGGCCGGGTCAAGTTGGAAACCGATCTGGCGCTCCAGTTCTTTCTGGAAGATCTCCTCAGTCCAGCCATGCAGTCTAAACAAATACTTCAGGCGCGCTCGCTCACGGTGTTGACGCAGAACACCGGCATCGCGGAAGATGCGCGTGACACCTGTGACGACAGCGGGCACTTGGTCCCAACGCACAAAGGCGTTCAGACGGCGCGCTAGGAATGGCTCTGCCGAAAGGCCGCCTCCAACTCGCAATGAAAAGCCAATTTCTTCGCTGCGATTGCGTTTTCGCGCGATTGCGGTCAAACCGACATCGTTGATTTCCGGATAGCAACACCACGACTTGCATCCGGTGATGCAGATTTTGTACTTGCGGGGGAGATTATAGAAATCTGCGTTTCCGACGAGCATGTCTGTTGAGCGCAACGCAAGGGGCGAAGCGTCACAAATCTCATCTGCATCGATGCCGGCTAGAGGACACCCTGTGATGTTGCGGGTGTCGTCGCCGCAAGCCGCCATAGTCGTCAGACCGCAACGCCAGAGCTGCTCGAAAACATCGACCAAATCGCCAGCGGCCACCCAGTGCAGTTGAATGTTGTGCCGGACCGTAATGTCAGCCGTGCCACGCCCGTAACGGCCGGCGAGATCAGCGATCGTCCGCAGTTGGTGTGAAAACAGCAGGCCATTCGGAACCCTGATTCGAACCATAAAAAATGGAACGGAGAGTCCCTCGCCGCCTTTGCCGCCCATGACACCGGCTCCGTCACCCTGCGGATAAACACCCCACCAACGCAGGTAGGTGTTTCGCCACTCAGGGGGAATCGCATCGTAGCCTTGACGGGCGAACTGACGGAATTCATCGAGACACTCCCAAGGATTTTTTTCAAGCTTGAGGCGCTCGGCACGTTGGGCTTTGGTTTCGTTCACAGCGGGAGACACAACTCTGGTAAACCTATTGACTTTAGACCAAGTATATCCTATTTCTCTATCGAAACAATAGGGATCATGGTAATCTTGAGTTGTGAGCGATGCGGTCCTTTTCCCTATGTTCTTGAAGCTCCAGGGCCGAAGCTGCCTGGTTGTAGGGGGTGGGACGACCGGCGAGCCGAAGATCGCCAGCTTGATACAGGCGGGCGGTGACGTAACGGTTATCGCGCCGGAAATAACGCAGCGGGTCAAGTCGTGGGCTGCCGAGTCGCGAATTTCCTGGAAGGCGCGTTTCTTTGCGGACGTGGACCTAGAGGGCTGTTTTTTGGTGATCGGGGCGACAAATGATGCTCAGGTTAACGAACGGGTGTTTCGTCAGGCGGAAGCACGCGGGATTTTGTGCAATGTGGTGGATGATCCTCCGCGATGCGATTTCTATTATCCGGCTGTGGTTCGGCGGGGCGCGCTGCAGATTGCGATCTCAACGGGCGGCTTCAGCCCGGCGCTTGCGCAGCGTTTGCGGCGGAAGTTAGAACGGCAATTCGGCCCGGAATACGCGGATTGGGTTGCGCAACTAGGGCGCGATCGGGATGGATTGCGAAGCAATCGCAATCTTTCTGCTGAGCGGCGCAGGCGCATGCTGCATAAGCAGGCAAGCGCATCGGAGTTTCGCAGGTTTGTCGCCAAGAGGCGGCAAGCGATGCAGAATCCGGAGGTCCCGAATGGCTGGTAAGGTGTACATTGTCGGCGCGGGGCCAGGTGATCCGGAATTATTAACGTTGAGAGCTGTCCGGCTGCTGGGGGCAGCCGACGTCGTGCTGCATGACGAATTAGTGAATCCGGAGGTGCTCGAGTTCGCGCGGGCGGATGCAATCGTTGAGAATGTGGGGAAACGATCCGGGTGCAAGCATTATCCGCAAGCGGCAATTCACGCGAGCATGGTATTCCACGCGAGCGAGGGCAGATGTGTCGTGCGGCTGAAAGGCGGGGATCCATCGCTCTTTGGGCGCTTGGGAGAAGAACTGGCCGCGTTACGAGAGGCGCAAATCGATTTCGAAATCATTCCGGGGATTACAGCGGCGCTTGCGTGCGCGGCGGAGGCCAGAATTCCATTGACCGACCGCGCGGCTGCTCCTTCGGTCGTATTTCTTTCCGGTCATCGCTGTTCGGCGGATATGCAGCCGGACTGGGAAGCTGCTGTTGCGAGCGGGAGCACCATTGTGCTTTACATGCCGGGTCACTGCGGGGGCGCTGCCGAGCGGTTAATGGCGGCGGGCATGCGATCTGATGTGCCTTGCGTGATCGTGGCGAATGCGAGTCTTGGGAATCAACAGGTCTTTCGGGCCACACTCGACGGGATCGTCGATCTTCGAATAAACGGCAGTCCGAAGCTCATGATCGTCGGAGAAGTGACGCGCGAGCCGGAGGTACGCGTTGAGGAAGAGATGTGGCTCGCGCCGATTACTTCAGCGCACCTTCAACAGCGCCGACCAGCGCTGGATCCTCGGGTGTGACATCCGGCTCGAATCTGGCGAGTATTTTGCCGTCACGCGAAATCAGAAATTTGGTGAAGTTCCACTTGATCTCGCCGCCTGTGGAAGGGTTGGCAGTCTTGTCGGTCAGGTACTCGTAAAGCGGCGCAATATCGTTTCCGGCGACGGAGACTTTCGCCATCATCGGGAATGTCACGTCGTATTTGCGCTTGCAAAATACTTTGATTTCCGAGTTTGTTCCCGGCTCCTGCTGACCGAAATTGTTGGCCGGAATGCCAACGATGACGAAGCCTTGGTCTTTATACTTCCGGTATAACGCCTCGAGTCCGGCGTACTGTGGCGTGTAGCCGCACCGACTGGCTACATTCACGAGCATCACGACTTTGCCCTTAAGTTGCGACAGCGGCACGGGTTCCATGTCGATGGACATGAGTTTGTAATCGTAAATGGAGGAAGCCGGTGATAGGCGCGCAGAACCGGCAAGAACGGCAGCGAGAACAAGTACAGACTTGAGCATGGAACGGCCTCCTTGGGCCGGAAGACTTCTATTTTACGGCGGCGGCATCGGTGTAGCGCGAAGCTGTCACCAAAAGATCCAGGAATTAATCTAGGAAGCGGACGAAAACCATATGCAAGCCCTCACGATTATCCCCGGCAAGCCAAATTCTGCGTCGGTCCAAGATGTTCCGGAGCCTCCGCAAAAAGATGGAAGCGTTTTAGTTCGCGCGCTTGGACTCGGCATCTGCGGAACCGATTTTGAATTAATTTCCGCCGAGTACGGGTGGCCTCCCGCAGGCAAGGATTATCTAATTTTAGGACACGAGTCGTTAGGGCGGGTTGAGGAGGCGCCGAAGGACAGCGGATTCGCGAAAGGTGACCTCGTGGTGGGAATTGTCCGTCATCCTGATCCGGTTCCCTGCGTGGCGTGCGCCGCGGGCGAATGGGATATGTGCCGCAACGGGCAGTATACGGAGCGCGGCATTAAAGAGCGGGATGGGTTCGGCTCGGAGAGGTTTCGGAATGAGCCTGAGTTTTTGGTGAAGTTAGATCCCGGCTTGGGAGAGCTTGGAGTGCTAATGGAGCCGGCGAGCATTCTCGCGAAGGCTTGGGACCATATTACGCGCATCGGCGAACGCGCCAAATGGCAGCCGCGGACAGTGCTTGTCACTGGGGCGGGTCCGATTGGATTGCTCGCAGCTTTGATGGGCCATCAGCGCGGGCTCGAAGTGCATGTGCTGGATCGCGTGCAAGAAGGGCTGAAGCCGCAACTTGTCGGCGATCTCGGCGCGACGTATCATACGGGTCCGCTTCAAGAATTGAAATTTCGTCCAGACGTGACCATCGAATGCACGGGCGTAGCTTCGGTGATTGTTGAAGCGATTAACCATATGGGAAATGACGGAATCTTGTGCCTGGCGGGCGTTTCTTCGCACGGGCAAAACGAAACGCTCGATATTGGAACGATTAACCGGACGATGGTGCTGGAGAACAGCGTGATTTTCGGTTCAGTGAATGCAAACCGGAGGCACTACGAAATGGCGGAGCGGTCGTTGTGCAAGGCGGATCGGGGCTGGTTGTCACGCTTAATAACGCGTCGGGAGCCGCTATCACGCTGGCAGGAAGCTCTGCAACGTAAGCCTGACGATATTAAAGTGGTTCTCCAGTTTGCTGCGGCCTGAGATAAAAGAATTCTGGAGGCGGCGTTCCGATGACACAGCTCATTGAAGATTACGCTTTGATCGGCAATAACGCCACGGCGGCGCTCGTTGGGCGGAATGGATCGATCGACTGGTTAAGCTTTCCGCGATTCGATTCGGCGGCCTGTTTTGCCGGGATGTTGGGGTCTCACGAGAATGGTCACTGGACGATTCAGCCCAAAGCGGAGCGCCCGGGTGTTCAGCGACGTTACCGGCAAGGGACTCTTGTTTTGGAGACTGAGTTCACGACGCCCGAAGGCACCGTGGTTTTAGTTGACTGCATGGACCGCCGTGGAGAGCACCAAGATGTGCTGCGGCTTGTGCGGGGCGTGAGCGGGCGTGTTCAGATGCGGATGGAGCTGGCGATTCGCTTCGAGTATGGGGCGGTGATTCCGTGGGTCAGCCGCCTCTCCGATAGCACGTTGAGCGCCGTTGCCGGTCCTGACCGAATCATCTTCAATGCGCCGATTCCGGTTCGCGGCGAGGATCTCAAGACTCGTGCTGAGTTCGTAGTAGGAGAAGGGCAAGAGATTCCATTCGCGTTGACCTGGTCGAGCTCCTTCAGCGCGCAGCCGCCCGAGCTAGATGTTGCTGCTGCAGTTGCGAACGTTACGAAAGCGTGGGAGAAGTGGTCGAGCAGATACAAGCAGGAAGGCCCATATGCGGAAGCCGTTCTCCGGTCGCTAATCACCTTAAAAGCGTTGACACACCACAGAACGGGCGGAATTGTGGCAGCGCCTACGACATCGCTCCCTGAAGAAATTGGCGGGGCACGAAATTGGGATTACCGGTTCTGCTGGCTGCGCGATTCCACGTTCACGTTATACGCGCTGATGGAAGCGGGATTCATCGACGAAGCGAAAGCATGGCGAGACTGGCTGCTGCGGGCTGTGGCAGGAAGCCCGGATCAAATGCAAATCATGTACGGCGTTGCCGGAGAGCGGCGATTGACGGAGTTCGAGTTGTCCGAGCTTCCAGGCTATGAAGGTTCGCAGCCGGTGCGAATCGGCAATGCCGCATCAGAGCAGTTGCAGTTGGACGTATATGGAGAAGTTCTGGACGCTTTTTATCAGGCGCGCCGGAGAGGAATGCCTCGCCTGGAAGTGGCGTGGTATTTGGAGCGAGCGCTGGTCAGCCACATCGAGAGGATCTGGAGCAAGCCGGATGACGGCATCTGGGAGATCCGCGGAAAACGGCGGCATTTCGTGCATTCAAAAGTTATGGCGTGGGTAGCTGTAGACCGGGCGGTACGTACGATGCAAGAATTTGGCGAAGAGGGGCCGCTGGAGCGCTGGATTCGATTGCGCGCCGACATTCATGATGAAGTGTGCCGATTCGGATTCAGTCAAGACATAGGATCATTTGTGCAGTATTTTGGCGGCAAAGACCTGGATGCGAGCCTGCTGATGCTGCCGCTGGTCGGGTTTCTTCCGCCGGAAGATCCGAGGATGCGCGGAACGGTGGCGGCGATAGAAAAACATTTGATGCCGGACGGCTTTGTTGCCCGTTACGACACGCGGAGCGCGGTGGATGGAGTGCCGGGAAACGAAGGGGTGTTCTTGGCGTGCAGTTTCTGGTTAGTAGACAATTACGTGCTGCAACATCGTTACGATGAAGCCCGCGCTCTGTTTGAACGGCTGCTTTCGATCCGCAACGATGTGGGGCTGCTATCGGAGGAGTACGACCCGAGAGAGCGCCGTCAATTAGGAAATTTTCCGCAGGCGTTTTCGCATTTGGCGCTGGTGAATTCAGCGCATAACCTGAGCGCCGACACCAAGCCGGCCAGGCACCGCGCGGCTCGTAAGACGCCGGTTAAGCACGATCACACACTTACCACCCCTCTCGCTTCCGTAGAGAAGTAATCTGGGCGACGTGGTGACGGCTATGCCATGCATACATGCCGAGCGTCCATTCTAAATTGATATTGCCCCACTCCGGGTGTTGAAACGTGCGCGCAAAATCGGCGTCAGTGAGTGACGTGAGCAGCGCCAGCCAGCGGGCATGTAACGCTTCGAGCAAATTGAGCGAGATCTCGATTGGCGCGGTTCTTGCGTCTGGAAGCTCGGCCCAAGCCGCTTCTTCGTAGGTCTTAATTGCCGGCGAGTTTTCGGTTAGCGCGAGGCGGAAACGCACGTAACTGTTGAGGTGGCTATCGGGAAGATGATGGACGACCTGGCGCACTGTCCAGCCGCCGGGGCGATACGGGGTATCCAACTGATATTGATTCAGCCCTGCTACGGTCGCCCTGAGCTTCGCGGGCAATTCCTCGAGGTCGCGGAGCCAGTTTGCGCGATTTTGCGCGGTGATGTGGGTAGCCGGTTCATAGCGGCCGATGGGATAGCGAAGATCTTGTTCGGAGGTTATGATTGAGGCGCTCATGGGTTGTGGATTCAGCGTAACGCAGTCTGCGCATGCGATTTGTCAAATGACCTAACGGCCGAGGAACTGGACCGCTTCGTTCATCAGCCACGGATTTTGGCCTTGGCGCGCGGTGACGGACCTGGACTTCACGGGCGAACAGGCGATCACCATCGTCGTCGCGGAGCGAATTGCATCTCCGGCTCTTTTGGATTTTCATGTTGCGATTACGTTCTGCAACGCTCATACGCCAATGTTCCTAGGCCCTCCGCCGGTGTTGCAAAACTTACCGGTTGTGAGACTAGGTCCGCCGGGCATCCACCTAGCGGCAAGCTATACTGGCGACCGAGTGAAGAATCTAGATGACTGAGACCGTCACCGGCAAACAAATCACCCACCGATGGTACACGCGCCCCGTGCTCTTCGTGTCTGACGTGAACCGTGCTCTTCGTTTCTACGTCGACATGCTCGGCTTCGAGAAGCGCTGGCATGAGGGCGACGGCGCGGGCGGGGTCTGCCAAGTTTCTCGCTCAGAATGCGAGATCATCCTTTGCGAGGAAGCTTCGCGAAGTGGTAAGGCGCGCCTGTATGTGGAACTGACCGTCGATGGACTCAGTGCGCTTCGTCGTGAGATCGTCGAGCATTCAGTTCCGAGCGAGAACTCATGGTGGGGTTCCGACGTGGTCAAGATCGTCGATCCCGACGGGAATGAGTTGCTGTTTCCCGCTGAATTTCAAACCACCATGGAACGGTGATTGCAACGGGCCGAATGCGTTAGCCGGTCTGAAATAGCCCAGCCGTGTTTTGCCCAGTCGCAAAACTTACCCATTTTGAGACTGGTCCGGATATGCGTCCATAAGATGTTAAGGAGATGATCGGCACAATGAAGCGCGTTATCTACATCGCGATCGGTTTGGTGTTGATCGGCCTCGGAGCGTTCACGCGTACTATCAACGGCTCCCAAATTCAACCATGGCGGCGCGTTCTGCTTATTTCTGGTGGCCTTTTCGTTTTCTACTGCGGCGTAATGTATTACCTGCCCCGATATCGCCGCCGCCGTCAAGAGCTAAATGACTTTCTCAATGACGCTGGGCGCGGAATGAGAGGGCATGGAAAATCACGCTAAACTTTTGTCTTTTAACGGCGGTGCGAAATGGACATTTGTGCAACACACTTGACCCCGTCGGGACGTACAGCGAGCAAACCGCAAGGTAGATTCGAGGGGGAGGCTGGGGAACTCGCCAATCACAGCCGGGGCCGGACGGAACGCACGATTAGCAAAGAATGTTTTTCGTGGCAACCGGAAAATTCGGGATCTGATCTGTTATATAGGCACATGCGAGACGTAAGGCTGCGGGGAGAGTCCCCAACCCCAGGTGCAACTCCCAGAAAGCTCTCCTCGTGGCCCTCGCGCAAATGCCGTGGAGCGGAGCTAGGTCAAGCAGCGTAGCGGTATGGAGCGGGGAAGTCTACTCGCATTGCCGGGCAGGCCATGGGAGGCGGAGTATTTGGAAGACACCTCGCTTCGCCGGCTAGTGTTGGAGCACTACGACAGAGAGCACGTTTCACTGCGCCGGTATCTTTTATTCCTCGGGGTGGATTCCGAGACGGCGCGCGAGATCGTACAAGAGAGTTTTTTGAGGCTCCATGAGCACTTGCTCGCCGATGGCGATCGTCCGAATTTGCGCGCCTGGTTGTTTCGCGTGGCGCATAACTTGGCGCGGAATGCGCAGCAGTCATTTCACGCGAGTCGAACGGATTCGCTGGGGGATTCGGCGGCAGCAGTTAAAGCGCGCGCGACCATTGAGTCTCCGGAGCAGAAGCTGCTGGTGGAAGAGCGCACAGAACGCGTGCGTCGCGCGATGGACGAGCTTGGCACGGCGCAGAAGCAGTGCCTGTTATTGAGAGCAGAAGGACTCAAGTATCGCGAGATTGCCGAGGTGCTGAACCTCGCCGTATCAACGGTTGGCGAGAACATTCAGCGCGGCCTCGAGAGGCTGAAGGAAGTGATATGAAAAACGGTAATCATCTGAAAGATGAGCTATTGGTGAAAGCTCTTGACGATGAGCTATCTGAAGCCGAGGCTGCGCGAGTTGGCTTGCATTTGTCCAATTGCGATGAGTGTTCGCGGAAATACAGCCAGTATCGGAGTGTATCGAACCGGCTCGAGGGGCTGATGGCCGGGATTGCCACGCAGCGGGTATACGGTGAGCGCGAATCGTTGAAAAAGAAGTTAGACCCGCATCAAGGAGGACTCCGGGCGAACACCTTCGATAAAGGCTTGCGGCGCTTTGGCTGGGGAATGGCGATCGCCGCGACGCTGGCCATCGGGATTACTCTTGCGCCCCGGACAAATTCTCCGAAGAGCGAGCCTGGCGGTGTTTCCCAAGATTCTGGAATTTTTGAAGTTGACGGCGAGACATTCGTGCCACTGCCTTATTCAAATGCGGATTTGCCGTTGACGGCGCCTCACATATTGCAAATGCGCGTTCCTGCCTCGTCGCTCGCTTCAGCAGGAATTACGGTCGGACCGATGCCGAGCGAGATGGGTACTGACCGCTCAGTGTTGGCGGATGTTCTGGTAGGAACCGACGGCCAGCCGCTTGGCGTGCACGTGGTCGAGGAATAAACGAATTTCCGGGAGTTGGCTTTACGGAGAGATATGAAATGAGAAAGATCAGATTAGCTGTTTTGGCTGCGTTCGTAGTCCCGATCGCAGCGTATTCACAGGGTGGACCACCGCCAGATGGCCCACCTCCGACCGGCGGACCGCCGCATCATATGTTCGGGCGGGGGCCTGATGCATTCAGGCACTCGTGGAAGATTGTTACGGGCGCGCCCTATTCCGCTACGGCCACCGATCATTTTTTGCAGACTTTGGAGGGGGGCAATACGATTGAACGCTCGACCACTTCCGAAGTAGCCCGGGACAGTCAAGGGCGCACTTACACGAAGGAAATCATTCCAGGCGGGCCATGGGCTTCGGAAGCAGGTTCAAAAACGGTTGTGTTCATCACGGACCCCGTTGCCGGCTACAGCTACGTTTTACATCCCGATAAGAAGATGGCGACGCGGCGTCCGTTGAAGACTCCGCCGGAGCGAGATCAGGCCGGGGAGGAGCATTCGCGGTTGCGCAAGGCAGATCACGCGAAAGCACACGGGAACGATGTCACGGAAACGGATCTGGGCTCGAAGGAAATTGCCGGCGTGGGCGTGGCGCAAGGGAGGAGCATCACTCGTACGATTCCAGCAGGCCGTATAGGAAACGCACAGCCGATCGTATCGACGAGCGAGGTTTGGTATTCGCCCGAACTGCAAACGGTCGTGCTCTCAAAGCACAACGATCCGCGAATGGGACAGTCAACATATACGTTGAGCAACATCCAACGCGGTGAGCCGAATCCTGCTCTGTTCCAAGTGCCATCTGATTACAAGATCGAGGACGCTCCAGCAAGGCATGGACGCCCCGACGGTCCTGAGTAGTTTCCCACTAACCACTGAGCTGTAGTAAGATCCTCCTGACCCGATCCCGTGCGGCGAGTCAGGAGGTTTTTTGCGTCAAGGCGAGAAAGAAGAGCGAGTAAGGAACGCACTCGAAGCGTTTCGAATCGAGGTTCCGTCGTGGGGATTTGCCAATACCGGAACGCGCTTTGGGAAATTCCTGCAGCCTGGCGCAGCGACTTCGATTGAAGAAAAATTTGCCGATGCCGGCGAGGTGCACAAGCTCACCGGAATATGTCCGACGATTGCTTTGCACGTGCTGTGGGATTTGCCCCATGGCAAGCAAAGTGTCGATGAGATCCGCGCGTTGGCGACGAAACATGGCGTTCGACCGGGCTCCATAAATCCAAACACGTTTCAAGATCAGGAATACAAGCATGGCTCCTTTGGGAATCCCGATGGAGCGGTGAGGAGGCGAGCGCTCGATCATGTACTGGACAGTATTGAGATTGCGAAACGCCTCGGGAGCCGGGACGTGTCGCTGTGGTTTGCCGATGGGTCTAATTATCCGGGAAGCGCCAATATCCGCCAACGAAAGGCGTGGTTTGTGGAAGAATTGCGCGAGACGCACCGGTCGTTAGCGGCGGAGCAGCGGATTCTTTTGGAATACAAGCCGTTCGAGCCCGCATTTTACCACACGGATATCGCGGATTGGGGCATGTCATCGCTTCTGGCGCGAGCGGCGGGTCCGCAAACAAAGGTGCTCGTAGACACAGGCCATCACTATGCAGCGCAAAACATCGAACAGATCGTGGCGTGGCTGTTGAGCGAAGACATGCTCGGCGGGTTTCATTTCAACGACCGGCGTTATGCGGATGATGATCTGACTATCGGATCCATTGATCCGTATCAAGTGTTTCGCATCTTTCACGAGATCGCGTTCTTCGAATGGGAGACCGGAACGAAGCCCGACATCGCTTACATGATTGACCAAAGCCCGAATATTAAGGGAAAGATGGAAGCGACCGTGCAGACCGTGATGGCGGCGCAAGAGCTATTTGGGAAGGCGGCGCTGGTGGATCACAAGCGGCTGAGCGAAGCGCAAGATAAGTCTGAGGTGGTGGCTGCGGAAGAATGCCTCAAAGAGGCGTTTGCGACGGATGTGCGGCCGATCATCGAACAGTGGCGCAAATCGAAGGGGTTGCCTGCGGATCCGCTGAGAGCTTTGTATGAGAGCAGTTATGTCGAGAAGATTTCGCGAGAGCGGAGGGAGAAGAACAAGGGGGCAACATCATCGTATGCGTAAGGAGTCGATGGTTATAGCATTCAGCGAACGTGCAGCGTTCGGCTGATCCATACTAAGTAGCGCGAAAGGGAGACGCGTTCGGTCCACAAGAAATGGAAGAATGAAACCGCAGTGATGGATTCGGCGGGCAGGCCCGAATACGTTTCAATTCGCCAGCGCAGGTAAGGAGACTGCCACGGGCGGAATCGATGGCCTCGAAGCGCGGTCCAGAGAAACCGAATCACGGATTCGGAGAGGCCGAGGCATTCGTAACGGGAAGGGCCGCCGCGCGCTTCGCGTTTTCCGAATCCGGCGTCGCGTAGTAACCAGAACGCGTGCGGACAACCGGCTTGCCCGGCGCATCCACTGTCACCTTAATTTGGCGGTAGCTGCCATCGAGGGCTTGGATATTGGGAGAGTACGCGATGGTGTACTGGTTGCGAATATCGTGAGCGATCTCGACTGCCAGTGATTGCACTTCGTTTACGTCTTTGGGATAGAACGCAAGCCCGCCCGTCGCTGAAGTCAATTCATTCAACGCACGCCGGGCTTTAGCCGCCTCGCGCCGTTCTTCATCTGTAAAAAGCCCGATCGCGTAAACGAGCGTGTCACCCTGATTCGAGCGGGCCACCACTTTTTCGAGCGAGACGTTACTGGCATTGTCATTCCCATCCGTAATGACCATCAACACTTTCTTGTCTTTCTTGGCTTCGGCTCGGATGTAGTCGAGTGACATATTGATGGCGTCGCGCATTGCGGTGCCGCCGCGCGAATCGATGCGGGCCAACCCTTGCTCCATCCTGTGTATGTCATTAGTGAACGGGACGTCAAGGTAAGCGTCGTCATTGAAGTTGACGATGAATACTTCGTCCTGAGGATTCGAGGCGCGGACCAACGCGACTGCCGCGGCTTCGACGCGAGCCCGCTTGGTCGACATACTGCCGCTGTCATCGATGATGATGCCAAGCGAAACCGGGACGTCTTCGCGCCTGAAAATTTTCACCTGCTGCAGTTGTCCGTTCTCAAAAATCTTAAACGCGTTCTGATTCAGGTTGGTGAGGAGCTTCCCCTTTCGATCGGTGACGCTCGCGTGCAATACTACGAGGCGCGTGTCAGCGCGGAACTGAGCCAGGAGAGAAACGGCGAAAAGACTCGCGAATAACCCCGCAAGCGCCGTCTTTTTCGTGAACAGAAGGACTGAGAATTTATTACTGCGTCGGTGCATAATAACCCAGCCGGAAGTAAGCCTTGAGAGGCGGGAGACCTCGCGGCTGGTTCAGTTTCACCTGAACGCGGCGATATTTTCCGTCGCGCTCACGATTCTTCGGTGTGTAGCCGAGGATGTATTCGTTCCGCAGCTCAATTCCGATTTTCGCCGCGATATCCGGAAGTTCGGTGACGTTTTCCACGGCGTACTCGCGGCCACCGGTCTGCTCGGCCAATTCATTTAGAAGGCCGGGTCCCGCGGCCTCTTCCGGAGTGCGGCCGCGATTTGCTATCGATTCAAAGATGCCGATTGCAAAGATTTGAACGTCGGCTTCTCGAACGGCGTTTTTGATTTCTGTTTCGGTGTACCGGCTGCTATTATCGCCGCCATCGGAGATGATGAGAATCGCCTTTCGAGGATTGTGCGCCTTTTTCATTTCGTGCATGGCGAGATAGACGCCGTCCAAGAGCGCCGTACGGCCTTTTGATTGAGTGAAGGTGAGAGCGCTTTGAATCTTGTCCGTATCGGTGGTAAACGGGACGACGAGCTGCGGACGATCGTTGAACTGAACCAGAAAGAATTCGTCGGCGGGATTGGCGGTCTTGAAGAACTCCGTCGCAGCTTGGCGCGACTTCTGTAGTTTAGATCCCATGCTTCCGCTTGTATCGAAGACGAGGCCGATGGAGAGCGGCGCGTCTTCACTAGAGAACTGGGTAATCGTCTGCTCCATTTTGTCTTCGTAGAGCCTAAAATGCTCCTTTTCGAGGCCGGTGACGAAACGGTTGAGCGGATCGGTGACGGTTACGTTGATCAGGACGAGCGTCTTGTCGACGCGGATATTGGCGGGACGCGAGCTGACGGCGGGCTCCGCTGAGACTGGCTTGCGCGATTCGACTGCGACTGGTTCATCGGGTACGGTCGCGACCGATGGAGCTGAAACCGCAGGAGCTGCAGGGTTGTTTTGAAAGCGGCACCAGGCGCTTCCTGCGAGGGCCAAGCATAGCAGGGCCGCAGCGCTTGCCGAACCGGACGCGAAGATCGTACGCGGGGCGAGGGCGTAGAGAGAAAAGATGCGAGACAAGAGCTGCGTCCGCATGTAAGTTGATGCTTCTGACCCGATGATAACACCGGAGGAGCGGGGTTGAAACCGTGGCCCAACCGAATGTTGTTCGAGGCGGTTTTGGGGAACTAGCCAGCTTTTGCCCTGAACGTGGTGGGCCCGAGAGAACTCGAATCTCTGACCTCCGCCGTGTCAAGGCGGCGCTCTAACCAACTGAGCTACGGGCCCGTGATGCGCATCACCAACTTATCATGCGTTCGTTCGGCACTAGCGCAGCATGATACAACAAAGAACTATGCGCCGAACTCTAACAGCATCGCTCATTCTGACATCTTGCCTCGCACGTCTACAAGCGGAAGACAAAACACTCGAGGTCGTACATCAAATCAAAGCCGAGGCGTTCGACAACTCGAAAGTGATGGAGCACCTCTCGTATCTGGCCGATATGTACGGACCGCGCCTGACCGCCTCGCCTGAGTTTCAGCAGGCAGCAGATTGGGCAATGTCGCGCCTGAAAGAGTACGGCGTCGCAAATGTGCACGCAGAAAAATGGGGACCATTTGGCCGGAGTTGGTCTCTGCAGAACTTTACATTAGAAATGACTGCTCCCCGCTATTCCCATTTGGTCGCCTTCCCCTTGGCCTGGAGCGCGCCCACCAACGGGGCCCAGAGTGGGGATCTTCTGTTCGCCCCTATGAAGCAGGGCAAGTTCGGCGACATCACTGAGAATAAGAAGGAACTCAAGGAATACGAAGCCACGTGGAAAGGCAAGCTCAAGGGCAAGATCGTCTTGGTCAGTGAGGCAAAGATGCCAAAACCCTCTGAGAAGCCTTTGTTCCGGCGCTACACGGATGCGGAGTTAGCCGATATTGGGAAATCGCCTGAGCCCAGCATTCGACGAAATATTCCCATTGATCAAGTCAAAATTCCAAGCGACGAAGAGGAAGCTTACAAGTATTTTGAAAGCCTTCCCGAGGCAACAATCGACCAGATCATTGACCAGTTTTTCGAATTGATCAATGAGATGGGGCGGTTTTTTCATGATGAGGGTGCGGTCGGCATAATCCGCGCTGATCAGCGCGCGCATAACGGTCTGCTCTTCGCTGAATCTGCCGGCTCGCACAAGGCGAAAGATCCTATGGCTCCGCCCACCTTCGTAGTCACCGAGGAGCAATACTCCAGAATGACCAGGCTGATTGAAAAGAAACAGGCAGTTTCGGTTCGCATGAATCTTCAAGCAAAGGCTTCCACTCAAGATATCGACGGTCTGGATATCATCGGTGAAATTCCAGGACAAAAGAAGCCCGATCAAGTGGTGATGATTGGAGCGCACTACGATTCCTGGCACTCAGGCACTGGCGCTACGGATAATGGCGCGGGTAGCGCGGTGATGATTGAAGTCATGCGCATTCTAAAGGCGCAGAACCTGAAAATGGACCGCACTGTCCGTATTGGATTGTGGAGTGGAGAAGAGCAGGGCCTGTATGGATCGAAGGCCTACGTGAAGGCACATTTCGCGGACCCGAAGACGATGCAGGTGAAGCCCGAGCACTCTCAGCTTGATGCTTATTTAAATCTGGATAACGGAAGCGGGAGAATTCGCGGGGTCTATTTACAAGGAAACGACGCCGCCCGGCCGCTGTTCGAGAAGTGGTTGGAGCCCTTCCGCGATTTAGGTGTCACAACAATGTCGCTCAAGAACACCGGGGGAACGGATCACTTGTCGTTTGATGCGGTTGGACTGCCCGGATTCCAGTTCATTCAGGATCCGTTGGATTACAACAGTGTCACTCATCATTCGGATATGGATACTTACGATCACGCGGTTCCCGAGGATTTGATGCAGGCTTCCGCAGTAATTGCGACGCTCGTATACGACATCGCAAACGCGGATGAAGAAATGCCGCGCAAGCCATTACCACTCGCTTCAGAGGCCAAGTAGCGATTTGAGGCGCTCAGACCTGAAGCTGAGTAAAGTCTATGTGGCTGCGCCTATCGCGCCACTCGGCGCTGGTCAGCAATTTGGGTCCTACCTCGATCAGTCGCGGCAGCAGATCGAAAATCGTCGATGGCGACCACTGCGTACCTTTGCGCGTCCGATAACCGCGCTGGTTTAGGTCCGCCGCAATCTGAGTGAGCCGTTTCTCGATTACGATTTTTTCTAAAATGAGCAACAAAACAGTTGTTTCGATAGGATTGGGTTCGAGGCGCAATCCATCTTCCGCGATGCGAAGCCCGTAGGGAATCTCTTCCGTTGGGAGCTTTGTTTCGAATGAGGTCTGGTAAGGCTGATCGTCCGCGGCCTCTACTTCTCGCACCCATTCGATTGCGGCTATGCTCCAACCCTCGGCCGCCCTTTTCATGAAGTAATCCAAGGTGATTGGTCCCGCCACCAATTCACGGCTATGCTGTGTCATCGAGAGTACCTCGAGTTTGCGGACGCAATTTCGATGCCAAGTTTCACCAGCCAAAGCGCATGCGTAATTTAACACACGCTTAGCTTCAGCGTGCATTTTTGGGAATCTCTGTGTCGCGCTTGGGATGCACGATCGTCTGCGAGGCTAGACTGAAAGCGCATGCACGCCAACGCTCTGATTCATGAGAAAAGCCCCTACCTGCGCCAGCATGCGCAAAATCCAGTTGACTGGATGCCTTGGGGTGACAAGGCATTTGAGAAAGCGCGCAACGAGGATAAGCCCATTTTCCTGTCAGTTGGCTACTCCACTTGTCATTGGTGTCACGTAATGGCGCATGAGTCGTTCGAGGACGAAGGTGTCGCCGAAATTTTGAATCGGGACTTTGTACCCGTCAAAGTGGACCGCGAGGAGCGTCCGGATGTCGATCGCATCTACATGCTGTTCGTGCAGGCATCCACGGGAAGCGGCGGATGGCCTATGTCCGTTTGGCTCACGCCGCACCTCAAACCGTTTTTCGGCGGCACGTATTTTCCACCAGATTCGCGCTACGGCCGGCCGGGTTTCCGCCAACTACTTCAGCAATTGGCGCATGCCTGGAAGCACGAGCGCGAGAAGGTTGAGGGCTCGAGTTTACACGTGGTCGAGCAACTTCGCTCGCTCGCCGAGCCAGGTGCGCGGGCAGATATGCCCGAACGAGAGCCGTTTGAAAGAGCCTTCTGGCAGTTTCGGCGGATGTTCGATACGAAATGGGGCGGCTTCGGGAATGCGCCTAAGTTTCCTCGGCCTGTGGTGTTGAACTATCTGCTCCGGTATCACCTTCGGGAACATAGTGAGGAAGCGCTCGACATGGTTACCGCGACTTTGCGAGCCATGGCGGCGGGCGGCATGCACGATCAGCTCGGCGGCGGTTTTCATCGCTATTCGGTGGATGAGCGATGGTTTGTGCCGCACTTCGAAAAGATGCTCTATGATCAAGCGCAACTGGCGATTGCCTATCTAGAGGCATACCAAGTCACCCAGGATGCGGCGTTCGCGGACGTTGCGCGGGATATTTTTTCGTATGTACTTCGAGATCTAACCGACAAAAGCGGCGCGTTCTATTCCGCGGAGGACGCCGACAGCCCCGACCCTGAGAATCCGCCGCATTCACGCGAAGGCGCGTTTTACGTTTGGAAGAAAAATGAGGTTGACGATCTGCTGGGCGAGGCAGATGCTGCGCTTTTCTGCGTCCGTTACGGAGTTCGCGGCGCCGGCAATGTCACCCAGGACCCGCACGGTGAGTTCACGGGGCACAATATTCTCTACGAAGTCGTGAGCTTGGATGATGCTGCCCACCAGAGTGGGATTGCACCAGCCGAAGCACACCATGTGTTGGAACGGGCTCAGCAAACGTTATTCACGGCCAGGAGTAAGCGCCCTCGGCCCCACTTGGATTCGAAAATTCTTACGTCTTGGAATGGACTGATGATCTCGGCGCTTGCGAAGGGCTACATCGTATTGCGCGAAATTGAATACCTGAGGGCGGCACAACGTGCGGCGTCGTTTCTGCTCTCCACAATGTACGACTCGCAATCCGGTAGGCTTTTGAGACGGTTCTGCGAAGGCGAAGCGGCCGTTCCGGCTTTTCTGGATGATTATGCCTTCTTCATACAAGCGCTGCTTGATTTGTTCGAAGCGTCATTTGAATCTCTCTACGTGGAGACGGCCATTGATTTGGCGCACAGAGGCCTCGCGCAATTTGAAGATAACGAGCAGGGCGGATTTTTCAGCACGATCGCTGATGCAAATGATCTGCTCCTGCGGATGAAGGACGATTATGACGGAGCCGAGTCCTCGGGGAATTCCGTCGCAGCAGATGTGCTGTTGCGGCTCGCGCATCTCACGGGAGACACCACTTTCAGCGACCGCGCCAAGGGGTGTCTGCGCTGGTTTGCTCCGAGGCTCGGTGCCCAGCCCACAATGGCACCTCAAGCCCTTGTTGCGTTAGGGCGCTGGCTCATGGAACCAGAACAAGTGATCATCCGCTGTGCCGAGATCGGTCCTGACATCGAAACCCTACTCGCCGAAAGGCACGGAAAGTTCTCGCCCTATTCTGTCGCACTGGCGCTTTCGGATGCGGCAGCCAATGAGTTGGCCCGCAGCGCCCCGTTTCTTGCCTCGCTCGAGCGAAAAGGAAGGATTACGGTTTACGAATGCCGGAACTTTGTTTGCGAGCTGCCCAAAGTGATGAACTGATCGCGCTATTCCGGTTCGGCCTTGTAAAGATACTTGATGCAATGTTTGTAGAGCATCAGGTTTGGGCCGTTCTCCCGGTTTAGCTTGAGACAGTCGCGATCATACCACTCAATGATGCCTTCGAGCTGCTCTCCATCGGTCAGGACCACAATCATGTGAGTCTTCGCCTGCATTTGTTTTGAGTAGTAAAACTGCTCGGCATTGGTCTGCTCGGGCGGAGTATTCTTCTTTGCTGCTGGCGGCCTGCGCAATAGCTCTCTCACCTCTCCTGTAGGCGGGTGAATTGGTCGTCTGATGAGCGCTTCAGGGCGCTTCTCCTCTCTCATTTTTTCCTCACGTGATTTTGGAAAATCTTCGAGCTGCCCGTTGAGTGGATCGCAATTGCCAATTAGGCGTGTGCGTTCGTCGCGGGGTTACGCTCATTAATGTAGCGCAGACGAATTACGAAAGCATCAAGAGCGGGAATCTTTTGTATATTCCGCCGCATCATTTCCACCAGCTCATCCAAAAAAACCAGCGCGCGCTCGATCCACGCAAAGCTGACGGCTTCCGAAATAGCCTCGATTCGCCGCTGGACGTCCCGATTCTTGAGAGCCTCCTTACCGTGCCGCACTTTTAAGATATCTTCGATCAATCCATAAGTGATTTTCAGATAAGGCTCGAGCTTTTCGGATTTGCGGCTGCCAAAAGACTCCGATTGCTGAACCCATGTGGAAAACGGACTGATTCCAGCGCCACATTCCAGGGCCGCCAATGCCACGCTGCGCCGCCCGCGAAGCTCTTCAACATCGAGAAGCGCTGCGATACCCGGGCTACCTTCCGATAGAGCAATACGAGTCTCCACGTCCGCTAATTTTCGGGTAGTTAGAAACTCGCGCATCTCGGCGTCATTCAGCCGGTTCATCTCTAGCACAAGGGAACGCGACCGGATGGTTGGCAGAAGATCGTAGACATTTTCTGTAGTCGCAATGATAACGAGATGTTCGGGAGGTTCTTCAAGCAGCTTCAGCAAAGAATTGGCAGCTTGTTCGTTGGCCCGCTCGAGATGGTCAACAAGGAAGACGCGGTATGTTCCGCGAAGAGGTTTGAATTGCGCCCGTGTCCTCAGTAATCTCATCTGCTGTATTGTTAACTGCCGCAGCGGTCCGTCGGGAGCGAAGGTCACAAAATCGGGATGAGTGGAAAACAATAACGGATCTTCGGCCCGCTTTTCGGAAGTCCATTTCTCTCGCTGTTCGACAGTTTCGGCGTTGGCGGCCAAACTCAAATCGTCCCGTTCGATTTTGGCTGCATCGCCTAACAATACGGCGCCGAAGCGGCGTGCGAGCGTAGCTTTTCCAACACCGTCGGGGCCACTCAGAAGGATCGTCTGAGCGATCCGGCCGTGCTCGACCATCCGCATGAGAGATTCCACCACTTTGGAATTGCCGTAGAAATTACTTAACGCATGCATTCGTGATTTTGCTACTTTGTCTGGCTCCGTGCAGGAACAAACTGGCTTACTTCGGTCCAAACTCTTTCAGCTATCATGTCGCGATCGCCTTCGCCGTCTACGAAACGAAAACGGCGGGGCTCAAGCTGGGCAATCTTCCTGTAGCCCTCGCTCACGCGTCGATGAAAATTGAGCGATTGAAGGTCGATGCGTGCTTCATTAGCATCATCGCCGCTCCATTGATTCCTCGAATCCGCACGAGCCAGCCCTTTCTCAAGATCGATGGTTAGACAAATGGTCAGATCAGGCGCCAGCGAACCGAGTGCCAGGCGATGTGCTGCCAGTACAGTTTCGAATCCTAGTCCGCGAGCTTCGCCCTGATATGCGAGAGTCGAATCGGTGAAGCGATCTGATACAACAATCTCGCCGCGTGTAAGGGCCGGAATAATGATCTCGTTTGCAGCCTGTGTCCTGGAGGCAAACATCAGAAGCAGCTCGGTCATGCTCGCCATTTCATGATGAACGGGGTCAAGCAGAATGCGCCGGATTTGCTTGCCGATACGCGTTGCGCCGGGCTCCTGGTTTTCAGTCACAGTCAGACCCTCGCTGCGCAAGCGATTCACGAGCAGGCGCATTTGAGTGGATTTCCCACTGCCCTCGGTACCTTCAAAGCTGATGAAAAGGCCTGGGTACGCCTTCATCAAAGCGCGCCTTCAGTCATAAACGAAATGCAGCAAGGTTCTCAGATCTTCCCAGGCTTCGCGCTTTGCGACCTGGTTGTATTGCCGCAGAAGATATGACGGATGATACGTCACCATTACCGGGATTCCATGCCACTTGTGCCACTTTCCTCTGGATTTGGTGATACCCTCTTTCACGTTCAGCAGAGCCTTCATTGCTGTCGAGCCGAGGACGCAAATAGCCTTCGGCTGGATCGCCATGAGCTGGCGAACCAGAAACTGGCCGCAGATCTCCATCTCGTCCGGAAGTGGGGTGCGATTGTCTGGCGGCCGGCACTTCACGACATTACAGATATACACATCGGCTCTGCGGATGGGTATTCCCTCGCGCGCAGCCGTGTTGTCGATCATTTGAGTTAATAGTTGTCCAGCCCGCCCCACAAACGGTAATCCTTGCTCGTCTTCTTCCGCTCCGGGGCCTTCTCCAACAAACACCAGTTTCGATTGCTCATTGCCTGATCCAAATACGACAGTCTGACGAGCCGCGCATAGGCGGCACCGTCTACAATCGCCGATATCAGCGCGTATCTTTGCCAAGGTGTCGCGATCAGGAGCAAGACTGGGCAGCACCGCGAAATCGGCCGCTACGCTTACTGATCCGTGTTTGTGTTCGAATTGGGCCGGAGCTACGGCAGGAGAGCGCTTATAAATGAAGCGAACGCCCAAATCACGATACAGCTCCAGTTGCGAGCGAATTTGCTCTCTGGTCATCCGGGGTTCCGGCTAGACAGGGCTCTCGACCGATCGAATCGTCAAACGCAGCACGGCTACTTGATCCAGAATTTGTTCAGCAATTTCACGCTTATCGGCAGGTCCCGCGTGAATAACCTGACCGGAGCGGATGACCATATCGACTTCATTTTGATCCGCCTCGAACCCCACTCCCTCCTGACTCACCAAATTTGCGACAACCATATCGCAGTTCTTGGTGATCATCTTGCGACGGGCCTCTTCGAGCAGATTTTGTGTCTCGGCAACGAACCCTATCAGCAGGCGGTCTCCCTTAAGCTGTCCGATTTCAGCCAGAATGTCGGGTGTCGGGTCGAGCTCGAGTGAGACCCGCGCAGCCGTCTTCTTCAATTTTTGTTGGGGAACGCTTGAGACATAGTAATCGGCAACAGCCGCATTCTTGATGATCATCGTCGCTTCTGCCAGGTGATCCATTACGGCCTTGCGCATTTCGCTCGCGGTGCGAACGGAAATCACCTCTGTGTTGTGCGGCGGGGGGAGGTTCACCGGACCCGAAATCAGCAGCACTCTAGCGCCCCGTTTTGCTGCTGCCGAAGCGAGCGCATAACCCATTTTTCCGCTGGAACGATTGCTGATGTAGCGCACCGGATCAAGCGGCTCCTGGGTTGGCCCCGCGGTCAACAAAAGGACCTCGCCTTCGAAATCTCTCTTCTGACGCTTGAGGGAATCTACGCGCTCGGCGATTCGCACCGGATCGGCGAGCCTGCCCTCGCCCATCGTTCCGCAGGCGAGCCAGCCTGAATCCGGCTCAATGATCACACACCCACGCTCGCGTAAGATTTCGATATTTGCCTGTGTAGCCGGATGCTGCCACATGGCGTTATTCATCGCCGGCGCGAGAATGACTTGGCCGGTAAAAGCTAGATACAGAGTTGAGACGAAATCATCACTCAACCCATGCGCAAACTTCGCGAGCAGATCTGCCGTTGCCGGAGCGACAACAAGGGCGTCGTTTTCTTTCGCCACCGCGATGTGCTCAACTGCGCTTGAAAGTGTATCCTGCGCGCTGGTTTGGGAGAATAAGCCGGTAATGACTTTGTGATTGGTCAGCGCAGCAAATGTGAGGGGTTGAATGAATTCCTGGGCTGCGCGCGTCAAGATTACCTGAACTTCATGACCAAGCTGCTGTAAAGCGCGTGCGACCTCGGCCGACTTGTAAGCGGCGATCCCTCCGCCGACCCCAAGTGCGATGCGCATTTGGCGCTACTCCGAAACCGGCTCTGCCTCTTCGCGAGAACCGTCGCTGTACGGAACCAGGCCGCGGCGCACTTCCTCCATACTCAACACGGTCGGCTTTTTGTTTGCTGCAGGCAACACGCTTCGCTGTCCGTTCTGCAGTTGCCTCGCCCGTTTCGCGGCAACGATGATGAACCTATAGGTGCTTGCATCCGGATCATCCGGAATGGCATAGAGTACATTCGTTTTTGGCTTCTCTAACATTTCTTCTCCAAACTCTTGTGAACTCCGTTCGCGTACGACGTCTTGTATTTCTGTCTCGCCCTGGTTGACAAACCGGCACACTCAGGGCGATTCGCTTAAAACAGCCAGGATGAGTCCTGCCCGAAACTCCTCAGGATCGGCTTTATTTGATCTTCCATGCGAATCCGGCGTACCCGTTCCGCTTTGATGATGGCTGTCAATGTATTTACCGATTCCTCAAGCCGGCGATTCACGAGCACATAATCGTACTGCGTGTAATTGCGGATCTCTTCGGCCGCATCTCTGAGCCGCCGCTCGATGACTTCTTCCGAGTCCTCCGATCGCGCCCGCAATCGCTGTTCGAGAATCTCCCGGGAAGGGGCCAGGACAAATATGCTCACGGCTTCCGGGATTCTCTCTTTCAATTGTCTCGCACCCTGGACGTCAATGTCGAGTATGAGATCCATGCCGTCGGTTTCAGCCTGCTCCAGAGCGCTGCGGTGCGTTCCATAGCAGTTCCCGAACACCTCCGCATGTTCGAGAAATTCGCCTCGCTGAGCGCGCTCTTTGAACTCCTGCGGGGAGATGTAGACATAATCCTCGCCCGGTTTCTCGTTTCCGCGGATCGCGCGTGTCGTGTACGAAACCGAGAAGCGTAAATTCGGGTCTTTGGCCAGCAGCGACGCGACTAGCGTCGATTTTCCAGATCCGGACGGCGCCGAAATGATGAACACGGTGGTCATGCGTTCCACAGAGATCCGGCCTTCTACAAGTACGGATTCTTCAGACCGGCTATTCAAGATTCAGAGCCTGCTCGCGTATCTTTTCGATGTTAGCCTTGATCCCCAGCGCCAGATTCGTTATCGCCAGTTCTGCGTCCCCCGCTCCCGAAGTTTTCGACAAAATCGTGTTTGTCTCGCGATTCATCTCTTGCAATAAAAAATCGAGCCGTTTTCCGATTTCACCGCCAGTAGAAAACGTGCGGCGCAACTCTTCTGTATGTACTTTAAGGCGAATCAACTCTTCTTCCAAATCCGATCGGTCCGCAAGCACGGCGGCTTCTTCGGCTAAGCGGCTCTCGCTAATACCAGCCTCGCCCGCTAGCGCCCGCAATCGCTCGCGTAAGCTTTCGTGGAAGTGCGATCGCGCCTCCAGTCGGAGCCCTTCGATCTTCTGGGTGCTTTCCGCGATTTTGGCCAGCTCAGGTTTGAGGCCGGAATATAAAGCCTGTCCTTCCCGCTCCCTATACGCGTTCAATTCATCGGTACACGCCACGAGCGTACTCATTAACTCCTGCTCGAATCCCTCATCGAACGGTTTTGCTTCGCGTATACCGTTGAACACTCCGGGTATGGCGAATAGCGCGTTGAGATCCGGCTTACACTCCAGGCCGAAATCAAGGCACGCCCGGTTAAAGGAGCCTAAGTAATGACTGAGCAGAGCCTGATTGTAAGATTCTGCCTCTGATCCCGGGTCGCGCTTGAGCGACATGCGAACTTCGACGTGTCCGCGCGCGAGCTTATGTTTCAGAAAGCCTCTAATTCCGTTTTCAAAAACAGCGAGCTCGCCAGGTTGATGAAAGTGCAGGTCGAGCCCGCGATGATTCACGCTCCGCAGGCTAATGGTCAGTTCCCCGGCGCTGGTTTGCCCCCGCGCTAAGGCGAAACCAGTCATGCTGCGAATCGGCGCAGTGACGTGGCGAGGCTCTGAAACCTCACCCGTTGACCTCACCAAAACCGGCTCCTTACAGGGTGTTCGCTATCCGACAACCACATTGGTGTCCATGTGCTGCAGCTCGTTTAGCCGGGAATAAATGCCGCCTGCCGCGATCAATTGATCGTGAGTGCCGGTTTCGGTAATCCTGCCGGCATCGAGCACCACAATCTTGTCGGCCTGCCGTATCGTCGAAAGGCGGTGAGCGATCACAAGGACTGTCCGCTTTTTCATCAAGGCATTCAATGCTTGCTGGACCAGCCTCTCGGATTCCGTGTCCAAATGCGAAGTGGCTTCATCCAAGATCAGAATCGGCGCGTCTTTTAACAAGGCTCGCGCGATCGCTATGCGCTGCCTCTGCCCTCCGCTGAGCTTGACTCCTCTCTCGCCAATGGATGTTTGATAACCACGGGGCAGTCTCTGAATAAATTCATCCGCCAGCGCAGTTGTCGCTGCCGCATACACGTCTTCTTCCTTTGCGTCAGGTCGGCCGTAAGCGATGTTGTCGAACACAGTATCGTTGAACAGAAAAGTGTCCTGGGCCACAATGCTGATGCTTTCACGGAGGCTGCTTAGCCGTATATCCCGTACGTCCTTGCCGTCAATGCGAACAGCGCCGCCGGTCACGTCATAGAAGCGCGGCACCAGGTTCACCAAGGTGGTCTTTCCGGCGCCGCTAGGTCCCACGAGCGCCACCACCTCGCCAAGTTTCACCTCGAGATTGATTCCATCGAGCACTATCCGGTCCGCAACGGCCGGATAGTGGAAACCGACATTATCGAACCGGATATTCTTCTCCAGCTTCGTCATCCGAACCGCATTGGGCCTGTCCATGACGTCAGTCTGTCTGTCGAGGTATTCAAAGACTTTCAGTGCCGCACCGATTCCTTGTTGAAAGATATTGTGAATTCCTGTGAGCCGTTTGATGGGCTCGTAAAGCATCACAAGTGCGAGTACAAAACCGGTGAATTTCCCGGCCGTCATAGTCGCGCTTTTCACTTGCAACCGCGCGAACGTTAGTAATAGGACAATCGTTACCGCGCCCAAGAACTCGATAATCGGCGATGCTACTGCCTGCTGTGCGACATATCTCAAGTTTCCGGTCTTAAGGCGCTGCGCGGCCAGCCGGAAACGCTTCGATTCATAATCCTCTGCCCCAAAGCTCTTCACTACTTGATGTCCCGTGATTGTTTCCTGGAGTATTTGGGTCAGTCCGGCTGCCATATCTTGCGCATGGCGCGTTATGCGGCGGATCCGGCGGCCTAATCGAACGGTGAGGAACGCAACGACGGGGAACACCACCAAGCTGATCAGAGATAGTTTCCAGTCAATTGTGATCATCGCGAGCAGGAGGAAAAATGCCGTGAACATCTGTCGAAGCCAATCGGCGAGCATCGTGGAAACCGAGACCTGGATCTTGTCGATATCGTTCATGATGGACGACATGATGCGTCCGGTCGTCTGGTCTTCGAAAAACTGCGCGTCTTGGCGCAGAACACGGTCGTAAACCTCCTGACGAAGGTCCATCACGGCACTAATTCCGACCCAATTCACCAGGTAATTGCCGAGATAGTCGCAAACTCCTTTTGCGATAAAGCAAATCAGGATGCCGACCGCCACCATTGTCCAGATGTTGTGAACAAAAGACGGAACAATGTCGCTCAGGTAGATCCGCGTACTCGTGTGAGGGATTTCAAAGAGAATGGCCGGTGTATTCGGTGCACTGGGTTTTAACACGCGCTCGAATATGAGCGGGATGAGCTTGACAAGCAGTCCTTGTGAAAGGCCGACGACAGCCATGAACACGACAGAGGCCAGCAGGGCTGGTACGTACGGCTTTGCATAGCGCAGGAGTCGAAAGAGTTCCTTCAAGCGTGGGCCTCTTCGAGCATGTGCAAGCGCTCGAGCGCAGCAATCACTCTCGATACGCTGACTTCGCCCAGACCGTGTGGCGCGGCGATCACTTGTGCTTCCGTGCGCCAAGGTCTCCAAATCTTTGGATCCGACGTTCCGAACAGGACTACGCTGGGGACGAGGAAAGCGGCTGCCATATGTGCCGGGCCGCTGTCGTTGCCAACGAAAACCGCGGCTTTCGAAAGCAATGCTTTCAGTTCCGCTAAACTTCCCCGGAAGACCTGATGAGGCTCGAAGCATGTCGCGTCATCATCTTTGCCGGCGAGGAAAATTGGAGTGATGTTCCAGAGCTTCAGGTATCGGGCCACTTCGCAGAACCGATCAGCCGGCCATCGCTTCTCCGGGGCCGAAGCGAAAGCGTGAAGGACTGCATATCGGCCTTTTGCTGACGATTGAGTTGTGAATAGTTGCGCGGGGGGCACGCGCTGGACCGGAACGCCGAGCGCGAACACAGCCGCCGCGAGATGCTCGGCGGTATGCACCTTGCGCTTGACCCCAATAATCTCTTGCGCGCCGCCGATCTTCACGTTATACGTGAAGGCGAAACTGTGATGCGCAAATCCAGCGCGCCATCGAGCTCCTGAAAGCGTCGTTATCCACTGGCTTCGCGTTCCGCCGTGAAGATTCAGGCAGAGGTCAGGTTTCCAGCTCCTGATAGCGGTCGCAGACGGAGGAAGTACTTCAACAACCGCAGGATTGCCTTCGAATACAGGTTCAAAGGCCTTTTCGACGACAACGCTGATTTGAAGATCAGGCCGACTCTGATTCAGCAATCGGAGCGCGGGCGTTGTGAGCACGCAATCTCCCAAGGAGCGCAGGCGAATGACACACAGCCGCCCGCGTACCGGAAATTGCTCCAGAATCGTCATCGAAATGCTAAGGCTCGACAGTTGCTTGATCGACCAACATGACCGGAATATCGTCTCGGATGGGATAAACGCGCTTGCACTCTACACACTTCAGCCCGCTTCCATCCTCTTTGAGAATCAGTTGAGCTTTGCAGACGGGGCAGACAAGAATTGCGAGGAGCTCTTGAGGGACGGCCATCCGAACATCTTAGTTTATCAGCGCTCGGCGACTGTTCGCGAGTTCCTGGGCAACCCTGTTCGGCAGTGCCGAGCGCGATCTTAGCCAATCGGACGCCATCTCCGGCCCTCCCGCGCAAGCATCTCTTCTGCCGCAGCAGGCCCATCAATTCCTGCTGCGTAATTCGGGAAGTCGCCCGGCGGATTCATACCCCATCCATCTAATACGGGCTGCACGACACGCCAACCCGCTTCAATGTTGTCAGCGCGTTGAAAAAGTGTCGCATCTCCAATCATTACATCGTAAAGGAGCGTCTCATAGCCGGTATTGGGTGCCGTTCCGAAATAGTCCTGATACTTGAAATCCATTCGGACATCGCCAAGTTTGGTGACTGGGCCGGGGATCTTCGCACCGAACTCCAGGGCAATTCCTTCGTCTGGCTGAATGCGAACAAGCAACCAATTGGGCGCCGGGTTGCGAACTGCGGTGTACCGGAAAAGAGCGCATGGCGCTTCCTTGAAGCGTATTGCGATTTGAGTTTTGCGTCGCGCCAACCGCTTACCCGTGCGCACATAAAACGGAACATCCGCCCAGCGCCAGTTCTCGATTGCTAGCTTCATGGCAACATATGTTTCCGTGCGCGAATCCGGCGCTACGTGCGGCTCCTCGCGATATCCCGCAACGTGCTTGCCATCGATTTCGCCCGGTCCGTACTGCCCGCGGACCGCGGTACACGAGACTTGATCAGGCTGGCAGATCCGGATCGACTCAATGACTTTGGCCTTTTCCGCGCGCACCGCATCCGCGCTGAAAGAGCTCGGCGCTTCCATGGCCGTCATTGCGACAAGCTGGAACACGTGATTCGGAACCATATCGCGCAGGGCGCCGGTCTTCTCGTAAAAGGCGCCGCGCTGCTCCACTCCAACTGTTTCCGCTGCGGTAATCTGCACATGATCGATCCGATCGCGATTCCAGACCGGCTCGAAGAACCCGTTCGCAAACCGGAACATCATGATATTCTGAACGGTTTCTTTTCCCAGGTAATGATCGATCCGGTAAATCTGTTCTTCCCTCAAGACCGCAAGAATCCGTTGATTCAATTCGTGCGCAGAAGCGAGATCATGTCCAAAAGGCTTCTCAATCACCACGCGCCGCCAACAATTTCCGGTTTCACATGTAAGGCAGCTCTTGCCTAAATGCTCGACAACCGGGCCGAAAAATTGCGGCGCCACTGCAAGATAGAAAAGGTAATTGCCGGCCGTTCCACGGCTGGCATCCTGCTCATGTAATTTGGCTTTGAGCTTCTCGTACATCTCGGAATTATTCAAGTCGCCGCGAAAATACGACATCCGCGAGGTCAGCCAGTTCCACGCATTTTGATCCACGTGAGCCGATTCTCCGGCCGGTTTCACGAATTCCTGCAGCATCTCCCGAAAAGACCCGCGCCACTCGTCATCGCTCTTCTCAGCGATATCCACGCCCGTGATCGCAAACTCCTCAGGGAGGAGCTTGGCGCACGCGAGATTATAGAGAGCCGGCACCACCAGCCTCTTTGTGAGATCGCCCGCGGCTCCAAAAATAACCATGGAACACGGTCCAGCCGGTTTGGGCGTGCTCGGGTTTTGGTCGCTCATACGTACTTATTCTCTCTTTGCTGCCTCCATTCGCATCGGCACGCGCTCATGGCGGTTAGTGTGAGCAGTTACGGAATCGGTCTAACGAAAATTTGAGCTGCGCGGCAGTCTCGCATATTCCAAGCGCAGGGGTGAGGGTCTAATCCCCTTGTCAGACAGACTCGCACTTCGCGCAATTCACCCTGACGGCATAGAACTCGCAAGGCGGAAAGCCCGCGGAGGTGATTGAAACCTGCAAATCTTCTTTCAATTTCCACAGGGCTCGTTTCTACTGCATGATGTAAGGCCCGGTAGAAAGCGGGCACTCCGATTCGTTCAGCGGCGCGCCGGACCGTCCTAAAATAATCGTCCACTGATAACCCCGTGCATGAGCCATGAGTACGCCATTCATGTTGGATCAAACCAGAATCGGACATAAGCGGCAGCATTTGATCGACGATCTCGGTCCTCACAGGCGGCACCGGAGCGCAATTCTCGAGGCGCTGACCTGCGTTGCGCTCCGGCCATAATCCATGCACTATGAACCCGGTCTCGCGTCCCGCGGCGCACTCGCCCGATTTGCGATTTTCACCCTCATGAGCGCAAAATGAAGGCGCCCATGAGAAAGCGAGTACATAATAATCGAACTCACCAGGAACTCCGGACGAGCTGGATGTATGTTGGCGGCCGACGCAGCTCGCCTGAGTGAGTAGCAGGCAAACGATTAAACCGGCACGGGCTTGGTGTCTTGCCATGCTAACCAACAATGTATAGCGGAGACCGATCTGCAGAGGTGGGATGTACAGTAATTTGACAGGAGCCGTCACTCTGCCAGGTATTGGCGAACAACTCGCTTTCCTATTTATCTTGGGGCTTCCGATTGCCTCCATTGCCTGGACGATCACGCACGAAGATATCTTTCGTGAAGTGCATGACTGGTGCAAGCACAACAGTGAAAGTTGCAGCCGACTTTATAAGCGCAAGTTTTTCTATCTCTTTACCTGCGAATATTGCTTTAGTCATTACGTGGCGGTTCTGTTCCTGATCGTCACCCGGTTCAGAATGCTCTATTCCGACTGGCGCGGCTATCTGATTTCCGGGTTTGCGCTGGTCTGGGTTGCGAATGTGTATATGAATCTCTATTCGCGCGTACGCCTCGACATTAAGCGTGAGCGCGTCGAGATCGCGGCCAAAGAGAACCAGAAAACGGAGCAGGAACCTTCACCGGCGCTTGTGGTTCCTTCGGAAGCATTGCCGAAAACACCGGAACCAGACCACGTGCGTCAATAACGCCGCTATCACGAGGTGCCGCCTGTCTATTCCGCGGGTTCGGAGAGCCGCTCGGATTCGGATCGTATCTTGCCGTCGATCGCTACTCGCCCATCACCTTCCGCTTGTCTTCAGGCGTTAGCTGATCGTAGAGTTCCGTAAATACCGCGTTCGTCCAGCCGAATCCGGCCTGGTTCGCGCTATATCCGAAGTGGATCTTTGCCGCGACATTCGATCCGCCTTGCACCACATCGTACTTCTCGACAATGTATCCCTGCCGTTCGAATTCGCGGCGCACAAGCGACAGAAACTTCATCGAGATTCGCTCGGCATCGTCGGGATAGCCGTACCGACGCAAGCCCTCAACCGCGATCATTTGCAGCGGCGCCCACCCGAACGGCGAATCCCACTGATTGCCGCTTACGTACGTGCTGGTTTGGAGTCCGCCCGCTTTTTCGAACAGCGATAAATTCTGTTGAACTCTCGCGGCTTGCTCTTTGCTCGCAAGTCCTGCCCATAGTGGATAAAACGTGGTCAGGAAGGGATAATGCCGCACCCGGTGATGCACAAAATCGTAATCGTAGTACAAGCCCTCTTTTTCGTCCCACATCAGGCGGTTCATCTTTTCCGCGCGTGCCTCGGCCCGCTTGCGCCACGCTTCGACCTCGCCGTCGCGGCCCAACTTACTAAGAATCTCGCCGGTTTGGGTTTCCATCACATACAAGAGTGAGTTCAGGCATACCGGATCGTAATGAATGATGTCGATATTGAATGCCCCAAACCGGTTCGATGGGTCAAACCCCGATTCGCGCATCGAACGATCACCCTTATAAAACAGCATCGTGAGCTCGTTCGTCTTCCGATCGTAATATTGGCTCACATCGTAATCGGTGATCTCATGCGTTCGAAAATACTCTTTCACCAAGTCGTAGTGTGTTCTTCCCGCAGCATCGCGCTCCGCCGAAACCACCTCCGGAGCTGGCCCCTCGCCTAAATCGAAGTAGCGCGATAACCCCGTTTCAGGAGTCAGGTGCGGCTCTGTTGTAAAGAACTCGTAATAACGTTGAATCAACGGCAGGGAATCCTCGAGCCACTTGCGATCCTGCGTCTTCTGGTACACGCCGAGCACCATTTGGGTCAGAAACGGAGGTTGCGAGCGGCTCAGATAATAGGTCCGGTTCGCGTTCAATACCTTCCCGTAATTGCGCACTTCGTATCGGAAGTTGTCTGCCATGTCTTTCGCCAGCTTCAGCTCTCCGTCCCGCAGCAATCCGACTTGAATGAAGTAGCTGTCCCACCCGTACATCTCATTGAAGCGGCCGCCTGGCACAACGTATGGTTTCGGCAGATACAGCAATCCTTGCTCGCGAAGCGAGGATAGATTTTCGGGTAACTGGCGGATCTCGATTTTCCCGTAATCGGATGCTTGCATCTCCTGATGAAGCGCGTTCTCGACAGCCCGTACATCGTCGGTATGCGGTATGTAGACCGGCCAGCGGCCGTCCGGGAGCGGCTGAAATTTGGGATCCACTGCGGCTTTTGCAAGATCTCGATTCGACCGCGTCAATACGCCCCACGTCTGCTTGATGTAATCGAGAATCGATTGCGATGGCGCGGCTTGCGGAGACTGGTTTTGCGCGCACAACACTGCCGCGCCTGCGACGATCATGGCCGCGAGAACGGCCGACAGGGTTTCCGCGCACTTTTTCCACGTAGGCGATCTCATCTAATTCACCTCTCTCCTATTGGGCCGCCAGCCAGCCCTCTTCCTGGAGGATCTGACGAAAGCCGGGCGTATCGAGTGATACCGCAGGGAAATAATATCGCGTTAGCGTTCGTTTCCACCACGCGCCAGTGCGTTTCCTCTCTTCGAGAGAGGTGAAGTGATACTCGTAGAGCAGCGCCCGAACATAGCGCGGGGGCCGCTGCGGAAATGGATTCGTGCGCAGCAGGCTTAGTGTCGCGGCATCATTCTGAAGCAGCTTGCCGACGAAATTGACGAACCATGGATAGTCCTGATAGCTCGACATCGCCGCAAACCACATCAGCCAGTCGAGCCGCAGATGATAGGGGGCGATTTGCGGCGGCATTCGATTTACATCGCCCGGCTTCCCTTTAAATTCGTATTCGCGCCAGCGAGTCCCGCTCGTGATCACCGGCTCATCTGTACCCTCGACGACCACCTCATATCGCGGTCGCGTGATACTTCCAAATGCGCCATAGGTCCCAACTAGATGTAAGGGATTGAAGTTGAGGTTCATGATCTGGCGGGCGGAGAGCATATTTAGGACAACGGGAACGCTTAAGGCGGCGACGAGCACGGCGATCGCGATATGAAAACCTTCGAACAGGCGTCCAGGCGTATGCATCGGGGGTGTTGGTAACGCGATCACTGCCGAGAGAAATTTGCCGTCGATTGTAGAAAAGGCCAAAAAAAGCGTTAGCCAATTCAGCCACGATAGATTGCCGCTCGCGATGATCGAAAGCTGAAAGAGAATCGTAATCAGCCCCGCCCCACCTGCGAACGGCTGCGGCAGGAAATAGAAAAACGGAACGATCAGTTCGGAAAAGTGGTTGAACAACACCCCGCCTTTATTCACCCATTGCGGCGCCAGATGAAAATACCAGCTCAGCGGGTTCGGCATGGGCTGGGTCTCATAGTGATAATCGAGGCAGGTAAGGTCGCGCCAGCATGGATCGCCCCGCAATTTGATCAGCCCCGCGCCGAACATGATCCGAAACAGCAGCCACCGGAAAATCCAGATTGGGATTCGCGACGGCACCACATCGGAAGCCCCAAGAAACATCGCGAAAAAACAGGCTTCGAGCAGGATCGATTCCCACCCGAAGCCGTAGAACGTCTGCCCCACATTGACGAACGATAAATAGAGAATGTAGATGGCTGCCCACACGCAAACCGATACCAACGTTCCAAAGCGTTCTGAGACCCCAGTGATCACGAGACACGAAAGCAGAATTCCGAGCCATGCCGCCGTCGTGAACGCTGCATCGCGCGGAAAAAGATAAAACAGACTGGGGGTTTGCACGAACCGTACTTGCTTGACTAAAATCGGCACTGGTAATAAGCCGCGCTCGCCGAGCAGCGGCCGGAATTGATTCAGCGCAACAAGAAATGCCACCAGGCAAATCACGCCGAGTCCACGATAGAGGAGCAGCCTCGTTACCCAGAGGCCCCGAAGGTCTTCCATCTCAACCAACAAGATACGCGATCTAGACAGCGGTTAGGAGAATTATTCGCCTATGATTTTCACGAGCACGCGCTTCCGCCGCCGCCCGTCAAATTCGCCGTAGAAAACCTGTTCCCAAGGGCCGAAATCAAGCCGCCCCTTCGTGACCGCCACCACAACTTCGCGCCCCATCACTTGCCGCTTCAGGTGTGCGTCTGCGTTGTCTTCGCCGGTCCGGTTATGGCGGTATTGCGCAACCGGCTCATGAGGCGCAAGCTCCTCCAGCCATTTCTCATAGTCATGGTGCAAGCCCGGCTCATCGTCATTGATGAACACGGAAGCCGTGATGTGCATGGCATTCACCAGCACGAATCCCTCACTGACACCGCTCTCCTGCAGACACTTGCTCACGTCACTGGTGATGTTAATGAACGCGCGCCGGGATGGCACATCGAACCATAGCTCTTTGCGATAGCTCTTCACCGGTTCCTCCGTCTACTTTAGTGTTACGTCCTTATGTTGACGCCGGTCCTTCTGCTTTGTCTCTTGCTCGTGCTTCTCCACCGTGGCTTTCAGAGAGGATTACGCATGATCGTCATCCGGCAGCCGCCCGTTCTATTTGTGGCTCCAATGCTGCTTAGCGTTCTGTTCTGTGCAACAGCGATTTACTACGGAGTTTTGAGCGGGGCGCTCGCAATGCTGGTGGCTGTTTATACCTTCGTGCCAACGGTTTGCATCTACGCCCAAATTGCAATGCGAGCAAAGACACCTTCACTGCTTGATTTCATCGTGATCCTCATGCTGTGGCTGCCGCTCGAGCTATCAGCGGGAGCCTCACTCGTCCCACGCTCCGTTCAAGGCGTTCTCCATGCCACCGCCTATGGAATCGCCATCACTCTCGGAGTGTTCCTATTCCTAATTGCACGCCAATGGGACGGGATGAAATACAACTTATTCGAAAGCTGGCGCGACCTCCGCAATATCACGCTTGGTTACGCATCCGCGTTTGTATTGATCATCCCGTTCGGACTGTGGATCGGCTTCCTTCCCGCCCCGCACGGTCCCCGCGTCTCGCTCGAACAAGGCGCATTCCGCTTTTTGCTCACGTTCTTTGGAACAGCTCTCCCGGAAGAGATCCTCTTTCGTGTCTTGATTCAAAACTGGATCTTACACGCGATTCGTCAGCCTTGGCTTGCTGTTGCCATCAGCGCCTTGATTTTCGGCGTGTCGCACCTGAACAATGCACCCGGCCCGCTACCGAACTGGCGCTATATGGCAGTCGCGACCATCGCCGGGGCTATCTTTGGGACACTCTTCCTGCGCTCCACAAGCATCTTTGCTTCAGTGGCTGTCCACGCCGCCGTCAACACAACAAAGCATCTCTTCTTTTGAAATCACTGACCTGTGATGGGAGCATTTTCGCCGGGCTGCCCTAAATACCGGTCGAACCATGCGAGAGTCCGCCGCAACACATCCACTCGATCTTTCGGGTCATGAAAAGCGTGTCCTTCCCCGGGATAAACCACGAGCCCTGTCGGAACATTTAAGGCCTTCAACGCGTGCCAGAATTCGAACGATTGCGGGGCAGGGCATTCGCCATCGCGCTCGCCGACAACAACCAACGTCGGCGTCTTCACCTGTTTGATGAACTCAATCGGTGAGCTCTTCGCGTACACCGCCGGATCGTCGTATACTGAGGCGCCGAAGTACGGGATCATCCACTCGTCAATCGAATTCTCGCCGTAATAGCTTTTCCAATTGGCTATGCCCGCTCCCGCGACTGCGGCGCGAAAACGATTCGTCTGCGTAACGGTCCACATTGTCATGAATCCGCCATAACTCCAGCCGGTGACGCCAATGCGATTCAGGTCAATGGGTACCTTCTTCAAGACGGTATCAACGCCAGCCAAAATGTCGCGGAGATCGCCGTGACCGAAATCCTTGACGTTTGCTTTTGTAAACGCCTCACCTTCTCCATAACTGCCCCTCGGGTTCGGAAAGAAAACGAAATAACCCAGCCCGGCCATCACCGACATATCGAACCGAGCGGAAGGCCACGAGGCCGTCTTCAGTCCTGCCGGCCCTCCATGGATTTCCACCACCATCGGGTAACGTTTGGCGGGATCGAAATTCTCGGGATATACCAGCCATCCTTGAACCCGGGATCCTTCGTCATCCCAGAGCACACTTTCGGCTTTGCCCCAATGCGGTTGCTGCGAAGCATTCGATTCGGTCAACTGTTTCCAGTTTCCGATCGGGCCCGCCCAGACTTCCGGAGCCCGCTCCCACGAAGAACGCACCACCGCGCTCGTTTTTCCGTCTTTGGCCAGCGAGAAATTCGGAAAGTTTCCAGCGTAGTGTATGCCCTCGCTGCCTTTCCATAAGGTTTCCGTCTCACCCGTATCGGCGTTCAAAGTTGAAATCGCACTCCCGCCGTCAACGGATTCGGTGAAGACAAGCTCCCTATCACTGTGCCAAAGTAAACCGCTCGGCGAACTATTCCTTCCCTCCGTGAGATCGCGTGCTTCTCCACCCTCGCTTTGAATCACAAAAATATTGCCGCCATTAAATCCTGCATCGCTCATCAGTCCTCCGATAAACGCGATGCGCTTTCCGTCCGGCGACCATCGCGGAACCGCAAGCTGCCGGTCCGCTGGAGGATCGTAGACCGAATGCATTTCTCCCGCTTCTATCGAACCTTCATAAAGCTTTGCGGTCCACCAATTGTTGTCGCCTGGACCCGGCGCAGCCAGTGCTGCAAAACGGCGAGCATCCGGTGACCAATCGAATTCATAAACGTTCAACTCCGAGGGCGAGACTTGGTGCATTGATCCGTTGCCCAGATCCACAACCGCAATTCGCTGGTTGTGAATGTCGCTTCCGATCACGCCGGTTTGTGGAGGAACAGCCTCGAGCGGCCCGCCTCCACCACCGTTTTCCGCATACAGAACAGCGAGGCGGCGGCCATCGGGTGACCACCGGATATCTGTCATATAGCCTTTCAAATGGGTGAGCTGATGCGGCTTGCCGCCTCTCACGGACCAGATATAAACTTGCTCATCGCCCTCGGCGGTCGCGTTCGCAAGAAAAGCAAGTTGACTGCTATCGGGAGACCAAGCCGCGCCGTGCTCTCGATAGAATTCTTCGCTCGCGTTCACTTTAATGCGCTCCGGTTTCGCGGAAGGACGCTTCCATTCAAGAACGTAGATGTTCGTATTTCGCTCGCCTGTGCGCGCCGGTTGGGCCCAGCTCACCCGCTGTCCATCGGGCGAGATCGTCACATCTTCGAATGACTGAACCTGCTCCAGCTGCTTGAGCACGCTGTCGATTTTTGGACTCTGTGGACAGGCCGGAGTGATTCCAAGCACCACCCAGGCGCACGTAGAAAGACCTGAGCAAGTACGACGTCTCATGTTCATTATTCGCTCCCGTTCGAACCGAAACGCCTTATTCTACAGCGCAAGCCTGCGAATCGAATTATGGACTCGGCACGCCGCGCCCAGCTTTTGTTCGCTTCTGCTCTTCGCGCCGCTCGCGGTTTTCTTGCTCTCGCATGCGTTGTTCGCGTTCCGCAACTAGTTGCTCGTAAGCCCGCACCTGTTGGGGGCTCAAAATCGACTTCACCTTGCTGATCTGCTCTTCTTTGATTTTGAGCATCGCGGGGTGTTGCAAATCTCGGAGCGCTTTGTATTTTGCTTTTGTCTCATCGAGAATTGTCTCGAGATGGCTTAACTGAGCCGGCGTCAGGTGAACCCTTGATTGCATTTCCGAGATATAGCGGTGGCGGAAATCTTCTGCATTCTTCGCGCTTACCGGGATACCTGCGAAATAACGGTAGGCGAGAGCTCCGGCTCCGGCGCCACAGCAGAACAGCACCAGTGCCAATAGGCCCGCGGTCCACTTACTGCGGTGCACGTTCTCTCTCGTCGTTACTGCTCCTCACCGCTTCCGTGTAATAGATCTTCTCGGCCGTGTGATCCGCCGCGAGCGCGTCAGCATAGGTCGGAGGAAGGAGACGGGTTTGCGGCCCGGTCAGCAAATTCAAAAGCAGGAAGAGAAGGCAAATCGCGGCCGAAGCCGTCATCGCCGCGCGCGCGAGGTTTTGGAAAGTAAACCAGAAATCACGGCGCTTGTCGATTCTTTCCCACAACCCTGGCATGAACCGCGGCCCAGCCTCCACGTCCGGGCAAGCAGTCCGATACCGTCCGAAGAGATCGTTCAACCCCTTATCATCATTACTCACGGCAATCTCCCATTCGCAACCGCGACGTTATAGGCCTTCAGCACCCGTTGCCGCGCTCTGAAGAGGCGCACCTTCAAAGCGTTTTCACTCACCCTATAAATCTTCTCTAATTCCTTTAATGAAAGGCCCTCTACTTCTTTGAGGGTCAAAAGCAACCGGTCTTGCTCTGTTACATGTCCAAATAGCTCGTTCACAAAGTCCCGGATGCGCGCCTTTTCTCGCTCCTGCGTTTGCTGCTTACTACCGGCGAGTGAATCTGCGGCCAATACCTGCTGCTCGCTCAAGTCCGCCATCAGCGATTCGCTCCGTCGCCGGGCTCGCCGCAGGTAATCGTACGACGCGTTCACCGTCAGCCGGTACAGCCACGGCTCGAATAATTCCGCCGACCGAAGCTGATCGAGCGAATCATACAGCCTGACGAAAACCTCCTGCGCCACATCCTCCACGTCTTCCGGACGCCCAATCAGCCGCGAAATCGTGCCCAGAATGCGCCTTCGGTAAGCCAGAACAATTCGGTTAAATGCACCGTGATCACCTGCTCGCGCATTCTCAATCAGCCCTGGCTCGACAAGCATACCGGTAAACGCCCGCCGCGAGCCGTTTCGATCTACTTAGGCGCTACGGCAACTCGTTAGGTTACAGGAGAACATGCTCGTGATTCGGAAGATGGCCCGTGCATCGCGGATGAAGCAGTTCGATTCGTTGTTGTGAATCAAAAGCATCCCCAGCCGAGATCCCTGGCGTGCGGCGTAGTTCCAGCTCATGAATCGCGGCCTCAACGGCCGATCTTTGCGCGTATAGCTCTTCAAGCGTAAGCCGGAGCACCGCGTATCCCCGGCTTCTGCACGAGGTCCTTCCGTGCGGCATAAGCTCTCTTGTACATCGAATCTGTTCTGAGATCAAGCTAGAAAGTGCAATTAGTCCTTTTATATTAAGCACCTACAAATTTTGCTTGCATCGTGATTGCAATTTGTGATATAAGATTAGCAGATTGCGATAAACACCATGACGGTTGGAGAAAAGCTTCGGTACTTGCGTCTCGTCGAGGGACACCTCCGAGGCTTGAACCGCGAGATGACCCAAAAAGAGCTGGTCGCCGCGATCCGGCGCGAACTGAAACGCTCCATCAGCCAATCCTATATTTCGCAACTGGAAAGTAGCCAGCGGAAACACTTTACGAACACGACGCGCTTGCTGCTCGCCAAGTTCTTTCGCGTGCATCCGGGATATCTCGTGGATGATCCCGAAGGTTTTCACACAGAATTGATCAGCGATCTCCGGCTCGAAGAAGACAAGCTTGATCTCTGGCTGATTCAGGGCGCCGAGCGCTTTCGGCGCGATCCCCAATTATCAGAAGCGCTACTGAAACTAGCGCAACACGATGATTCGCGGAAGTGCGTTTTGCTTCTTCGCGCTGTTCTCGAGACACCGGAACTGGTGCACCGGCTATGGGAGGTATTGCAACCCGAGGAGGCGATGACCGCATGAGCTGGTCCAATATCTATTTACTTTGCTTCACTGTAGGCGCGCTGTGGAGTCTGGCCGCTGTTCTGCTGGGCGGCATGCATCTCGGCCATTCCGGTCACGTTGGGCCCGCGCACGGACATGCTCATGTCCATTCACACTCCGGTCACTGGCTTAGCAGAATGATCAATCCCAGTTTTGCCGCCGTTTTTTTGGCGTGGTTTGGCGGAGTAGGATATCTGCTCACGCGGCACTCCGGCGTTCAGTTCTGGATCACGCTCCTTCTGGCGATAGCTCTCGGCGTTTTCGGCGCCTGGATTTTGTCAAAATTTCTCCGTTTTCTTCAATCTCGGGAGCAGCCCCTCGATCCGGCTGATTACGAAATGGTTGGAGTGTTGGGAAGGGTATCAAGCCCGATTCGCCCTAACGGAATCGGCGAAGTGATTTATGTCCGCGATGGCGCGCGGACGCCGATATTCGCGCGCAGCGAAGACGGGAAAGAGATTGGGCGTGGCGAAGAAGTAGTTGTCACGCGCTACGAAAAGGGAATTGCGTATGTACGCACCTGGGAGGCAATGACCCAGTAAGTACCCGAATTCGGGGTGCTGAATCATTGCAAAAGGAGACTACGATGTCGTACGAAACATTCATTATCGCCGGGGTCATGGTGCTAACGCTGTTAGCGCTGATGATGACCATGGCGACCCTCTATCGAAAAGCAGGTCCGCACGAAGCCTTGATCGTTTACGGCTTTCGTGGAACACGGATTGTCAAAGGCAGAGGAACAGTCATTTTTCCGATGGTCGAAAACTTCCGCCAGCTTTCATTGCAGCTCATGTCTTTCGACGTCGCGCCGCAACAGGATCTTTACACGAAACAAGGCGTGGCCGTGACGGTCGAGGCCGTAGCTCAGATCAAAGTGAAAAGCGACCCTGAGTCGATTCAAACCGCGGCCGAGCAGTTTCTCACGAAATCCGATCAGGCGCGCGAAGGGCTGATCCGGCTGGTCATGGAAGGCCACCTGCGCGGCATCATCGGCCAGCTTTCGGTGGAGCAGATCGTGAAAGAGCCGGAAATGGTCGGCGACCGCATGCGCGCCACGTGCGCGGATGATATGGGCAAGATGGGCCTCGAGGTCGTCTCGTTCACCATTAAAGAAGTTCGCGACAAGAACGACTACATCACCAATATGGGCCGCCCCGATGTCGCCCGGATTAAGCGGGATGCCGATGTGGCGGCAGCCGAAGCGGAGCGAGACACCGCGATCCGGCGTGCCGATGCGCTACGCGCCTCCGCTGTCGCGAAGGCCCAAGCCGACCAGGAACGAGTTATGGCCGAGGCGCTCTCTTTGGCCAAGCAGGCCGAAGCGCAGCGCGATCTCGAAATCAAGAAGGCACAGTACATCGAATCCATCAAACGGCAGCAGGCGCAAGCCGACAAGGCCTACGACATTCAAGCCAATGTGATGCAGCAGCAGGTCACGACGGAAGCGGTCAAGATCCGTCAAGTCGAAAAGGAACAGGAGATCAAGGTTCAGGAAGCCGAGATCCAGCGCAACGAAAAAGAGCTGATCGCTAAGGTACTGAAGAATGCCGAAATTGAACGCCAAAGGATCGAGATGCTTGCCGAAGCCGCTCGTCGCAAGATGACGATCGAAGCGGAAGGAGCGGCGGCGGCCACGCGGCTACAGGGCGAAGCGGACGCCGACATCATCCTCAAGAAAGGCGAGGCAGAAGCCAAAGCCATGAACGTGAAGGCGGAGGCTTACCAGGAGTGGAACCAGGCTGCGGTGGTCGACAAGCTAATCACGGGTTTGCCGGAAGTGGTTAAAGCGATGGCTTCGCCGCTTTCGAACATCGACAAGATCACCATCGTTTCGACAGGCGACGGCAATGCCGCCGGCATGAGCAAAATCACCGGTGACATGACGAAAATCGCTGCGCAGATTCCGGCCCTGTTCGAGACGCTTTCGGGCATGCAAATGTCCGACCTGTTAGGAAAAGTTCGCGGTATACGTGACCGTTCGGCCAGCGACATCAAGCCGAATGGCCCAAACAGCAATTCATAAAAGGAGTACACCATGGCGCTATTAGAGCGAGTCACAACGCTGATCAAGGCCAATGTGAATGACCTGATCGACAAGGCTGAGAACCCGGAGAAGCTGGTGAAACAGCTTCTCCTCGACATGCAGAACCAGTTCATGCAAGTCAAAACGCAGGTGGCGATCGCGATTGCCGACCAGCATCTGCTCGAAAAGAAGCAACACGAGAATCTGGACGCCCAAAAGGATTGGGTGCGAAAGGCCGAGCTAGCGCTCGAGAAGAACCAAGAAGACCTAGCTCGGGTGGCTCTCGAGCGATCCCTCACGTACGAGAACGCCGCGCACAACTTCGCGCAGCAGATCGAGGATCAATCGCACCAGGTTCAGTTGTTGCGGGACGCTTTGCATAAGCTCGAACAAAAAATGACTGAGACGAAGGCGAAAGCGGATTTGCTCGTCGCCCAGCATCGTCGCGCGCGGCTTGCCATACGATCCGGAACGACTGCCCTAAAGGACTTTGAGAGCGACGCAGCTTTCGACCGCTTAAGGCTCAAGGTGTCCGAATCGGAAGCATTGGGTTTAGGGCACAATGCCGTTGGAGAGCCCGGCCCGGAGCAGCGGCTTGCGGCGCTTGAAAGGGCGGATCAGGTGGAGCGTTTGTTAGCGGATTTGCGAACGAAGACGGCACAACAGACGCGCTGAAAGCGGGTTACTCGTCGCGGAGCACTTGCATGGGTTCGAGCTGTGCAGCGCGGATCGAGGGCAGGAACGAGGCCAGAGCCGCTACGCTCAAGACGAGCAACACGACAGTGACCCAGGTTTGGGGATCAGTCGTCGATACTCCGTAGAGCAAGCCAGTAAGACCACGCGAGAATGCGGCCGCGAGGCACAGTCCGGCGGCGCAGCCAAGCATGGAAACGCTGAGTCCCTTGAGTAAAAACTGGGTGACGATCTGTCCTCGCAAAGCGCCCAGGGCTAGCCGCAAGCCGACCTCCCGTTTCCGGAGCGTTACGAAATAGCTTAAAGTGCCGTAGACTCCGACGCTCGCGAGCAAGATTGCAGTCACAGCAAAAAGTGCCAGCAGAACGGTGCGCAAGCGATCCTCTGCCAAATTGTCTGAAAGATGTTGCTCGAGCGGAGAGATGTCGAACACCGATCGCGAAGGGTCAAGCTGATGTATCTTGTGGCGCACGGCTTCAGCCATAGTAATCGGATCGCCTTGCGTGCGGACCAGGAACAAGGGGCTCGGAGTGGGTGCGCTCGCGCACCAATAGATGGTTGGAATCGGTGAGCGATTTAGCCCCTCCTCGCGAGCGTCCGCCACAATTCCCCGGATCTCGGAGGGGGCCATGCCGAACGGGTTTGGGATTTCTTCGAGGTGATGACCGACGGCTCTAGATTCACTGAGGTATTTGTCCGCGAAACTCCGATTCACGACGGCCCGAGGATTAAGAGAGTTGACGCAGCCCTGACCCGCTAACAGCGGAATGTGCATGGTTTGGAAGTACCCGTTTGAAACCACGCGACTATGGGCCATGATTTTGCCTTCGCTTGGGGCCCGGTCCTCGACCAAACATCTACATCGCGATCAGGAAATAGAAAGGACGCCGGCATAATGCCAACGATTGTGCGCGCGTGTTTCTCGAGCCGGATTCGCTTTCCTATCGTATTCGGGTCCGCATGGAAACGGCGCCGCCAAAAGCGATCGCTGATCAGAACGGCGTCAGGTCCGCCAGTGTTCTTCCTCACGCGTAAAATCGCGGCCGAGAACTGGGGAAACCCCCCAGACCTGCAGGAACCGCGGGGCTACCAAGGCCGTTGTTATCTTCTCGGGAAGCGCACCGGAGGTTTCCGAGCCGTCATTCAGGTACCAGCCCGAGATCGCCTGAAACGTCGTATTCAGCCGGTTCCAGTCTTCCAGGCGGGGAGGTGCAACGAATATGTTTGAAACTCTACCCTGAAGATCATGTTGCCGCACCAGTATGAGCTCATCGCTTTCAGGAAAGGGAAGAGGGCGCAAGAGAATTGCGTCAATAGCCGAGAAAACTGCTGTGTTTGCGCCGATGCCAAGGGCGAGCGTGAGAATGACGGCTGCCGAGAAGGACGGCGACTTGCGAATTAGCCGAATCCCCGATCTGAGGTTTGCGATCGTATTTTCGAGGGTAGCGAAACGATGCACATCGCGCAGATCTTCCTTGATTTGTTCTCGCCCTCCGAAGTCGAGCATTGCTTCCCTGTGCGCCTGATCGCGCGTTAATCCGGCAGCGACCTTCTCTTCGATAAGCCGCTCGATGTGATAGCGAAGCTCAGAATCGAGCTGTGTTTCGGCGGGGCGTCTTTTAAAAAACCGCATTCCGATTGCTCCTACCGCGCAGTCTCCAGAATCAAGCTGACCGCATCGGCGAGGCGGCGCCAGTTCGATTCTTCTGCAGCAAGCTGCCGGCATCCTTTGGCAGAAAGGCGATAGAACTTCGCTTGCCGGCCGTTTTCCGACTCGCCCCAATCCGCTTCGAGCCAGCCGCGCGTTTCCAGCCGGTGTAGAGCCGGATAGAGGGATCCTTGCTGCACTTGCAGCACTTCTTTTGAAATCTGGCGGATGCGCTGCGAGATGCCGTACCCGTGAACTGGACCGAGGGCGACGATCTTCAGGATGAGCATGTCCAGAGTGCCTTGCAGCAGGTCCGATTTTTCAGATTGCAGGGGAGTCTCCCTATGTCTTTCTACATATACTGCTCAGATATGTAGAATGTCAAGGAGAAGCTTCAGTCAATCGCTACTTGCGGCTCTGGAACCGGCTCGATCCTGCCAAGCAGAAAAATGTAAGCCGTGATGCCCGCGATCAAAACGACCGCCGCCGCCGCAAAGGCGCGAGAGAACGAATTGCTCGGGCCGGCGAAGTAGCCCGTCAAAATCGGAGCGAAGATGGCCGCAAGCTGGTTTCCGAAATTCAAAATACCCCCGACTCGGCCGACGCTCTCATGAGGCGCGATGAGCGATGGAATTGACCAACCGACGGGCGCGGCTGCAGAAAGGCCGCCGAGGGAGATCGTGATCCAGAGCATCGCGACAGCGGGATTTCGGGCGAAGATTGCGCCTGCGATCGCTAGTCCGAGAGCGGTTCCGCCGATCAAGATGGTTTGGCGCACGATGCTGTCCGAATAGCCCCGCTTGATCAACGCGTCGACAAGCCATCCGCCGACGAAGAGATCGGTCGCGGTGGCGAACAGCCAGGGCACGCTCGTGTACAACACCGAGTGCGCCAGGTCTAAATGGAGCGATGAGAAATAGCTGGGCAGCCAAGCGAGCAAAAGATAGAAGCAGTAGTTGTATGCAGCAAATCCGATGGTCAAGCCCCAAACCTTTCGCCGCGCGAGCAAATAGCTCAATGGCGCGCCTTTCGAGGTATCAGTCTCTGCGGCCCGATGCGAACCGCCCTCGTTGATATACCGCGATTCCACTTCAGAGAGAGCACTATCGTCCTTCGGATCTCGATATATCAGATAGAAAGCAAAGAAGAATAGCAGGCTCGCGAATCCTGTGACCGCAAAACTCCACCGCCAACCTACGCGAAGCAGGATGAGCCCCAGACCCGTAACCCCAAGCGCAGTTCCAAATTTCGCGGCGGAATCAAAAAAGGCGGTTGACAGGCTGCGCTCTTGCCGGGGAAACCAGTAACCTGTCGCCTTTGCGTATGCAGGAAATGTAGGCGCCTCGCCAACGCCTAACAGAAGGCGCATTCCTAGAAACGTACGGATGCCAGGCGCGAGGCCTGCTCCAAAGGAAGCGATGCTCCAAATGAGTGCGCTGATTCTGCCAATCGTTCGCACGCCGAAGCGATCGAGCAGCACACCCATTGGCAACTGGAGCGAAGCGTACGTCCAGCTATAGGCGCTTGAGATATAGCCGAACGCAACGTTTGAAATGCCGAACTCGAGGTGGAGGGCATCGCGGGCAACGGACAAATTCACACGGTCCAAGTAGTTCACCAGAACACCCAGGCCGAGCAATACGGCGATCCTCCACCGCCTATGGGGGATTTGAGCTGTTAAATCGGGAATACCGGAGTGGCCTTACGCGGTGGCTGCGGCGGTCACGGGCTTGTACCCGGAAGTCGCAGCTTGCTTCAGTGCTTCTAATCCTTCCTGGGTGGTTAACAAGGGAGTAGTCTTTACGTTTCGGCAGGCTCCTCCGGCTGCAACAGCCATAGCGAATGCCGCAGCGGCAACGTTGTTGGGCAATTCGGCTACGCCTACAACATCGTACTCGCCGAAAGACATCCAGAAACGTTCAATTCGCCCGCCGAGCTTTTGAACTGCAGTCCCCACGACCTCGGCACGATCATGCGGATTCTTAACCAATGACGCCCAAGCCTCCGGTGTGTAAGAAACCTGGATCAAATAGCTAGCCATGACGTTTTACCTCCTCCGGGATGATATATCAACCGCCTTAGTCCCTACAAGTCCCACCTATCCCCCAAAAGGAAATGCTTTAGGCGGCAGTACAGAAGTTCGCCTTATCCGCCGATGAATCTAGGTAGGAAGTATCACTCGTAATGCTCAGTCTGATTCAGCGCATAAACCCGTTCGCACTGCAATTATCAGCGCGGGAGGCGGTCATGCTTGGGGTCGCGTGCATCCTCTTAATGGCTGCGCTCGTTTGCGTCGGTGTGCTTTATATCCGCTTGCGGCGCGGAATGCGCGCCATGGGAACAAAGCTCGCTGAAGAAGCCAGTTTGAAAGAAGCGGCAGAGCGAGCCAATCGCGCGAAAAGCGACTTTCTGACTCATGTGAGCCATGAGATCCGGACGCCCATGAACGGCATCATGGGATTCACTGAACTGGCCTTAAGAAGCGATCTGAGCTCCGAACTTCGTGAGTATCTCGACACAGTGCGCACGTCAGCGGAATGGTTGATGCAGATCGTCACTGAAATTCTTGATTTTGCCCGCATCGAAGCCGGAAGGCTCGAACTCGACAACACGGAATTCGTATTTGCCGAGTGTATTGGCTCGGCGATTAAGTTTGTTCAACAGGCTGCCGATTTGAAACGGTTGCGGATGGCATTCAAAATCGATCCACTGATTCCGGCTCGGGTTTCTGGCGATCCGACACGATTGCGTCAAGTATTAGTTAACCTTCTTGATAACGCCGTGAAGTTCACCACAACGGGCAGCGTCATGCTTTCCGCTACGCTTGAATCCAACGATGCAAAGGGGGTTAGCGTTCGATTGTCAATCGCAGATACCGGTATGGGCATATCGGCTGAGAAGCAGGCATTGATCTTTGAGCCATTCCGGCTGGCTGACGGGTCGCTTAACAAGAACTATGGCGGAGCCGGGCTCGGACTCGCGATTTCAAGCCGTCTCGTGGCGCTGATGGGCGGAACAATGGACGTGCTGAGCCAGATCGGGGCGGGCGCGACGTTTCGCTTCGCTGTGCGACTGCAGAACGCCCAGAACTCCGGTGCTATCGAGAAGCCGCAGCCGCCTGCAAAGGCTATACCTTCGAAGGCGACTCGACGGGGCCACGCGCTGTCGATTCTCGTCGCCGAGGATAACCCGGTGAATTTGCGCTTAGTTACCCGGCTCCTTGAATCAGTAGGACACAGCATCACTTCCGCAGCCAACGGAAGAGAGGCTGTTCATCTGTTTTCACGAGAAGCATTCGATCTGATTTTGATGGACGTAGAGATGCCCGAGATGGACGGCTTTCAAGCGACCGCAGCGATCCGGTCAACTGAGACGCCCGGCACGCGCGTTCCAATATATGCGCTCACGGCACACGCCCAACCGGGAGACCGGGAGAAATGTCTTTCAGCCGGCATGGATGGCTATCTATCGAAACCGATCCAAGTGGATGATCTTGTGAAGATTGTTGGGAGCATTGCCTCGCGCCAGAAGAAATATTCCGAATCCCCGGCTTCGTCGGAGAGGGGGAAAGCGCTTGAACTCGCAGAAAAATGATTTGAATACGGACTGGTGTTCAGCTGCCACTTTCGGCGGACTTGTCCGGTCCAGTATCGGCCGCCCAGTCGTCAGCAGGGACATCACCGATATGCGTCAATCCTAGCCTCCCATCGGTAGGCTCGACCACTTCCATGCCGAAGTCGTCGCGAAGTTCCTCGTCCGCGTCGAATCGGCGATCGGGCGATTGCTTAATGGAACTAGCACCGCCGAGGCTTGTGGGATTGACCGTGGGTTGCGCGGGACCAGTGCCCGTTTGAGTGGGCCGGGCTTGGTTGTCGCCAGTGTCTTCGCGATCTCCGCGATGGATGCCGCTGTCATACGGCGCGAGACGCATAGCGAGCGGGTACGAAATATCCGGCGGAAGATTGATTGATTGCCTGCCCATGAGAAAAAAGCTTACCTCAAAGGATGGATTATGGTTCGCGCAGGTTTGTTTCCCGGAGAAGCGAGGTCTCCAATGAATCTAGGCCCAGTAATGATTCCGGCCACCAGGGCAACCTTTTCCGTCGGTAACACTTGTGAGTACATCGTTTGCCGCTGTCAGGTCGCGGCTGTAGCATTCGCCTTTGGAATCGCTGAAGAAATAGTGTTGGGCGCTACTTTGATCCTGGTGTCCGGTGATCTGAAAGGATGAATTGATATCCAGGATATCTCTCGCCGAGACAGTGTTCGAGAGGTTGCTCGAGTACACGAGCGAGCCATTCCATTTATCTGCGTTGTTCTCGAGATATCTTTGATTGATTTTTGTCGCCTGAGCCAGAGAGCCGTCTGAATTGGGAGTGAGCGCGATGTCAACGGTCAGGGGGAATGACAGTTTCTTCTCGCTTTCGGTAACGACTCCTCCATTCGTAACCCAGGTCTTTAGAGTCAGCTTTGTTGATTGCGCGATATCCTGCACATACCGGGTCGCGTTTATTGTGAAGTCTTGTGCATTGCTGAAATCCATCGTCTGGTTCAGACGAGTTTGAACTTTCCCGTGAGACGTGTTCACATAACCTGCGATGGTGAAGTCTCTCGAAGAGCTCACGGTGACGGTTCCGCTAATGTTTGAACCGGATGTTTTCAAGTTTTCCTTGACGTTGGGCGAGGGTTCAGCGGAGAGCGTGTTCTCAGTTAGCTCGCCGGTAACTTGTTTCGATCCATGATCGAGATAAAGAAACAGCGTCGCCGTAGCGTTGAAGTAGTTGTTTACGTTATAAACGCTCATCCCAATTTCATGAGTGTGGCCGTCGCTTAACAGGCCTGCGAACGGCGTCAAATCGACGCGGTATGGCGCGAAGTTCAACGTCTGAACTCCGGGGATGGGGCGCCACAGGTAAGGATCGATTCCACCGGTGAATATCCATGGATAGACGGGCGCCACGCCTGCGGGTTTGCCGTCAATGCTGATTTCGGTTTCGCGAAAAGCGGTATTTCCGCAGCTCTGCAGTTCTGTTGCAACGTCGTTGGGAACACAGGTGTACCAGAATTCGTCGTTGGACTGGCTCTGCGCAAAAACGTCAAAGTACGCTCGCTCGATATTGGTCGGCAGCGAGTACGTTTGGGTTAGCTGACTAGCTGGGGTGGCAAGGATCTGTGCTCCCGCAACGTTCGGAAATGCGAGGACGACGTCAGGCGTTAACGGCGCATGCTCACCCTGGCAGAGCGGATAGAATCTGAGACCGGCGCTCCCATGAATGATGCCCGTGTAGGTGCTGTTGACCAGATTGCCGAGCTCGACTTCGCCAGCTTGCGGCTGCTCTAAGAGTGCGGTGTAATCGGTCAGATCACGTTCCACGTGCCAGCTCGGGCTGAGGTGTTTTGAGGGCTCGGCGGTGGTGCCGAAATAAACCGTGACGTTGCCGATCTGTATTTCGCCGGTTCGATCATACTGCCGTCCAGCCGTGACCGAGAAATCTGCGGTAAACACGATCTTGGCCCAAGGCCCAGGGCAAGCGGCCGGCGGATTGTATGTGAAGGTCTGCGTGTTGAAGTTCTCGAAAAGGTAATTGGAAAAGAGCTTCACGTCACAGGGCGTGACATTCGGATGCTGAATGGGCGGATCCGCTGTGACGGTATCCGGCGAGCCTATGTTTGGCGAACCACCGGAATTGCTTTGCGCGGTGGCGCACGCCGGTATCAAAATCAAGCTACCGATCAAAGTCAGAATCAAGTTGCAATCGAGAATCTGGGGACGTCGCATAGCAGGTTCACGATAGCACAGGTTTCGTATCGTAGAGTGGATGAACTCATCCGTTGAAAGGCTCGTATTTATCGGGGTCATTTGCATCGCCGGAGCACGTGCCCAGAATCTTTCTGTCAAATGGGAGGAGCTCACCGCCGCGGATTTTCAAAAGGCGATCGGAAAGAGTCAGGGTACGTGCGTGCTGCCGTTTGGAATCATCGAGAAGCATGGGCCGCAGTTGCCTCTGGGGACGGATCTGATAAATGTCCGCTACGTTTCGCAGCATGCGGCGGAGCAAGAGTACGCGGTTATTTTTCCTGAATACTATTTCGGCCAAATCTTCGAAGCTAAGCATGAGCCGGGTACGGTCGCGTACAGCGCGCGCATGCAGATGGAGCTGCTGCAGGAGACGACTGACGAGATGGCGCGAAATGGCTGCAAGAAGGTTCTGATTGTAAACGGCCATGGCGGTAATAACAACTTTCTGCCGTACTTCGCGCAGTCGCAGTTGGCAGCTCTGCGCGACTATGTGGTTTATGTCTTTTCGCATGCCCGGTACCCCGCAGGGCGGCCGGCGCTGAAGTCGACAGTTGATATGCATGCGGGTGAATCGGAGACTTCGCACACGATGATTTCGCGGCCTGATCTGGTGCATTTGGATCGCGCGGCAAGCGAATCGGGCGGCGATCAGAAGCGGTTGAATCTTCCGGAGGGGGTCTACACAGGAATTTGGTGGTACGCGCGTTTCCCAAATCATTATGCGGGCGAGGGCGCGGCCGCAACTAGGGAACTCGGCGAGTTTGATATGAAGGCGTGGACGGATCAGGTGGCGGGGGCCATTCGTGCCGTCAAGGCTGACCAAGAGAGCCTGCGCCTGCAAACCGAGTTCTTCGAGGGATCGAAGCATCCGATCGAAACGAAACAATAGGCTCCTTGGAAACTTTGAATATGTTAGTCGTTCATGTTCACGTACACGTAAAACCTTTATTCATTGACGCATTCCGCGAAGCGACGCTGGAAAATGCGCGGAATAGCATTCAAGAGCGTGGGATTGCCCGGTTTGATGTGCTTCAAGACTCTCACGATCCGACTCATTTCGTGCTTATCGAGGTATATCGGACGGCCGACGCCCCCGCGCGCCATAAGGAGACGGCTCACTACCAAGCGTGGCGGGATAGCGTAACGGAGATGATGACCGAACCTAGGAGCAGCGTTCAATTTACTAACCTGTTTCCACCCGACGAAAGTTGGTGATGCAATTTGATTTCGCTACCTCGGCGCGAGTTGTATTTGCGCGAGGAGCAATCGCTCAATTGCCGAGTATTGTCGGTGAGTTCGGCAGACGAGTGCTGCTTGTTACGGGGCGCGATTCCAGGCGCGCCTCGAAGCTGGTTGGCGAACTGCAGCGGGCCGGCATCGAAGTCTTTGTTTTTGCGGTGGATGGCGAGCCGACGCTGGAAATTGTCCGACAGGGCGTGAAGTCTGCGCGAGAGCGCGCTGAAGTTGTGACCGGCTTCGGCGGAGGGAGCGCGATTGATGCCGCCAAAGCGATCGCGGCACTGGCTCCGAATTCCGGCGAGCCGCTCGACTATTTGGAGATTATCGGCAAGGGACACGCTCTCGAACGCTCCACGTTGCCGTTCATCGCTGTTCCGACAACTGCGGGAACGGGCGCCGAAGTGACGCGCAATGCGGTCCTCGATTCGCCCGAGCATGGAATCAAAGCGAGTTTGCGGAGCCCGCAGATGCTTGCGAAAGCGGCGTTGATTGATCCTGAATTGACCCTAAATCTGCCGGCGAACCTGACCGCCAGCACGGGTTTAGATGCATTGACGCAACTGATTGAGCCCTACGTTTCAGCTCGCGCAAACCCGCTCACGGATATGTTTTGCGTGGAAGGAATGAAAGGCGTTGCAAGGTTCTTAAAGATTGCCTACCGGGACGGCCAAAATTGCGAAGCGCGCGAGTCCATGTCTTTTGCTAGTCTGTTGGGCGGTCTGGCGCTGGCTAATGCAGGACTTGGGGTGGTGCACGGTTTCGCGGCACCTCTTGGCGGGATGCTTCACGCCGCCCACGGCGCGTTGTGCGCGGCTGTGTTGCCGCATGGGATGGCGATGAATATTCGCGCGCTGAGGGATCGCGCTCCTGGCGATAGCGCGATCGAACGATATCGGAAAATTGCGCGAATTTTGACAGGCAACTCGACAGCCGAACCCGAGGATGGAGCGGAATGGGTCGGCGTCCTTTGTCAGGACCTTTCAATTGCACCTCTTCGCGCGCACGGTCTCGAGGCGCTGCAAATACCTGTGCTCGTCGCAAGGGCTGCCAGAGCAAACAGCATGAAGGGCAACCCCGTTGAGTTGAGTCAAGCCGAATTGACGGAAATCGCTGAGCGGGCGCTGTGAACGGAAAGGGACGAGGCGCGTGCCTCGCCCCTACTTGAGGGGACGTTTGTAAGCTGAGGGTATCTTCTAATGCGATTTGTTACTCGTTGTTTCACAGGTATCCTGCTGCTCGGCGGCGTTGTGATGAGCTTGCCTGCTCAAAGCGCGAACACGAATGTCACGCGCACGACGCTCGACAATGGTCTGCGCGTCGTAATTATTCGCGATGAGCTCGCTCCTGTTGTCACAATCGAAGACAACTACCTGGTAGGCGCTGACGAGACACCGGCAGGATTTCCGGGCATGGCGCATGCTCAGGAGCACATGACATTTCGAGGATGTTCGGGGCTGAGCGCCGATCAAATCGCGGCGATCTACGCGCAGTTGGGATCCGACCAGAATGCGCAAACACAGCAGAACGTAACGCAGTACTTCGCGACGGTTCTCACGAAAGACCTGGATATCGCGCTTCGCGTGGATGCCGCCTGCATGGCAGATATTGGCGACACGCAAGAGGAGTGGGCCGCCGAACGGGGAGCGATTGAGCAGGAAGTTGCGCGCGATCTCTCGAATCCAACTTACAAATTCATCACTCGCCTCAACAAGGATTTATTTGCGGGCACGCCATACGAACATGACGCGCTGGGTACGAAAGCGTCCTTCGATCAAACGACGGGCGAAATGTTGAAGAAGTTCTATCGCAACTGGTATGCGCCGAACAACGCGATTCTGGTGATCACTGGGGATATCGATCCTGCTTCGACGCTGGCGAAAATCAAGCAGTATTACGGCTCTATTCCGCGCCGGACGGTTCCCGCGCGGCCCGCAATTGATCTACAAACCGTTTCGGCGGATTCCTTCACTCTGGACAGCAACCTGCCATACGTGCTTACGTTTGTGTCGTTCCGGTTTCCGGGAACGGACACCCCCGATTTTGCGGCTGCCCGAGTTTTGAGCGACGTGCTCTCAAGCCAAAGAGCCAACTTATATGCTTTGGTGCCGCAGGGCAAAGCGCTTGGCACCGAGTTCGCGTTGCTCGAGACATATCCGAAAGCTAGCGCGGCTTTTGCTGTAGCCGCGATTCCGGGCGAAGTAAATGCTTCGGCATTAAGCGCCGAGGTAAAGAAGATACTTAGCGATTACGCAACCAAAGGAATTCCGTCTGACCTCGTGGAAGCGGCTAAGAAAGGTGAGATTGCGAGCGCCGAGTTTGCCCGCAACTCGATTTCAAATCTCGCCGCACTTTGGTCACAAGCCCTGGCGTCAGAAGGCCGGCAGTCACCCGAAGAAGATGTGGAAGCGATTAAGCGCGTGACGATAGACGATGTCAATCGTGTCGCCAAGAAGTACCTGCTGGAGCAAAATGCGATTGTCGCGACGCTCAAGCCCGCCCCGTCCGGCGAGGCGGTTTCCGGTAAGGGTTTTGGCGGCACGGAAACCACGACCACGGCCCCGACAAAACCGGTTCAACTGCCCGATTGGGCTGAAGCGGCCGTGAAATCGCTCGGCATTCCGCAGCCCAACCTGCATCCAGCCGATTTAACGCTGCCGAACGGGATCCGGCTCATTGTTCAAACAGAAAAGATCAGCCCGACGGTAACGCTCGCCGGCTCGATAAAGCAGCAGACGCAACTTGAAACGCCTCCGGGCAAGGATGGCGTTTCCGATGTATTAGAAGGGCTGTTCTCTTACGGCACGAAAACTCTGGACCGGCTTGCGTTTCAAAAGGCGCTTGATGATATTGCGGCTTCCGAATCGGCAGGCGCGAACTTCAGTTTGAAGGTTTTGAAACAAGATTTCGAGCGCGGGGTTGAGCTGCTTGCGGATAATGAGCTGCACCCGGCGTTGCCGGCCAATGCCTTCAAAGTCGTCCAGCAGCAGACCGCGCAATTAACGGCGGGAGTTCTGCAGAGTCCGGGTTATCGAATGGACCGGGCGCTAGAGCATGCGCTGCTTCCGAAGGGCGATCCGCTGCTGAGGGAAACGACGCCCGAGACCGTGGGCGCCCTGAACTATGACGATATTGGCTCGTATTACCAGAGCACGTTCCGGCCTGATCTGACAACCATTTCGGTGATTGGCGATGTTACGCCCGAGGAAGCGCGCGCGGTAATCGAGAAATATTTTGGACAGTGGAAAGCCTCTGGCCCTAAGCCGCCAGTAGTGCTGCCGCCTGTTCCAGCGAACAAGGCGAGCGCAGTGAACGTACCGGATCCGACACAGGTTCAGGACAGCGTGGATCTCTCCGAACAGGTGGAGCTGAACCGATTCAATCCCGAGTATTACGCGCTGCAGTTAGGAAACCATGTGCTCGGCGGCGGCTTCTATGCGACGCGGCTGTATCGCGATGTTCGCGAAAAGGCTGGGTATGTGTACTACATCGAAAATACGCTACATGCAGGAGAAAGCCGGGCGACGTTCAGCATTACTTACGGATGTGACCCGCAGAACGTTTCAAAGGCACGGGCGCTGATTCAGCAGGAATTGGTTGCGATGCAAAAGACGGAGGTGACGCCAGCGGAACTTCAGCAGGCAAAAGCCATGCTTCTGCGGCAGATGTCACTTCGCGAGGCAAGCGAGGATGCGATTGGCGGAAGCCTGCTGGGTTATGCCGAGATTGGTTTACCGCTTGACGAGCCACATCGCGCGGCTGAGCGTTACTTCAAGATGACGGCTGGGGACGTCCGAGCGGCGTTTTCGAAGTGGATTGATCCAGCGGGTTTCGTTCAGGTGGTGCGGGGACCGGCGCCCCAATAGAGGAGCCAGGTTCCAATACAGAGAAGAATCGCGGAGACTATTCTGCGAAAGAGTTTGTCGGGGATTTTTTGGAGAACGCGCTCACCGGTGAGGGTTCCAATCACGACGCCAATAACGGCGGCGAGCAGAGCGGGCCAAGTGCTAAGGATGCGGGCCGATTCGGTGATGAAGTAAACCGGCATTCGCACGGCATCCACTATTAGCGCAATGGCTGTGGCCGTGGCTACGAATGCGGGTCCGCTAACCCCTAAACCAAGCATGGCTGCGGAACGGATGCCGCCCTGATTTCCGACTAGCCCTCCGAATCCGCCTGAAACAGCGCCCGCGATCCAGGCGGCGGTGCGTCCGAAACGCAACCGGTCGGAATAACCAGTTAAGCCGAGGACGGCGGCAAAGATTAGCAGCAAGGCAAGCACGACACTCAGCAGCACGTTTTGAACATAGACATGCAACATAGCCCCAGCAAGCGCACCGATTGCGTTCATCACGCCGAATCCCCAAAAGACGTTGCGATCGACATGGGTGCGTAATCTCCAGAAGCGCACGGCAGTGGCGATAACGTGGGGAATCGAGACGGCAGCTACGGCTGTCTTCATGCCGTACTGCGATGCGACGAGTGGCGTGAGAATGCTGCCGATGCCGAATCCGGCGATAGACGCGATTGCGCTCGCCAACACCGCCACGATCGCGACGGTGAAATCAAGAATCACCGCGAATCAACCTCTACGCACTTCCAGCTCGTCTTGCTCAGCTTTATAGGAGACGGCATAGGTTTCGAATCCGGCCCGCTGAAAGCCGCGCTGGGCTTCACGATTTTTCATGAATGTGTTCCAGACGAAGCCGGTTCGCAGATTCTCGGCCATCAGCATGGTAATCCCGGTATCGATGCCAATTACATCCGTGTCGTACCAGTTTCTCAGCGGATTGAACGCGTCCACGAAACCGTAGCGGCACCACGCGCGGGGATAGCCATTCTTGATGGATTTCAAAACGCGCAGGGTCGCTTGCGGCAGGAAGGCTAGCGAGCCGCCCGCAGCGCTTGGTACAACGGTTCCGTCAATAGGTCCCATTGCCGGAGGTCCGCCCCACGCGACATAACCCTGTGCGGAATCGGAAGCGGTGATACCCCACAAATCGTCGTTGTAATCGGGAAATTGTTTTCCAAGCTCGATGCAGAACAGGCGGTGCACTTCAGTGGCGATGATTGAGTTGAGGAAGTAATCCGCATAACGATCGCGCCTTCCGCGGAAATCGAACCACGCCTGAGAAAACTGGTGCACGAAGAGCGGGGCGTAGGAACCGATGTAGCGCAGGCCGTCGTATTCGAAGATCTCACGTTTCCAAGCATTCCAGGCTTCGGCCGGCAAAGCATGTGTCGAAGAACCGAGCCCGAAGAGATACATCATCATGAGCTCGCTGTAAAGATCCCAGCGATTCGGCAGGAAGCCCGTTTGTGGGGACCATCCATGCGGCAGAAGCGTTGTGTCCTCGGACAACCAGGTCCACTCTACGCGGTTGAGAATGGCATAGGCGAGGCGAGTGATCTCCGAGTGGGCGAAATGCTGGCGGCAGGTGAGCACTCCACAGAGCAGGATCGCGGTATCAATGGAGGAGACTTCGGAATCGAGCATGCGCTCGCCAGTTTTTACGTTGGCGAAATGATAGAAGAACCCGCGATGGGTGGGCATTTTTTCCAGTAAGAAATGCAGAGCGGTGAAGACTCGTTTGTGCGCGTCTTGAGTTGTGACGTGTCCGCGCGCGTGCCCGATGCAAATCGCGGTGAGGCCGAAACCTGTAGCCGCGATGCTTGCGATCAGGGTGGTGTCGGCGGCCCGAACGTTACAGCGATCTTTCACGAGGCCTGTTTCCGGATCCGCCTGCTCGAGAAAGAACAGCAGGTTGGCGCTTTCGAGCTCGTCCAGAAATTGATCATCTTCGGCGGAAATGGTTTCGGTTGTGACGGACGGCGGGGTGCGTCGATCTTGAAATCCAGATAACAGCGGGCTAGCTATGGTCCCGAACACTCCGCCTAAGATGCCTCGCCGCGAGAGGCGCGGGCGATCGGGATGTGTAGCACGCACGCAAATACTGTAAACGATCGCGTTCGCGCGTCTTAGAATTCCTTACGGGAGAGAATTCTTACGGGAGCAGCGCGTGACACGAGGGCATAGGGTCGATATCACGGCCGCGGCGATTGTGATCCTCGGCGTTGTTGCTGCGGGCGTGGCGGCGATCCGGCTTCGTCCTGTTCCGGAAGTTACGATTGCGGGCGCGGTTCTCGTGAATAATAAGGATCCAAGAAAACAGGTTCCAATTCCAGATGCGGAGATCACGGCGAGGAGCGGGCCGGCAACGGGCGAATGCAAATCTGACTCGACCGGCTTTTTTCAGCTCACGTTTAAACCGAGCATCAGGCTGGGGCAATTCGTTACGCTCCGCGCTGAGCGCGCAGGCTACGAACCATTCGAAATTACGAAGCCGGCCAGGGATGGAATTTGGGTCATCGGCATGACGCCAGTTCCCACAACCGCTCGAAGCGACGCGGCTACTCAGGCGATTGTTATCTCAGATGTCCGGCTGAGATATTCCGTGAAGACTACGACAACGATGAATGTCGGACCTTTCGGCAAGATGTTTGAAGTTCCAGGCACGAACGGCGTCCCTTGCGGGGAGCGTCCTCCCTGTTCGCCCGATGGCAAGTGGAAGGCAAACGTGGTTTCTTTGTCGCTGGACGCCGGAGAAGGAAATGCGTTTAGCGATCTGCGCGTCTCGTGCATCGCGGGACCGTGTTCTTTCGCAGAACGTGAGCCGACGCAATGGGCGAAATCCGGCCGCGTGGCTAAGGTGGCGGCCTTTGGGTGGGCGAGTACCACGACCTTTTTGGTGGAGGCGCAGGTGGTTCGCACGAACCCTACTGTGCTCCTCCGGCAGTCGTACCCAATTGTATTTGGGCAAACCATGAATTTCACATTGCCGGCGGGCGCGGAAGGGCCGAGCATCGAGGCGTCTCTCAACAAAACCGACATTGTGTTTCCGCTTGGACCGGATTTGAGGCTTTCCTGGGCCGATTGCACCGTGAAGGTGGATGCCGATCAATCGAAATTGATCCGGTGCGAGCTCAAACCGGGATACCGATTCCAAGGCTCGGGCAGCTGAGCTTTAGGAGCTGATTCAGGGTTTGGTGGAAGGCGCGGTCGTGCGTGGTTTGATAGCGGAGGTAGAGTGGGAAGCGTCTGTCGCTTCGGAAGCCTGGAATTCGGCATGCAGCGATCTTGCACATGAGTCCTTCTTCGACAATATCCGTTACGTCCGTTTCTTAGCGCGTTTCGCGCCCGCTCTTGGCTGGGCCCCTTCGTTGATGCGCTCCAGCGCATGCTCGAGCCGCTGCCCGCCTTCTAGTACCGGTGCGAACAAATCCCCCACCCGTTCGAATCTCTCAATCGTGTTATCGATTCGAAAATCGGTTGGCGATAATCCCTGCTTAACTTCGTCCCAATGAAGCGGTGTAGCAACCGGAGCTCCATCATGCGCACGTACCACATATGGCGCGGCGATCGTCTTACTCATCCCGATTTGAAGATAGTCGAAATAGACTCGTCCTTTTTTGCGTTTCTCGACGCTCCTCGGCGTAGTGAACAGATTTGGCTCGCGCTCGAGCGCGAGATGTGACAATAGCTCGGCGAAACTGCGAACCTGCTCATACGTATAAACGGACTCGAGCGGAACGTAAATGTGCATACCGTCGCCGCCTGTGGTTTTTGGATAGCCTTTCAAGCCCACGCCGACCAGCACTTCGCGAACCAAAAGCATCGCTTCAATGATCTGATCGAACGACGTGTCCACCGGGTCGAAATCCAGAAGCATCCAATCCGGATGCTCCAGGCTTCCCATGCGGCTCATCCAGGGATTCTGATCGATGCAGCCGAGATTCGCCAGGTAGAGAAGTGTCGCCCTGCTATCCGCAATGACGTAATGATTTGCTTTCGAGCTTTCCTGAATCGGTTCGCAGCGCATCCACTCCGGGAAGTGCGAGGGAGCATCTTTCTGGAAGAAGTACTCTTTTTTGATTCCGTTTGGGTAGCGCTTGAGCGACAACGGCCGGTCCTTCAAATGTGGCAACAGCCAAGGCGCCACTCGATCGTAGAACTGGATGAGATCGCGCTTCTTCCAGCCGTCCTTAGGGAAGAAAACTTTGTCGAGATTCGTGAACTTAAGCCGGTGACCCGCCACAGTCGCGGTCACCTCACGTCCCGTTAAGTCGAGATCATTGCGGCGCTCTGGTGTTAGACCTTCCGCCGCCGTCTCCTGAACTACTTCATCCGCTGGCTTATCCTCGCGCAAGCCGACGAAAACCGGCGCGCGCAGAATGTTGTCCTGCGTCCATTCGAGAAACCGCACCTGGCAAACAACCTCAGGACGGACCCAAGTGACATCCTTCATATTCGGCTTCTTCTCGAACGGGCATGTCTTCGTAATAAGAGGCTCCAAGCGTTTGTGGATGATTTTCATGAGCTTCTGATCGAAACCTGTCCCGACTTGGCCGACGTGCCGCAGCTTTCCATCATCCCGGACGCCCAAGACCAGCGAGCCGAAATACTCGCGCTCTCCCTTCGTGAATCCACAAATCACGAACTCCTGTTCATTCAGAACCTTCAGCTTCAGCCAGCAAGTGGAACGGCGCGATTCATAGACGCTTCTGCGATCCTTCGCAACAATGCCCTCCAGCCCCATCGCCCGCGCGGCGTCGAACATCTGCTCGCCGCCCGTTTCGAAAGCTCCGGAGATTCTGATTTGCTCGTTAGGTGTGGCCAAACTTTCGAGAAGCCGCTTGCGCTCTTCGAGAGGCACCTTGCGCAGATCGTAGCCATCGACGTAAAGCACATCAAAGAGGAAGAGGGTCACCGGCGTGGTTTGCGCGAGCCGTGGAACTGCATTGAGGTTCGCAGAAATCCGAGGCTGGATCAGTTCGAAACGCGCGCGGCCCTGCTCGTCCAAAACGCAAATTTCGCCGTCCAGCCAAGCTGTTTTCGCATTCACTTGATTCACCAGCGCCTGCAGCTCCGGATATTGCTTCTCGCTTCGCTTGCCCCGGCGGGAATGGATCTCGAGATCGCCATTTTTCACCAGACACAGCGCGCGAACGCCATCCCACTTGATTTCATAGATCCACTGCGAGCCGGGCGGAACTTTGGTAACCGCCGTTGCCATCATAGGCTCCAGATTCGTTGGGATGGGGCTTTTGCGTGCGCCCTGCAGGTCCGCGGGTTTTAGCTGGTCGATGTCCTCAGCAATCTCGTCTTGGCTGCGATGAGTTGCGACACTCCAGGCAAACTGATTGATGTCGTAACCCGGAACCGCAAATTCGTCGGGCTTCTTGATCAGCAGCCACTCATTCCCTTTTCCAGCGTGTTTCATATGCACGATGACGAAGGCGCCGTTCAATTTAGCGCCGTGCAACTGAAATTTGAAATCCCCGCGATCTAACTGCGCCTGCACATCCGGCTCACCGATCACTTCATAGGTGCCCTTGTCCCAGAGCATGACGCTCCCGGCCCCGTAGTTTCCTTCCGGTATGTTGCCTTCGAAGGTGCCGTAGTCGAGTGGATGATCCTCTACCTTCATCGCCAGTGATTTTCGTTTTGGATCCAAGCTGGGGCCCTTTGGAACCGCCCAGCTTACGAGCACTCCATTCACTTCCAAGCGGAAATCGTAATGCAGCCGGGTGGCATCGTGGCGCTGCACGCAGAAGAATCCACCCCACTCGCCGCTGTGCGTCTGAGGAATCTCCGGTTTCGGCTCCGGCGTCTTTTCGAAATGCCGCTTGCGTGCGTATTCTTTCAGGCCCACGGTTCTTCGAGTTATTAATCCTGCGGCCATTATGCCAGCCTTCCGCCTATTCGATTGATCTTGCTAAGCTGAGAGCACACTCTCCGATTTTCTGCAGTTCGCGATGAATTTTGCCGAACAGCTTAAGGGTCAGCTCGACATTGTTGAGGTTGTCGGGCAGTACGTTCGCCTGAAGCGTTCCGGCGCCGGCCCGCGCTACGTAGGCCTGTGCCCTTTTCACTCAGAGAAAACTCCCTCATTCGGCGTTCACAGCGTTCTTCAGTTCTATAAATGCTTCGGGTGTGACGCGGGCGGCGATGTATTCAAGTTCGTGATGGAGATAGAGAACCTCACGTTCCCCGAGGCGCTGAAGTTTCTTGCGGAACGTTACGGCATCCCGATTCCCGAACGCCGGGCGCCTGACGATCCGGAAACGCAACGGCGCGACGCATTGCTCGAAATGCATGAGATCGCGGCCCAAGTCTTTCAAGAGAATCTGCGCGGCCGGCCGGGAGCCGAGGCGCGAAGCTATTTAGAATCGCGAGGAGTATCGCGCGAATCAATCGACGAATTTCGTTTGGGGCTTTCCGATGCATCGGGTCAGCAACTGCATCAAAAATTGCGAAGGTTTGGACCGGCATTACTGGAGGAATCGGGTCTGATTGTGAAGCGGCAAGACGACGGCGGCTTCTACGATCGCTTTCGCTCGCGCCTGATGTTTCCGATCCATACTGAATCGGGGAAAGTGGTCGCCTTCGGCGGAAGGGCTCTCCGGGCAGGCGACGAACCAAAGTACCTGAATTCGCCCGAAACCAAGATCTATAAAAAATCCTCGATTCTATACAACTTGCATCGAGCGAAAGTCGACGCCCGGAAGCAAAACCGCATGATTCTCGTTGAAGGCTACATGGACGTGATCGGGATCTATTCGGCGAGCATTCACGAAGTAGTCGCAAGCTGCGGAACGTCGCTCACCATTGATCAGGTACGGTCGATTAAACGCCAGATCGCGCACGTTCAGGCGAGTACAGGCCAAATTGTTCTGAATTACGATGCGGACGACGCGGGTGTGAGGTCAACTGAAAAATACATCGCAACGTTACTTAGCGAAGGTTTGCGGGTAAAGGTGATGGAGCTTCCAAACGGAATTGATGCCGATGAGTACATCCAGCAACACGGGGCCGACGCTTATCGCAGACAGCTCGACGAAGCAGCATCATATTTTCACTGGCTGGCAGCTCGCGCCAGAGAGCGATTCGATATGAACTCTGCGGAAGGCCGCGTGGATGCGTTCAAGTTCATGGTCCCCTCCATACGCGAACTCAGTGATCCAGTGGAGCGGGGCGCTGTGGCGCGGGAGGCCGCTGAATTATTAGGCGTTGATCGAGAGGCCGTTCGCGAACATCTCCGGCGAGCGCCTGCGCCGGCATCGCACAACCCCGCGAAACGCAGTTCCCCCATTCTTCCGCCCAACGAAAAGTTGTTGCTCAACTGCGTTCTCTTGAGCGCCGATGCGCGATGTGAAATAAAAAAATTCGCCATCCGCCCGGAGATTCTCAACCTGCTCGAATTGAGAAGTGTCTTCGAGGCTTGGCTTCAGCTTGAAGAAGAAGGAGTAGAATTCTCGCTCCCAGCGCTCACCAGCCGCCTCGATCCGCGCCTTGCCCGGATTGTGACAGACCTGAGTTTTTCGGAGTTAGGAATGACGCAAGAAGATGCGCTCGATCAGGCGCTTCATTGCCTCCGAGCGCTTGAAGCAAAGGCGATTGACGCCGCCCGCAGTGATTTGCGGCACCGCATCCGGGAGCTTGAGAAACAGGGAAATTTTTCCGAAGCGTTCGAGTTAATGAATCAATTCGATTTGACAAAGAACGCATCTTCCGGGACGTAAATCCTGTTGTACTATTAGGAGTCGAAGGACACGTGGGGCTCTCTTCAGATTTGGGGTTTGGCAAAACTCGCGCTTTATTTACTCGCCGGAAGATTCCAACGGCACGTTTGTTGAAGGCAGTTGATGCAAGAAGTAAACGATAAGGGATTCGCGCTGTACGGCGAGACCGATACAGTCGTTCACGACCAGTTGAGCAACGGCGCCGGTCTTCACGATCTTTTTGAAGAGTTCGATGCATCCGTTGAGCTGCTGGAAGAGCCAAAGGACTTCGATAAGAAAGAAGATGAAGCGGAAGAGCTTTCAGATGCCGATCTAGCGCCAGGCGCTCTGGATAAGAGCAACGACTCCGTTCGCGTTTATTTGCGCGAAATGGGCATGGTTCCGTTGCTCACGCGCGAAGGAGAAATTGAGCTTGCCAAGCAAATCGAGCGTGGCGAGAACGCGGTCCGAAAAGCTCTCTCCCGGTCGCGTTTGATTATCCGGCTTTTGTTCGAGACGCGGCACGACGTGGAGCGCGGCTCGACTTCAATTCTCGATGTCCTTCAGGCGCCGGATCCTCAGCTTCCGCGGGATGAAGAAGACTCTGTCCGCGCGCTCAGGCAACAGTTCCTCGAGGCCATGCATGATATCGAGAAACTGTACCGGCGAGCGCAGAACACCCAGCAAAAACTCATTGCTGTCTCTCGCAATCTCAAGCCAAAACAATACCGAAAGCTCCGGTTTGAACATGCTCGATTAATGGTTTGGGTGTCGCAACAGATACGCGGCATCCCTTTCTCCGTTAATTTTCAGCGCTCGTTGGGCCGGAGCTTGAGAGGGGTTGTCGATCAACTACGCCCGTTGGAGCAACAGATCGCGCGCGTGCAGCGCAAGCTGGAACAACCCACGGTCGCCGAGTCTAATTCGGCACCGGCTTTGCGCAGAGAGTTGAAAGCTCTCTCGAGCCGGCTTCAACAGCTCGAAGACGAATCCGGGGCAACGGCGACAGAGCTGCGGCGTACTTTGCAAATTGTGGAGCGCGGCGAAATCGAGACCGAGTCCGCAAAAAAGAGATTGATTGAGGCGAATCTGCGGCTGGTTGTATCAGTAGCGAAACGCTATACGAACCGGGGCATGCAATTTCTAGATTTGATCCAGGAGGGCAACATCGGCCTGATGCGTGCCGTCGATAAATTCGACTACAAGCGCGGCTACAAATTCTCCACCTACGCCACGTGGTGGGTTCGGCAAGCAGTGACCCGCGCGATTGCCGATCAGGCGCGCACCATTCGAATTCCCGTGCACATGATCGAGACCATTAACAAGCTGGTCCGGCTGCAGCGCATCATGCAGCAGGAGCTCGGGCGCGAACCCACTACAGAGGAGTTGGCGGACCGAATGGAGCTTACAGCCAGCAAGATTCGCCGCGTTTTGCGGATCGCACAGGAGCCAATCTCGCTGCAAACCCCAGTGGGCGAGGAAGAGGAATCGAATCTAGGAGACTTTCTCGTCGACAGCCGGATGATCTCGCCTTCTGATGCTGTAATTAATCTCAACCTGCGCGAGCAGACGGCGGAAGTTCTCAAAACGCTTAGCCCGCGCGAAGAAAAGATTGTAAAAATGCGATTCGGATTGCAGGACGGAAGCGAGCACACGCTGGAGGAAGTCGGGCAGAACTTCGCTGTGACGCGGGAACGAATCCGCCAGATTGAGGCGAAAGCGCTTCGTAAGCTTCGTCACCCCAGCCGAAGTCATCGCCTGCGCAACTTCCTCGAGAACGGTGCGCCTTCGTAGCATGGCCGGCGTATCGGCAGCCAGCGTTACTCCCGTTCATCCAGTCACCCCTCCGAGAAGAGTTCCAAAGCCAAAAAATTCCGCCGAGCGAAGAGCGCGGGTGACTCGCATCCTCGACGAACTAGATCGGCTTTTTCCAGCTGCCACGTGTGCGCTCCGTCACAAGAACGCGTGGCAGCTTTTGGTCGCCACAATTCTCTCCGCCCAATGCACCGACGAGCGCGTTAACAAAGTGACTCCTGGACTGTTCGAGAAGTACCCGACAATTCAAGATTTCGCGAGCGCATCGCAAGATGAGCTAGCGCAAGATATCCGGTCCACCGGCTTCTTTAATAACAAGGCGCGATCGCTGATCGCGGCGGGGAAAAAGATTCTCGCCGACTACAAGGGCAAAGTGCCAAGAACGATGGACGAGATGCTTTCAATTCCCGGAGCTGCCCGCAAAACCGCCAACGTCGTTCTTGGAACCGCTTACGGCATCCCTTCCGGCGTGGTGGTAGACACGCACGTGCAACGCATTTCACAACGGCTTGACCTGACAAAAAATGAAGATCCAGCAAAGATCGAACTCGACTTGATAAAAATCATCCCGAAATCGAAGTGGATCTTGTTTTCGCACCAGGTAATTCATTTCGGGCGACAGATCTGCATTGCGCGCAGACCGCGATGTTCGAATTGCCCGCTCGATCCGATCTGCTACGCCAAGGACAAAACGCTCGCTTGAAAACTGAGCACGCCTACGGCCGGCTCTATCTCGGAATTGATGGAGGGCAGTCAAGCACGACTGCGCTGATCGCCGGAGAGACCGGGCGTGTCATCGGGCGCGGCTGGGGAGGGCCATGCAATCACATTTCCGGAGCGGAAGGCAAAAAGAGGTTTCGCGATGCGGTGAGCACATGCGTTTCGCAAGCGTGCCTTGAAGCCGGCGTTGATGCCAATAACGTGACGTTCGCAAGCGCGTGCCTCGGATTCAGCGGAGGGCCGGACGACAAAGAAAAATATTCGAGAGAGCTAATTCGAAGCCGGCAATACAAGATCACGCACGATGCCGAGATCGCGCTTTCTGGTGCAACCGCTGGAGACCCTGGAGTGATTATCATTGCGGGCACTGGCTCTATGGCCTTCGGGCGAAATGCTGAACAGCAGACTGCGCGGGCAGGCGGTTGGGGTTACATTTTCGGCGACGACGGTGGCGCGTTCGATATTGTTCGACGGGCGCTGCGGGCTGCTTTGCAATATGAAGAAGGCTGGGGGCAGGCGACAGTGCTCCGAGACCTCTTACTGAAAGAGATTGGGGTGCAGACGGCCAATAAATTGCTTCACCTTTTCTATACGCCTGAGTACCCTCGCAGCCGAGTGGCGTCCTTTTGCCCGCTAGTGATGCAAGCTGCGGGAAAAGGAGATGCACCCGCACGGGCCATTATCGAGAGGGCAGCCGCCAATCTATCACGGTTGGTTGAAGGCGTATATCGCCAGCTTTTCCCGTCGCCAGCAAGCGTATTGGTGAGCTACATCGGAGGAGTGTTTCAGAGCGCATTACTGCTCGAGGCGTTCATGAGCTCTGTCCACCGATCGATTGCGTGCGAACCAATCCCGCCGCGTTTCGATCCCGCAGCAGGCGCTCTGCTAGAAGCGTTCCGCATGGATGGGAGAGCCGGAGTCCAGCTTACTCGCTCGTAAGCAGCGCCACCGGGAACGGGTCTAAGACTTCGGAGACAGCAAGTTGGCAGCCTTTGTGAACCGCGCCTGAAAGCTGGTTGCGCCAATTGCCACAAGGCATCTCTATGGACGTATCGCCCCAGCACCTATCCAACTTCAAAACAAGCCGCGGTACCAGCACTGCAATATCATCGCCACGCATGTACGCAACCGCATGTTGGGCTTTTGCCCCTTCGGCCGGGAGCGGCCGATAGGGAGCGCCGTCCTGAAATGCGGATACATATTGGCGGCGAATGCGGAGCGTATGATAAATAGTCCAGAGTTTCGGCAGCCCCTCATCGATTCTTTTCCAAACCTCTTCAACTGCTAGATTCGGCAACTCGCCCAAGATGCGCCGGCGCAGTTCGTAATCCACAGGCCGGCGGTTGTCCGGGTCAACTAGACTGAGATCCCAGAGCTCAGAGCCTTGATACGTATCCGGAATGCCGGGCGACGTAAGTTTTAACAGAACTTGTGAAAGTGAGTTCACGCGGCCCGGCTGAATGAGCGGTTGAACAAATGCTTTGAGCTCGCCAAGGAATGTTGGGTCTTCGTAAAGCGCCCTAACGAACTCACGCGTTGCCTTTTCAAACGCTTCATTGGGCGCGTGCCACGAGGTGTGCTGTTTCGCCTCCCGGCATGCCTTCTCCACATAGGGATTCAGCCTGTCACAAGAGATCGGCCATGCGCCGATCAGAGTCTGATAGAGGAGATACTCGGTGTTGCGATCCGGCCAATCGTCGGTTTTGAACTTCTCGTTTGAGGCTGCCCACTTCTCGACGGCGGCCTTCCACAATTCCGGAATCTCTGAAAGCACATTGATCCGCGCTCGGACGTCTTCGCTGCGCTTCGTATCGTGAGTGGACGAGGCGAGCATCGTGCGCGGCCGGGTTTTCTGTACTTCGAGACAGAAGTTATGAAAGCTCTCGACCGGACACCCAAAACAGCCCGGATCACCGCCCACTTCATTCAGGGATATCAGACGATTGAAACAATAGAACGCGGTATCCTCTACGCCTTTCGCCATGGCGGCACCGGTGAATTGCTGAAATCGACGCACGAATTCAGACTCCATCGCGCCGCGGACGCGCAGGGTGAGCACGTCAGCCAAAAAGTCGAGGAGTTCGGGATCGACCTGCGGCCGGTTCGCCTTTGCTGCCTCAATCGCCTGGCCAATATAGCGCTCGTCTTCCGGACTCATCTCATTCCGATCCGGCACCACATACGTCCGGTACACCAGAAAACCCGCAACAACCTCACGGATTGCGCGAATAATATCGTGCCGCGTATAGTCCCGTCGATCACGATGACATTCGCAAATTTCCGAAAACAGGGAGGTCAGACGGTTGACGTCACTTCCCAGAAGCTCGCGCATGACGAGGTGCTTCTTGTCTCTGCAGATTGCGGCGTAATCGGTCGACTCGCCAGTGAAGTTCGCGTAAAGATCCGTAAAAGCCCGTGCATTTTCAGGGTCGACAAACAACCCGCCGGATTGATTCAGGTAGTCATAACCTGTGGTGCCGTCGATGGGCCATGAAGGCAACAGTTCACCTGGTTCCAATATTTTTTCCGCCACAATCCACACCTCTGGAGCGGCCTCGCGAAGATGCTCGAAATATTCACGCGGATCGCGCAACCCATCCGGATGATCGACACGTATTCCATCGAGCACGCTCTCGCGAAGCCACCCGAGAATAAGCGCATGAGTGTCGGCAAACACCTGCGGATTCTCCATTTGCAATCCAACCAGCGTGTTCACATCGAAGAACCTGCGATAACTGAGTTCCTGCTCTGCAGTGCGCCAATACGCGAGGCGGTAATTCTGACGTTCCAGAAAGTCGTCGAGTGCATTCACATCCGCATTGAACTTAGCTATCACGGAATCCACTGCCTCCGCGATAGAAGGCATTTCCGCGAATAACCGCTCCATCAAACCACGAATTACTTCTTTGTCCCGATGCCGCTCGGCCACACTCGAGCGATTCTTGAGTCCGGCATCGGGTAAGCGCGCGAGTGAATCCGACAAGAAGCCCAGATAATCGGAACTGATTTGAAAAGCCGCGGAACCAATGATGGACGGCAACGATTTGGGCGCGACCGGCAGTTCATGCTCGAAATACTTCAAGTAAAATTCGCCGCCCTGCCTTTTGATCTGAATTTCGCCTTTACTGAGCACGCGGCCGTAGTGGTCACCCAGTATTGGAACCAAGAGCTTATTTCGAAGTTTTTCTTCTTGCGATCGCCAGTCGATATCGAAATACCCCGCGTATCGGCTCGCCGGTCCGTTCTCGAGCACATCCCACCAGTAGCGATTGCGACGCCCGCTAATCGCCATGTGATTCGGAACAACGTCGAGCACTTGTCCCAGACCGCACGTGCCGAGGCGTTTCGAGAAACGCTCATGGGCTTCACTTCCGCCCAGCTCTTCGTTTACTTTGTGATGATCGACAACATCGTATCCATGCTGGCTTCCCGGCGCGGCCTGCAGGTACGGCGACGTGTAGACGTGAGAGATTCCGAGCTGCTGGAGGTAATCAGCGATCGCAGCCGCCTCGTCGAACCCAAAATCTGCATGCAGTTGGAGCCGGTAGGTCGCTACAGGAATTCTGGGCACTCTGATTATGAGGGTACTTTAGTACGAATTGTTCCAAGCTGCCTGTTCATCATCTCGCCTCTCTCCTATGGATACTTCTGAAATCGGTGGAGCGCTTAGGCTTGCCCGTCCCTTGTTTGACACCCAAAATTCCGATTCGCTAGACTAAAGATTCGAGGAATCGAACCGAAGAGAATAAGTTTGTCCATGCGAACTGAGATCCCGTCGAAGAGTGAAATTACTCGAACCTGGCACGTCATTGACGCCGAATCCGCCGTTCTCGGCAGAGTGGCAAGCCGCGCGGCTATGCTCTTGATGGGCAAACACAAACCCACGTATGCGCCATCACTCGATACGGGTGATCACGTCATCATCGTCAATGCAGCCAAGGTGAAGCTCACAGGCGGCAAAGAAGGTCAAAAGGTATATCGGCGTCACACCGGTTATCCAGGCGGCCTGATCGAGACCGGCGCTCGCCGGATGCGCGAAACGCGCCCCGAGCGAATGGTCGAACTTGCCATTTCCGGCATGCTTCCGAAAACAAAGCTGGGAAAACAGATGTACCGGAAGCTAAAGGTATATGCCGGCGAGCATCACCCGCATCAGGCGCAAAAACCGGCTCCGCTTTCCCTGGCAAATCGTGACGGCGGAAAATAGAAAGAAAGGATTGTAGTGCCAGCGAAGTTAGTTCAGCAGTTAGGGACCGGCCGCCGAAAAACAGCTACCACACGCGTGATTCTGCGGCCCGGCAAGGGCACGATCACGGTAAACGGCCGCCCCTTTGAAAATTATTTTGTGAACGAATCCGCCCGCGCCTATGTGCGGCAGCCGCTGCTCGCGACTGAAACCGCGGAACGATTCGATATTTTGATCCGCGCCCACGGCGGCGGAGTCAGTGGACAGGCCGGGGCTGCGCGCCTTGGCATTGCCCGTGCATTAATTGAATTCAATTCCGAGTTGCGCGGTAAGCTCAAGCAACTCGGGTTTCTTACGCGCGACGCTCGCGCACATGAACGAAAGAAATACGGTCAGAAGGGCGCCCGCAAACGGTTTCAGTTTTCCAAGCGGTAGTTTCTTCTGGTTCTTCGTTCCAACTCAATACCCGCTAAACGCCTTTGTGCGTTTGGCTAAACCCGGATACCATGAGAACCGCGCAAAATTCCGCTTTGGGCCGCGCGAATCTGATTGGTTCCGCGAAGCTAAATAAGGAGATAGATGCCGTCAATTTCGATGAAGGAATTGCTCGAAGCCGGCGTTCACTTCGGGCACCAGACCAAGCGCTGGAATCCAAAGATGAAGGAGTACATCTTTGGCGAACGTAATGGGATCTACATTGTCGATCTGCAGAAGACGCTGAAGCTCTTCAAAGATGCGATGCGCTACGTAGGCGAAATGGCTGCGCAGGGCAAGACAGTTCTGTTTGTTGGTACAAAACGTCAAGCTCAGGAAGCCGTGGCAGAAGAGGCGACGCGCTGCAGCCAGTTCTATGTGAACCAGCGCTGGCTCGGCGGACTGCTCACGAACATAGTCACGGTGCAGCGCTCCATCAAGCGGCTGAAGGAATTGGATGCCATGTCCGCGGAGAATGCTTACGAGGGCCGAGCCAAGAAAGAAGTCGGGCGACTCGAACGCGAGCGCAAACATCTTCAGCAGAACCTGGCAGGCATTAAAGACATGAACGGCTTGCCTGACCTGCTGTTCGTCATCGATTCAAACAAAGAGGCAATAGCGGTTAAGGAAGCTCGCAAGCTTGGAATACCCGTGGTCGCGGTTGTCGATACGAATTGCGATCCCGACGAAGTGGACTATGTCATCCCGGGAAACGATGACGCGCTGCGTGCGATCCGCCTATTCACGACAAAGATCGCAGACGCCGTGATCGAGGGCCGCTCGCTCGCAACGGAGCAGGAATTCGCCGCCGAGAAGATCGTGAGTGAGGAAGAGGCGCCGGCCGAGCACACTCCCGAAGAGTATACGCAATACATGGACCCTAAGTACGCCGAGCAATTGATGTCGGAGAGCCTTGCGGCGAGCGAGCCAGAGCCGGCGCCGAGAAAAGGTCCTGGAAGCGAAGCCTCTGAGGAATTAGCCAGCACAACTGTTAGCGAGCACTAATTCCTTAGACACGACTGAAACGGGCGGCCGGCTAGAAGTGGTCTGGCCGCCCAAAGCTTGTAAGTAGGTATCGCGCATCCCCGGATTTTACGCGTGCTTGAAAATAGAAATTTAGAGGAAGTAGATGGCTGACATTACACCAGAAATGGTAAAGAGACTGCGCGAGCGAACTGGCGCAGGCATCATGGACTGCAAACGGGCCCTCGTGGCAGCTAATGGCGACATGGCTGAAGCGGAGGTCATTCTTCGGAAGCAAGGGATCGCTTCAGCCAGCAAGAAAGAAAGCCGCTCGACGAAACAGGGCCTGATCGGATCCTTTATCAGTCCCGACGGGAAATTGGGCGTCCTGGTTGAGGTGAACTGCGAATCAGACTTTGTCGCCCGTACTGAAGATTTTCAGCAATTGACCGCAGACGTAGCGGCTCATATCGCGGAAACCAAGCCCAAAGTGGTGCGGATCGATGAGGTCACCGAGGCAGAGCGCGCAAATTTCCGGAAGCACCACGCGTTATACGAGCAAAAGTTTGCCAAAGATCAAGACACAACCGTCGGCGAGCTGGTCAGAACAAAAATCGCGAAATTGGGCGAGAACATCGCAGTTTCGAGATTCATCGTGTTCGAGGTCAATGGCCATGGGATCGCTGGGAATTACATTCACACGGGCGGCCAAATAGGAGCGCTACTCGAGCTCCGCACCAACTCTGACGAGGTTGTCCGAAAGCCCGAATTTCAAGCGCTGGTGCGTGATATAGCTATGCAAATAGCGGCTGCCGCTCCGCAATGGGTGAGCAAGGCCGACGTTCCCGCCAGCCTCTTGGAAAAAGAACGCGAGATTCAGCGCGACCGCGTACGCAACGAGGGCAAACCGGAAAAGATGCTCGACAAAATTGCCGAAGGTAGAATGAGCAAATTTTACGAAGAGGTATGTTTGCTGGAGCAGCCTTTCATCCGGGAGAACACAACATCTGTGGCAGATCTCATAAAGAGCGTTAGCGGGAAGCTCGGCGACAATATCGAGGTATCCCGGTTCGTGCGATATAAAGTGGGCGATGCGATGGATGTCCCTGGCGTGCAGGAGAGTCCTCTTCCAGTGACCGCGTAAAGAAACCGCCTATTTTGCTCGAGGCCTGCTCAGGCGCAATGCGAAGGCTGATGGAGGCGAAATGACGCGTTACCAACGAGTTCTGTTAAAGATCAGTGGTGAAGCTCTCGCTGGCCCCAGTTCTTTTGGACTGGATCCGGATCGCGTCATGGCTCTTGCGGCCGAGGTGGCGGAAGTTGCGAAGGCGGGCGTTCAAATCGGGCTTGTTGTAGGAGGCGGCAATATCTTTCGCGGCGTCGCGGCAGCCGCTCACAGTATGGATCGCGTGACCGGCGATCACATGGGCATGCTCGCAACCGTCATCAACGCGCTTGCATTCCAAGATGCTTTAGAGCGGCAAGGCGTCCCGACGCGTGTCATGACTGCCATTGAGATGCATCAAGTGGCCGAGCCATACATCCGGCGGCGCGCCATTCGCCATCTCGAAAAAGGTCGCGCGGTTCTCTTTGCAGCGGGAACTTCGAATCCCTATTTTTCAACCGATACGGCAGCCACCTTGCGCGGGCTCGAAATACACGCCGAGATCATCGCAAAAGGGACGAGCGTTGACGGTGTCTATGATAAGGATCCGAAGAAATACGTGAACGCAGTGAAATATCCCGAGGTGAGTTACACGGAGGTTCTGTCCAAGGACCTGGGCGTAATGGACGCTTCTGCCGTAGCAATGTGCCGGGATAACGGGATGCCTATTACGGTCTTCGATCTCAACGTGAACGGCAATATAATGCGAATGGCGATGGGCGAGCCGGTAGGAACCATTATTCGCTGAATCGCAATTCTTCATATATGAAACAAGAACATCAAGCAGGTGTTGGCACGAGCGCGTTTCGAAGCACAAAAGACATAGAGACAAACGCACGCACCAGAATGGAGAAGGTGCTATCGGAATTGCAGCAGGAGATGACGCACATCCGAACGGGACGCGCGTCGATTAGCTTGCTCGATAGCGTGCGTGTCGAATACTATGGATCCCCAGTTCCGCTGAACCAAGTGGCGCAACTTCATGTGCCGGAACCGGCCATGATCACAGTTCAGCCGTGGGATACCTCCATGATCGGCGTTATCGAGAAGGCGATCCGCAATGCCGATCTTGGACTCAATCCTTCCAATGACGGCAAAATCGTGCGTGTGCCCATTCCGCCATTAACCGAAGAGCGCCGCCGGGATCTGGCGAAAAAACTCAGCCATCTAGCTGAAGAGCGGCGGGTCGGGCTGCGAAATATCCGCCGCGACGCGAACGAGCATTTGAAGAAGATGCTCAAAGACAAAGCGATCAGCGAAGACGAAGAGCGTCAAGCCCTCGATGCCATTCAAAAACTGACTGATAGCCAAATCTCAAAGATCGACCAGGCGGCAAAGGCGAAAGAGAAAGAGATTTTGGAGTTCAAATAGGGCGGCGCTGACGTGCGATCTTTCGTTACTGCCCTGCTCTTCACGCAAGCGGTTATTTCCGCAACAGCTTTACAAGTCGACCGCAGTTACTTCGCGGAAATGCGATACCGCCTCATCGGGCCTTTTCGCGGCGGCCGCACGGTTGCCATCAGCGGCGTTGTCCAACAACCGGACGTCTTTTACATGGCGCCTAACAACGGGGGAGTTTGGAAAAGCTCGGATTACGGCAACACATGGACGCCGATTTTCGACGGCCAAGATACTGGCTCAATTGGCGCGCTTGCCGTAGCTCCTTCCGATCCGAATATTGTTTATGTCGGCAGCGGCGAAGGTCTGCAGCGTCCGGATCTTTCCGTCGGAGATGGAATTTACAAGTCCACAAATGCCGGAAAAACTTGGGAGCACCTTGGCCTCAGAGATGGCTATCAAATTCCCAGCATCATTGTCGATCCCACGGATCCAAACCGGCTCTTTGTGGCGGTTCTCGGCCATCCCTACGGACCAAATAGGGAGCGCGGAGTGTATCGATCCACGGACGGAGGCAAATCGTTCGAGCGCGTCCTTTACAAAGACGAGAACACAGGAGCAGTTGAGGTAAGATTCGATCCATCCAACTCGCAGGTGATCTATGCTTCGCTGTGGTCTGCACGGCAAGCGCCATGGGAAATCGGAAACTCGTTTAGCGGACCAGGAAGCGGGCTCTTCAAATCGACTGACGGCGGAACTACGTGGCGTCAGCTCACTCAAGGAGTTCCGATGATCGAGCAAGGCCTGGGACGCATCGGATTCACTATTGCTCCAAGTAATACGAAGCGGATGTATGCATTGATGGACGCTTCTCCCGCATTCGGCGGCCTCTACCGTTCGGACGACGCGGGTGAAACTTGGCGCAAGATCAACAGTGAAGAGCGTCTGTGTGGTCGCGGATCCGATTTCGCCGGCGTCGAGGTCGATCCCAAAAACGAAGACAAACTTTACATCGCCAACACGACAACCTATCGCTCGACTGACGCGGGTGTTTCGTTCATCGGGATCAAAGGCGCGCCGGGCGGCGACGATTATCACACCATCTGGATCAACCCTCAGAACCCGGACATTATTTTTCTCGGAGTGGATCAAGGCGCAACGCTCAGCGTGAACGGCGGGAAAACATGGAGTTCCTGGTATAACCAACCGACCGCGCAGTTCTATCACGTGATCACAGACAATCGCTTCCCGTATTGGGTCTATGGCGGGCAGCAAGAAAGCGGATCCGTCGGCATCGAAAGCAGGAGCGATGACGGTTCCATCAGCTTCCGCAACTGGCACCCCGTAGGCCTTGAAGAGTACGGCTACGTCGCGCCCGATCCGCTGAATCCGGATCTTATCTATGGCGGCAAGATCACTCGTTTTGATTGGAGAACGGGAGCCGTGCAGGATATCAGCCCGCAAGTCTTCCGGGGCAAATACCGCTTCGTGCGAACCATGCCGGTGCTCTTTTCGCCCATTGATCCGCGCACGCTGTATCTCGGCTCCAACGTCCTTTTCAAAACCACGAATGGAGGGAATAGCTGGGAGGTTATCAGTCCTGACTTGACGCGCCAGCAATGGGAAATGCCGGCCGTGATTCAGGCATTTGAATCGAAGGATCCGGAGAAAGGACAGCACCGCGGGGTGATTTACACCGTCTCGCCTTCGCCCAAAGACATCAATCTGATCTGGGCGGGCACAGATGACGGTCTCATTCACGTGACACACGATGGCGGAAAAACTTGGGACAACGTGACCCCTCCCGCGCTCACGCCCTGGAGCAAAGTTTCGCTGATGGACGCATCACACTTCGATACAGGCGCCGCGTACGCGGCGGTCAATCGCTTCCGCTTAGATGACCTGAAGCCGCATATCTACCGCACGCGTGATGGCGGAAAGACATGGACGGAAATTGTGAAGGGCCTCCCTGAGCGGGCGGTTGTCAATGCGGTACGCGAGGATCCGAAGCGCCAGGGACTCCTTTTTGCCGGAACCGAAATTGGCGTGTTCATCTCGTTTGACGATGGCGAGGACTGGCAGCCGCTGCAGTTGAATCTTCCTGTCACCTCGGTCCGCGACCTTGTCATTCACGACGACGATCTCATAGTCGCAACGCATGGCCGCTCCTTTTGGATCCTGGACGACATCACGCCGCTACGTCAGATTTCGGAAAACACTTCGGGATCGAGCGCCTTCCTGTTCGCGCCCGAGACTGCGATTCGCTGGCGCTGGAACCGCAATACCGATACGCCTCTCCCGCCAGAAGAACCGGTGGGTCAAAATCCTCCAGATGGCGCGATCATCGATTACAGAGTACCGGGAGATGGCGGAACGGTCACTCTGGAAATTTTCGATTCCAAGAATCAATTAATACGGCGTTATTCAAGCGAGGACAAACCTGACGTAACGGAAGCGGAATTAGAGAAGGAGTTACACGTTCCGACATATTGGGTACGGCTTCCGAAAATTCTGTCCGCGGCCCTCGGTACGCATAGATTTGTTTGGGACCTCCATTACCCCCCGCCAAAAGCGCTGCATCACGATTACCCGATTTCGGCCATTTACCGCGATACTCCGAGAGTGCCGCTTGGTCCGTGGGCTTTGCCGGGGCAATACACCGTTAAGCTGACCGTCGCCGGAAAAGTGTTCTCCCAGCCTCTGATTGTCGTTATGGACCCGCGAATTAAAACGTCCACGGCGGATCTCGAACAACAGCTCACTTTATCGCTTCAAATTTCGGAAATGATGCGAGACGATTACGATGCGCTTACTCAACTTCGCCGGCTGCGCGACCAGATGAAGCGACTCGACGCGAAGCAGGCCGGCAGCCTGAAGGACGCTCTTGCCGATTTCGCTAAACAACTGCTTGCTCTTCAGGGTGCGACTGGTCCGCGATTCGGCGAGCCCAACCCTTCGGCTCACGCAAACCTGAGCTCTATCAATAACGAGCTCGCGCATGTTCTCGAGATCCTTCAAGGCTCCGACAGCGCCCCCACGACGCAGGCTATAGCAGCAGTTCAGGAGCTGAGAAACGAGCTTCAGGACCAGCTAAGCGCTTGGGATCAATTAAGAACAACCCAGCTTCAAAATCTAAACAGGCAACTACGTAAGGCAAATCTCCCAGCGCTTACGAATGCGCCGGCTGCTCCATAGCTGCAGCCGCTACGGGATTGCTTCCGCCATTCGGCAACATCTGCACTTTAATCGCCGGCATACCAACAACTTCATAGGTCCGAAGCGATGCTAACGCCGGTTCGATCCAGCTCAACAAGCAGATCGCGGCTGATCTTGCTCTTTACCTCGCGGATCCCGGAATCGTGAAACAATAAACCGAACTGCCATCTCTAGCCAGTTGTTGGTTAAGCAGTCTTGCATCGCCATCCCCGATTCCATGCTAGCCAGCGGAGAAATACTTCCTGCTCATCTCGCGCAAAAATGCGAGCGACTGCGCCATCTCGTCCATTCCTTTCATGCCGTCTTCGATGCTGACCCATCCTTTATAGTTGTGTTCGGCCAATATGCGAAAGATGGCATCGTAATCGTTCAATCCCTGGCCCGTAACCCCGTGACGAAGCTTCTCTGAGTATCCGAGAACTCCGTCACTCTGCCGCAGTTCATCGAGAGTGGCGTCATGCGCGAGATACCGGTCGCTCGCGTGCATGCTGACCACGCGATCTGCAACGGCTCGCAATAATTCGATAGGGTCATCACCGGCAACGATAGCGTTCGAAGGATCATACTGCACGCCGAAGTGGCTGCGATCAGGAACCGCTTTCACAATCTCGAGAAAGCGATCCATTCTTTGGGCGAATTCCGGGTATTTCCAGAAGCCGTCCTTGTAGTGGTTCTCGAGTCCAAGCACAATATCGTGCTCTCTCGCGATCGGCAACAGTTGTTCAATTGCGTCCAGCACCCATTCTTTTCCTTGCTCCCAGCTCACCTCCGGATAGCGCTGTCCTGTCAAAATGCGACACGCCGCGCCAGGCCCGCCCAGGCGCAGCGTGATCCGGATCATCTCGGCTTCACGCGCAATTTCCGCTTTTCGTTTATCCGGCTCGGGACTCGTGAAATCCGGAGAGCAACACAGCATCGGCATGGCGAAACCTGCCGCGTGAATCGCCTCCCTCACCCCGTCGATGTAATTATCCTCAAGACTCTTAAAAAACCGGTCATACATCTCGAGGCCATCTGCATCGAGCTGCCGGGCCATCTCGATCCATTCGAAAACGGACATGCGCCCGCTAACAATCTGCTCCAAGTAGCACTTCGGAAAAGCCGCAATTTGAAGAGGCATTATGGAGGCCGCCCGAGCTCCATCAGGGCGTCAAAACCGCCTTTACCAATTCGCCCCTGTGCATCTTTTCGAAGCAGTCCAGCCACTCGGAAAGCTGCGCCACTCGACTGATCATCGGCTCAACGTTGATCTGACCCGACACAATCATCGCGATGACTCGCTCCCACACCGGCCAGTTATGCGAGAAACTGCCCTGAATAGTCGCGTTCTTTTGCACTGCCGGATCCAGGCTGAAGTTCATGGGTTGCGGGCCCCAGCCAACCTTTATGATTTGCCCCGCGGGACGGACAACTTGCATTGCGAGCTGCAGAGCCGCCGACGCTCCAGACGCGTCGACCACAACGTCCACTCCAAGACCATTCCCGACCTCCTTGACGTATTCAGCAACTTCACCTTCAAGCGTTTCATCAGCGCCGAGCGCGCGAGCCACTGCGAACCGGACCCGGTCAGCAGGCAAACCGGCCACGATCACACGCCCAGCGCCACTGAGCTTCGCCATCAGCGCGCAGATTAAGCCAATCGGCCCTGGCCCAATAACGAGAACATCATCTCCCGGCCGGACCCGACCATTGATGCACACCGCGTTATACGCGACACAGCACGGTTCAGTGAGCGCGGCATTCTCAAAGGCGACGCCCGCGGGAATGCGGTGTAAACAGCGCTCAGGCACTCGCACAAAATTCGCCATCGCGCCATCCACTCCATAGCCGAATCCGCGCCGAGCCGGGTCAAGATTGTACAAACCGCTCCGGCTGAAGGATGACGACTCATCGATCACAGCAGCCGTCTCGCTTACCACCCGATCCCCTTCCGCGAAACCTGAAACGCGAGCTCCGGTTTTTGCAACCGTCCCCGCAAACTCATGTCCCAAGATGCATGGATAATTCACAGGCCAGCTTGCGGATCCACGCCACTGATGGAGATCGCTTCCGCACACGCTGACTGCGCCCACCCGCAGTAGCACATCGCGCTCGCCAATCTCGGGAACAGGTACCTCCCGCATCTCAACCGACAGCGGCTCCCGGGCATAGTTCACTACAGCCGGCATCGTCCCGCTCATGCGACGGGCTCCTTTCCGACAGGTACGTCTCCGTACGCATGCACGCGTTCGCAAATTAACCGCAGTACGCCCTCCACATCTCCGGCACCTGTCCGGAACGCATGTGCATCAATCGCCAAAGGGGCCCCAATCACAACCAATGGCGCGCCGTATCGCGGTGTTTCAATGGCCTGTTCCAGCGTCAGGCCGCCGACCGCCTGCACTGCAACGGACACTGCCTCAACCACTTCGCGCAAACGGTCCAAAGGGCTCGGCATGCTCAGCCCTCGCTCGGCGCGAAGCGTACGCACGTCAAAGCCGATATGGTGAATCACGTAATCGCAGCCGAGCTCCTCGAGCCGTTTCGCGCCCGCAACGGGGTCCGGCATCGCCATGTTGTCGCCCATCACCTTCACTCCAAAATCAGCTCCAGCTTTGACGACCAGTTCAACGGTTTCCGTGTGGGCCTGGCCCATCACCACGACCATCGCCGCACCCGCCTTCGCTATGATCTCAGCCTCTAGCCATCCTCCGTCCATGGTTTTGAGGTCCGCCACAATCGGTGTCTCGGGGTATCGCGCGTGCAGCTCTCTTACACCGCGCATTCCCTCGGCAATAATCAGCGGGGTCCCCACTTCCAACCAATCGACTCCTGCTCGCAGGCCCGACTCTGCTGTTCGAATCGCCTCTTCCAAATCTGTCAGGTCAAGCGAGAGTTGTACGGTGGCCTTCATCGTGCTCGGGCTACCTGATTATCCAATGTCAATCATGGTTCTTTCCGATAAGAGTCTTTGAGAACCGGCGCGGGATGAGAAAGTCCCGCCATCCGTTTCACTAAATCTAGGTAGCGGTGTCGACGATTTGCCGATAAGATACTACAACTTACGACCTCGGTCGAGAAAAAATGAGCGAGGGGCCTCCTTAATCCTCCTCACGTTCATGATTACGACCGTCGTGCTTCCTTTGGTCGGCCTCGCAATTGACGGCAGTGTCGGCTACTGGTTAAAGGCCAAGCTTTCCTCCGCTGTAGATGCTGCAGCTCTCGCCGCGGGCCGGTCGCTCAGCGTAGGTCTAACGTTGCAGGCGCAAATCAACTCTGCTACGCAAACCGCGCAAACCTACTTCGCGGCGAACTTTCCAACTGGGTTGATGGGTACCGCGCTTGTCGGGGGGCAGCCAAACGTTGCAATCGCACAAACCGGCACACACACCCGCACCGTAACTGTAAGCGCGACCGTCACAGCGCCACTCTATTTCATGCCGATTCTCGGCATTAGAACAGCAACATTAGCAGCAACTGGTCAGGCCACTCGCCGGGATGCAAACGTCATGCTCGTGCTCGACCGCTCTAACTCGATGAACGTCACAAGTTCCTGCGCTCCGATGGTGGCGTCGGCACAAAGCTTCGTAAACCAATTTGTAGATGGTCGAGACCAAGTGGGACTCATCACGTTTCAGACGGGAGCAAACGTCGATTATGCGCCGACGATCCACTTCAAATCCAACTCTCCCAGCTTGAATTCGGTGTTAAACACTCTGCAGTGCACGGGCGATACAAGTTCCGCGCAAGCTTTGAGCATGGCCTATACCGAAATCAAGAACGTGATAAATCAACCCGGCGCGCTCAATGTCGTCCTATTCTTTACTGACGGTCAGCCGAATGGATTGGTGGCCACTTTTCCAATTAAGACGCAGGCCGACATCCGCTATGATCCTGGCGTCAATCAACCGCCTCCCATGCTGTACAACACTAATCCGGCTAATCTGATACCAGAGCCAGTCAGTGGATGCAACATCCACGATAATCTGACTGGCGTGATCGCCGACGGCTCCCAGGAGACAGGGCTGCCGCTGAATGCCACGGGTTATACCGCAGCCGTTCTAAGCGCCGCGGGTGTTCCGATTTCATCTACTGCGAGTCCAACAACTATCAACGCTCCGGGTTGCATGTTTCCCAATTCCAATTGGCAGTACTCGATATATGGGCGCGTGGATGTGGCCTACATTCCAACTACCGATGCGTACGGAAACTCAGTCGTCGATGGCAACTACAAGCCTCTCGATCTGTTTCCCAGCGGCAATCCGTACGTCGGCCAAATCCGCCCCGATATGCCGCGAACCGCCAGATACGCGTCTGAAAATGCCGCTGATTCCGCAGCGATGACGATTCGCTCGGATAGCACGTACGGCACGATCATATATTCAATCGGACTGGGCGGAAATGAGGCCATGCCAATCGATACCGATTTCCTGGAGCGGGTAGCTAATGATCCGCGCGCCTCGAATTTCGACTCAACCAAGCCGGTAGGGCTCTTCATCTACGCTTCCAACAAAAGCGAGCTCTCTTCCGCCTTCCAGCAGATTGCCTCGCAGATTCTGCGCCTATCTCAATAGTCGAGCTTAGATTTCGCTCCACAGAGCTACGGGAATAACTTCTCAATTTCCGTATAAAGCTGCCGGTCCCAATGATTGAAGCGCTCGATCACTTTGCGCGTTTCTTCATCACATCTTTCGGGCCGCGTGCCTCGATTCACTATCGCAAGGGATGAACGGGGCTTCCAACTGAACTTCGTCTGAAGCGCCGCATACGCTTCATCGGCTCGGTCCTGATAACCGACGTATGAAAACCGCGTTTTCAAATGATGAACGGCCAGATCATAGGCCCGCTGATCTACGCGCCCGGGCGGCACGTCCTTTTCATCCACGCCGGCGAAGCAACGAACCATGAGGTTGTCGAGATTCACCGTCATGCCCCGTTCAAGCATTTCGGCAAGAGACAGGCGTGAACTCCCATGCCGCGCCAACCCAGGCTGCATTTCGAGCATGTAACAGTAATGCGAAAGAATTCGCTCGGTGGGGTCCCGAACAATGGTGACATAGGTGGATTCCTGCGGGAGATGTGCGTGAACACCGTACTGGAAATGTCCTATAACCAAGCGAAATTTCGCGCGCTGTTCTAGAGGCAGTGCTTCGAAATGCCCGGCCAGAAAACCGGGAGGATCCGGATACAAATAAGCCACTTCAGACGGCTTATAGTTTTCGATCATCACCTCTCGGAACGCAGTGCCAGCCGTCTTAGCTATGTGCATGAACAGAATTGCCTCGCGCTGCCTTGGTCCGTCACGGCGAGGTATTTCCGCAGTCAGTGGTGAATTCGGCACCAACCTCCCATCTGCGAATGTTGCCTCCACGCGGGCTTTCGATTTGGCTTGCCCGTCCCGCGTTAAATCGAAATAGAAGGCGTGTTGTCCAACATCCGGCCGGTAATGCACGGCAAGAACTTCACTGCATAGTTCGCCGTCAAGGTAGATATTGAGTTTTCCTGCGCGAGAAGGGTTGTTCCTATCAAAAGCCCAGCCGTAGATTTCGCCGCCGGCAATTCCATCAACCCGGCCCAGCATGTCTGGCTTGGAGGTATTCGCACCGTTCGTTTTGCGCCGCCCGACCAGGTAATAAAACGCTAGCTTCAGCTTCTGATCTCTTCCCGTTCGCCGCGATGCGATCAGAGCGTAGGCCAGCAGTCCCCCGAAAGCCACAACAGTGTATGGAGAGTGGACGATCTCCTTCATGTAAAACAAGCAGACGGCAGCAAGAGCCACGCTGGAAATTGCAATGGCGAACAGCACGGATCGCGAGCGGAGGCGGGGAAAATAGTCGAGCAATTGCATCGGTTCGCTATGTAGGCATCATTTCACACGCCCTGCAGAAGGCCAGAACATCTTAGTTGTTATCAGCTGCTTATAGATGAAACGTAAAGTAGAACAACATCATAATTTTGCCGGTGCCATACTGATGTTTTGAGCATGCTTCGCAATCGCACTGCCGAGGTACCAGCATACTCTCTTCCTGAAATCCACCAGAGCGTCGCTACTTCTCACTCCAGATTTTGGAGACGCCTCTTCGCGTTTGCGGGACCCGCCTATCTCGTCAGCGTCGGCTACATGGATCCGGGGAACTGGGCCACCGATCTAGAGGGCGGAGCGCGTTTCGGGTACCGCCTCCTGTGGGTACTCGTTCTTTCCGATCTCATGGCGCTGCTGCTTCAGACGTTAAGTTCGCGTCTCGGCATCGTAAGCCGGCGCGACCTCGCCCAAGCCTGCCGCGATGAATATCCAAGGGCTGTATCGTACACGCTTTGGGTGCTTTGCGAGCTCGCCATTATCGCCTGCGATCTGGCCGAAGTGCTGGGTGCCGCGATCGGCCTGAATCTGTTGTTCCATTTACCGCTGCTTGCCGGAGTTCTGATTACCGCCGCCGATGTCTTGTTAGTCCTCTGGCTCACTCGCCTCGGAATACGAGTGGTCGAGGCCTTTGTATTAGCGCTTATTGCTACGATCGCGGGCTGCTTCGCGTTCGAGATCTTCCTCGCCCATCCACACGTGCCGGAAATCACCAGCGGCTTGCTTCCGCGCCTGAACTCACAAACTCTGTATATTGCCGTGGCCATCTTTGGAGCCACTGTTATGCCGCACAACCTGTATCTCCACTCGGCGCTCGTTCAGACCCGTCAAATCGGTGAGACGACGGAAGACAAACGCCGCGCGTGCCGCTTCAACTTCCTCGATTCCGCGCTCGCTCTCAATGGCGCTTTGTTTGTGAACGCTGCCATTCTCGTGATGTCCGGCGCAGTGTTTTTCAAGCGTCACATCGTGGTTACCGAGATTCAGCAGGCTCACCAACTTCTTTCGCCGCTCTTAGGGACAGCTCTCGCGAGCGTATTGTTTGGCACTGCTCTGCTCTGCTCCGGATTATCTTCCACTCTCACCGGCACAATGGCTGGGCAGATTGTCATGGAAGGCTTCTTGCGTTTCAGGATGCAGCCTTGGCTCCGCCGCGCGGTCACCCGTTGTCTTGCCATCGCGCCAGCCGCGTTGACGATTTATATATTCGGCGCTTCCGGCACCTACAAGCTAATCATCATCAGCCAAATCATTCTCAGCCTGCAATTGCCATTTGCCGTCATTCCTCTATTGCACTTCACGAGCGACCGCAAGCGAATGGGTCCGTTCGTTAACGGCGTATGGCTGCAAATAGGGGCATGGCTGTGCGCCGCGTTCATTCTCGTTCTGAATATTTGGTTTCTCTGGAGTCAGGCGGGCGCGTGGATTTCACAAAGCGCCAACCATCGCTCCACCTTGATGTTCGTATCTCTGGTTGTTGGACTCGCGTTCATCGCGCTTCTCGCCATGATTACCTGCTGGCCTTGGCTCCATCGCGCGCCTCTCGTTGCGGAGCGTGTGGCAGTTACTGTGCCTGAAGACGCCGCGCCTGTATTTCCTTCGCGTACCTATTCGCGTATTCTCGTTCCGCTTGATCACAGCCCGGCCGATCACGAAGCGCTCGGGAATGCCCTTGCTCTCGCCAAATCGCATCATGCAAAGATCATTCTTTTGCACGTAGAAGAAGGTGTCACCAGCCAAATGTTTGGTTCGCTCTCCTCAACTGCCGAGATTACGGAAGGCCAGGATTATCTCGCAAATGTCGTCTCTTGCTTGCGGCAGCAAAATGTGAACGTCGATGTAGTCGTGCGGCACGGAAATAATCCCGCGAAAGAAATCGCCTCCGCGGCTCAAGAGGTCCATCCCGATCTCCTCATCATGGCTTCGCACGGCCACCGCGGCTTAAAGGACCTTATATTTGGAACGACGATCAACTCTGTCCGCCATCGGGTCAAAGCGCCGCTTCTGATCGTCCGCCAATCATAAGCTCTGGGGATGACCGATCTTTCACGAGGACGAATTCTCGTAACCGGAGGCGCTGGTTTCATTGGAAGCGCTCTCATCACCGCGCTCAATCGCCGCGGCCTCAACAATATCCTCGTAGCCGATTTCCTCGGCGAGGACGAAAAATGGAAGAATCTCGCTCCGCTCCAATTCGCCGATTATCTCGAGGCCGATGATCTACTCGCGCGTATAGATACCGCGCCTCATCTGTTCAGTAACATCGCAACAGTCTTCCATTTGGGCGCGTGCACTGATACAAGCGAAGCCGATGCCGCTTACCTGATCCGGAATAACTTCGAGTGCACAAAGTCGCTCGCGCATTTCGCGCTTGAGGGCGGGCGTCGTTTTGTCTACGCATCCTCGGCCGCCACCTACGGCGCGCTCGGAGCCAGTTTGCCTGAGACAGTATCGCTCGCGAGTCTGCGGCCGCTGAACATGTATGCCTATTCGAAGCATCTGTTCGACTGCTATGCGGAACGCGCCGGAATTTTGCCTCGGATCAGCGGCCTAAAATACTTCAACGTGTTCGGGCCCAATGAAGATCATAAGGGCGACATGCGAAGCGTTGTTCACAAAGCCTTTCATCAAATTCGGGAAAGCGGCCGACTTTCGTTGTTCAAGAGTTACCGGCCCGAGTTCCCTGATGGCGGCCAGCGGCGTGATTTTATATACGTCAAAGACGCCGCGGCTGCCACAATCTTCCTCGCTGAGAACGTGAATGGAGAAGGATTATTCAATATCGGTTCCGGTGAAGCAACCACGTGGCTCTCGCTGGCTGATGCGATCTTCGGCGCGCTTGGCCGGCAGACCGACATCGACTTTATCGACATGCCGGAAACACTTCGCGAGAAATATCAGTACTACACATGCGCGAACATCAGCAAGCTTCGCGCGGCCGGATTCACACAACCCATCACACCTCTCGCAGACGCGGTTCGCGACTACGTTCACAACTATTTACTGCCCCGACGCCGGCTCGGCGATGAAGCGGCCCCAGTAGCTCAAAAACCGACCACGGGACTCTGAACGACGAGCTAATTTCTATACTTGTCGTATGTTCTTTCGCCGCCGAGACGCCAAGCCGCCCACCTTCGCCGAGCGTATAGAATTGCTCCGCCAAGCTGGATTCTCTGCTGAAAATCTCCCCGATGGACGAGTCAAAATCACGAAGCATGGTGTCGGCGCCATCATCGGAGATAAGGGAAAGAATCAACCGGAGATCGAGAAAGCCGGCATTTTGGTTGGTCCGGAAATCGCCACCTTGCTCAACGCCGGTTATCAAATTTTCCTCGAAACTCCCACAGGCAAACGACTGCCTGCTACCGCCAAAGAGCTCAAAGCACTGCATGAGTTTGAGGAAGACGTAAAAGAAGCGCTTGGGCTCGTGAGTCTCTATAACACTTCGCTTGGCACCACCAGCCAGAAGCACGAGTATGATCGCGTTCTCAATCGGGATGTAGGCCGCCAACCAAAACCTTGGGAAACCAAACAGCACCGGGCCGTGGCGCCGCACACCAAGGGCTCGTTCTCTTAACCTTTCGTTTTGTGAAGATGCTTGGTTACAGTGGCTTCGGATCTTCTTCGAGCAACTGTTTGAACGCGGGATCCGTTTTGAGTGAAGCGAACTCCGGCATATCCGGAATCTTCTTGCGATCCTTTATACCCTCTTCGAGAGCCTTCCGTAGGTAGATCAGAGCGCGTTCCTTAGCGCCCGATTTCGCGTACGACTTAGCCAAATACAAATGGAATGTTGCCCGTTCACCGATAGTGCGCTCTTGCAGGAGTGTGCCGAACGTGCTGTGATGCTCAAAAATATCCGGGTCGAGCTTCAGCGCCTGATCGTACCATTCCATGGCCTGGTTATAGTCCTTCCGCGAAAAATAGGCCGCCCCGAGATTCGCTTCGATGGAGGCCGAAGGACCTGAATACTTCAGCGCGCGCTTGTAATAACCGATTGCGCGACGGTAATTCGTTTGCGCGTAATAGATCGTTCCAAGGTTGTTGATGGCTTCAGCGTATTTCGGATCCAACTTCACTGCGCGCTCGTAGTTCTTCTTCGCAAGGCCGAACTCCATGAGCTGATGGAAAGCGATACCGATCTTGTTCGCGAGAACAGGGGAATCGGCCGGTCCTTCGCGGTACATATCAATGGCTTCTCGATACATCTTTCGCGCCATATAAATGTCGCCGCGCATCTCAGTGGTGAGAAGCGGAGCAGGCGGCGAGTTGAGCGGCGTGTTGGTAGCAGCGGAAGCCCGTAGGCCGGAATCCGTTACCGTCGATTGTTGCGCGAGACTCCCGAACGGAGCGAGCGATACTGCCAGACAGCAGGCGAAACGTAACCCAGAGAAAGAGATCACAATACGATCCCCCTTTGTCTTGTACTATATACCTTTTCAAGCCAGAACGGGGGAACCGTTTACCGGAAAATGTTTTTCAACCTGTCCAGAAAACCGGGCTTCTTCTCTTTTGGCTTTTCTCGCTGGGGGGTCGGAAAGTCCTGGTTCGGCAAAGCTTGTGCGGTGGTTACCGGGGCCGGAGCCGCATTCGCTCCGTTTCCTGCGGGTGCAGTTTGGGCCGGCGTCTCCCAACCCGCAATCTGTGTTGATCCGCCCTGGTGGAGCGTACAGAACTGCACAGGTTGCGTCCCCAGCAGATAGTAGTCGGTCTGAACTTCTGGACACGCGCTCGTTGCGAGCTGGCCCGTTAATGGATCGATTTGCGCGCTCACCACGCCTTCGGGCACAGCAAAATCCGAAACGTCTCTGTAAGCGCGATGCTTGTGAGCGCGCTTCATGAACTCAGTCCAAATCGGAAGCGCCGCCTTCGCGCCGTCCAATTTCAGATCCTGATAATCGTCAAGACCCACCCACACGATGCATAGAAGCTTCGTCGTGAAGCCTGCAAACCATGCGTCGTGAGACGTGCCAGTCTTGCCTGCTGCCGGGAGCGTGAAGCCGCGCCCCCGAACGCCGGCCCCCGAACCGCTTCGAAGCACTTCCTGCATCAGGTTCACCATCATGTAATTAACGCGCGGATCGAGGATCTTCTTGGTCTCTGGTTCAGAAGTCCAGATGTCGTTTCCGTCTTTGTCCACAATTTTGGAGACGAAGCGCGGCTTCACCAGTACCCCACCGTTTGCAAACATTGTGTAAGCAGTGGCGATTTCAAGCGGAGTCACATCGTAAGCTCCTAAAGCCATCGCGGGGGTGGCGCGAATGTCGGTAAGGCCGGCTTTATGCGCCAAATCTGCAACCGCCCCGTATCCAGTAGCTTCAGCCACTTCCACTGTAGGCACGTTCAGTGATTTCGCGAGCGCCTCGCGTAAGGTCACCGTCCCGTTCCAATCTCCGCGATGATAGTCCATTGGCTCATACGTTTGCCCGTTGTAGTAGAACGTGCGCGGCTCGTCTTCCAACGTTGTAGACGGTGTAATTGGATCGGGGCGGCCCGAAAGTCCGGTATTCAAGGCCGCGGCGTAGACGAATGGCTTGAAAATACTTCCCGAGGGCCGCTTAGCAACGATGTGATTCAACTGGCTCACGCCATAATTCTTTCCCCCAATCAGCGCTTTCACCTCGCCTGTATGTGGATCGAGGCAGATCAACGCGATTTGGGGATCTTCTATCGCGACCCCCTGCTTCCTGCGCTTGGCAGCCAAAACCTCTATCTCATGTATGCCCAACGCAACGGCTGCCGCTGCATCACGCTGCAGATCAAGATCCAAGGTCGTGTAAATCTTCGAGCCGGAGGCCTGAAAATCGCGATCTTGGAAATGTTCACTGAGGCGCTCGTTCACAAGATCGACAAAATATGGTGCATCTGCCGATTCGATGCCTTGTTTCGCAATGACCATCGGTACAGCCTTGGCCTCGGCATATTGCGATTCAGTAATGTAGCCGTTGTCAAGCATCAGCTTGAGCACTGTATCTCGCCGCGCTTTGGCGCGTTCCGGCCACCGCACCGGATTTCTAAAGCTCGGCTCTTGAATCAACCCTGCCAGAGTTGCGGCTTCGGGCAGCGACAATTGCCGTATGTCTTTGCCGAAGTACGCCTGTGCAGCCTCCCCGAATCCGCGAATCGCAAAGGATCCGCGGCGGCCGAGGTCCACCTGGTTGGCATAGTATTCGAAAATCTTCTGTTTCGTAAGCTTTCGCTCCAGGTGAATCGTAATCAGCAGCTCGTCGAATTTGCGCCCGAACGTCTTGCGGCTATCGAGCCACAAGTTTCGGGCAAGCTGCTGGGTAATCGTCGAAGCGCCTTGTGCGTTGCGTCTTGCTTTTATATCGACGAACAGCGCTTTTATGATCCTGATAGGATCGAATCCGGAGTGCTGAAAAAAGCGCTTGTCTTCTATAGAAACGACCGCATGCACCAGAACCGGGGGAATGTCTTCGTACCTCACCAGCCGCCGTTTTTCGCGATTCTTATCGAATAGGCTGCTGAGAACCTGCGGTTCTATCGTGTATTCCGTCCTCGGTGTGTTGTCGCTGAGTGAAATAACTGAAGAGATTTTGCCGTCCGTGAACCGAATAACTCCAGGCTCTGAGGCCGCGTGAGATTCGGGTCCGGGGAAAATCTCAATTGCATCCGGGCGCAAATGATACCAGCCAGTGATATTCGAGCGCGCATCCTCGCCGTAGCCGCTTTCGCGGAGGCGCGTGGCGAACTGCAAAGGCGTGCCGCGGTCTCCGATTCCTATCGCTTCAGGCGCCGCATAAAGGAGCGAAGAATTAGGGAACGGGCCCTGGGTCAGCTTCTCGTCGGTTAACCGTGCGTACTTGGCGTAGAGAAACCAAACCACTCCCAGTGCAATCAACAGCGTCGCGAGCGTGCCGAAAAATACGGATTTTTCGACAGGAGTAAGCGGCCGCGATGGCCGGGCAGCAGAAGAGCGCCGTGGAGACTTTTTCTTCGGGGAAAATCTAAGGCGTACAGGCAAATGTGGGGCCTACGACACTAATTTTCTCATCCTGCCCGATTCGGCCCATTATTCTGCTCATCTATGGGCCTCGTACGACTCGAGCTCCTTCCAGATGTTGTCGTCGTGCGGCTCCCAATCCGGAAATTGCCGCCCGGTGATCTGCAGCTCCTCGATCCTCAACGTTCCATGCCCAAAGGGACAAATGAGCTCCGTTTTCGGCCGGCCGAACGTGACCATGTGTCCCCAAGAGCCCGTCACGATCGGCATGATCAGCCGCCGGTGACAGGTCCGGCAGCGCCGCCGGTGATCCCAGATGATTACAGAACAGAGTCCCGCGCCAGTCAGCCAAACGGCGAAAATTGCGAATGTAAACGGTAGGTCATGCAGAAACATAACCGGCGGTGGCCCAAATCGGGTCGGCGGCGGGATCGGGAACAGGTGTTCCACGGTAAATTGCAGCCCGAAGATGACTCCGGCAGCGATGGCAAGTTTACCGATCAGATACAGCCAGTGCCTCATTACTTCTATTAGACCCCTTTTCCGGAACTCAGGGTTCCCTCTTCATCTAACATTCAACTTCGAATCACGTTCTTTGCCAAAAACAGCAGGTTTGCAGGGCGCTCTGCCAGGCGCCGCATGAAGTAGGGGTACCAGGCGTCGCCATACGGAACATACAAGCGAAGCCGGAACCCCTTGCCAACGAGTTGCCGCTGCAGATCGCGGCGAATTCCATAGAGCATTTGAAATTCAAAACGATCAGGCGAGATCTTTTGTTCCTTTACGTGACGTTGCGCTTCGCGGATGATGTTCTCATCGTGACTTGCAATCGCTGGATACGTACCGTTGTCCAACAATAGCTTCATCAGCTTGACGTAGTTCGCATCTACGTCGTTCTTTTCCGGAAAAGCGGCGGTTGCCGGTTCACGGTACGCCCCTTTGCACAAGCGAACCGGTATCCGCTGTTCCGATAAGCTTCGGATATCCGCTTCGCTGCGATACAGGTAGGCTTGAATCACAGCGCGCACCCGGTCCGGAAATCGTTGGTGGATATGGCTGACAACTCCGAGCGTCCGATCCGTATACTCACTCGACTCCATGTCGATCTCCACCCGGCTATTCATTGCGTTTGCCCGCTCAACCAGCGATAGAACGTTTTTTAGGCACGCATCTTCCGAAAAATCCAAGCCGAATTGCGTAAGCTTAATGGAGACGGTCGCCGGCAGATGCGCGCGTTCGATCTCCGCAAGCGCCTGCAGATAACAGGTCTTCGAATGGGCGGCTTCGTCGAGCGATGTGACATTCTCGCCAAGAAAATCAAGGGTCCCGAGCATTCGCTCTTTAGATAATTTTTCGAGGACGCTGATCCCATCGGATAATGCTCGCCCCGCGATGAAGCGCGACGTTAACCTGCGGGAAAGCGGCGAATCCTCCACCCAATGACGCAACCAGCCCTGCTGGGATAGATATAAGAGCGTTTGGCGAAGCATTCCGTTTGGGTGTGGTGGAGCGTTCCGGCCTTTTCCAATATAACGATAGGATCATTCGAGAAGAGAAAACATGCACGCTGCGGTTCTTACTTCGCCTCAAAGCATTTCGAACCACCCGCTAGAGATTCGAGAAGTTCCGCAGCTCGAGCCCCAACCCGGTCATGTCGTGCTGCGCGTGCGGGCCTGTGGCGTTTGTCGTACAGATTTGCACATTGTGGAAGGCGAGCTGCCGCCCCTTCGCCAAACAGTCATTCCCGGTCATCAGATCGTTGGCGAAATCGTCGCGGGAGGAACCCCGGAGCTTCCCGCAGGCACGCGAGTCGGCGTCTCATGGATGGGCGGAACCGACGGCACTTGTTGGTATTGCCGGCACAACAAAGAAAACCTCTGCGATTCGCCGGTGTTCACCGGGTATTCCGTCGACGGGGGATACGCTGAATACGCCCGTGCCCACGCGGACTTTGTTTTTTCCCTTCCCGCCGCCCTCGATGATCTGCATGCCGCGCCACTCTTGTGCGCCGGCATCATCGGTTTTCGTAGCCTCCGTGTCGCAGGTGTCGAGCCGGGCGAGCGAGTCGGATTGTTCGGATTCGGAGCTTCAGCCCACCTCGCCATCACAGTTCTGCGCGCCTGGAACTGCGAAATTTACGTTTCCACCCGAGGCGAATCCCACCGCCAGCTCGCCGGCTCTTTGGGAGCTACTTGGGTAGGCGCCGAACGTGATCGGCCGCCCATCGAGCTTGACCGCGCGATAACCTTCGCGCCCAGTGGCGACGTCGTGGTTGCAGCACTCGCCAGCCTGCGAAAGGGCGGCGTCGTCGCGATCAACGCCATTCATCTGGATCGCATCCCTGAGTTCGATTACGATCGCCTGCTGTGGGGTGAGCGCCAGCTTCGCAGCGTAGCCAATATGACTCGATCGGATGCTCGGGATTTCCTTCAGATCGCAGCAGACATTAAATTGAATCCGCAAGCAACCACATTTCCGCTGGCCCAGGCCAATGAAGCATTGAACGCAGTAAAGAACGACGCCATCTATGGCGCCGCTGTAATTGTGCCTTAACGTCGGCGCTCTATGCTGAGGCGTGCAGATTGTGGTAGGCGATCAAACAACGTTCAGCCGTCTCTAGTTCCGGATACTGGCTGCCTTCTTGCTCTATCAGGTAATACTCAAGCCCTCCGGTCCCCTCGGCGGCGGCGAAGATTTTCTTCCACGGCGCGACCCCTTCGCCAAATAGAACGCGATACCCGTTTTCAGGCGACCAATCCTTGCAATGAATGGAACGGATACGTCCTGGATTGCTATTAATCCATTCCACAGGATCGGCTCCCGCCTCAAGACACGTCCCTACGTCGAGCTGAAGCATCACGCTCTTATCCGTATTTGCCGCGATCACCTCCAAAGGACGTTGTCCACTGATCGGTTTCCATTCAAGCTCATGATTGTGATAGCCCGCGTGAAGTCCGTGAGACTTCAGCGTATCGTTCGCGCCGTTTAGGACATCAATGATTCGTTTCCACTCGTCCAAAGTGCCGATCTCACCCGGATGCGCCAACACAACATAGTGCGTGCCGAGAGCGCGGTTCAATTCGATCGTTCTTTCTATTCCGTCGGGCTTCAGCGACTTGAGCTCGTTATGCGTCGAGTAGCAGCGAACCTTGAGCGTATTGAGTTGGGTGCGGACTTGCTTTGCATACTCAGGCGTCCAGTCATAATACGGAGCGTAAAATTCGACGCACTCGTAACCCATTTTCGATACGCTGTCGAGCGTCGCGGGAAGGTTTTTTTTCACCTCTTCGCGCACTGAATACAGCTCTAGACCAACCGGCTTTTGCTGCTCGGCAAGAGCTCGCATCGCAAAAGGCGCAGTTCCGGCAAGGGCGAGAAATGAACGGCGTGATAGAAATCTCTTGATTGTCATTTCGAATCGCACGATATCACATGGAATGTGGGCTTTGAGATACAGTGCTTTCGCCGTGGCAGAAGTCAATAACCAACAGCGTGAGATCGTCATCCTGCCTGCGCGCATTCGAGTTCCCCGACCACGCGCGCAGATCAGCTAAAAGCGCGTCGGCAAATTGATCGGCTGAGAGATTATGGTGACGGGCGATACACGAATCGATTCCGTCCCCAAAGCACTGCTCGGCGTGATTGGTGGCTTCGAGCAGTCCATCCGTATAGAGAAGCAGGCGGTCACCGGGCGAAAGCGGAATGTCCAGCTTTGGATATGTTTCGTTCGCTCGAAAGCCAAGGAAAAGACCGTTGTTCTCATAGCGCTCAACGTTCTGTTCCGAAGCTCGCCAAACGATAAGCGGCGGATGCCCGGCGCCGGAATACGTCGCGGCGCGATGACAAGCATCAATCACGAGATATCCCGCCGTTAAGTATTTACTCCGCAATTGATTGCAGAAGACCTCGTTCAAGCCGGAAATGACGAGTGAGGGGTCACCCGCGTGAGGCTGCTGCGACGCGAGAGCGACTTTGACCATCGACGCGATCAGCGCAGCGGGCATTCCATGACCGGCAACATCGGCGACCAGTATTCCGAGGCGGTTGGAATCTACAGGGGCGAAATCGTAAAAATCGCCCGCGACCGTTGCCATGGGTGAGTATCGGGCGGCGATTCGCACGCCGGCAATCTGCGGCGCCTCAGCCGGCAAGATGGATGATTGTATCTGGCGCGCGGACGCCATTTCTTGCTCTACGGCCAAGAGTCTTCTTTCATTGCGAATAGCGCGCCGGACGGCGATGATTCCAAGCGTGCACGTGTAAGTAAAGAAGCCTATTGGCTCAGCCTGAAAGCGGGGAGGCGCCCAATGGTCTTCAAAAATGAATGCAATGAAGATTCCGAGGCCAATCAAGAAAATCTTTGCGTCCGCGAATTGCGGAGGCCGATAGCCTTTACTTACATTCAACAAAAAGATAAACAGGAGCAGCGGAAGGAGTAGAATTCTCGCGGGCTCTGGAAGCCGGTAGGGATTTCCACTTAACACGCCAACCATGAGGCCAATGAAGGCGTAGCCTGCCAGGATCCAAACGCCCCAGCGCACGGACGATCGCCAGCCTCGGCCGAAAACCTCCTCGAGCAACAGAGTTGCTGGAATCACGATGAGAAAGTCTCCCCATGCGACGAAATAGTCGCGCCAGTATTGCGATACCCCAAACGTAACTCGGATTAGCGGATTCTTAACGAGCGCACGAAGACCATAGATGAGGGCGTTGAGCCCGAACCAGAGAAGGATTCGCTCGTTCGACCTCCGCCGCACAATCCAAAGAGCCAGACCGGCCAGACCGGAGAACAGAATCAGAAAACCGAGCGACAGCAGGAAAATGTTTTCGACCAGCAGGGATTGAAGACGAACCTGAGCGAGTCGTCCGATGTCCTGCGGCCCCATGAAATCACATTCTATAGAGCAGACAAGCTATTGCTGTTCGTGCGAAATCGAAATCAGCCTATCCGCAATCGGTCAGTCGAAATCCGGCCGCTGATTGGGGATTGTGCTCATAACGTTGAAAACTGCCTTTTCCGCTATATCGAACCTTTGGCACCCAGAATGCGTCTCCTGAAATTTGCCTCCTGGCAGCGCTCCGATGGTTCAACAGCAGCCCTTGTATTTAATCTTGCCCTCGAACGACAGCACATTGGCGGTCGAGATATATAAGACCGGATTGACGAGGCGAAAAAAGCACCTTCTTTTCTTTGAGAAATTCCGAGGCGAGCTTACCTTTTCTGCCAATCTCTCGGAGCCGTCCAAGATCAAACTTGAAGTCGACTCCACAAGCATCGCGTGCCGTGATAAATGGCTCTCGCCAAAACGACAGGAACAAATCTCCCGTTACGCGACGGATGTTCTGGCTCCGAATCTACACCCCGAAATCCAGTTTCAATCGACGTCTTTTTCGCGAAAGCCCATCCGCGGCTTCGAAATCGAGGGGATGCTCAGGGTTCGCGATACCAACCGGGCAGTTAAGGTCAACATCGTCATAAACCAAACCAAGCCCGATATCCTGCAAATTGACGGAGATGCCACGTTCCGGTTGAGCGACTTC
>Ga0213881_10000024_pt1 | contig 159396 bp, 144 predicted proteins | sample BarmaccoBMER_R08_FD_160104 | JGI IMG/M metagenome (GOLD analysis project Ga0213881, IMG submission 160104) | Barbacenia macrantha exposed rock microbial communities from rupestrian grasslands, the National Park of Serra do Cipo, Brazil - ER_R08 ...
CGGCCCGCCGGCCCGTTGGCCGCGCTGGCGCGCCCGCGCCGCCCGCTGGCCCGGTGGCCCGGTGGCCCGGTGGCCCGGTGGCCCGCTGCCGCTGGGGCCGGTCGCGTCACTCGTCGACTCCCACGTAGGCGTGGGCGAACCAGCGGGAGAACCGCGGGTCGTTCATGATGAGGTCGAGGCGAGCCCGGCGCAGCCCGTAGGAGAAATCCCGCTCGCCACCACCGCCGCCGCTACCGCCACCACCGCCGCCGCCAGGACCGGCGTTGAACAGGCTGAGCATCAGGTTGGAGAACTCCTGGTGACGCCAGATGCTGGGGAGCCGTTCCTGCGAGTAGCGCTCCAGGCGCCGGCCGTCGTTCTTGTCGCCGTATCGCTCACTGAGGCCGCTGGCGAGCTCGACCGCGTCCTGGATGGCGATGTTCATGCCCTTGCCGCCGGCCGGCGTGATCAGGTGCGCCGCGTCTCCGGCGAGGAAGACGCGACCGTACTGCATGGGGTCGCACACGCGCACCCGGTGGTCGAGGATGTCGCGTTCCAGGAACTCGCCCCGCCGGATCTCCGGCCGTCCCGCCGCCGCCAGACGTAGCTCGAGTTCCGCCCAGATCCGCTCGTCGTCCCATTGGCCGTAGTCTTCGCCGGCCGGGACTTCGAGCATGAACCGCGTCATGGTCGCGGAGCGGTGCATCTGGCCCGCGAAGCCCCGGGCGTGCAGCCCGTAGATCGTCGCGTCCGACGGCGGGGTGGCCGCGATCAGCGTGAGCCAGCGCGTCGGGTAGACGGCGGAAAACCCGCCGATGTCAGCGGCGGACAGGACGCTGGCCGCGCCGTCACAGACCGCCACCGCTTCGCACTCGACGGTCATGGATTCGCCGCCCGCGCCGCCCGCGCTGCCCGCACCGCCCGCACCGCGCATGGCGGTCACCACGACCCCGTCGCCGGACTGTTCGATACCGGTCGCCTCGACGCCGAACCTGACATCGCCGCCCGCGCCGGCGAGTTGTCCGGCCCAATCCGCGACGAGTTCGTGCTGCGGGTATATGTAGTGGGCGCGGCCGCCGCACCGCTCCGCGTAGTCCAGCACGAAAGCCTGCCCGTCGGCCCGGAACTCGCACATGCCGACCCGCATCGCACGCCGGAGGATCGGGTCGGCCAGGCCGTAGGGCCGGAGCATCTCGACCGTGCGATGCTCGATCATGCCGGCCTTGACCCGTGCGCGGAGCTGGCCGGCTTCCTGGCGCTCCAGCACGACGAAGGAGACACCTGCCTGCCGCAGCAGGTGCGCTGTGACCAGGCCGGCCGGGCCGGCCCCCACGACGCACACCACCGGATCTCGCAAAGTCGGCAAATCCAGCGAACCCATAAGCGGCTATGGTAATCCGTTGGCATCGCCACCGGCCGGCGGCCGATCATGGAGCCGTGCGCATTCTGGTCACGGGGCATCGCGGTAACGTCGGCGGTCCGGTAGCGGCTCACCTGGAAAGCCTTGGCCATGATGTCACTGGCTTCGATCGCGTTGACGGAGATGACCTGCTGGACTCCGCGGCGGTCAGGAGCGCCGCGGACGGCTGCGCCGCCATCGTGCATCTCGGCGCGATCGCGCATGACGACGGGGGCAGCCCGGAACAGATCATGGCCGTCAACGTCCTGGGCACCTGGCACGTGCTGCTGGCGGCCGAAGCCGCCGCGGCCGGCCGGGTGATCTGCTTCTCCAGCGCGCAGGTATTCGGGACCGCCGAAGGCGAAGGGCTCCCCGACTACTTCCCGCTCGATGACGGGCACCCGCGCCGGGCGAAGCGCCCCTATGGCCTGTCCAAGCGGCTGGGCGAGGACATGTGCCAAGGTTTCACCGCGCGGACCGGCATCGCGACCATGTCGCTGCGGCCGGTGGCGGTCTGGGATCCCGGCATGTATCAGCGGATCGAGGAGAAGTGGCGGGACGATCCCCAGTCGGAATGGCACCCGTTCTGGGAGTTCGGCGCATTCGTCGATGTGCGCGATGTCGCCACGGACGTGCGGCAGGCCCTGACCGTGCCCTTGTCCGGGCATCATCGCGTTCTGCTGTGCGCCGCTGATATCGCGGCCAGCGAGCCCAGCGCCGACATGGCCGCGCGGCTCACCCCCGCCGTGCCAGTCGGCGATCCGGCCCCGTTCCGGCACGATCCCTGGCGCGCCCTGGTCGACTGCTCCGCCGCGTCGCGCCTGCTCGGCTGGCGGCCCGTTCATAAGTGGTCCACTCGCGGATTGTTACCAGCGCCCGTGATGAGGCAGTCTGGTAGGGACATTCCCGCCGTCTTGGAGGCTGCCTCATCGTGCAGGTCTATGTGATTCATGAGAATCCTGACTGGTACCCCCCGATCGAGGCCGCGCTGCGAGCCGAGGGCGTGCCGCACGAGCAGTGGCTGCTCGGCGAGGGAACGCTCAGCCTCGACGACGTCCCGCCACACGGTGTCTTCTGGTCGCGGATGAGCGCGTCGTCGCATACCAGGGGCCACATGTTCGCCAAGGACCACACGCGCGCCGTCTTGTGCTGGCTCGAAGCACACGGAAGGCGGGTGGTGAACGGGCGCCGGGTGCTGGAACTGGAGATGAGCAAGGCGGATCAGCTCGTCGCGCTGCGCGCGGCGGGCATCGACGTGCCCCGCACCGTCGCGGTGGCGGGGAGGCAGCAGCTCGCCGCGGCCGCCGCCGCGATGCCCGTCCCCTTCATCAGCAAGCACAACCAGGGCGGCAAGGGCCTGGGCGTCCGCCGGTTCGATTCGCATGCGGAGTTCACCGGTTACCTGGCCAGCGACGGGTTCGAGCCGCCGGTCGACGGGATCACGCTGCTCCAGGAGTACATACCGGCCGCCGCGCCCTTCATCACCAGGGCGGAGATCGTCGGCGGCGAGTTCGTCTACGCGATCACCGCCGACACCAGCAGCGGCTCGTTCGAGCTGTGCCCGGCCGAGGCGTGCGCGACCGGACCGGGAGCGGTCAGGGAAATGTTCGCGCTCCGCGAGGACATCGACCCGCGGATACCCGCGCGGTATGCGGACTTCGCCCGGCGGCACGGCATCGGGATCGCGGGATTCGAGTTCATCGAGACCGCCGACGGCCGCGTCGTGACCTACGACGTGAACACGACGACCAACTACAACCCGGCCATCGAGGCGATCGCGCCGCGCCCCGCGCTTGGCCAGGTGGCGCGCTACCTTGGCCGGCTGCTCGCCGAAGAGCAGGCCGGACTGCCCGTGGGGGTGAGCTGATGCGATTCGGGTACTGGATGCCGATATTCGGCGGCTGGCTGCGCAACGTGCCCGACGAAGGCATGAGCATCGCGTGGCCGTACATCAGGGACCTCGCCGCCGACAGTGAACGGCTCGGGTTCGAGGTCTCGCTCATCGCCGAGCTCAACCTCAACGACATCAAGGGCCACCGCGCGCCGTCCCTGGACTGCTGGACCCTCGCCCCCGCCGTCGCGGCCGTCACCAGCGAGCTGGAGCTGATGCTGGCCGTCCGGCCGAATTACCACTCGCCCTCGCTCGCCGCCAAGGCCCTGTCCACGCTGGACACCATCGCCGCCGGCCGGCTGAGCCTCAACGTGGTCTCGTCCTGGTGGCGCGACGAGGCACGGCAGTACGGGGCGCCGTTCGACGTGCACGACGCCAGGTACGCGCGGACCGAGGAATGGCTGACCGTTGTGTCCAGGATGCTCCGCGAGGATTCGGTGACCCACCACGGCCCGCTCTACCAGCTGGAGGGCGCGGTCCTGGAGCCCAAGCCGGGCCAGCCGCCGCCCGTTTACATGGGCGGCGAGTCGCCGAAGGCCAAGGAGGTTATCGCCAACCAGGCCGACGGCTACCTGATGCACGGCGACCCGCCGGACGTGATCGCGGCCAAGGTCCGCGACCTGGCGGCACGACGGGAGGCGGCCGGGAAGCCACCGATGGCCTTCGGCGTGTCCGGCTACGTGATCTGCCGTGACACCGAAGCGGCGGCCCGCGACGAGCTCGAGCGCATCCTCGACGTCAAGTCCTCGCCCGAGGCATACGCCTCCTACCAGGACTTCATCGCGGGCTCCCAGCTCGAGTCGCGGGTCTCCCTCGAGGAGTACAGTGTCTCCAACCGCGGCCTGCGCAGCGGCCTGATCGGCACCCCGCAGCAGATCATCGACCGGCTCGCCGCCTACGAACAGGCGGGCATCGGCCTGGTCCTGCTCCAGTTCTCCCCGCAACGCGAGGAAATGGCCCGCTTCGCCGAGACTGTCGTGAGCCAGTATGGATAAGGCACAGGTGGACCGCTGGCTGCGGGCATACGTGGACGCCTGGAAGGCTTCTGACCGGGACCTGATCGGTGAGCTGTTCGCCGAGGACGTGGAGTACCGGTACCACCCGTATGACGATCCGGTGACCGGCCGTGACGCGGTGGTCGGGTCGTGGCTGGGTGAAGGGCAGGATCCTGGCGCGTGGACGCCGGACGAGAAGGGCACCTTTGACGCCACCTACCGGGCCGTCGCCGTTGACGGCGACGTCGCGGTGGCGACGGGAAGCAGCAGCTACTCGGCTGAGCCGGGCGGCCCGGTGCGGACCGTGTTTGACAACTGTTTCGTGATGCGCTTCGACGCGGCGGGCCGGTGCCGGGAATTCACCGAGTGGTACGTCCAGCGGCCAGGAACTGTCGAACCACCGTCCGTTCGTTAAAAGCAAATCTTTCAACGAACGGACGGTGGTTACACATCTCGATCAGTTAAGGCACGTGCCATTGCTGGTTGGTGCCGCCGTTGCACGTCCACAGGACAAGCTGCGTTCCGTTCGTGGTGTTGAAGCCCGGGTCGTCGAGACATTTCCCGGTGGCCGGGTTGACCAGTTCTCCGTTGGTCGCCTGCCATTGCTGGTTGGATTGGCCGTTGCAGGTCCACCATTCGATAAGGGTGCCGTTGGCGGAATTGGCGCCGGTGATGTCCATGCAGCCGCCGTCGATGGTCAGGGTGCCATTGCTGTTAACGGTCCAGTTCTGCGCGGCGGTGTTGCCGTCGCAGTCCCACATCTGCACCTTGTTGCCGGGCGTGGCGCTGGCGTTGTTGTTGTCCACGCATTTGGCGCCGTTGTCGCCGGCCACGATCGTCCCGGTCCCGCCGCCGCTACTGGTGGAGGGTGAGTAGCCCGCCGCGACGATGTTGGCCTGGACTGAGTTCTCGGTGGCGTCCGAGGGGAAGCCGGAGGTCATCACGCCCTCGTAGAAGGTGCCCTGGGCGCCCTTGCTGTTGTCGCCGCCGATGCCGAGGATGATCGCGCCTTGCTTGTGCATCGGGTTGTAGCCCGGCGAGGGCCGGCCGCCGTTCCAGAAGGTGGACAGGCCGCCCGATTGCGCGTTGCCGCCGCGGATGGCGAAGTTGCCCGGCTGGCCCTTGACCACGGCGGTGGTGAACCGGAAGTTGGTGGTGGGGTCGTTGGTGCTCAGGCCCAGGTGGTCGGCGGCGAACAGGCCGTTCTCCAGGTCGGCCATGACCCACGGGCCGTTGCCGGAGCCGAAGCCCCAGACCCTGATGTTGCCGAAGGAGATGGCCTCGATGGTACCGTTTCCGTCGTCGTTGTTGTTGGTCTCGGCGTTGCCGTAGTCGAAGCAGCAGCCGCCGTTGAAGTGCGTGCCGTCGAAGATCGCGTACTCGCCCTCGGGGTTGTCGCCGGTCGCGATGCCGTTGGTGCTGTCGTCGCGGTAACCGGTGCCGGGCGCCACGAAGACGCCATAGGCCTTGTGGCCGCCGACCGAGATCGGCGCCGCGGTCGCATTGGCCAGGTTGTCCGGGCCGCCGGCCGCCCCGCCGCCGGGCGCGTCAGTGAGGTTGTTGCCGCGACCGGACTGGTCGAAGATCTCGGTGATGACGCAGGTCGTGCCGGCGCAGAACGAGTCCTGCGCCGCGGCGTTAGCGACGCCGCCCGCGCTGAGCGGGCTGATGTTGGTGGTCGCGCCGTCAGATGAGCGCCTGACCTGGTACAGCGGCCCGCTGTAGTTGCCGAACAGCGCCCGCGTGGTGCTGTGCGCGGCGACGCACGGCGTGCCGGCGCTGGCATAGATGTCACACGGGCCTGTTCCCGCCGCGTGGGCTGGGGCTGAGCCGCTGGCGGCCACCGCACCGGTGACCAGCGCCGCCGCCGCACCCAGGATCAGCAACGCCCTTCTAGCGCGCCGAAGTCGTGATCCGACAGTCATCTTTGAACCTGCCTTTCTCAACCGAGAGTCCATTGCTGGTTGGATTGGGCGTTGCATGTCCATAGCTCGACCAGGGCGCCGTTGCTGGTGCTGGCGCCGGTCACGTCGAGGCACAGCCCGGACTGGACGCCGGTGATGGTGCCGTTGGCGTTGAGCTGCCATTGCTGGTTGGCTCCGCCGTTGCAGTCCCAGATCTCGACCTTCGTTCCCTTGGTGGTCTGGTTGTTGAAGGCGTCCAGGCATTTCTGGCTGCTGCCGCTGTAGACGGTGAGCTGGCGAGCCGATGTCTGGGTCCAGATCTGGTTGCTGCCGCCGGCGCAGGTGGAGATGTCCAGCTGGGTGCCGTTGGTCTGCGTTGAGTTCGGCACGTCCAGGCACTTGCCCGCGCCGACGGCGTGGATCTCGCCCGTGGGGTTCGTGCTGGTGCTTCCGCCCGCGACCCGGAACATGACGGTGCCGTGCGCCGGGACCGAGGCGCTGATCGTGCCGGTGGTGGTCGAGGTGCCTCCGGTCCACAGGTTGGTCAGCGTGTAGCTTGACGATCCGGTCTTGCCGATCGCCGCCGCCGTGGTGGAGATGGTCGCGGTGGTGCCGCTCTCGTTGAACAGCGCCACTGACACGTCGCCGTTGGCCAGCGGCTTGGCCAGCACGTCGAGGCCGCCCGCCGAGGAGACCTCGGTGCCCTGCTTGCCCAGCGAGTCCTGGTCGACCGCGATCACGGCCCGGTTGGTCAGGATGCTGATGGTGGCCTGACTCGCGCTGGTCAGGTTGCTGCCCTCGATGAGCGGTGCGGCCATCTCGGCCCACAAGCTGAACTCCGACTGGTCCTCGGTGGCGCTCATCCCGTTGCCGATCTCCAGCATGTCCGGGTCGTTCCACGCCCCGGGACCGGCGGAGGATGCCAGCCCCACGTTGATGTGGAAGTTGCTGAGCATGCTGGAGAAGCTGGCCTGGATGTCGCCGGTGGTGCGCCACAGGTTCGATACCGGCCCGGCCCAGGTCCACGGCTGGACGGTTCCGTCCCAGCCGTTGCACATGCTGAACACGATCGGCTTGTTTGTCGCTTGCAGGGCATTGCGCATCCGGGTGTACAGGGTCTGGGCGACCTGCTGGTGCGACTGGCCGGAGAAGCTGCTGAACGGGACGTTGCACCAGTCGTACTTGAGGTAGTCGACGTTCCAGGAGGCGAACAGGCTCGCGTCCTGCTGCTCATGCCCGTAACTGCCGGGGAATCCCTGACAGGTCGCGGTGCCGGCGTCTTCGTAGATGCCGAGCTTCAGGCCGAGCGAGTGGACGTAGCTGGCGACCGCCGCGATGCCGTCGGGGAACTTGGTGGGATTCGCGACGAGGTTGCCGCTGCTGTCGCGGCTGGAGGACATCCAGCAGTCGTCGATGTTGACGTACTGATAGCCGGCGGCCTGCATCCCGTCGTTGTGGATGGCCAGCGCGGTCTGTTCCACGAGTTGCTCGCTCACGTTGCAGCCGTAAGCGTTCCAGTCGTTCCAGCCCATCGGCGGTGTCAGCGCCAGTCCGTTGCCCAGCGCCAGCGTCGGCGATGCCGATGTGAGCGCGGCCGTCGGCACCACGGGCAGGATCAGCGCGGCGGCCAGCCACAGCCGCAGCCGCGGCGGACGCGTCCGCGGCTGGGCCCGTGTCCCCGTCTGTGTCCCCGTCCGTGGCTGGCTCCGTGTCCGTGTCTCCGTCCGCGTCCGTGTCTCCGTCCGTGGCTGGGTCCGCGTCCCCGTCCGCGGCTGCGGACGGCGGACGCGGCGGGTTACTGACCGGAAGCACGTTCGGATCTTCCGGGACATGGGCTCATCACCTCTTGTCGCGTGTAGGCACCATTCCGAGACGGCCAATGATGTTAACGCTCACAATTCGTTGCGTAGCGGAATCGGTGGTCATAGTGAGGAGTGTCGTAATTGTGAGCGCTAACAACTCTCGCGTCAACGGGTTTCGTTGCGTTGTCTGACGGCCGTTCCGGGGTTCCCGGCGCCGGCGCCAGCGCAGCCCGCGGGAGTCCGGCGATATTACGACTATGTAACGTCCATGAAAGTTACACGCCACCGGCCGGCCGCGGGGTAAGCGTAGGAGGCGCCTGACCGTTTGCGGATCGAAGTCGCGGGTTCTCGTCGCATTCCGTCGGCTGCCGGATTGTCCTGAATGTCCGATAATTCTCGAACGGGATGTGGATTAAGACGGAACATCCGTGCTGGACGGAAATAAAGTGTACGAATACGACCGGTTTATTTCCGTGTGGCACGAAATTTCCGCACTATATGGAAGGTGGAGGCGAAGGGCCGCGACAGCGCGGGCGGCAGGGGACCGCGGCGACGGGTTCCCTCCCGGCGGCCCGATCCTCCTGCCCGGCGCCGACCTCACGGCATCCCACGTGGCCATCACCGGCATCGGCGCGTCGCTGAACCCGGACGCGCCGGTTGAGCTCATCGATACCCGCACCGGTCAGCGGATCCCGTACTGGGCCGAACTGGACGCCACCGACCCGGACCCGGCCACCCTGGGAGTTCACCACGGCGAGCACGTTGAGCCTGACCGGGCAGGTTCTGCACATGCGCGACCAGGCGTTCGCCGGGCTGGCCGGACAGGCTGAGCGATCGGTTTCCATGACCCATGATCATGGTTGGTGGCGGTCACCTGTGGGGCCTTTGAACTGCATGGTTCGGGTTCTTCCAATACCGGCTCCCTGAATTGCCTTAGCCTTTGCGGGACGCACTTTTACGGGACACCGCGGTGCTACGGGATGGCTGCTATCCGCGGGTGCGAAGGGGGGACGAACGGGGTTATCGCCTGCGCGACAGCCGGAGGTATCACGGGGAATGACCGAGGTGGAATTTCGGGTGCTCGGGCCGGTCGAGGCGGTCCGTGACGGCCGGCTGCTGGCGCTGAGCCGGGGGACGCTGCTGGACCTGCTCGCGGCGCTGCTCATATCGTCCAACCAGGTGGTGGGTGTGGAGAGCCTCGCGGAGACCGTCTGGTACGGCCGGTCGCCGGTACACCCGCGAGCGACTCTGCAAAGCGCGGTAGCCAGGCTGCGCCGCACTATCGGTGGCGACTTCATCGAGACGTTCCCGTCGGGCTACCGGTTCCGTGCCGAAGCGGACTACCTCGACCTGCTCAGGTTCGAGCGTCTCCGCACGATGGCCGATGCCGCGGAAACGACCGAGGACGCGGTCGCGGCACTGGCGGAGGCGGTCGAACTCTGGCGCGGACCGCCATTGCATAATGTTGACTCGCCCAGCCTGCTGAATGAAGCGGCGCCACGCCTGACCCAGGCCTATCTGGACGCATGCGAGAAGTGGGCCGGCCTGTGCCTGGAAATAGGGCGGCACGAGGACGTCGCGGCCAGGCTCACCGCGATGGTGGAGGCACATCCGTTCCGGGAGAGACTGGTCGAGCAGCTCATGCTGGCGCTCTACCGCGGCGCCCGGCAGGCCGATGCGATCGCGAGCTACGAGACGCTGCGCCGGGCGCTCAGCGACGAGATGGGTGTCGACCCCGGCCCGGCACTACGGGACCTGCACCTCAAGATCCTTCGGGCCGACCCCGCACTGGACGCCGGATCGCTCCCGGGCAGCAACGGCAACGTCTCGCCTCCCAGAGGGGACATGTTCCGGCCCGAGTCCACCGGCCTTGACGGCTCGTCAGTCGCTGTTCCCCGTCAGCTTCCTCGCGACCTGCCGGACTTCTGCGGCCGTGAAGCCGAGATAGAACAGTTGACCGACCTGCTCACCGGGACGAGCCCGGCGCCGGGGGAGACCCCCGTGGCGGTGATCTCCGGCAAGCCCGGCATCGGGAAGACCGCACTGGCCATCCGCGCGGCCCACCAGGTTTCCGCCACGTTCCCCGATGGTCAGCTCATCGCCAACCTGCACGGCGGCGGCCCGAGGTCGGCACCAGCGGAAAGCGTGCTGGTTAGCTTCCTGCACGCGCTGGGGGTGCCGGGCTCCGCCGTGCCTCGCCTGATGGAGGACCGGATCGCGATGTTCCGGTCGCTGGCCGCGAGCCGGCGGTTGCTTGTGGTGCTGGACAACGCGGCCAGCGAGACCCAGGTGCGGTCGTTGCTTCCCGGCAGCGCTTCATGCGCTGTCATAATCACCAGCCGCACCCGGATAACCGGGCTGGCCGGCGCGAACCTCATCAACCTCGATGTGCTCGACGATGACCACGCCCTCGACCTGCTCAGTACGATCATCGGCTGCGAGCGCGTGGCGGCGGAGCAGGACGACGCGAGGCTGCTGATCGCGCTGTGCGGCGGCCTGCCGCTGGCGCTGCGTATCGTTGGCGTGCGCCTGGCCGCCAAAGCCCACTGGCCGCTGGCCAAGCTCATCGGCCGGCTGAGCGACCAGCGGCGCCGGCTCAACGAGCTGACCTACGGTGACCTTGATGTACGAGCCACGTTCGCGCTCAGCTACGACGCGCTGGACGAGCCGGCCAAGGCGATGTTGCGGCGGCTGAGCCTGCTGGACGCGCCCGATTTCCCGGCCTGGGCCGGGGCGGCCCTGCTGGACATCGGACCCGTCGAAGCCGGGGATATCTGCGAACGCCTGGTCGACGCCCAGCTACTGGACGCCCGGCTACGCGACCCCGGCCCTCGTCACCCGGTCAGCGAGATCCGGTACGAGTTCCACGATCTGGTCCGCGCGTTCGCCCGGGAGCAGGCGAACGCGACCGAACCGGAGGACGTGCGGATCGCCGCACTGGACCGGGCGTTCGGCGCCTGGCTGGCGCTGGCCGAGCAAGCGCATCGTCGCGTGTACGGCGGGGACTACACGATCCTGCACGGCGACGCGCGCCGCTGGGTCAGCGGCGACGTTGCGCTGCGCCGGGCGATCCGTCATGACCCCGTCGCCTGGATGGAAGGCGAGCGGCTGGCCATCCTGGCCGCGGTCCGGCAGAGCGCCGAGGCCAGCCGGCCCGAGGTGTGCTGGGATCTGGCCTGGACCGCCACCACGCTGTACGAAGCACGCGGATACTACGACGACTGGCGCGCGGTGACCGAATATGCTCTCATCGCGGTGCGGTCGGCCGGGAGCGCACGGGGAATCGCCGCCATGCTGACCAGCCTGGTGTCGCTGAGATCGCACTCCGGCTCGGTTGATCCCGAGATGCGAGGACTCGCGGAACAGGCGCTGCGGCTGTTCGACCAGATAGGTGACCGGCACGGGTGTGCGCTCGCCGGTTTCTTTCTCGGTTTCGTCTGTGCCAAGTCAGGTCAGACCGAACACGCTATCCGCGTCTATGAGCAGGTCAGAACTGATGCCCATCAGGCAGGCGACGCTTTCATCGAGGCCGGCGCGCTGCGTGAACTGGCCGACGCCCATCTGGGGCGCGGGGATTACGAGGCGGCGACCGCCTGCCTGACCCGGTCGTTGCGGCTGCACGAACGGACCGGCAGCCCCCGGGGCAAGGCGACCGCACTGCTCACGCTGGGAAAGCTCCGGCTGCGTCAGGGCGATCCGCAGGCGGCGAGGGTGATCTTCCAGCAGGTGCTCGACATAACACATGCCACCAACGACATCGTCGGGCACGGCTTCGTCAGCATCGGACTGGCCGAGGCTCTGGCCTACGCCGGCCTGCCCGACCAGGCCGAGGAAAGGCTCCAGGAGGCGCTGCGGCTCGGCCGGCGAATCCAGAATCGTACCGTCGAGAGGCATGCCCTGGCGGGCCTCGACTGGCTAAACGGGCTAGCAGTTCTGTCGGAGTGCAGCCAGCAAGCTGGCGGAAGTCCCGGTTGAGGTGCGCCTGGTCCACATAGCCGCACCGAGCCGCCACCTCAGCCCACGCCAGCGGACCGGAAACGGTGGCGATGCGAACGGCGCGCTGGAAGCGCAGGATGCGGGCCGCGGTCTTGGGGGACACGCCAACCTGGTCGCGAAAGCGCAGCTCGAGGTAACGGCCGCTGCGTCCGACGTCCTCGGCGAGTTCGGCGACGGTGACGCGGCCCGACGACTGCCGCAGCCGCTGCCACGCGCGCGCCACCTCATCCGCCTGTTCGGGGCCGGCCTGGATCAGTCGCGGCAGGAGCCGGTCGAGCAGGCTGAAACGGCCCGGCCAGCCGGCGGTATGCATCAGCCTGTCGGCCAGCCGCTCCGCCCTGTCCCCGATCAGCTCGGTCAAGTCGGCGAGAACGTTTGTCAGCTCGTGCATGGGCGTGCCGAACAGCGCGTACGCTCCCGCGGGCGTGAGTCCGATACCCACCCCGAAGTGTCGTCCAGTCTGACTGAACAGGACAGGGCGATCGTGCATACCGGCCACCGGGAACCGGAACGCGGTGCGGGCTGCCGGGCTGGGATGGGGCGGCAGGCGAACCGGCGGCACGAAGTCCAGCAGCACACTGACCCCGCCGAAGGGCATCAGCCGACGCGGTACGAGCAGCGGTATGTCCACGTCCCAGCCCGAATACCCGAGGACGTGGGGCGCGAGCCACGGTGCCGCTCGCCGGTACGCCACCTGACCGTTGACCGTCTCCGACACGTACCGGCGGACACGAATCTCCCAGCCGTCCACGCCGTACCCCGTTCCGGTTCCCCGTCCGCCCCGTGCCACCCCATTTTTCGTGGCGGCGGCCAGGACCGCAACCGGAAATGTAATGAGGCTGGTCTGTTCGGCTATGGTGGGCCAATGTCCGAGGCACCCGAAGTCACCACCGCCGATCATGTCGTGGGGCGAGCCGACGCGCCGGTTACGGTGCTCGAGTACGGCGACTACGAGTGCCCGTACTGCCGGGGAGCGGCGCGGGATGTGCACCGGCTGCTTGACCTCTACCCGGACACGATCCGCTTCGTGTTCCGGAACTTCCCGATTCCGCAGCTTCACCCGCACGCGGAGCAGGCCGCCGAGGCGGCTGAGGCAGCCGGCGCGCAGCGGAAGTTCTGGGAGATGTACGACCTCCTGCTGCGGCAGGCATCTCCGCTCGACCTGGACTCTCTGCTCAGCTACGCCGAGCGCCTGGGCCTGGACATCGGCCGGTTCCGCAACGAGGTCATCGGCAACGTCTACAAGGCCACGATCGAGCGCGATGTCCAGGAAGGCATCCGCAACGGCGTCAACGCCACCCCGAAGTTCTACGTCAACGGTATGCGCATCGACGGCAAGCTTCCGCTGGAAGGACTGGTGGACGCGGTCGAGAACGCGATCGCGGCGGTCAGCCCCCGGCCGGACTAGTCACCCGTCGCCGCGCGGGTCAAGCGCGGCCAGGCCACGGAGATCCACGCAGCTCGTGCCGCGGATCTGTGAGATGACCATCAGCATCGCGGAACAACTGCGGCAGCGGACCACCGTCCCTGGTACTCGCAGGTAGACGACTGTCTCGGCGACCCGGCCGCTCGCGCCGCACGTTCCGCAGGTCGCCACGGCGTCGGTCATCTCCGTTCCGAACACCTCGTGCAGCAAGCCGCCGATCGCGTTCCCATCCAGCGGCACCATAAGACGCCTCCAAACCGTTCGGTCCTGACCCGTTCCGATGGGTAGCCGAGGCCGACCAGCTTGTCAGCGACTGTCTCGACGAACCTGGTGGGCCCGCACACGTAGGCGAGCGGATGCTGGCCGGCGGGCCAGGCGGTCTGGGCGAGCATCGCGGCGTCCACCCGCCCCGAGTAGCCGGACCATCCCGGCGGCCGGGTGCGCGTCAGCGTATAGGTGATCTGCGCACCGTCATTGCGGTACCGCTCGAGCTCGGCGCGGTAGATGACGTCGTCCAGCGTGCGGGAAGAGTAGAGCAGGCGTACCGGGACGTCGCTGCCGCTGCGCTGGCGATGCCGCAGGATCGCCCGGAGCGGGACGATCCCGGACCCGCCGGCGACCAGCATCAGGGGCCCGCCGTCCGGGGTGTTCCACACGAACCAGTTGCCGATCGGGCCACGGAGCTCCAGTTCATCGCCGGCCCGCAGTTCCTCGGTCAGGTAAGGGGATACCTCACCGTCGTCCAGCCGCTCTACCGTGATCGCGACCGGCTCGCCGTTGGCCGAGGCGAGGGAGTAGGACCGCTCCGCGGTGTAGCCGTCCTCGGCGGTCAGCCGGATGTCCAGGTGCTGTCCGGCCCGGTGGCCCGGCCAGCCGGGCGCTTCCAGCTCGATCGTGACCACGGACCCGGTCTCCCTGATCACCGAGGTGACGGTGGCGACCTGCCACGGCCGGGGGCGGGAGCTCAGTCGCCCGCGTATCGCTGTTCCCGCCATGGGTCTCCATACATGTGGTAGCCGTAGGTCTCCCAGAAACCCGGTTCGTCGTGGTCCATCAGCTCCAGGCCCCGCACCCACTTGGCGCTCTTCCAGAAGTACAGATGCGGCACGAGTAGCCGGGCCGGGCCGCCGTGCTCGGCCGGGAGGGGCTGGCTGTTGTAGTCGAACGCCACCCACGCCTGGCCGCCGGTGACGTCTTTGGCCGGCAGGTTGGTCGTATAGCCGCCATCGCAGAATGCCATCACATAAGGGGCCTTCTGCTCGACCTGGGTCAGCAGCGCTTCTACCGGCACCCCTCGCCACCCGGTATCCAGCTTGGACCACCGGGTCACGCAGTGGATGTCCACCGTGATGTTCTCGGCCGGTAGCGCCTGGAATTCCGGCCAGGTCCAGGATCGGAGCGTGTTCCCAGCCTGCCGGATGGAGAACGTCCACTCCGGCAGCGGCGTATGCGGCGTCGGGCCTGCTGACAGCACGGGGAAGCCTTCGGTCACGTATTGACCGGGTGGCACCCGGCCCTCCTGTCCCCCCGAGGGCCGGTGCCGGCGGCGGAATCCACGCGAAACAGGGCTGCTCATGGCCGGCTCCTTATCTCCTGCCACTTCTAACGCCAAAATAGCCATGCCCCGCGACGGCGCGCCTACCGGGGGTCCCGGACCGTAAGCTGATCACACAGGTCACGCGGGGCGCTGTAGGGTGCCAACGTCGCGGAGGAGGTAGCGGTGGTGCGGGAGGTTGACCGCGAGGGGGTTCGCCGCCTCATGGAGCAGGGTGCCCAGATCGTTGACGTGCTGCCGCCCCGGGAATACAGCGAGGATCATCTGCCGGGAGCGATCAACCTCCCGTTGCGGAAGATCGAAGTCGAGGCGAGCGGGGTCCTCGACCGAAGCCGGCCGGTGGTGGTGTACTGCGCGGACTTCGCTTGAGACCTGAGCCCTAGAGCCGCGTGCCGGCTCGAGAGCCTCGGGTACACCGAGATATACGACTACCGGGCGGGTATCCAGGACTGGCTGGGAGCGGGCCTGCCGGTCGAGGGGACGAACGCCGGTCACCCTCGCCTGGTCGATGTGGTCCGCCGCGACGTGCCGACCTGTTCGCTGGGTGAGCGGCTCGGCGAGGTGCGCGATCGGGTGGCCGAAGCGGGATGGGACGCGTGTGTCGTGGTAAGCGAGAGCCGCGTCGTGCTCGGGTTGCTGCGGGCTGATCCCGGCCTGCTGGTCGAGCAGGCCATGCGTCCCGGGCCGAGCACGTACCGGCCATTCGTGAGCGTCGAACAGATGCGCGGCACGATGACCGACCGCAACCTGGAGAACTCGCCGGTCACCACCTCCGACGGCAAGCTGGTCGGGCTCGTCCGCAAGCAGGACGTGACGTGACGCCTTTCAGTCTCCTCGGACTACGGGTCGGACGAGGGGTAGGAAGACCTCGTCAACGATTTCTGTAATGACGTCGTCGGGGACACGCCCGTTGAAGTCGGCCCGGGTCAGGTACTCGCTGCGGATGATGTCCTTCGGCACGCGGGCAATGCGGCGCGAGATCTTGGCCGGGTCGATCTCGCCGCGGGCGGCGGCTCGTTCCAGCAGGACCATGATCAGGTCCTCGCACCGGGTCTGCACGACGTACTCGCGGATCGCGACCGCTTCCGGATCGCCCAGGACCTCGAACATCAGGCCGCGGATGGCGTCGGTCGGCAGGTCGTCGAAGCGGCTCTCCAGCTGGCGGAGCAAGGTCAGCACGTCGGAGCGAAGATCTCCGGTGTCGGGCAGTTCGTCCCGGGTCGGGACGCCATAGGTCATGGCCGCTACCACCAGCTGGACACGGGTGGACCATCGACGATAGAGCACCGGCTTGCTGGTGTGCGCCCTGGCCGCCACCCCTTCCATGGTCAGCTTGGCGTAACCGACTTCGGCTAGTTCCTCCCAGACGGCGGTGACGATCGCCCGCTCGAGTGCCTCGCCACGCCGACGGGACGGAGTATGGTCTGTTTTCATAGGATACGTTGCGTTTCTTGAGCTCTCACTGTAGCATCCGCTTAAGATACTATACGTTTCTTAGACGGGGACTGTATGAAGCCTGGGACATCCCGCAGATGGTGGGCACTCGGTGCGCTGTCGCTGAGCCTGATGGCGGTCGGTCTGGACATGACCGTGCTGAACACGGCCCTCCCCACGCTCAGCGCGAGACTGCACGCGTCGACCAGCCAGCTCCAATGGTTCACCGACGCGTACAACCTGGTGCTGGCCGCCGTGCTCCTGCCCGCCGGGCTGCTTGGCGACCGGTTCGGCCGCAAGAAGCTGGTGATCGGGGCGCTCGTAGTGTTTGGCGGCAGCTCCGCGTGGTGCGCGTACTCGACCTCGTCGGCTGAGCTGACCGCGGCACGCGCGGCACTGGGTATTGGCGCCTCGTTCCTCATCCCGCTGTGCGTCTCGGTGCTGCTGGTGCTGTTCGAGCCGCACGAACGCCAGCGAGCGGTCACGTACCTCATGACCGGGAACATGGTGGGGATCCCGTTGGGACCCATCGTCGCTGGCCTGCTGCTCCGCCACTTCTGGTGGGGATCGGTGTTCCTGATCAACGTGCCGCTGGTGCTGGCGGGCCTCATCGCGGTGACGGCACTGGTACCCGAATCGCGGAATCCGCGGGCGTCGCGGCTGGACCTGGCCGGTGTGCTGGTCTCGGCGGTCGGCATGATTGCCGTTACCTACGGCGTGATCCAGGCGGGCGACCACGGCTGGGGCAGCCCGCGGACGCTGGGCCCGCTGGCTGGCGGACTTGTGGTGCTGGCTGGCTTCGTGCCGCTGGAACGTTTCGTCACGCGCAGCCGGGATCCGCTCGTCGACATCGGGCTGTTCCGGTCGCGCGGATTCACCTGGGGTGCGGTACTGGCGACACTGGTCAGCTTCGCGCTGTTCGGCATGATGTTCAACACCCCGCAGTACCTCCAGGCCGTTCTCGGGGCCGATGCGCTCGGCACCGGTCTCCGGTTGCTGCCGATGCTGGTCGGCCTGACCGCCGGAATGCAGCTCGCGAACCGGATCGCGCCGAGGACCGGACCGAAGATCCCCGTCGCCCTGGGATTCGCGGCCACGGCGGCCGGGCTCCTTACCGGCGCCACGACCAGCGTCGGTTCGGGGTACGGATTCACCGCGGTATGGCTGGTCATCTTCGGGGTCGGGCTGGGTATCGCGATGCCCACGTCCATGCTGGCGGCGGTCGGCTCGCTGGACAAGGAACGCGGCGGGGCGGGCTCGGCGACGGTGTTCGCGTTGCGACAGCTCGGCAGCTCCATCGGAGTCGCCGTCCTCGGCACGCTCGTCAACTCCAGCTACCGCGCTCACGTGGCGGTGGCCGGGCTACCCGGCCCGATGGCCGATGCGATCAAGGCCAGCGCCAGCTCGGGTGCCGCGGTGGCGCGCCGGCTGGGCCGGCTGGATCTGCTGGCTTCGGTCCGTACGGCGTTCGTGCACGGGATGGACATCACGCTTTGGATAACCGGCGCCCTTGGCGTGCTGTCCATCGGGCTGGCGCTGGCCTTCCTGCCCGGGCTGAGCCGCCAGCCGGCGACTGTTCCGTTGCCTGCGGAAAGGGAGCCCGCAAGACAGGACGAGATGGGCTCGATCACCGTCGACTGACCGCCCGCTGCCGCCAAGCTGACCGACGTGACCGTGGTCGCCTCGGCCGCGCAGCCGCCCCGCCAGCTCGCCGCCGCCTTACCGGATCTGCCAGGCCTGGCTCCGCGGCCAGGACGGCTAGTACGGGAACCGGGGCGGTAGCGACGCGGTCCACGTGACCTGGACGTAGACATCGCCCGGCTCGATGTTCACCCATCCGGTGCCGCCAGCGTTCAAGGCGCTGACGATGACGGTCATCGATTGCCCGCCAGACAGCGTGCCCGACCAGACGCTCAGGCTGACGCCGAACGCGGTGGCGGTCCATTGCACGGGACCGCCAGCGGCCGTGATGGTCAACCGCCCGACCCGGGTGCCGCCCAGCATCAGCGCCGCGGGGAACGCCTCGGGCTTGCCGCTCCGTGCGGTGGGCGGGCGTGGGGCGGGAGCCGGCACCGCCGCGGCGGGCAGCGGGACCGGCGAAGTCGTCTGCCGCGGGCGCACATGACGTTGCCGCGCTGGTGTCGATGCCGAGGACTGGGGGAGCGGTATGACGGGAACCACGGGCGGAACGACGGCCTCGTGGTGCACATCGGAAGGGGTCGCCTGCATCGTGATAGCGACCAGGATGCTGGTGATGAGCGCGGCCGTAGCGAACAGCAGCCCGGCCGCGGCGGCCAGGCCCCGGCGGGTCCAGTATCTGGGCAGCCGCTGGGCGCTGACCAGTGGTCCGGCCAGCCAGGTCCGGGGAGACCGCAGGCTCGGCCGCCGCGCATGCCGGGGTCTGTCCGCATGGCGATACGCAGCACCCTGCACTATGGCCTCCCCTCGCTCCTCTGACACAGAGAGCCACAACGACTTCACATTTTACGTACACGCCCCAGCTGTGGGGGCGTTTCTCCACAGAACGTGACATTTTGGTAACGTACGGCCCGCGCGGGAAAGCCATAGCCTAGTGACCATGGTTCGCCTGCTGGACGCCCGCGACGGCTCGATGGCGGAGGTCAGATCCGCTGTACCCGGTCTGTTGCGGATCTGCGCTCACCTGCCCCGGCCGGAACCCGGTGACGCCGGTGACATCACCGATCTGCGCGTGCTGCTGGTGGCCGACCTACTGACCAGAGCGGGCGAGATGAGCCACCTCCAGGCCCTGGTCGCGCAGCATTTCTCCGGGCAGCATTTCTCCGGGCAGCCTTTCTCCGCACGGCATTCCTCCGGACAGCCGGCCTCCCGCGCCGGGATCCTGGCAGGCCACCTCGCCGCTCTCGGCATGCACGCGCCCGCCGCTCAGGCGCCTTGCCGCGAGGCTCACGTCGCGCTCGGTGGTCCGGTAGACGTTCATCTGGTCCGCGACGGCGCCAGCGCGCCGGACGACGTGACCGGGCTGCGAGTCAGCATCGGCGCGGCGCGCTTCGGCACGAGTGCCGAAGCCGGCCAGCATGACCACGAGCCACTCGCGCTCCGCCTCGTGCTGCTGTCCTCGCCATATCACCAGCCGGTCCAGGTCAGCCAGGACCGCCTGGCTGACGCCGCCGGGACACTGCGGGAGTGGCGGGTTTCGGTGGCCAGATGGGCGGAGCTGCCCTCCAGACGGGTGCCGCCGGACATAACCGAGGCGATCCGCCGCGCCTTCCGTGACCTCGACACGCCCTCGGCCCTCGGCCTGCTGCGGACGCTGGCCCTCGATACCGGCATGGCCGAAGGGGCCAAGTTCGAGACATTCGTGTATGCCGACCGTGTCCTTGGCCTGGAGTTCGCAAGCCGTATCGGGCAGGTGTAACCACCGCCGTTCAGGATAATCAAGGTTTTTATAACGAACGGGCGGTGGTGCTTCCCGCGCCCAGGCCTTTCCGGGCCATCGCCATCGCATCGCGGCCTCTTCGTAAGCGGCGATGGCATCCTCGTAGCGGATGGAAAATAGGAGCTCCGTGGAAGGAAAGGTGTCGGAAACCGGCGCCCTTTCTTCCGCGAGGCTCTTTATTTTCCGCGTCGTTGAGCGCAATCGCCCGCCCTTCAAGCTCAGTATCGCGATTCCGGGAGGGCCAGTGCCTCCGCGGCCAAGGTGGCGCGCTGCAGAGTCTCGCGGAACGCCTGGGCCGCCTCTGCGGCCTGTTCGGCCAGGCCGGTGATCTCCAGGGTGGCATGCTGGTCCGCCGCGGTGCGTGCCACCAGGTCGAGGTACTTGTCGTTGTTGGCCGCCATCCGGTGGGCGGTCTCCCAGTCCTGCCGCGCCGCAGGGCGCGCTGGAGCAGTTTGCGGCACTCGAGTTCCAGCGCGAGCGGTGAGACGACCTCGTCCCGGTGGCGGATCTGGCGTACCGGTCCGGTCCGCCCGGCGGTCTGTTCCCTTGCCATGCGGATGAGACGATGGCGCTTGGCTTCCCGCAAGCTGGGGTTCACCACGGGCTGGACGCTCGACGCGTCGGCATCGCCGACCATACAGGCATCTTAGATGCCGAGGCATCTTATCCAGAGACGCTCGCCAGCCCGCTGCTCTCAGCGCGGTGGGAGGATGCGTGTCATGACGGATGCGAACGAGCAGGCACCCAGGATCCTCGATGTGCCGATCGGGCTGGATGCCGCCGGGACGCGGCGGGAGTCTGACAGCCTGGGCACGGTGGAGGTGCCGGCGGACCGGTACTGGGGTGCGCAGACCCAGCGCAGCCTGGAGCATTTCAGCATCGGCAATGACCGGATGCCGAAGGAGATATATCACGCCTACGGGTATGTGAAGAAGGCGGCGGCGGTGGTGAACACCCGGGCCGGGCTGCTGCCGGGCTGGATGGCCCAGTTGATCCAGCGGGTGTGCGATGAAGTGATCAGCGGAGCGCTGGACAGCGAGTTCCCGCTGTATGTGTACCAGACCGGGTCGGGGACCCAGTCGAACATGAACGTCAACGAGGTGATCGCCAACCGGTGCATCCAGCTGGCGGGCGGGACGCTGGGCTCGCAGCGGCCCGTGCATCCCAATGATCACGTGAACATGAGTCAGTCCAGCAACGACACGTTTCCCACCGCGATGCATATCGCCGCCTACCAGATGGCCACGGGGAAGACAATCCCGGCGCTGGAACGGCTGCGGGATGCGGCCGGGCGGCACGCGGAGAACTGGGCCGGGGTGGTCAAGACCGGCCGGACTCACCTGCAGGATGCGACCCCGCTGACAGCCGGGCAGGAGTGGTCCGGGTACGCCTCAGCGCTGGATGACGCGATCGCTGAGGTGGAGCATGCCACCCGAGGGCTGCTGGCGCTGGCCATGGGCGGGACGGCGGTGGGCACCGGGCTGAACGCCCCGCCCGGGTTCGGCGCGGAAGCGGCGGCGGAGATCGCGGCGATGACCGGGGCCCCGTTCGTGACGGCGGCCAACAAGTTCACCGCCCAGGGCACGCTGGACCGGATGGTGCGCGCGCACGGGGGGCTGAAGGCAGCGGCCGTCACCTTGTTCAAGATCGCCAACGACCTGCGCTGGCTGGGCTCCGGTCCGCACACCGGGATCGGTGAGCTGATCTTCCCGTCCAACGAACCCGGATCCTCGATCATGCCCGGCAAGGTCAACCCGACCCAGGCCGAGGCGATGCTGATGGTCGCCATCGAAGTCATCGCCTCCGATGTGGCGGTGACCATGGGCGGCGCCGAGGGCAACTTCGAGCTGAATACCTTCCGTCCCATCCTGATCAGCAATTACCTGCACTCGGCGCTGATCATGGCCGACATGTGCGATCACTTCCGCGAGTTCATGGTCGAGGGCGCCAGGCTCAACGAGGCCAGGCTGACTGAGAACATCGAGCGCTCGGTGATGATGGTCACCGCCCTGTCTCCGGTCATCGGCTACGACAAGGCGGCCGAGATCTCCCACTACGCCATTGATCACAACCTGACGCTCAAGGAAGCGGCGCTGGCCAACGACGTCAGCGAGGAACTGTTCGACAGGGTCGTCGACCCGCTCGCACTGACCCGTCCGGGCTTGACGGAATAACGTTGGTCCTGCCAACGTTGGCATGCCCAACGGTAATATTCCGAGTCAAGGAGCAGGCGATGTCCAGCTACCCATCCTTCAGCGCCCGCGTGATCGGCCAGACGGAGAAGACCCTCAACGCCATCCTGGACCGGCAGCTGGCCGGGACCGGCCTGACCGAACCCCAGTGGGTGATCCTGACTCTCGCCGTCACCGGCGGCGGGACGTTCGAGCGCGACGCCTTCGTTCGTGAGGTGGCGGGCGCCCTGAAGATCAGCGAGGCGCAGGCCCAGGCCAGCATCGATGACCTGATCGTTGCCCAGCTCCTGCGGGCACACGGCGAGAGCGCGACGCTGATCGTCACCGACGCCGCGCGCCAGCTGCACAGCCGGATCCGGACCGTCGTCACCGAGATAACCGAGCGACTGTGGGGTGACCTGCCGGCCGAGGATCTGGCCACCGCGGGCCGCGTCTTGAGTATCATCACCGAGCGGGCCAACGCCGAACTGGGCCGCCAGTCAATCGGTGCCTGAGAGCCGATAGCGCGCCAACGCTGGCCGTAGCGGGGCATTATAGGAGCTTTTGCCCCGCAGGGTGCCTTATTTCCGTGTTTCTCCGCGCCGGAGACCGTCTTCCAGTAGGTTGCCCGGGACAGGCGTTTCCCGTGCCACCTGACGCACGCTGGCGTCAGCTCGCCGGGTAAACGCGCAGCCGCGCGGACAGGAGCGTGATGCCCGAAGCTTCCCGTCATGCCAAGCCAAAACCGGCCGCTAGCAGGGTCCGGGCATCGATACTGGTCGCAGCGACGCTCGCAGGCGTGGCTGCGGCCTTCGTTGTTCTGAACGGCGGATCCGCACCATCCAAGCCGGTCCGGTACGCGGCACCGGTGACAAGTATGGCCGCGGCCTTCAGCTACGACGACATGCAGAACACCGGGGCCGTCCGTCACGAGATCGCCACCCTGGAGGCCCGCATAGTCATGCGGAACAGGGCCGCCGCCGCTCGCAAGCATCACGCCGCCGCTACGGCCGCACACCACGCGCAGCAAGCACCTCAGCAGGCTCAGCCGACCGCGCAGCCGACCGTTCAGCCGACCGTTCAGCCGGCCCCGGCGGCAACCCCCGCACCGACCGCTCAGAGCGGCGGCGACGCCGCCCACTCGGCGCTCGGGATCTGCATACGCAACGCCGAAGAGGGCGGCAGCTACGCCTGGGGGCCCGGTAACGGCGGCGGCGCCTACCAGTTCCTCCTCGGCACCTGGGAAAAGTACGGCGGTGCCGCCAGCGAGTACGGAGTCGCCGGTCCGGCATACCAGGACCAGATCTTCGATAACGCCATCGCGGCGGGCGGCGCGTCGAACTGGACCGCATACGACGGATGCTGACAGCACGGCCGACGACAGTGACCTGGGTCGGGGCGTTTTGTCCATATATGCCCGGTTGTGTCCAGCAACCCGCCGTCAGCGACGTGGAAATTAAGAGCCTGGTGGAGGATAGGGAGCCGGTTTCCAGCGCCCTTTCTTCCGCGAGGCTCCTTTGTTCCGCAAGCCGGGGACCTGCGATGCGCGCTATGTGACGATTACTGGGATTTGCGCCGCCCAGCCGGGAAGGCCCAGTGCGGGCGAGACCGCCGGCACGCCGCAGGGGCACACCTTATTTGGCGACATGGCCCAGATGTAACGACTACGAACGGTTTGCGTGGCCGCACCCGGGAGCGGGCCGCACCCGGGAGGGCTGTACGCGGGAGCGGGCCGTACCCGGGAGCGCGCCAAAGCTCCCGGGTACAGCGGCGACTCTGGTCGGGTCAGGTCATAACGCTGCTTGACCCGCCCGTCTCCTGCCCGCCTGCGGCCAGCGTCGCTGCGACGCCTTTCCTTCCTCGCTTCGCTCGTCAGTCCGGGCGCCGCCGCGGGCCTTCGGGTCGCTCACGGTGCTTGCTGAGCGCAGCCGTTGTCGTTGTTGCTCCACAGCGGCTGCATGGCGAAGGAACCGGTGGACAGGTTGATCGCGAACAGGTTCTGCCAGGCGCATTTGTCGCCGATCTCGGCGCCTTGGGAGTCAATCCAGCCACTGGACGGCTCGGGGTCGGTCAGCGTCTCGGCGTACTCGTGACCCTCCACGATCGAGAAGCCATCAAGCTGGTTCTGCACCGAGTTGGCGCCGCAACTTGATCCGGCATCCAGCACGTACGGCATGTTCGTGTAGGGGATGTTCCCCGAGCCGGAAGAGGTGAAGTCATGCCAGGCACAGAACCCGGTGTTCGGGAAGCCGTCCGGGTTGGTGCCGCTCGGGCTGAGCACGACGATCTGGATGTCATCGCCGGACACACCGAAGTGCTGTGCGGCGGCGACCGCCTCGGCGGCCAGGTCGCTCTGGCTCGCTGACTGCGGCGCCGGGCCGCTGTTGTCTGCCCACGTCCCGGCGAGTACCGATCCGCCGAACGACGGCCCCTGGCCGGAGTTGTCCGTGTACTGCGAGGTTATCGTCGACCAGTTGTCGTCGGACTGCCCGAGCCCGCTCATGAAGCTCTGCATGTACTGTTCCACGCCATTGGCGTCCGAGTTCCACTGACTTCCCCAGAAGTCCAGGTAGACCGCGGGCGAATGGACCACTGGACCGCCGTTGTACTGCAGGTTGCTGCCTTGCTGCAGTCCCAGGCCCTGCCCGCGGTGCAGCGGTATCTTGCCGAACCGGCCGTGGGTATGGACCTTGATCCAGTGCCCATGCAGCCACACGTTGGTCCAGTAAGGGGTGGATTGCGCACGCGCTGGGATTGCCGTGGCGGCGGATCCCGGAGCGGCGAACGCGGCGACGAGCGCCGTCGCGCCTAGCACGGCCAGCGCGACCCTGGCGGCGAGGCGCCGGCTTGTCCGGTGGTGCGAAGGACGCCATTGTGAGGGACGCCGTCGCGGGGTGCGTTGCGGGATCCGGTGTTGCGGGGTAGTGCGCTCTGGTTGTGGGCTGTCCGGGACACGATTGTCCATCGAGCTCATTCCCCAATTCCTTCCTGTTGAGGTGAGCGCCTACGTCGGGCCGGGGGTAGCGCCCGATAGGCACGGGGTGAAACAACGACGGCTCCCCAACAGGCAGCAGCTACTCGCGCTTGGTCCCTTCATCGCTATCCGGCCGCCTCGCGTGGCGTAGCATCCGGTGCGGTCGCCACGGCGAGCGGTCACGGTCGTGGTCCTCGCGTGCGCTCTCAGTAGTCACCTCCTCGCAGCAGACGATGGCCCATGTGGGTGGGGCGCAGCGATGGACCCAGTCCGCTGAACTTTTTCTTTAACCTGAAACAAACACAGATAAACTCAGACACTCTAAACAGACCGTATATATACCAATTTGTTACCTAGGCATGGGGTGCCGAGGGGTACCCGAGCTGGTGACCGAACTGCTGGCCGAGCGGCGCGGATAATTCCGGTACCCCGGATGCGCCGAACGCCTGAGCCCCGGAGGCCCGTCGGCGGGACGGAGTGACGTAAGACACCACAATTCAGGCAGCAAAGGTATACGCAGAGCAGCGTCATGAACGGTAACGGCACGTTAGGATGCCATAGTTCGCGACATGGACGGCCGGACCGGCGGCCATGCGGACAGTGGCCGAGCAGACATGGAGACCCGCATGCAGCCCTTCCACCTGGAATCCATCATTGCAGGTGCCGACTGCGCCGTCGTCCGGGTTGGCGGCGAGGTTGACGTGGCAACCGCCCCCGAGATACGCGGGCGCGTCATCCACCTGCTCAGCAACGATGTCAGGCATTTCGTGGTGGACCTGCGGGGCGTGAACTTCCTGGATTCGACCGGCCTTGGTTCCCTGGTCGGCAGCCTCAAGCGGGTGAACGAGATGGACGGATCGCTCAAGATCGTGGCTGAATCGGAGCGGACCCTCCAGATCTTCCGGCTCACCGGCCTGGTGCGCGCGTTCGCGATCCACGCGTCGGTCCCGCTGGCGGTCGCCGGCAACCGGCATTGGCAGGAGGCGTTCGCGAGCGAGGGCCTCGACGCCGAGGAATGGTGCCGCAAGCAGGAACTTATATAACCCTTTGGCAGAACGGCGGTGGTTCCCCGCCAGCCTCCCCGCTTCGACTCCAGGGGTGTCGTAAGCCCCGTTGGCCGATGCGGACCAGGCCCGTTTCGTAGGCGAGGATGACCGCTTGGAGCCGGTCCCGCAGGCCGAGCTTGGCCAGCACGCGGCTGACGTGCGTCTTGACAGTTCCCTCGCTGAGGAACAGCCGTTGCGCGATCTCGGCGTTGGCCAGCCCGCGCGCGATCAGCGTGAGCACCTCCCGCTCCCGTCCGGTCAGTGCATCGAGCACCTCAGCCGAAGGCCGGCTGACATCCGGCCCGTCCCCGATAAACCGCTCGATCAGCCGTCGGGTCGCGGTGGGCGCCACGACGGCCTCGCCGGACGCCACCACCCGGATCGCCGACACCAGTTCGGCGGCGAGCGCGTCCTTGAGCATGAATCCGCTGGCCCCCGCGCGCAGTCCGGCGTACACGTACTCGTCCAGGTCGAAGGTGGTCAAGATGAGGACTCGTGGCCTGCCGCCCGCCTGGCTGTCGCCCGCACAGCGGATCTGGCGGGTGGCGGCGATCCCGTCCGTGCCCGGCATCCGCACGTCCATCAGCACCACGTCCGGGCTCGCCGTCGCGGTGACCCGGACCGCCTCGTCCCCGTCCCCGGCCTCGCCCACCACCACGATGTCGTCGGTCTCGGCCAGGATCATGCGGAATCCGGTGCGGACCAGGGCCTGGTCATCGGCCAGTACCACGCGGATGCTCACCGCTACTCAGCCCCGACGGTCTCGGCTCCGACGGTCTCTGCCACCGGCAGCCTTGCGCGCACGCCGAAGCCGGCTCCGTCCTGAGGCCCGGCCTCCAGGTCCCCGCCGAGCATGGCCACGCGGGCCCGCATCCCGGCCAGCCCGCGCCCGTCGGCGCCGCCGTTGCCGCCGGTAGCTCCCGCGCCGTCATCGGTCACCTCGATGAGCAGGTCGGCGCCCGCGTAGTGCACGGTGACCACGGCGGCGGCGCCGGGCCCCGCGTGCTTCATCGTGTTGGTGAGGGCCTCCTGGATGATCCGGTAGGCGGACAGTTCGATGCCGCCGGGCAGCGGCCGGATCTGCCCGGTCATTCGCAACCGCACCGGTGTCCCGGCACCGCGGACGCGGGCGGCGAGGGCGGATAGGTCGTCGAGGCCGGGTTGCGGGGCGAGTTCCGGCTCCGCGTCGGCCGCGCGGCGGACCACGCCGAGCACGCGGCGCGTCTCGCTCAGCGCGCCGCGCCCGGTGGCGACGATGGCATCAAGCGCCGCGCCGGTTTCGCCCGCCCGGCGACGGCGTAGCGCGGAACCAGCGCCCTGCGCCTGGATGACCATCACGCTCAGCGCGTGCGCTATGACGTCGTGCAGCTCGCGGGTGAGCCGCTCGCGCTCGGCGGCGGCAGCCAGTTCGGCCTGCCTGCTCAGGTCGCGCTCGGCATCGGCGGCGCGTCGCTCGACCTCGGCGACATAGTCCCGGCGGGTCCTGGCGCTGTCACCGGCCAGCCACGCGGCGGCCAGGACCAGGATCGGCACGGCCATGCTGGCCGGTTTCACCGGCCAGATCGCGATCATCATCTTCTTGCTGGCCGGATCGGGCGCGATGAGGTCGATCGCCAGCGTCGCGAGGCTGGCCACCAGCAGCAGGCCACCCGCGGTGGCGGCGATGGATAGCGGGCGGGGCCTGGTGGTGGCCACCGTGTACACGGCGACCGCCACGGCCAGGTCGGCGGGGGCCGGCGTGGCCGGCAGCAGGAGCGAATGGACTGCCGCCATGGTCAGCGTCGCCGCGAGGACGGCGACCGGGAACCGGCGGCGCAGCGGAAGAACGGCCAGTTCGGCACAGACCGCGGCCAGCCAGCCGACCGCGTGCCAGCGCCACGACAGTGCCGGTCCATACATACTCGCCAGCTTCTTCTCGGCTCCGGCGCTCGGATAGAGCAGCGACCAGACGGTGAGCAGCGACAGCGCGGCCAGCAGCACGGCCATGCCCATGTCCGGCACGTCCGGCCGCCGCAGGAGCAGGCCCAGCCGATGTCTCATTTCGAGAGTCAGCGTAAACGCGCTGACCGCGACCGGGGAATCCGTCGCGCTACGGATACCGGGTCTGTCTGGAGGCGTACCAGACCCGCGACCGCGGCCAGACGCACGCAGCGGACTGACGGCGGCAGCCTGGCGCTATGAAAATGAGATTTGCCGCCGGAGTCGCCGGAGTCGCCGGATTCCTAGTCGGGACGCTCGCCGTGGCCGGTTGCGGCGGCGCCAGCCAGACCGCCGCCACGGCCCAGTCGCAGACGTCGGTCCAGCAGCAGTCGCGGACCGTCTGGCTCGGCTACGCGCGCTGCGTTCGCTCGCACGGCTTCCCGGACTTCCCCGACCCCGCGGTGGACAGCAATGGCAAGCCGCACTTCCCCGCCTCGCCGCAGATCAAATCGATCGGTCAGCAGGAGCAGGGCAACTGCGGGCGCATCCTCAGCCGGCTGCCCGCGGCGGCCACGGACCGGACCCCGATCACCTCGGCGGGACTGCACCAGGACGTCCTGCTCGCCGCCTGTATGCGGCGGCACGGGCTGCCGGACTGGCCGGATCCCCAGCCGGACGGCACGTTCCGGCTCGCGGGCACGCCATACGCCACCATGGGCAAGTCCGGGCCGGTGGTCGCCGCCCTGCTGGCCTGCCGGCAGTACAACTCATCCGGCCAGGTCGGGACGTCCGGATCATGACCCGGCTGATGGTCGCGGGTGTCCTCGCGATGGTGGCCGGCGCGGCCGCCGGGGGCTGGGCGTTCGGCTACGGCCCGCTCGCCCATCGAGATCAGCTTTCCACCCCCACGGGGGCGGTCCCGGTGGCCGCCGCTACGGTGACCGCCGGGACCATCGCGGCGAGCGAGGAGGATTCGGGGACGATCGGCTACCGGGGCAGCTTCACCGTGTACGGTGCCACCGCGGGAACCGTGACCTGGCTGCCGGCGACCGGCGCGGTGATTCGTCCCGGCAGGCGGCTGTTTGCCGTCGACGGGCAGGATGTGACGCTGCTGCGCGGCCAGACACCCGCCTGGCGGGCGTTCAGCCCGGGCATGACCGATGGCCCCGACATCGCGGAACTACAGCGCAACCTCGTCGCGCTCGGCTACGACCCCTATCACGCGATCACGCCCGACGGCCACTACGGCTGGGCGACCGAGGCGGCCATCGAGCGCTGGCAGGCCGCCGGACGCTGGACCGAGGACGGCCGGCTCCAGCTGGGCCAGGTCGTGTTCCTGCCCGGCCCGATCCGGGTCGCCAGCGTCTCGGCCGGACTCGGCGCCACCGTGGCGGCCGGCACGCCGGTGATCGTGGCCACGTCGACGACGGCGGTGGTGACCGTGGCCCTGCCCGCCGGTGAGCAGTCCGCGGTGACGGCCGGCCAGCGGGTCACGATCAACCTGCCGGACGGCGGCGTGACGACCGGCCGCGTGGTGGGTCCCGCCCCCGTCCCGCCGGCTGCTCAGGGGACCACCGGCCCGCCCACGGTCAGCATCCTGGTGACGATGGACGACCAGACGGCCGCCCGAGGCCTGGACGGCTCTCCGGTACAGGTCGCGATCACCACCCGGATACAGCGGGACGCGCTCATCAGCCCGATCAGCGCCCTGCTGGCCAGCTCAGGTGGCGGTTTCCAGGTCACGGTCGTGGCCGGCGACGCGCGCCACGACGTCACGGTACAGACCGGCTTGTTCGACAACATCGACGGCACGGTCGCCATTAGCGGCCCCGGCATCACCGCGGGCACCCAGGTGGAGGTGCCCCGCTCATGAGAGCTGTGCTCGAATTGACCGGCGTCAGCAAGACCTATGGTGGAACGCCGCCTGTGCGCGCGGTGGGTGACGTCGACCTCGCCGTGCGGGCAGGCGAACTGGTCGCCGTGACCGGGCCGTCCGGATCCGGTAAGTCGACCCTGCTGCACCTGATGGCGGCGCTGGACCGGCCCACCGCCGGATCGGTCACGATCGCCGGCCAGGAGATCGCCCGGCTGCGCGACCGCGACCTGGCCGGCCTGCGGGCCTTCTGCGTCGGCATGGTCTTCCAGCAGTTCCACCTGATCGAGAGCCTGACCGCCCTGGACAACGTCGCCACCGGACTGCTGTATCGCGGCATGACCGCCGGCGCCCGACGTCGGCTGGCGCTGGCCGCGCTGGAGCGGGTCGGGCTCGGGCACCGGACACGCCATCGGGCGCGCCAGCTGTCCGGCGGGGAGCGGCAGCGGCTCGCCATCGCCCGCGCCGTCGTCGGCGAACCCGCCATCCTGCTGGCGGACGAGCCGACCGGCAACCTGGACTCCGCCTCGGGCGCGGACATCATCGCCCTGCTGCGACAGCTCAACGCCGACGGCACGACGGTGGTCATCGTTACGCACGACCGGTCGGTGGCTGCCGCCACCGGCCGGACGGTGGAGGTACGCGACGGCCGGATCACCGCCGGCCGGCCGGCCGCACCGGACCTGGGAGGCTCCGATGAGCCCTGACTGGTTTCGGTCCCGGCTGCGGGCCGAGGATCTGCTCCGTACCGCCACGGTCGGGCTGCGGGCACGCAAGCTCCGGGCCGTGCTGTCCGGGCTGGCCATCGCGGTGGGCATCACCGCGGTGGTCAGCGTGCTGGGCATCACCCGGTCCAGCGAGTCCGCGCTGCTCGCCGAGATCGATCGGATCGGCACGAACCTGCTCACCGTGGCCAGCGGGCAGGACTTGTCCGGCCAGGCGGTCGAGCTGCCCGTCCAGGCCGACGGCATGATCGGACGGGCCGCCGGGGTCACGCACGTAGCGGCGACCGCCGGGCTTGGATCGTTCGCGATCTTCCGGACCGACAAGATGCCGGGCTACGCCACCAACGGCCTGGAGCTGCGCGCCACCGACGACAGCCTGCTCATCACGCTGGGCGGCGTGGTCCGGCAGGGCATCTTCCTCAACGCCGCGAGCAGCCGGTACCCGGCCGCCGTGCTCGGCTACCAGGCCGCCGTCGCGCTGGGCATCGACCGCCTGGCCCGGACCGGAGCGACGCGGTCCGGCCCGGTACCGGTGACCAGGATCTGGGTCAGTGACCCGGGCGGGGTCACTGGCCACTGGCTGACGGTCGTCGGCATCCTCGACCCGGTGCCGCTGGCACCGGAGATCGACAGCTCGGTCCTGGTCGGCGTGCCGGTCGCGCGTCAGATCTTCGGGTACGACGGCCATCCGAGCCGCATCTACGTGCGCACGGTCACCAGCCATACCGCCCAGACCGCCGCCCTGCTCGCACCCACCGCCTGGCCGGAACACCCGGACCAGGTCCAGGTCAGCCGGCCGTCTGACGCGCTCACCGCTCGCGTCGCCGTGCAGGACTCGCAAACCACGCTGTATCTGGGGTTGGGGGCCATCGCCATCCTGGCCGGCGGGCTCGGCATCGCCAACGTCATGGTCGTCTCCGTGCTGGAGCGCCGGGCCGAGATCGGCCTCCGCCGGGCCCTCGGTGCCTCCCGCGGCCACGTCGCCGCTCAGTTCCTCGGCGAGGCGCTGCTGCTGTCCGCGGCCGGTGGTGCCGCGGGCGCGGCTATCGGAGCGGTCGTCACCGTGGCGGTGGCGTGGGCGCACGGGTGGACGCCGTCCATCACGCCGGTCAGCGTCTGGGGTGGCATCGGGGTAGCGCTGGCGGTCGGCACCGTGGCCGGCTGCTACCCGGCGCTGCGGGCCGCCCGCCTGTCACCCACCGAAGCACTGCGCAGCACGTGATGCGGCTCAGGTCAGCTTTTCGCGCCGCACGTCTTCCGGATTCTTGTCCGGGCGGAGCCCGCGCCAGCTCGGGTGGCGCATGATCTGGTCGGGGGTCCATTCGGTGAAGGCGACTTCGCCGACGAGCCGGGGCTCGACCCAGTGAGCGTCGCGGGCGTGCTGGGCCGGGACCGGGGTGCCGAAGGGGCTGGTGGCGCGCTCCAGCGGGCGGAGCAGGCGCATCAGGTCGGTGAGCATGGCCTGGGTGAAACCGGTTCCGACATGGCCGGCATAGCGCAGCTTGCCGCCATTCCGGGCGCTGTCGTAGACGCCGAGCAGCAGGGACCCGATCATGTCCGCTCGACGCCCCTCACCTGGCTTCCAGCCGCAGATGATGACCTCCTGGTCCCGGAAGTTCTTGACCTTGATCCATTCCCGGCGCTGGCCTGGGTGGTAACGGGACGACAACGGTTTGCCGACCACTCCTTCCAGGCCGTTGGTCAGGCTGGCGGCCAGCACGTCCGCGGCGTCGTCGCGGTACCAGGGCGGGGTGCGGATCGGGTCGGTGTCCAGGCTCAGCGCGTCCAGCCGGTCCCGCCGTTCGGTGTACGGGAGCCCGAGCAGCGACTCGGTGTCCTGGTGCAGCAGGTCGAACACGTACAGCTTGACCGGGGCGTCGCGGACCAGCCGGCCCGTCGGGCGCTGGACGTGCATGCGGGACTGTAGCAGCCCGAAATCCGGGCGTCCTTCCCGCAGCGCCACGATCTCCCCGTCGAGGATCACCGGCACCTCGACACGGTCGGCGAGCACCGCGAGTTCGGGGTAACTGGGCGCCATGTCCTTGTCATTGCGCGAGACCAGCCGCAGGCCGCCGCCGTCCACGTAGCAGACGGCGCGGACGCCGTCCCACTTGAATTCCCACCCGTACCGCCCCTGGTCCTTCGGCAGCTCATGACGAAGGCTGGTCATCATCGGCCGGATCAGCCGCGGAAGTACCATCGCGCTTGCCCCCTCAACCGGTCTACATACCCAGTCAAGGCGGAGACGTACCGGGCGGTAAGTCGTGGCGGACCGTGTCGCGGACCAGATCGGCGGAGATGGCGGTGAGCTTGCGGCGCTGCGCTCGGGCCTGCGCTCTGAGCTGCTCATAGGCGGCACGCGCGGACACTCCTTCGCGGGCCATGAGGATGCCCTTGGCCTGCTCGATAACGGCCCGGGAACTCAACGCGGCCTGAAGCTGCGCGGCGAGCTCCGTCTGCTGTTCACCCTGAAGCATGGTGGCGATCAGCAGCGCCGCGAGGTCGGTGAACGCCAGCAGGGCCAGCTCACCCTCCGCCGTCCAGGGACGCCGCTGTTCGGACACCACCGCTACAACGCCCACCGCGTCCTGGTTGTACGGGATTGGGCTGGCCAGCACGGCACGCATTCCATAACGCACCGCGACCTCGCCGAACACCGGCCATCGGCGGTCGTCGGCGAGATCCTCGGCGCCGACCAGTTCCTTGTCGTGGAACGCTGTGATGCACGGGCCTTCCTGGTGACGGATCTGGAGTTCCTCCAGGTGCCTCATCCGGTCGTCGGACACCGCGGCGTTCCGGAGGTGATGATCGATGTCGGCCAGCATCAGGCCCGCGCCGTCCACGGCGAAGATCGTGTGGGTGGTCTGGACGATCTGATGCATCGCCTCCTCGACCCGCATCTCGCCGAAACGCAGCTTGCCGAGTTCGGTCAGAGCGTGCCGCACATCATGAACGGAGATGCTCATGTCCGCCCTCCTCCAGTACGCAGTAGGCGTCCAGGCCGGTGAGCTGGAACAGCCGGCGGACGGCAGGCCGGGGGTTCCTGATGACCGGACGGCTGCCGTAGGGGAGGAACCGGCCGGTATTTGCCAGCGCCCGCGCGGCGTCGCAGTCTACGAACCGGACGCCGGCCATGTCGAAAACGAGCCGCTGGGGTTCGCTCGCCGCTACCCGCATGAGGTGCTCGGAGAGGAATTCCCGGCACAGCAGGTCCAGCTCACCGCCGAGGATGACGGTAACCATTCCATCCTTCATCGTTACCTCGATCATTGCCGGTTCTGTCTCGGGGTCACCATCCGACCAGGCAGTACACATCATCGAGGAGTTCCGCCCCAGCAAGGGAGCCTGGCCGACCGCTGTCAGGAGGCGCCTTCCCGGACTTTGGGAAGACGCAGGGTCAGCGACTGACCTCGCGAGCCGGCCGCGGGGCTCTGGGCGGCGTAACCCCATCAGTATGCATCACGCTGGCGAGCGCATGTCCGGTCATGCAACATATATCCATATGGGTATATGATGCGATCATGGCGCGAGCAGCGACTACGACAGACGTGTTCAACGCGATCGCCGAGCCGCGGCGACGTCAGATTATCGACCTGCTCGCCGACGGCGAGCGCCCGGTCGGCGACCTGGTGCGCTCGATGCGGCTGGGTCAGCCGCAGGTGTCCAAGCACTTGCGGGTCCTGCGCGAGGTAGGCGCCGTTGACACGCGCGAGCTGGGGCGGCAGCGGCTGTACCGGCTCAACCATCGCGCGCTCAAGCCTGTCTATGACTGGGTCAAGGACATCGAGGCCGCCTGGTCCGAGCGCTTCGACGCGCTCGATGCCGTTCTCGACGAACTCAAGGAGGACGCCGATGGCTGATCCGATCCTGATCACCAGGAAGTTCGACGCCCCTCACGATCTGGTGTATCGTGCGTGGACCACGCCCGGCCTGGTCGGCGGCGCTGGGTTCGCCGCCGGGCTCATCAAGCTCGACCTGATCGATGAGTACCGGATGTTCGTCACCCCCGTGGTAATGGGTGGCGGCACGCCTTACTTCCCGTCCGCGGGCGTGAAGCTCGACATGGAACTGGTCGAAACCCGCACGTTCAGCTCGCGGGTCGTTTACCTCCGCTACCGGCGCGTAGGGAAAGCCGGCTGATGACCGCGGACTACGAGAAGATCCGTGAGGAGAACATCGCCCGGTACGGCTGGGACACGGCCGTGCTGGACCTGCTCGGAAAGCTGTACAGCGAGCGCACCCATTTCATCTTCGAGCTGATCCAGAACGCCGAGGACGCTGGTGCGACCGACCTGGCCTTCGAGCTGTTCGATGACCGCCTGGAGGTATGGCACGATGGCCGGCCGTTCACCGAGGCCGACGTGCGCGGGGTGTGCGGGGTGGGCCAGACCGAGAAGGCCGGGGATCTCACCAAGATCGGCAAGTTCGGCATCGGATTCAAGTCGGTGTACGCGTACACCCGGTCTCCCCGCGTGCACAGCGGCGGAGAGAGCTTCCGGATCGAGAACTACGTCCGCCCCCACTCCGTCGAGCCGCGCGACGATCTGGACGAGCGGGACACGCTGTTCGTCTTCCCGTTCGACCACGACGGTGTTCCGCCGGCCACCGCGGCGCGGGAGATTTCCGCGGCCCTGGGCGCGATCGCGCCTGCCACGCTGCTGTTCCTCCGCAATATCGAACGCCTGCGGGTCGCCGGCGCAGGGGTCGCGAGTGCGGTGTTCTCGCGCAGCGTGGACAACGGCCCGGGCACCAGCCGCCGGGTCGGGTTGACGAAGGGGCGCGCCACCGAGAGATGGCTGGTCTGGCGGCGGCCGGTCGATGCCTTTCCCGGCTACCAGGTGGAGCTGGCCTTTCGGCTGCACCAGGACCAGATCGCCGGCTGTGCCAGCTCGCCGCTGACGGTGTTCCTGCCCACGCAGAAGGAGACGTTCCTCGGTTTCGTGGTCCAGGGCCCGTACCGCACCACTCCGGCGCGTGACAACATCGGCGAGCACGATCCGGCCAACCAGATACTGGTACGCGAGACCGCAGCACTGCTCATCGACGTGCTGGCCGAACTGCGGGCAGGCGACCGCCTCACTCCCGATGTCATGACGGCCATGCCGCTCGATCCCGGGCGCTTCCCGCGCGGCTCGGTCTTCCGTCCGCTGTTCGACGCGGTGCGTGACGCGTTCGCCCGCGAGGATCTCATACCGGTCGCCGATGGCGGCTACCGCAGGGCCGGCGAAGTGAGGCTTCCCGCCGCGCCAGGGCTCGAGGGCCTCTTGGGCGCGGGCGATCCGTTCTTCTTCGTAGCCGAGAACATCTCCGCGGAGCTGTGGCGGTACCTACGCGACGAGATCGGTATCGGAGAGGTCACCGCCGCGGACGTTGTCGCCACGGTGACCGCCGAATTTCTCCACGCGAAGACAGACGACTGGATAGCGCGGTTCTACGCTTTCGTATATTCCGATCCGGCACTGTGGCGTGCGCCGAGGTTGCCCGGCGAATCACCCGGGATCGCCCGGACCAGGCCGATCATCCGGCTCGAGGACGGCAGCCAGGTAGCGCCATTCGACCCGGCCGATCAGCCCGCGGTGTACCTGCCGAGGCCCGGCGGTCGCGGGACGGGCTTCCCCACGGTCCGGCGGGCGATCGCGGATTCCCCGGTGGCCCAGCCGTTCCTGACCGCCCTGGACCTCGCGACGCCGGACGTGACGGACGAAGCAGTGCAGCTCGTTCTCCCAAAATATGAGCAACTGAACGCCGCGAGCATAGATGCTGCGCAGCATGACGCGGACCTTGACCTGGTGCTGCGGGCCCTGGATGAGGCGCCGGCCGGAAAGCGGCATGACCTGCTCGAACGGCTGCGACGAACCGCGTTCCTGATCGGGGAGAACGCGGCGACGGGTGAGCAGCGCCTGATGCCGCCGCCCGAGTTGTACCAGCGGGGCAAGGACCTGGAGATCTACTTCGACGGCAATCCCGACGCGTGGTTCGCCGGCGACCGGTACGGGCCGTGGCGGGTCCAGCTACGCGAGATGGGCGTCCGGGACGCCGTCGAGGTACGGGCACGCCGGCCCGGGCCGCTCGGTCACGTGATCCTGGCCGACCAGTTCGCCCGGCATGAACGGGGCATCGACGGGTTCGACCCGGACGCGGGGATAGCCGGCCTGGACTTCGCCCTGCGCCATCCCAGCCACGCCCGCTCCGAGTTCGTGTGGAACATCCTGCTCGCGCCGAACCGGCGGCTGCTCACCGGGGTCGTCGAGAGGTCAGTCCGCGACGAGTTCGTCGATTCCACCCGGGAGACCGTCAGCTCGGCGATCGCGGCGGCGGCCGGGCTGGAGGCATGGCTGCCCGGGCCGGACGGAGTCTTCCATCGCCCGTCGGAGCTCTCCCTCGATGACCTGCCACCGACCTACTCGCGCGACGAGACGCTGGCCAGGGCGCTGGACATGGCCCAGCCGGTCATCGCGGAGGCGGCCCGTCAGCTGGGCGTCGCGCCGCGCGTCCTGTGGGGCCTGCGGGCGAATCCGGACCTGGTCGCGATGATCGAACGCGAGCTGGGGCGCCGGTCCGAATCCGGCGCATAATGAAGATATGACGCGAGTGATCCAGCGATTCATCGACCTGATCCGGCGTCGCTGGCGGCGGAGCCGGCCACCAGAGGCGGGAGTGCGCGAGCCCAGACGTCCCAGGCCCACGCTTCCGGCCGCGGCGGTGGCGCTCGACGAGCCCAGGACCCTGATACGAATCCGGCTGCGGAGATGGCGCCGCGACTAGAAAGTATTGTCACCCCTCGCGTCTAGCGGGGACGATGTGCTGGTGACCGCTCCCGCTCCGACGACCGATACCGGGGACCCTGCCTGGCTGGCCGCGCCGGCGCAGGCGGGCGTCACATGTGAGCTGGAGCGCCACGGGATCGAATTGGTGCTCTGGTCTCCGGCGGACGCCGGTGACGGCGAGGTGCTGCCGATGCTCGTGGCGCACGACGGTCCCGAGTACGACCGGCTGGCCAGCCTGACCCACTACATAGCCGCTGGGATCACGGGAAACTGGCTGCCGCGTATGCGATTGGCGCTGCTGCGCCCGCATGACCGGAACCGGCAGTACTCAGCCAGTACTCGCTATTCGAGAAGCCTGGTCGAGGGTGCGCTGCGCACTCTTCCCGCACGGCCGAGGATAGGGATGGGCACCAGCCTCGGCGCGCTCGCGATGCTGCACGCCTATTGTCGGCGTCCCCGCATGTTCGACGCGCTGTTCCTCCAGTCCGGCAGCTTCTTCAGCCCGCTGTTTGACTCCCATGAGCGGCGGTTCCGCTACTTCTGGCGCATCGCGGGGTTCGTCGCGGACGTGCAGCATGGCGGGCTGCCAGACCGCCCGGTGCCGGTGGTCCTCACCTGTGGCGTGGCCGAGGAGAACCTGCGGAACAACCGGCTCATGACGCAGGCCCTGTGCGAAGCCGGCTACCCGGCGACCCTCCACGAGGTGCCGGGCGCCCATGACTACACGGCCTGGCGCGACGCTTTCGATCCCTATCTCACCCGGCTGCTCCAGCAAGTGATCAGGAGTAACTCATGACCGCGCATCTGATCGGGTTGCTGCTCGGAACCGAGGATGACTGGCCGCGGGCGTTCGAGGAGATCATGCACCGTCTCGGGCCGGTCACCGGCAGCGACGGCGTCAAGCATTCGTTCGACATCGAGCGGATCACCATCGAGCCGTTCAGCCTGCGTGACCGGCCGCGCTATGAACTGGTCATCGACCGGCTCGCGTACTGGTATTACCATCCGCGGGAATGGCTCAAGAAGATAGCGCTGATGGACGGCGTGTACTTGCTGAACAGCCCGTTCACCTTCCAGTCGATGGAGAAGCACGCCGCCTACTGCGCGATGATGCGGCTCGGGCTCAAGGTGCCGGAAACCGTTCTCGTGCCGTACAAGAACCCGGTCGACAACGCGCGCTACGCCTACACCGCGGCCCGGTACAACCGGCCGTTCGACCTCGACTCGGTGGCGGAGCGGATCGGTTATCCGCTGTTCATGAAGCCGTACGACGGCGGCGCCTGGCGTGGCGTGTCGTTGATCCGGAACCCGGCCGAACTCCACGCCGCCTACGACGCCAGCGGCGAGATGCTCATGCACCTCCAGAAGGCTGTCGACTATGACGCGTTCGCCCGGTCGCTGTCCATCGGCGCGGAGACCATGGTGATGCGCTTCCAGCCGGAGCAGCCGATGCACCTGCGTTACGTGGTCGACCACTCGTTCCTGCCGGCCGAGGCGGGCGCGGAGGTGGTGACGATCTCCAAGCTGGTCAACAGCTTCTTCCGCTGGGAGTTCAACTCCTGCGAAACGCTGGTGAAAGACGGCGAAGTTTATCCGATCGACTATGCCAACGCCTGCCCTGACGTGGCGCTGACCAGCCTGCACTATTACTTTCCCTGGGCGGTAAAGACGCTGGTCAAATGGTGCGTGTTCGCGTTGGTGGCGGCTCGTCGTCCTCCGCTTGAACTGGACATCGACCGGTTCTTCGCCATCGCGGATCTGGCGGACCGGTCGTATCAGGAGAAACTGCAGGCCTACCGGGAACTGGCCGACGCCTACTTCGAGAGCGAGCGCTACCACGACTTCTGTGCCCGCTCACTGCCGTACCTGGATGAGATCGTGCGGGAGTGGGTAGGCAGTGAGGACTTCGACCGGCTGCTGACAGACACCGTGCGTTCGGTATACCCGGCCCATGAGCACGATCAGTTCATCGCTCACCTGCGCGGCCTCATCAGCCTGTGGCTACACGACGAGGAGGGTCCTCATGGGGCGTGAGATCCAGCCCATCAAGATCAGTGGTGAGGACCGGCGCAAGTACCGCGAGAAGGTGCGGCGCTCGCTGGACGTGTTCGCCCGGATGCTGCGGGAGCAGATGTTCGAGGTCGATCCGGCGCGGGTCGGGCTGGAGATAGAGCTGAACCTGGTCGACTCCCACGGGCTGCCGACCATGCGTAACGCCGAGGTTCTCGAGGCGATCGCCGATCCGGTGGCCTGGTCGACCGAGGTGGGACAGTTCAACCTGGAGATCAACGTGCCGCCGCGGGAACTCGCCGGTGACGCGCTCGCCGACCTGGAACTTCAGATCCGCGGCAGCCTCAATGCCGCCGACGAGGCCGCGCGCCGGGTCGACGCCCGGCTGGTCATGATCGGCATCCTGCCCACTCTCGCGGAAGAGGACACGCACGAGGGCACCCTGACCGCCAGCGAACGGTACAAAGTGCTCAACGAGCAGATCTTCGCCGCACGCGGCGAGGACATGCGGATCGAGATCAGCGGGGCCGAACAACTGCTCACCCACGCGGGAAGCATCACGCCCGAGGCAGCCTGCACCAGCGTCCAGCTGCACATCCAGGTCGCACCGGAGGCCTTCGCCTCGTACTGGAACGCGGCGCAGGCGATCGCCGGTATCCAGGTCGCGCTGGCGGCCAACTCGCCGTTCCTGTTCGGCAAGCAGTTGTGGCAGGAGACCCGGATCACGTTGTTCGAGCAGGCCACCGACACCCGGCCGGACGAGCTGAAACATCAGGGGGTCCGGCCCCGCGTGTGGTTCGGCGAACGCTGGATCACGTCGGTGTTCGACCTGTTCGAGGAGAACCTGCGGTACTTCCCGGCGCTGCTGCCGATCTGCGAGGACGAGGATCCGCTCGCGGTGCTGGACAGCGGCGCCTGCCCGCAACTGGCCGAGATGAGCCTGCACAACGGCACCATCTACCGGTGGAACCGCCCGGTCTATGCGGTGGTGGACGGCAGGCCGCACCTGCGGGTGGAGAACCGGGTGCTGCCCGCTGGGCCATCAGTGGCCGACGTCATGGCCAACTCGGCGTTCTATTTCGGGCTGGTCCGCGCCCTCGCCGAGTCGCAGCGCCCAGTGTGGTCACAGATGTCCTTCGCCACCGCGGCCGAGAACCTGTATGAGGCGGCCCGTTCCGGTATCGACGCGCACGTTTACTGGCCAGGCGTCGGCGAGGTGCCGGCCGCCGAACTCGTGCTGCGCCGCCTGCTGCCGCTGGCCCGGGACGGGCTGTCGCGGTGGGGTGTCGACGCTACGCATGCCGACCGGCTGCTGGGCATCATCGAGCAGCGCTGCCTGACCGGCCGCAACGGCGCGGCATGGCAGATCGGCGCCGTAAGCGCCGCGGGCGCAGGCGCCGCGGCCGCAGGCGACGCCGATCGTCGCGAGGCGCTGCGGAAGATGACCGAGCGCTATATCGAGCTCATGCACACCAACGAACCCGTTCACACCTGGCCCGCCGAATTACCTGCGGCGGTTAGAGGCGGCGGTACATGACGAGGAGTCCCACGTAGCCCTTGGCGGGATGGTGAAAGCCCTCGGGGATCGTGGCCAGCACTTCGAAGCCGAGGGAGCGCCACAGCCCGACCGCGCGTGTGTTCGTCTCGGCCACGGCGTTGAACTGCATCGCGCGATAGCCGTCCGCGCGCGCCTGATCGATCGCATGGGTGGCGAGGGCACGGCCGATGCCGCGGCCGGAGTGGCTGGCGCTGACCATGAAGCCGGCGTTGGCGACGTGGGAGCCGGGGCCACCCTGGTTGCGGTGCGTCTCGGCGGTGCCGGCGATCGTCCCGTCGTCATCTACCGCGACGAAGGTCCGGCCGGGCGGGTCGTGCATCCACATCGCGCGCGCCGCCTGTTCGCCAGTGTCGCGATCCCAGCAGAATGTCTGGCCCGCCACGACGATCGGCTGCACGATGGCCCAGATCTCCGGCCAGTCCCGTTCGGCTGCGTCCCTGATCAGCACGCCTCCACCCTGGCGGATTGACGGGCTGACCGCAAACTGTTTCGGTTTAAGGTACGCGAATTCCCCCGCCGTGCTAAATTACCCCCGATTTATCCGAATCAGGATCTTAACGGGGTATACATGAAGCGCACCTGGGCGGCCGCTGCCGCCTCCGTCCTTGCCGTGCTGGCCGTCTCGGCCACGGCCACCGCGAACGCCGCCACGACTGGCTCGGCGGCCGCATCGCGGGCGCCGATCCGCACCTACACGCAGCAGGGCTCGATAAGTTTTACTGGCTACGGCGCCCAGCGGGGATCCTTCACCAAAGAGACCGGCAGCGAGCAGGTTGTCCTGAGCCCGCGACTGGCGCTCAGGTCCCACGTGAACATCTGGATTTCCCTCCCGATTTCCACCCAGAAGATATCGGTGCTGTTTGATGTCGTCGGCAATCGCACCTACGCCAAGAGCGGCAACGGCCCGTGGGTCAAGGAAACGCTCAGCAAGTCGGGCCTGGCCCAATTGAGGCAGGGTCTGGACCTCTACGCCATGCTGCACGAGCTCGACACGGTTCCGGGGGTCAAGTGGCTCAGTGCCACCCATTTCAGCTTGACCGCTCCCACCTCGCGGCTCGCGTCTTTCGCCCAGCAGGAATTCGGCAAGTCCTTCAAGCAGCTGGCCAGCGCCGGGTTCAAGACCCTCACCATTAACCTGTGGACCGACCGGAGCGGCCGGCCGGTGAAGATCACCCTGGCGAGCAAGTCCAGCATGGAGGTCTGCTCGATGGTCGAGACCTTCGGCAACTTCAACAAGCCGCTGACCATAACAGCGCCATAGCGCGCGTTCGCGATAAATCGGTCCGCTGCCGCTGCCGCTGCCGCTGCCGCTGCCGCTGCCGCCGGCCCGGCACCGGTGCCGCTGCCGGGCCGGGGTGGCCAGCGTGCCGGTGGGGTTGTCGGGGAGCGTGCCGGGTGCCGTGGGCGTGCGGTGCCGGTGCGCATGTCGCCCGCCGCATGTCGCCCGCCGCCCCCCGCGTGCCGGGTCGGCGCGTGCGCCGTGGGCGTGCGGTGCCGGTGCGCGTGTCGCCTGCGGCGTGCAGTGAGTGGACGCCAATTTGCCGGGATATGGTCGTTATGTGCACGGCGGCTGCGTTGGCGGCGCGGAATAAAAGGGCCTCCCGGAAGAAAGGGCGCCGCTTTCCGGCGCCCTTTCTTCCGGAGGGCTCCTATCTTCCGCAAAATGGCAGGCCCATGTGTCCGCTATGCGGTGATACGCGGTAAAAGGCGGCGCGGATAGGGCGCCAGCTGTGCTGTCCGGCGCGCTGCCTGCTTGCGGACCCCGGCTCGCCCGGATGAAACCGCGCCGTCAAGGCGACGATGGCGCCATCCATCGCGTTGGCGCGGGATTTGTCCGGATCCAACGACATCGGTGGCGCCATCGATGGCACAAGAGTCGAAGTCTCAGACGGCCACCAAGGCTCCGAGTGTATCGCTACGGCCGTCTTCGTGTGGCGGAACGCCCCACAGACCGGTACATATCGGACGCGGAGTGGGCGCTCCGCCACACGAACATATGTAGCGTTATCGCTGTTACCAATGTGGCCTATGGGTAACCATCACTTTGGGGCGGCGGCCTCGGACAAGGGCGAGGGTGGGGGCAGGAGCAAGGACCGGACGGGACCAAGGGCAGAACGGGAGCAAGAACCGGACGGGACCAAGGGCAGAACGGGAGCAAGAGTAGGGACGGGAAGCTAGAGCGGGACGAGTGTTGAGCCGGAAGGGGACCAAGAGCTGGACGGCGACCAAGAGCCGGACGGGAGCAAGAACCGGACGGGACCAAGGGCAGAACGGGAGCTTGAGCCGGACGGAGCAGAACCGGACGGGGCAAGAACCGGACGGGAAGCTTGCGCAAGGGACGGGAGCCAAGGCGGTTCGCCAGGGTTCCCGTCACTGTTGGTGCCCGGACCGCGACAGGGCACTCGCCGGTCCAGGTACGTACCCGGTCGCGGAGTCGCCGCCGCAGGTCAGGTGGTGTGTCCGAATTCACGTCCGGTGCGCGAGTCACACTGTCCCCACCGTTGTCAGCCGCCGCACAACTTAGCGAAAACTGCATCTTTGGCATCGTGACGGCGCAGTATAGCGGCCCTATGCGGCTTTATCCCGTTTTAGAAGATTTAAGCCATATGACTGACTTGTGCCGGTTAAGCTCCTCCGTTGTCAGGCGCTCCGAAGGCTCCTGGGCGAGTCAAGGGGGGAAGTACCACCTTCCATTGGGGAGCGCGCCCTTCGCGGAAAGGAGCCCATTGGGCTGCCACCGAAAGCCAACACGTATCCAGATCGCGCGTCGTTCAGCCGTGCCCGCGCTGGCCGGAGTCGCCGCGGTCGTCTGCATGTCGCAGCCGCAGGCACTCGCCAGCACGGCCGCGGCGCCCGCGGGCACCGCCGGCACCGCGGGCACCGCCGCGGCGCAGTCTGCCGTAACGGCGCAGGCACATCAGCACGCCGCCTCGCTGGCGGAGCTCACGTCCGCCACCACGGTGCCGGCCGCCTTCCGGCGAACGGAGCAAACGGAGCGTACGGAGCGTACGGAGACGGTCGCCGCCGCGCGTGGAAAGCATGCGGCGGACTCCACCGAGACCTCGTACACGGTCCGCTCTGGTGACTCGCTTTCGGCGATCGCCGGGCACCTGTACAGCAACCCGGACGCGTGGCCGGTGCTGTACTGGGCCAACCACAGCCAGATCCGGTGGGCCGACATCATCGAGCCCGGGCAGGTTCTGCGGGTCCCGGCCAAGCCGTCGCGGATACCCGCCGCTCCGTCGAGTCTGGCCCCAGCGCCGGTCGCCGCGGCACCCGTTCAGACCGCGGCACCCGTTCAGACCGCGGAGCCGGTCCGGACCACGGAGCACGTCCAGACCTCAGCGCCGACCGACACCGAGTCCGCGCAGGTCAGCACCGGTTACTCGCAGCCCAGGGCTTCGCAGGCGAACGTGACCTACACCGGCGGCACCCCCGGCGGTGCGTTCGGCCAGTGCGTCGTCGCCCGCGAGTCCGGTGGCAACGCGCAGGTCATGAACGCCAGCGGCCACTACGGCCTGTATCAGTTCAGCGCGTCGACCTGGGCCGCATACGGCGGTAACCCGGCCGACTTCGGGCACGCCAGCGCGGCCGAGCAGAACCAGGTGTTCGCCAACGCGCTCGCCGCGGGCGGCCAGTCGAACTGGGCGCCCTACGACGGCTGCTGATATGCCGTTCCGTCCGATGGCGCCATCGAGCCCGCAACAGCGAGCCCGATGGCGCCATCGGCATGTTCATGTTCAGTCCCGGCTCGCTCGCCTCGACGCTGTGTCCGCCGCGCCGCCCGCGCCGACCGGTTCGGCCTCGGCTCCGGAGGCCAGCCACCGGGATTCCATGTCCGCCTGATAACGCGCCGCCACCCGTGCGACGGCCGCGGGCCACAGCCCGCGCACGAGTTGCATCGGCGGTAGCCATCGTTGGCCGTACACGTGCGGCGCACGCCGGGCGATGCCGCGGATCAGCGCGTCCACGGCCGGCCCGGCCGGGTAGATGCGGTTGGCCGGGTACGGCAGCCGTTCCCGCCCGGACCGTAGCACCTCGTTGGACTCCGCGCCGCGCGTCATGTCGCTGTCGGTCCAGCTCAGGTACGCTACGCCGACGTCGACGCCGAGGTGTGCCACCTCGGCTCGCAGGCAATGAGCGAACGCCTCCACGCCTGCCTTGCTCGTGCAGTAGGCGGACATCATCGGTGCCGGGGTCATCGCGGCCAGCGACGCGATCTGCAGCAGGTAGCCGCGACTGGCGATGAGCGCGGGTAGGAAAGCCCTTGCGGTTGCCGCGCTGCCCAGCAGGTTGACCTCGACAACCCGTGTGAAGGAGGCAGCCGGGGTGTGGGTGAACGGGCCGCCGATGGCGATCCCGGCGTTGGCGACGACGACATCGACCCGGCCGTGGTGGTCGCGGATCGCCGCGGCCGTGGCCGCCAGCGCGACGTCATCGGTCACGTCTGCTTCGTGCCAGCTTGCCCGGGGGCCGCAGTCATCGCTGATCCGCGCCAGCTCGCCCGGCTCCAGCCCGACCAGCGCGAGCTCCGCGCCCAGCGCGGCCAGTTGCCGGGCCAGCAGCGCGCCCAGGCCCCGTGCCGCTCCGGTGACCACCACGACCTGACCGGCGAGTTCCCCGGCCTTGCTCATCAGCCTCATGGTCCCACCACCGCTAAGTTAACTCGCCAGTAACCACGCCCTATCCGATTAATACAACTTCTTGCTGTAGTTTGCCACTGCGTAGTATTCGTCCAGCTCTTCCAGCGTCTCCGGCGTGTCCTGCAGTGCCTTCACCATGACGGAGTGCCGCGGCAGCGCGTCCGGCCGCCATGATTCTGGCTCCCATAGCTTCGAACGCATGAAAGCCTTGGCGCAGTGGAAGAAGATCTGCTCGATGTCGATGACCAGCGCGAGCAGCGGCCGCTTCCCTCGCACCACCATCTCGTCGAAGAACGGCGCGTCCCGCAGCAGCCGCGCCTGGCCGTTGATCCGCAGGGTCTCGGTCCGCCCGGGAACCAGGGAAATGATCCCGGCGTGCGGGTTCACCAGCACGTTAAGGTAACCGTCCGCTCGCTTGTTCCCCGGCCGCTCGGCGATCGCGATCGTCGTGTCGTCGATCACGTGCACGAGCCGGCCCGCCGGATCGCCCTTGGGTGACGCGTCGCAGTTCCCCCGCCCGTCCGAGGTGGCGATGATGCAGAATGGCGACGTCGCGAGCCACTCCCGGTCGATGGCGTGCAACCGGGTCCGTTCCTTGGTGACGGCGCGCCCCGCCGGGAACCCGAGCAGCCCCCGCAACTCCTCAACCGACGTAATTTCCGACATAACCCCATTATCACGAACGGGCGGTGGTTCCTCACCCCGGAGACCAGCGCGTCCTGCTGGGGAGGATGCCCAGCTAGGCGATGACGGCCCAGACGAATTTGCCGTCCTGGTGGCCGGCCGGCGTGTCGCCGGGAAAGCACCAGCCCCACTGCTCGCTGACCGCTTCGACCAGCATCAGCCCCCGGCCGTTCTCGGCGTCGTCGTAGACGTCCATGAGGACCGGCGGCTGCGGGCTGGCGTCCCACACCATCACCGCGGCCCGTCGGCGGTCGGAGAACAGCCACAGCCGGATGGCCGCCTGGGCCAGGGCCCGGGTGGCCTTCACCCCATTCGTGACGAGTTCGGAGACCACGAGTTCGGTGCTCTCGCCGAAGCCGCCCAGTCCCCACTCCCGCAGGACGTGCCGCGTGTGCAGCCGCGCCGAGGGCACCGCGCCGTCCAGCGCGCCGAGTTCCAGGAAGGTGTGCAGCGGCCACTGAGGCGCCGTGCCGCCCTGCCAGTCGGCCGCGAACGGCGGAATGCGCAGCGCTGGCCCGCCGCCCGGTGAACTGTCCGGGCCGTGCCGCATGGCTAGCCGGTCCAAGGCGAGATGCGACTGCTCGGCCCCGGCCGGAGCTGCGAGGTAATCGGCGGCCAGCGGCGCGCTCAGGAACGTGCCCGGACGCCCGTCGCGCGGGTGAGCGGACTCGGGATCGGCGGCTGTCCAGCCGGTCGCGGGCCGACGGAATGCTTCCGTCACGACTCACCCCGGGTCTGGAACATCACTCGCCCTCTTCGCTTGGCGCACGATCCCCCCGTCGCAAGTCTGACTGACTTGGCCGGATAGGATCCATTCTCTGCGCCCTTGTAAGTACGGCCTAGTCTACGCATCTGGCAAGCAAGACGTGTATTATGATGGCGCAATTTCTACCTCGGTGCAATCAGTTCTGGCTAGATTTGCGCTCGACGACCGGGAGAGGATCGAGCATGCCGACATCGCCGAGCCTGCGGCGTCGTCGGCTCGCCGCTGAGCTCCGGCGGCTGCGTGAACAATCCGGCTTTTCGGTGACCGACGTGGCCAAGATGCTGGACTGGCAGGCGTCGCGGATCTCCAGGATCGAGAACCGTCAGTCCGGGATCACCGCGCCCGATCTGCGCAGGCTGCTCGATATCTACGAGGTCGCCGATGACGCGCACCGCGCGTACCTGGCCGAGCTGGCCCGGCGGCTGAACGAACGTGGCTGGTGGCAGAAATACGCGGGCCTGATCGGCGGAGACCTTGTCGACCTGATCGGCCTGGAGTCGGAGGCGCGGGCCATCCGCACCTACGAGCAGGAACTCGTGCCCGGTTTGCTCCAGACACCCGAGTACGCCCAGGCTGTCTTCCGGGTCGGCCGGCCCACCGACACCAACGAGGAGCTCAAGCGGTGGGTCGAGGTCCGAATGGAACGGCAAGAGGTGCTGAACCGGTCGGAACCGCCGCCGCCGCGGTTCAACGTGGTGCTGAGCGAGGCGGCCCTCCGCCGGCCGATCGGCGGACATGACGTCATGCGCAGGCAGCTTGAGTACCTGATGCGGCCACGGGACCGGGCGAACGTCACCATTCAGGTGCTGCCCTTCGACGCCGGGGCGCACCCGGCCATGGTGGCCCCGTTCACCATGATGGCATTCCCGGACCCCGACGACCTCGGGCTGGTGTACGTGGAGAACGCCACCGGTGCGTTGTTCCTCGAGGAGTCCTCCGAACTCCGCACCTATGACGAGATCTGGGGCACGATTCAGGGCAGCGCGCTGTCGCCCGACGACACGCAGACTTTCCTGAAGAGCACCTCGTTCGGATACCGCATGAAGGAAGGGATCAGGTAACCCATCCGGAAGGAGGGTAGGAGATATGAAGGTCAACCTCACTCAGGCGACATGGCGCAGGAGCAGCTACAGCGGTCAGTCTGGCAATTGCGTCGAGGTCGCCGGCGATGGGCCGGGTGCCGTGGGGGTACGGGACTCGAAGAACCCCGGCGAGCCCGCGCTCACCTTCACCCGTAATGCCTGGCGAACGTTCGCCGATCGCGTGAAGAGCGGCGACTTCGACCAGCGATAGCTGAGAGTGAACCCGCGAAGAGCCCGGATCAAGGGCTCTTCGCGGGCCAGCGGAATCCAGCAGAAAAGAGATAGGCCCAGGATGCAGCCGGACGGCTTCGCCGACATCGACACGAAGACGGCGAGCGCTGCCCGCATGTATGACTACATGCTCGGCGGGACGGACAATTACGCGGTCGACCGCATCGCGGTAAACCGGGTCGAAGACTTGCTCCCCGGAACCAATGCGATGGTGCGCAACAACCGGCGTTTCCTGGAACGCGTGGTGCGCTATCTCGCCGCGGACTGCGGCATCCGCCAGTTCATCGACAACGGCTCCGGTCTGCCGACGCAGGACAATGTGCACGACATCGCGCGCAGCTTCGGAGCGGGGTCGCGGGTCGTTTATGTGGACAACGATCCGGTCGTGCTGCGGCACCAGCAGGTTCAGGCACTGGCGGGAAACGCGGACACCGCGTTCATCCTGGCCGACGCGCTCGATGTCGATACGATCCTTGGCCACCAGGAAACCAGACGCCTTCTCGATTTCGCCGAGCCGACCGCCGTGCTCTACTTCGCGTTCCTTCACTTCATCCCGGATGAGGACAACCCTCAGCAGATTATCCGGCGGATAATCGACCGTCTCGCGCCGGGAAGCTACCTGGCTCTTTCCCATACCGTGTCCGATCAATCTGAGATACGGCAGCTCGGGACCGAGCTTGCCCGCGATAACACCAAGGGCCGCTTCGGCCGGATACGGGAAACCGAAGAAGTCCGTGCGTTCTTTGACGGCCTGGAGTTGGTTGAGCCGGGCCTGGTAGATATCAGGGACTGGCGTCCGGATGGCAGGGACGAGAAACAGACAGACCGGTGGTTCCTGGCCGGCGGTGTTGGGCGCAAGCCGTCCGAGAGCGCTGGATGATGCACGACGATTTCGCCGATATCGATACGACGAGGCCGAGCGGTGCCCGTATGTACGACTACATGCTGGGCGGGACCGACAACTACGCGGTCGACCGCACCGCGATAGACCAGGTCGAGAACATGATGCCCGGCACCAAGGCCATCGCACGCAACAACCGGCGTTTCCTGGAACGCGTGGTGCGCTATCTCGCCGCGGACTGCGGCATCCGCCAGTTCCTCGACAACGGCTCGGGGCTGCCGACCCAGGAAAACGTGCACCAGATCGTGCAGCGGATCGATCCCGGATCCCGGGTCGTCTACGTGGACAGCGACCCGGTGGTGGTGCGGCACCAGAAGGTCAGCGCGCTCGCGGAGAACGAGAACACCGCGTTCATCCTGGCCGACGCCCGTAACGTCGATGAGATCCTGAACCACGCCGATACCAGGCGCCTGCTGGACCTCGGCCAGCCTGTCGCGGCGCTGTACGTGTCGTTTCTGCACTTCATTCCCGATTCCGACGACCCGTGGGGAATGGTCCGCCGGATGATGAGCCACCTCGCGGCGGGAAGCTACCTCGTGATTTCGCACGTCGTGTCCGACTCTCCCGCGGTCCGGCAGCTCGTGACCGACTACGTCAGCACCGTCGGTACCCGCTTCGGGAGGGTACGGGAGCGGCACGAGGTCCGCGCGTTCTTCGATGGCCTGGAACTGGTCGAGCCCGGCCTGGTGAACGTCAGGGACTGGCGCCCGGACGGCGCGGAAGAGGAAGAGTCCCGCCAGTGGGTCATCTTCGGCGGCGTAGCCCGCAAGCCAGGACGTTGAGCCACCGCCGTTCTGATAATGAATTGCCGCTGGTGACCGGGGGAAGTACGGTCGGCGGGTGGGTATCTTCACGGTGATGGTCCGTCGTGTCCGCCGCCATCGGGCGGTCACGCCGGGCATGGGGCTGGCACCGGCTCGCTGATGACTGGGCCGCGCGGGTGGTCGCGGCGGCCGGGGTGCGCCGGGGCGAGTTGGTGCTCGACATCGGCGCCGGAGAGGGAGCGCTGACCGCGCACCTGGTCCGGGCCGGGGCGCGGGTGATCGCGGTCGAGCTGAACGCGGGGCGGGTGCGGGTGTTGCGCGAACGGTTTCCGCAGGTCACGGTCGTGTCCGCGGACGCCGCATCGCTGCGCTTGCCCGGACGTCCGTTCCGCGTGGTGGCGAGCCCGCCGTACGGAATTTCGGCCGGCCTGGTGCGGATGCTGCTGGCGCCGGGAAGCAACCTGATGTCAGCCGACCTGGTACTGCAGCGAGCTGTGGTGCGCAAGTACAGTCCCGGGACGACGCGGCGGTTCCGTTTCGCCACCGGCCTCGCCCTCCCGCGCCATGCGTTCAGCCCCCCGCCCCGCGTAGACTCCGCCGTCCTGGTGGTCCGCCGCCGCTTACGGAGTCTGAAGATCCAGGGTCCTCGGCGTGCCGGTGCCATCGGCTCGGGCGCAGGCCAGACCTCGAAGCGGCCGCGGCGGGAGTTAGGCCGGGGGTTTGCGGTGCATCCGGTAATGCAGGATCAGGAACGGGAAGCCGAATACCCAGAATGCGTGCTCGGCCCGCAGTTCGCCATCGGACACGTACACGTCGAGCCGCTCGGCGAAGCCGCGCACCGCGGCGGTGGTGAGCGACCCCGTCTCCGGTTCGATGTAGGTCAGGTAGTGTCCCGGCTGGTCGAGTGAGCTGCGGCTGTCCAGGACCAGGCCGCCGCCAGGGCGTTCGGCGGGGAGCAGGGTCGCGGTGAAACTGGCCTGGGGCAGCGGGAACCCGACGCTGACGTAACCGCGGCCGGCGTGCCGGTAGGTGGTGTAGATGCCGACGTAGATGGGCTCGCCGGTGTCGGCCGCCGACCTGATCCAGCCGCGCACCGACACCGCTCCGTCGGTGCCCGAGATCGTGTCGATCCGGCTGCAGACGCCGTGCTGCGCCTCGCGCTGGCTCATCGGCACGTTCGCCTGGCCGAGCGGCCTGGCCAGGAGCGTGCGGTACAGCAGGTAGCCGGGCCGCACCCACAGCCGCCACTGCGGCACGATATCCAGCGCGAACCTGGTGGTGTGCTCGTAGAACTCGCGGACCAGCGGGTGCACCGTCGCGGGATCGAGCGAAGGTCCCGCCAGCGCGTCCAGCGATGCCACGATGCCGATGTCCGCGACATCCGGTGCGTACCGGCCGCCGAGGCGCTCTGCCAGCGTGCGCACGTAGTCCGTGCCCACGTAGCGGGTCTGGCTCGCCACGGGCACCACGAACGGGACGCCTTCCGGACGGACCTGCTCGGCGAGCAGGCTCAGCTGCGGGTCGCGGAACAGCGCCGCGGCGGTCGTCCGGTACGCCACCACCGCCCCGGCCGCGGCGATCGCGGCCGGTGCCCGCCGGGCGGACAGCCCGAGCCCCACCGCGGCCCCGACCACCGGCCCGAGGGCGACCTTCTGCGGACGCAGCCCGAGCGCGCCGGCCGCTGCCCCGGCCACGGTCGCGACCGGCAGCGGACCGGCCCCGGTGAGGCGCTGCGCGAGCCATCCGGCCGGGGCGGCGATCGCGCCGCTCGCGACGATCCGTGACCACAGGGCCGGGATCTCACCTGGCCGCTGCCGGGCCCGGGCCACCGCGTCGACGGCGGCCACCGCGACGGCGCCGCCCAGCGCTCCGACCACGGTGGTCTTGCGGCCACGATGCGCGGTCAGCGCCGCCCCGGCCAGCGCGCCTATCACGCCGGCCGGCGCCGCCTGCGCCAGCCTTCCCCGGTCATCAGCCACGAGCCGAACCTATCGCGTTGCGGAACAACCCCGCTCGTGCCCTGGTTCTCCAACACGTGAAGATCGAGATCTGGTCCGATGTCGTGTGCCCGTGGTGCTACATCGGCAAGCGGCGCCTGGAGCACGCGCTGGCCGGGTTCGAGCACGCCGGCGATGTCGAGATCACCTGGCGCAGCTTCCAGCTGAACCCGGAGTTCCCGCGCGGCGAGGCGATACCGACCACCGAGTACCTCACCCAGCGGTTCGGCCCGCAGGCGTCCGGGATGACATCCCGGGTGGTTGACATCGCCAGGGACGAGGGCCTCGACCTCGACTACTCCCGGGCGCTGGCGGTCAACACGTTCGACGCGCATCGCCTGCTGCATCTCGGCGCCGACCTCGGCGTAGCGGGCGCGGTCAAGGAGCGGCTGCTGCGCGGGCACTTCACCGACGGTGCCAACCTGGCCGATCCGGACACGCTGGTGAACCTCATGAAGGAGGCCGGGGCGGACCCGGATCGGGCCCGCGCGGTGCTCGACGGCGACGAGTACTCCGACGACATACAGGCTGACATCACCCAAGCCCGGGCCTTCGGCGCGACCGGCGTACCGTTCTTCGTCATCGACCGCAAATACGGCATCTCGGGAGCGCAGCCTACTGAGACGTTCCTGCATGCCCTCCGCACCGCCTGGGCGTCTTTATCTAACGAACGTCTGTGGCTCGACCACCCGCTCCTCTGTCACGACCGCGGTGACGAGGTCGGCGGGGGTTATGTCGAACGCGTAGTTGACGGCTCTGGTTCCGGTCGGCGCGGCGGGCACGGTTATCTCTTCGTCCGGGCGGCGCTCGATGGGTATGCCCGATCCGGACGGCGTGTCCGGGTCGATGGTTGATTCGGGGGCCGCAACCACGAACGGGATTCCCGCCCGGTGCGCGGCCAGCGCGAGGGAGTAGGTGCCGATCTTGTTGGCCACGTCGTAGTTGGCGGCGATCCGGTCGGCGCCGACCACCACCGCGTCGGCCGCGCCCTGGCTGATCAGGAACGGCGCCGCGCTGTCGCCGGCCAGCTGGTGATCGATGCCGAGCTGGGCGAGTTCCCAGCAGGTAAGCCGCGCGCCTTGCAGCAGCGGCCGGGTCTCATCGACGATCACGTAATCGAGGGCGTCTTCGGCGTGCAGGGCCCGGATGACGCCGAGCGCGGTGCCCCAGCCCAGGCAGGCGAGGCTGCCCGTGTTGCAGTGCGTGTGCACGCGCAGGCGCTTCTTGTTGACTGCGTCCTTCAGGTAAATGGCGCCGCGCACGCTGATCTGGCGGCTCACCCGCTCGGCGGTGCCGAGAGCTGCGCGGGCCGCTGTTTCGACCGCGTCGGGACCGTCGGCGAGAACGGGCCGCATCGCGTTGACCTCGCGGGCGAGGTTGACCGCGGTGGGCCGGGCGGCGGCGATCCGGTCGATCTCGGCGGTGAGGCGTCGCGAATCCCATCCGTCGCGCTGCCCCTGGCGGACGGCGAGCGCCACGCCGAGTGCCCCGGCCGCGCCGAGTACCGGCGCACCCCGGATGGCCAGGCTGGTGATCGCGGCTATCAGCTCGTCCACCGTGTCGAGGCGCAGCGTACGTACCTCGTGTGGCAGCGCGGTCTGGTCCAGCGCCTCGATGTGACCATCCCGCCAGGCGAGCACGTCCGGAGTGTCCATACCGTTGAACCTATGCTGCTCAGCGAAGTGCGGAACGAAGTGGTCCAGGTATGCCGGGAGATGGCCGCGGCGGGCCTGGTGGCGGGGACGTCGGGGAACGTGAGCGCCCGCATCGGTGATCTGGTCGCGGTATCGCCGAGCGGCGTGGACTACGGCGGACTGACGGCCGGCCTGGTCGGCGTGCACAAACTCGACGGGACCCCGGTCGAGGCTGAACTGCGCCCGACCAGCGAGATGCCGCTGCACCTGGCGGTGTACGCGGCCACCGAGGCGAAGGCGATCGTGCACACCCATCCGGTCGCGGCGACCGCACTGACCACGGTGGCAGACGAGTTGCCCGCCATCCACTATCAGGTGGCGATGTTCGGCGGCCCGGTGGCGGTCGCACCATACGCCACGTACGGCAGCGACGAGCTGGCCAGGAACGTAACAACGGCGCTACGGAGAAGGACCGCGTGCCTCATGGCCAACCACGGCGCGGTGACCACCGGCCGGACCCTGCGCGAAGCCCTGACCGGCACCCGCTACCTGGAGTGGCTCTGCGAGGTATACCTCCGGGCCGTCGCCGTCGGCCAACCCCGCCTCCTGCCGCCTGAAGAGATCGAGCTGGTGGCGGTCAAGCTGGCTGATTACGGTCGACGACCCGTGTAGACCGGCTTAACAACGTCCGTGGTACGCGCCGCTGGTGTACGTGGTCCACGGGCTCCAGTTGCGGCCATCGTCGGAGATGTGCACGGCCGCCTTGGCGTTGCCCAGCGGGTTGTAGGTGGCCATGGCACCCCACACGCCGTTGATCTGCCAGTAGCCGAAGTCGTTCGTCGGGCTGTGGGCGTACTGGTTGCCGCCGGACTCGGCCATGGCGATGGCCGCGGCGGTCTCGGCCGCCCAGGACGCGCCGCCCGCGTCCTCCCACAGCACCTCGAGGCCGTGGCAGCTGAGCGTGCCGCTCGGGACGGCCGAGGTGGTCAGCGTGGTGGCCGGCGGGCTGGGCTTGGCGTGCCTGGGGTGGTGGGCGGCCGTTGTCCTGGGTGCGCCCGCGGGCGCGCTGGACGGGATCTGCAGGTGCTCACCCGGGTAGATGACGTCCGGATTGTGGATCACATTGGTGTTCGCCTGGTAGATCCAGTTCCAGTCGTTGTAGTTGCCGTATTCCTTCTGTGCGATCGAAGCGAGGCTGTCACCCGCCTGTACGGTGTAGCTACGGCTGGCAGTCTGCGTCCGATGGGCCTTGCTCTCCCGGATGACCTTGGCGTCCGTGTGCACTCGCTCCGCGACGGTAGTGGCCTTGGCCGGCGCGCTCGTAGCGGCGTTCGCGGCCGGCGCCGCGACAATGACACCCGCGATCGCCACCGCGGGAGCGGCCTTGCCGGCCACTTCCGCCACTTTCTCTACCTGCGACGGGGTGGTGTGCCGACCGGTGCGCCTGATCTTGCGCGGTCGGCGGTGCATGGAAGGCGTACTCACCGAGCTCCCCAAGTTGTATCTCTGCCCATCTACCAGGCCCCGTTGCGGAGGGCCCGTCGACGGACCTTGCTGGTCCCTGAGCGACCGTGCGGCATTTAGTCGCTAAGCGGCGTCTGTGCCGTCTGCGGAATCATGACAGGAAGCAGGTTTGCTCCGCAGGCGAATCGACGTATTCCTGTGACACGTTCGTGATCTGTAAGGCCGGAGGGCCGTCGTGGCCAGCGCCGATGCCCCCTGCGATACTGATCCCGTGGTGCGGTATTTCGAAGACTTTGCGCCGGGTGTGACGTTCGACTGCGGCAGCGTGTCAGTGGACGAGGGGTCGATCGTCGCCTTCGCCAAGGAGTACGATCCGCAGCCGTTCCACGTCGATCCGTCGATCGACGGCCCATTCGGCGGCCTGATCGCCAGCGGATGGCATACCGCGAGCCTGGTGATGCGCCAGCTTGTCGAGCATTACCTGTCGGCGGAGTCCAGCCTCGGCGCCGCGGGCATCGACGAGCTCCGCTGGCCTTATCCGGTCCGGCCCGGCGACACGCTGCGCGTCAGAGCCACGGTGCTCGAGGCGCGGAAGTCGCTGAGCAAACCTGATCGCGGCATCGTCCGGACCATGGTGGAAGCCGTCAATCAGGACGGCACCGCGGTCCTGCGCCTGACGGCCGTCAACTTCATGCGCGTCCGCCCCGCTTCCTGAGCAGCGCGGTCCCGGCGATGACCAGGCCGGCCGCCGCGGTGATCGGCCCGACCACGGCCCACAGCTTGTCACCGCTCATAAAGCTCCCGCCGATGTCGCCGACGCCCTGCAGCGTCCACACGACACCGGCCGCCACCAGCACCCCGCCGACCAGCACCAGCAGAGCTCGCATCATCACCCCCCCATTGTCACCCCCATTTGCCCCGCCGTCCCCCGTCCTCCGCTCGTTTCCGCCCCCCGGTTTGCCCGCCGTCCCCGTCCTCCGCTCTTTGTCCCGGGGTTTCGGCCTGCCGTGGTTCTGTCCCGGCCGGTTTTGCCCCCGCTCCGGCCTGCTGTGGCTCCCTCCGGGCCGTTTTGCCCCGGTTTCCGTCACGTTGCGGCCTGTTGCCCGTCCGCGCGACTTCGTTCCCAGCGATTCTGCCCCCGTTTCGGCGCGACATTTCAGGCAGAAAAGGCATCTCGGATGCATCTCGTGGAAGAAAAGCGCTTGGCGGAGGAAAAGGCGCCGGAAACCGGCGCCCAATCTTCCGCGAGGCCCCTATCTTCCACGGTATCCGCTCGATCTGGCTCAGTTTTCCTCACGTCGAATCCGCTATCGCACTGCGGCACGGATAATTGCCCAAACGAGGATTCTGCGTGTCGAGCTGACGATTCCTGGTCCAGTTATCGCGAACGTTCATTCCTCCAAAATGTGAGCATTCCGGAATAACGTTAGCTTTGGGAAAGTGGCCATTCTACTTGCGCCGGAGTGCCGTCCTACCCTGGGAACTTGCGTGTATCATCACATATCGGGCGCACGGCCAGCCGCTTTACGGAAATTAGGAGCCCTCTGGAAGAAAAGGCGCCGGAAACCGGCGCCCTTTCTTCCGTAGAGCCCCTTTATTCCGGCTCATCCAGCGCGGCCCCGTCCACGTAAGGGTCATATCCCAGCAAAGCTGGCGACCGTTTCACGATACGCTGGGAACCGGTTCAACTGGAATGCTCTCAAATGCGAGAGCGGAGGTGCTAATCCGGAAATGTCGGGTGTGGGCATAAGGCGGGGGTGTCGGGGGATACGGGCAGCAATGCGCAGCGGCTGGGATGGGTGGCGTCAGCCTGGTCATGCCTGTCGGTTGGCTCTTGTACCGGATGGGGCAAGTCCGGAAATCGGGCGCGCGGACATAGGGCGGGGCCGCGCGGGATGCGGCCGCGGGGGATGCGGGCCGCGGAGGTGCGTCGGCGGGGGGTTGGGCGTTGGCCGCCGCTGCGTTGTCGGGAGATAGTGGATATACCGGCTGACGACGTGATGAGAGGGGAATGGATGCTGTACGTGTTCGGGTTCGAGCGGGTGGGTGTGGTGGTCGGGGATCTGTACTTCGTGGATCCGGCGCCGAAGAAGGGCCAGGAGGGCGCCGAACACGGCGTGCGGCTTGAGCTGCGGGTCCTCGGCCGTGGCCCGCTACGGGGCTCGATCTACTCGGCGCAGCCGATCGAGGTCGGTGAACCGGTCTGGCGGGCCGATTTCCTCGAATCGGTGGACGGCGAGCCCGGGAGCTTCGACCGTACGCACCATCATCCGGTATTCCGTGGCTGGGATCCGACCAGCCGGGTGTTCGTCCGCGAGCTGTCCGCCGATCCGCTGGGGTGGCTGGCCGGCAAGCTGGCTGATCTGGACGGGCTGCTCGCCGAGGCCGGCTTCCCGCAGGACACCGCGGGTCCCGGCGACGCGAGGGATCTCCGCGACGCGGCCCCCGAGATCATCGACGCGACCCGCAGGCTACTGGACAAGGTGCGCGCGGGCGAGCTCGGGAACCCGCCACTGGCCGAGGTGCCGGCCGCTGACCGGACAGCGGCCGGGGCCGACGGCGAGCCGGCCCTGATCCGTTCCGGCTGGCTGTAGGGGTCCGGCCGCCTCGCATCACGGGACGTGGCAGGCTGGGGGAATGGTGGAGGAGGGGACGCGCCGGCTGGTGTTGCTGCGGCATGCCAAGTCGGCCTGGCCGGAGGATGTACCGGATCATGACCGTCCGCTGGGCAAGCGCGGACGGCGCGATGCGCCCGCGGTGGGACGCTGGCTGCGTGCCAAGGAATACCTGCCTGACACGGTCGTGTGCTCGACCGCCCGGCGGACCCGGGAAACCTGGGAGCTCGTCGCCGTGGAGCTGTCCCCCGCATTCAAGGGCAGAGCGCCAGCCGTGACGTTCGAGCCGCGCGCCTACGCGGCCAGCGCGATGTCCCTGCTCTACCTGGCACGCGAGCTGCCCGGCGAGAGCCGGGCCAGCATGCTGATCGCCCACAATCCCGGCATTTCTGAGCTGGCCGCCAGCCTGGCGGGAACACATCGCGGCGGAATGAACTTCCCTACGGCAGGGGTAGCAGTGCTGGAGTTCGATGACGACTGGGCTGACCTCACCCACGGACAGGCGCGCCTGGCCGACTTCGTCATCCCCGCCGATTTGTGACCCGGGAGGAGAACCACTGTGTCGCTCACCTTCAGTTCCGGTCCGCTATCGGGCCAGGCGCCGGAGACCGTCAACTACCGCATAGAAGGGCCCGCGCACCGGCTGCTGATGCACGAGTTCCCGCGGCGGCTTCGCGCCGTCTTCGGCGGTGAGACCGTCTTCGACACCACCCGGGCCATGCTGCTGCACGAGACCGGGCTGCTGCCGCAGCCGTACGTGCCGCTCGACGACATCAGGCAGGACCTGCTGCGGCCAACCGATCACCACACGTACTGCCCGTTCAAGGGCACCGCGTCCTACTGGACGGTGCAGGCAGGCAACCGGGTGACCGAGAACGCCATCTGGGCCTACCCGGAGCCGAACCAGGAGTCTGCCTGGCTGCGCGGATATGCGGGCCTGTACTGGGACCGGATGGACGAGTGGTACGACGAGGACGAACGGGTGGAGGGCCACCTGCGGGACCCGTACCACCGGGTTGATGTGCGACGTTCCGGACGGCACGTGCGGGTGCTGCTGGACGGCCAGGTGATCGCGGAGACCACCAGGCCGATGCTGCTGTCCGAGACCGGCCTGCCGAACCGGTTCTACTTTCCAGCCGAGGACGTCCGGCAGGACCTGCTCCAGGCCAGCGACACGCACACGGTATGCCCGTACAAGGGCACCGCCTCGTACTGGTCGGTGCGGGCGGGCGACAAGGAGCTGAGTGATGCGGTCTGGTTTTATCCCACCGCCGACGGCGACGCGGCCAAGATCAGCGGCTACCTGAGCTTCCTGCATGATGACCTGGTCCTGGAGGTAGGCGACTACAAGTGAGACACTGCCGCCATGCGACAGGTCCCTGACCCGGAACACGAGGAGTGGCTCGCGCGGATGCGCGAGGTCGCCCGGCATGACGCCGAGGCGCTTGTGCCCCGTCCGCTGTTCGAGGTCTTTGAGCTGGCCGCGCCGGCATTGCGGCCGGTGGCTTTGGTCGAGGCCATGCAGGTGCAAGAGGAGTGGACGGGTGTCGGCCTGGCCTACGGGAACTGGGCTGACCCGGCCGGACCGTGGGTTTCGGTCACCAGCGCGACCGTGATGGAGGGCCCGCCCGGTTCCGGTGCCGAGGGGCAACTGCTATGGGCCATCGACGACGAGCGGAACCGTCTCGCCGATCAGGCCTGTCTGGATGAGGAAGACCCCGCTGAGCCGCCGGAATACTGGCCGGCCAGCGTGCTGACCGACGACGATGAAGTCCGCGGGCTGGCCTGCCGGCACGGGAACCTGCTGGCTGTGCGGCTGCCGGTCGGCGCGGTCACGGTGACCGTGATAGGCCGGGGCGTTGATCCGGCATCGGTTCGGCTCGCCGTGGTCACCGACCTCGGACCCTACCAGGACGGTCGGCACGAGATGCTCGAGCAGGTGGCTGAGCGGCACCGGAGCCAGCCGGAGCCGGTCCTCGAGCCCGCGGAGGGCATGGCGGCGTATCGCGCGCTGGTCGACGCCGAGCTCGAATGGCGCGCGCGAACCGCGGCGCGACTGAATGCCGGGCGGATTCCCCGGCACCGAGCCGGCGAAGGGGCCAGGATGGGGGCGCTGTGGCAGCGTGCCGTCCGTGAGCTGGCCGACCGATCCGGCATCGGCGACCGCCAAGCGGACGACACTATGACCTCGGTGGTCAACCAGCTGACCAGCCTTGATGAGAAGGGGTCCTGGTTCACTTCGTCGGCTCGGCTGCGCGAGCGTGCGATCGACGAGACGTTGCGCTACGCCACCCTCGGTGAGCGGGTGCCCAGTGCCCCGGCCCAGCAGGCTTGGACGAACTCCTGGAATTACCACACGTCCATGGCGGTTCAGCACGGTCAATTCGCCGATATAGCACAACGCCATGGGAAGCCGTTCATCGAACGGTGGCTGGACGCATGGGAGAAATGGACCTGGCGCCAGTAACCACCGTCCGTTCGTGCAATCGGGTTGAAAAGGGAGGCCTTGGCCCGAAGCGAGCGGAAGCGAGCGCCGCGGCGGTTGCCGTCCCGCAGGGGCGGCAATTCCCGCCGCGGCTCCAAGCCGGCCGAGCGCAGCGAGGCCTTGGCGCGGAGGGCTACTCAGCGCCGAAGGACTTGATCTCGGCCAGCTCGGTCTCGGTGAGCTCGCGCGGGACCTCGCCGCGGGCGTGCTTGGCCGCCTGCACCTGATGCCGGATGCCGTCCACGACTTCGGGGTTGGCCAGCGTGGTGATGTCGCCCACGTCGGCGAAGTTGGACGTGGCGGCGATCACCCGGCGCATGATCTTGCCGGACCGGGTCTTGGGCATGTCGGGGACGATCCAGATGTTCTTCGGCCGGGCGATCTTGCCGATGTCGGTCTCGATCGCCTCCTTCACCTTGTTCTCGATCTCCGTGCTGGGGGAGTACCCCGGTTTGAGCGAGACGTACATCTCGACCACACGGCCGCGGATGTCGTCGATGACCGGCACCGCCGCGGCCTCGGCGACCTCCACGACGGTCAGCGCGGACGACTCCAGCTCCTTGGTGCCCAGCCGGTGGCCGGCCACGTTGATCACGTCGTCGACCCGGCCGAGGATACGGAAATAGCCGTCAGGCGCCTGGAGCGCGCCGTCGCCGGCGAAGTACGGCCAGTCACGCCAGTCTTTGCTGTCCGGGTCCTTGTTGTACTTGGCGTAGTAGGTCTGCACGAACCGCTCAGGAGTGCCCCAGATCGTCTGGAAGACACCGGGCCACGGGTTGCGAATGATGATGTTGCCGGCCCGGCCGCTGCCGGCCGGGACCGGCTCGCCATTCTCGTCCAGGATCTCCGCGTAGATGCCGAGGGCGGCGGGGCCGCAGCTACCGGGCTTCATCTTGTCCAGGCCGGGCAGCGTGCTGCCGAGGAAGCCGCCGGTCTCGGTCTGCCACCAGGTGTCGACGATGACCGCCTTGCGCTTGCCGATGCTCTGGTAGTACCAGCGCCAGACCTCGGGCTCGATCGGCTCGCCCACCGTGGTCATGTGCTTGAACTGGAAGTCATATTTGGCGGGCTCGTCCGGGCCCACCTTGCGCAGCATGCGAATCGCGGTCGGCGAGGTGTGGAAGATGTTGACCTTGAGCTTCTCCGCGATCCGCCACGGGCGGCCTGCGTCCGGATAGTTCGGCGTGCCCTCGTAGATCACGCTGGTGGTGCCGAGCGACAGCGGCCCGTAGACGATGTAGGAGTGGCCGGTGATCCAGCCGATGTCGGCCATGCACCAGTACATGTCATCCGGATGGATGTCCTGGTAGTACTTCGACGTCCCGGTCACGTAGGCGAGATAGCCGCCGGTCGAGTGCTGGCAGCCCTTCGGCCGGCCGGTGGTGCCACTGGTGTACATCAGGAACAGCGGCGCCTCGGCCGGCATCGAAACCGGGTCGACGGTCTGCCCCGAATAGCTGGGCAGCACCTCGTCGACGAAGACGTCCCGGCCCTCGACCATCGGGGTCCCGGACTGGTACTGGCCCGGGGACCGCCGGAAGACCAGGACCTTTTCGACCTCGGCGCCTTCCTTGCGGGCCGCCTCGACGGCCTCGTCGGCTTTGACCTTGTGGTCCTGCATGGCGCCGCTGCGGTAGTAGCCGTCCATCGTGATGAGGATCTTGCTGCCTGAGTCGGCGATGCGGTGCCCGCAGGCGGCGCCGCTGAACCCGCCGAATACCTGGGAATGAATGGCACCGAGCCGGGCGCAAGCCAGCATGGCCACCGGGAGTTCCGGAACCATGGGCATGTGCAACGTCACACGGTCGCCGGCCTCGACACCGCAGAAGTCGCGCAACAAGGCGGCGAATTCATTCACCTGGCGATGCAGTTCCCGGTACGTGATCGTGACGTGATCGGCATCCTCCGGCTCGGGAACCCAGATCATCGCAGGCCTGTCCGCGCGCTCGGCCAGATGGCGGTCGACGCAGTTGTAGCTGGCATTCAGCTTGCCGCCCACGAACCACTTCCAGAACGGCGCGTTGCTCGTGTCCAGCGTGGTGTGCCAGCGCTCATCCCAGGCAAGCAGGTCAGCGTACTCGGTGAAGCACTCCGGGAATTTGTCCTCGGTGAAGCGGTCCCGTATAGCCGGGTCATTGGCATTGGCCTGGGCCGTGAACTCTGGCGGCGGGTCGTAGTACTCCTCCTCGCGCCAGTGCACAGCGATGTGGGCTTCCGAAGACTCAGCAGAATCTTGAGCTTCGTTGCCAGGAACTTCTGCCATTGCTTGTCCCTCCACTTGAGATGCCACCGGAGACTTAACGTGGTGAGCATTACAAACTTAACGCCACGAGGCGTCACGCGCCTAGCGTGACTAACCGCGAAACGTTTCGTGGCGATAGTGGAGAGCTGACGGACTTCAGGACAGGCGGACTTCAGGACAGGCGGTGCGCGAGCGCCGGGGCGCTCAGCTCGGGAAACGCGGTGTCAAGCCCCGTGATCCGGATGATCTTGAGCATCGACGGCCGGGCCGAGGTCAGCATCAGCTGCTGGCCGGTCTGCCTGGCATGCTTGGCGGCGCGAGCGAGGACGCCCAGTCCGGAAGCGTCACAGAACGTGACCTGGCCGAGGTCGACGCTGACGGGCGCCTTGCCGTTGTCGATCACGTCACTGATGTAGGCGTAGGCCTGCTGAGCCGTGGCGATGTCGAGTTCCCCGGCCACGCTGACCACCTGCCGGCCGTCAACGTCGATCTCGCTGGAAAGCCTGAGCTGTTCCGGGTCCGCCGCGTTCCGGTCCCACCGGTCCCGGCCGTCCGCGGCACCTGGACCCATCACGGTGATCGGGCGCAGCGTGATCACGGAGCCCCCGCGCTTGCCGGACGCCTTGTCCCTGTGCTTCTCATATACCCCGTTGCGCATGACCGTCCCGTTCCGCATGGCCGCGCGTACCCCGGCGCGACGCTGCTGGTGAATCATCACGATCCCTCCCGTTTCCCAGTTAACGCCAGCGGCCCCAAATACCTTCCTCGTGCCAGCTGACCCGGGCCCCGCCCTCGATCCCGTGTGCGGGCGGTAGTCCCCGATTGTGACGGCAAGCCTTCTACCTGCGCAAATCATTACACTTCGGGAGGCTTGGCGGTTACTTGGAGTTCACTCAGGAATTCGTCCGAGCTGGTCAGGCGCATATCGTGGTGATATGGGCTCAGGCATGATCGACGAGCACCTTCGCGGCGCTGAGCGGGTGCCCGCCGAGCCAGTGGCTGGCCGAAGAGTTCCGAAACGTCCAAGCCGGTGCCTGGTCTGCCGAGGAAGGCTGGTAGCGATCAACGGGCCTGTGCAGGGCCGGGCCCACGACAGCGAAACAGCGAGAGAGGTGTTCGCTCATGAGCGCAACAGCACCGCAACCGCAGGTCTGGCCGACGCTGCGGGCTCACGACGCCCGAGGCCTGATCCGTTTCCTCGTCGACGCGTTCGGCTTCGAGGAGACCGTGGTCTACGGCGAGGGCGACCGTGTCGACCATGCCCAGATGTCCTGGCCCGAAGGCGGCGGCATCATGCTCGGGTCGGTACGGGACGACGACAACGCCATACCTACCAAGCCCGGCACGTTCGGGGCCTATGTGGTCACCGCGCGGCCCGACGAACTGTGCGAACGGGCTAAGGCGGCCGGCGCCGAGATCATCTCGCCGCCGCACGACACCGACTACGGCTCGCGTGACTTCGCGGCCCGTGACCCAGAGGGAAACCGCTGGTCGTTCGGCACCTACCGGGGCGAACCGCGTAAAGCCGACCGCTAAGGCGCGCCCAGCGGCGGCTCATGGCGAACGCCGAAGTGCTTCGTGACGGAAACCGAAGGGGATGGTTGGCGCAACGTACCCGTCCCGAGGGGATGGTTGGCGCAACGTACCCCCTAATGGGCGTAGCGTGCCAGAGTGAGCACCGCGAATCAGCCAGCCGGCCACGGCCAGCCACAAGTCCCGGCCACTATGCGGGCCTGGCATGTCGAGGCGCCCGGGCCGCTGGCCAGCAAGCCGCTGCACCTGCGGACCGGGCCGGTGCCGCGTCCCGGACCCGGCGAGTTGCTGCTTCGCGTCGTGGCCTGCGGCGTGTGCCGCACCGACCTGCACGTCACCGAGGGTGACCTGCCGCCGCACCGGCCCGGTGTCACTCCCGGGCACGAGGTGGTCGGCGAAGTGGTGGCGCTCGGCGAGCACGTCGGCACCGCCGACACAGCCGGAACGGCCGGAACAGTCGGCACAGCCGGCACCGCCGGCACCGCCGGAACAGCCGGCACAGCGGGCTTCGCCGTTGGCGACAGGGCAGGCGCCGCGTGGCTCCGCTGGACCGACGAGCAGTGCAGGTACTGCCAGCGCGGGTCGGAGAACCTGTGCCCGCACTCGCTGTACACCGGCTGGGACGCGGACGGGGGATACGGCGAGTACATGACCGTGCCGGCCGCTTACGCGCACCGCCTGCCGGACGGTTACCGCGACACGGAACTGGCCCCGCTGCTGTGCGCGGGCATCATCGGCTACCGTGCGCTGAAGCGCGCCGACCTGCCGCCCGGTGGGCGCCTGGGCATCTACGGTTTCGGCGGCAGCGCGCACCTGGCCGCCCAGGTGGCCATGGCCCGCGGCGCCACGGTCCACGTGCTCACCCGGGGCGAGCAGGCGCGTCGGCTCGCACTCGAACTAGGTGCCGCATCAGCCAATGACGCCGCCGACATGCCGCCCGAGCCGCTGGACGCCGCGATCTTGTTCGCGCCCGTCGGCGATCTCGTGCTGCCCGCCCTCAGCGCCCTGGGCCGCGGCGGGACTCTGGCCATCGCGGGTATTCACCTGACCGATATTCCAGACCTGAACTACGAACGGCATCTGTTCTACGAACGCCAGCTCCGCAGCGTCACGTCCAACACCAGACAGGACGCCAGGGAGTTCCTCGGCTTCGCCGGCGAGCACAAGCTGGCCGTCACCGTCCACCCGTATCCACTCGACGCGGCGGACAGAGCCCTCGACGATCTGGAAAACGGCCGGTTCGACGGCGCGGCCGTGCTTGTCCCCTGAAGGTTTGCTGAGAGTCTGCTCAAGGACCGGGTCCATCACCCGCCACGCGGGACGTTTGCCTTCTCGTTTTGCGTTACAGCGAAGGGCATACTTAGGGCCCCTGAGGAGTAGCCATGAGCAAGCAAGCAACACCGCCGCCCCCCGGCGACAAGCCCGGGCCGGGTAATCCGCCACCCCCGCCGCCGGCCTGGCGGCACTGGCTGTGGCCGGTCGCGCTCATCGCGGCGCTGGCGCTCTGGTTCTTCCTGCCCGCTGTGCACACCACGCCGCAGGAGACGCTCACCTACACGCAGTTCCTTTCCGACGTGTCGGCACACAAGGTGAAGACCATCGAGATCGCGCCGGCCGATGGCCAGTCCAGCACCGGGACGCTGGCGAGCGGGACCAACTACACCGTGGTCATCCCGCCGCAGGCGAGCCAGGACCTGCTCAGCACGCTACAGACCAACAACGTGCAGGTCACCGCCGGAACGTCCGGCAGCAGTTTCGGCTCGCAGGTGCTGAGCTGGATAATCCTGCTGGCGGTCTTCGTCCTGCCCATTTTGCTGTGGATGCGGTTGTCCCGCAACGCGCTGGGCGGGGTGCAGGGCGTGCTGGGCGCGGGCCGGTCCCGGGCGAAGGTGTTCGACGAGGAGCGCCCGTCCACCACGTTCGCCGACGTCGCTGGTTATGAGGGGGCGAAGGCGGAGATCAGCGAGGTGGTGGACTTCCTTCGCAACCCGGACCGGTACTCCCGGGCCGGCGCAGTGGTGCCGCGTGGCGTGCTGATGGTCGGGCCTCCCGGCACAGGCAAGACGCTGCTGGCCCGCGCGGTCGCGGGGGAGGCGCATGTGCCGTTCTTCTCGGTGACCGGTTCCAGCTTCGTGGAGATGTTCGTCGGCGTGGGCGCGGCCCGGGTCCGTGACCTGTTCGCCGAGGCCCGCAAGCGCGCGCCAGCGATCATCTTTATCGACGAGGTGGACGCGATAGGCCAGCGGCGCGCGGGCCAGGGCCAGGTGGTCGCCAACGACGAGCGGGAGCAGACGCTCAACCAGCTGCTGGCCGAGATGGACGGGTTCGACCCGGCCATGGGCATCGTCGTGCTGGCCGCGACGAACCGGCCCGAGGTGCTGGATCCGGCGCTGATGCGCCCCGGCCGGTTCGACCGGCAGGTCACCATCCCGCTGCCCAACGTCAACGAGCGCTCCGCGATCCTGGCCGTACATTGCCGCGACAAGAAGCTGGCGCCCGACGTCGACCTGAACGCGGTGGCACGCGGCACCCCCGGCTTTTCCGGCGCCGACCTGGCCAACCTGACCAATGAGGCGGCGATCTTCGCGGTTCGCGCCGGCCGGGACGTGATCACCGCTGATGACTTCGACGCCGCACGGGATCGCATCATCCTCGGCCGTCGCGAAGGCTCCAACGTGCTGCTGCCCGAGGAGAAGTACGCGGTGGCGGTGCACGAGTCCGGGCACGCCATGGTGGCCGCGCTGTCCGAGCACGCCGATCCGGTGGCCAAGGTGACGATTCTGCCGGCCGGGCAGACGCTGGGCGTGACCGAGCAGCTTCCGCTGGTCGAGCGGCACATGTACACCGAGGACTATCTGCTCGATTCGCTCGCCGTCCGTCTCGGCGGCCGGGCCGCCGAACTGGTGGTGTTCGGGCAGGGCTCCACTGGCGCGGGCAACGACCTGGCCGGCGCGACGGACCTGGCCACGAAGATGGTCCGCGAGTTCGGCCTGTCTCCCAAGCTCGGGCCGATCGGTTATCCGGAAGGCGGTTCGGTGTTCCTCGGCGGCGGCGGCGCCGGCGTGTCCAGCCGGCCGTTCGCCGAAGCCACCCAGGCCGCCATCGACGCCGAGGTCAGCAGGCTGCTGCGGGAGGCGGAGACGCGCTCGGTGGACCTGCTCCGCGGTCACCGGCCGGAGCTGAACGGGCTGGTCGACCTGCTGCTGGAAAAGGAGACCGTGGACGGATCCGAGGTGTACCGGCTGGCGGGCCGGCCGGACCGCAGCACGAACGCCGAGCCCTCGCAGCCACCGGTCGAGATGGCCCCGCATCCCGCCTCCGCCGGGGTGGACGGCAGTGAACCAAAGTGATTAGTGGAAGTGATTAGGCAACATTGTGATTACGATGTTGCCGCGGCGGCTGGACAAAAGCCCTTATCTGACGCCGACTCGGAAGTAGGGAGGGACACCCGTCCCGCTTGGGGGGCCTTGACCCCGGAGGCCGCCAATGGGAACCATCCGTCCTGGCAACCCGAGGAACCGGAGGAACCACAGCAACCGGACCGACCACAGCAACCGGACCGAACACAGCAAGCACCGGTATGCCGGCGCGGCCACCGCCGTGGCCGCGGCCGCTCTGCTCGTGGCGGCCGGGTGCTCCTCGAGCACTGGTCCGGCACCCGGCAAGACCGGCCCGGTCAAGAACGGCGGCACGCTGACCTTTGCCCTCGATGAGGACGTGACCGGCTTCAATCCGGTGCTCGAGGGGGACAACGAGTTCGTCCTCACCGAGATCCTCGACCAGACGCTGCCCAAGGTGTTCGTGGTCCAGCCGAACCTCAAGCCGGCCCTCGACACCACGGTGGTCACCAGCGCCACGGAGACGAGCACCAACCCGCAGACCGTCATCTACCACATCAACCCGAAGGCCGCCTGGTCCGACGGCGTACCCATCAACGCCGACGACTTCATCTATAACTGGCATGCGCAGAGCGGCGACCCCGCGTTCAAGGACGTCGGCGGCAAGCTGTTCCTGCCGCAGGCGACGAATGGCTACAACCAGATCAAGTCGATCACCGGCTCCGATGGCGGTAAGACCGCGACGGTCGTGTTCAGCAAGCCCTACGGTGACTGGCAAGCGCTGTTCAGCCAGAACACCCCGCTGCTCCCCGCGCACATCGCGCAGAAGGTCGGCTTCGACTCGGGCTTCCAGAACTTCAGCCCCAAAGTGGAGATATCCGGCGGCCCGTACATCATCCAGAGCTACACCAAGGGCGAAGACCTGGTCGAAGTGCGTAACCCGCACTACTGGGGCCCGCCGGGCAACCTCAGCAGGATCGTGTTCCGGTTCATCCTGGCCGACAGTCAGCAGCCCCCCGCCGTCCAGAACGGCGAGGTGAACATGGTCAACCCGGTGATCGCCTCGATCCCGTTCCTTGACACGGTCAAGTCGATACCGGGCTTCACGGTCTCCGTCCAGCCGTCGCTGGAGTATCAGCACATCGACTTCAACGAGTCCAACCCGTACCTCGCTCTGGCTGGCGTCCGGCACGCGATCGCCTACGGCACCAACCGGCCGGGGATGATCAGCAGGATCGTGGCCCCGCTGACCACCAGCATCGGACCGCTGAACAATCGCCTTATCATGCCGACCGAGAGCACGTTCACCGACACCAGCAACGGCTATGGCGCCTTCGACCCGGCGAAGGCGAAGCAACTGCTCCGGCAGGCCGGCATGGCGATGGGCTCGGACGGCTACTTCCATCCGGACTTCGGCCCGCAGAAGGGCCAGGACTTCACGCTGGGCATCTCCACCACCAGCGGTGTGGAGGTCCGGTCCGAGATCGAGCAGCTGTTCCAGGCCGACATGAAGGCCATCGGTGTCAAGATCAACATCCAGAACTACGCGGCGAACACGCTGTTCGGGACCGTCGGCCCGAAGGGTGAGTTCGACCTCATCGAGTTCGCCTGGGTGATCTCGCCGTTCAAATCCCAGCAGCAGTCCATCTACTGCTCTTATACCAACGCCGCGGATTGCGGGAACAACTGGGACCACTACGCCGACCCCAAGGTCGACTCCCTGTTCGCCCAGGCGCTGACCACGATGAACCCGGCCGGCGCGGCCACGCTGTACAACCAGGTCGACGCGCAACTGTGGGCTGACATGTCCACGCTGCCGCTGTTCCAGGCGCCGGAACTGTACGGCTGGTCGTCGAATTTCGCCAACGTCATCCCGAACACCAGCAACGTCGGTATCCCATGGAATGCCAACGAATGGGGCGCCAAGTGAACCAGGCGGCGCAAAAGGACCCATCACGTGTGGGCTTATCTGCTGCGCCGGGTGGCGGCCGGGATCCTCGTCCTGCTGGTGCTCAGCTTCGGCATGTTCATCCTGGTCGCGCTGTCCGGCGATCCGCTGGCGCAACTGCGGGCGAATCCCCAGACCTCGCCCGAGGCCCTTAAAGCGGCCGCTGCGCAACTGCACCTCAACCAGCCGCTCGTGGAGCGGTACTGGGGCTGGCTGGACGGCGTGCTGCACGGCAGCCTCGGCACCAGCTACACCGGTCAGCCGGTGGGGCCGCAGATCGTGCAGCGGCTGGCCGTGACTGTCAAGCTCGTGGTGCCCGCCGTCATCTTGTCGGTGCTGCTCGGGGTGATCGTCGGCGTGATCAGCGCGGTCCGGCAGTACAAGCCCGTCGATCACATCTTTACCGGCCTGTCGTACCTGTTCTTCTCCACCCCGGTGTTCGTCCTCGGCCTGCTGCTGAAGGACTTCCTCGCCATCGACGTCAACAAGGAGGCCGGCCACACGATCCTCTACACGGTCGGCGAGTCGACGCCGGGTATCAACGGTACGTGGAACGTGCTGGTCAACGAGGTGGAACACGCGGTGCTGCCGGTGCTCACCCTCACGCTGATCACGTACTCCGTCTGGAGCCGCTTCCAGCGGGCCGCCATGCTCGATGTGCTCAATGCCGACTACATCAGGCTGGCTCGCGCCAAGGGCCTGTCCCCACGGCGGGTGCTGTTCGTGCATGCCCTGCGCAACGCGCTGATTCCCGTCATCACCGTGGTCGCCATCGACTTCGCCGCGCTGATCGGCGGCGCGGTGGTGACCGAGATCGTGTTCAGCTGGTACGGGATGGGCCAGTACCTGATCAACGGGCTGACCGGCGCGGAAAGCCCGGACGTCTACGCGGTGCAGGGCTGGCTCATGGTGGCCGGCGCGGCGGTGATCGTGTTCAACATCCTCGCCGACCTGCTCTACGGCCTGCTCGACCCAAGGGTCCGCTATGCGTGAGGTCACCCGGCAGCCCGCGGCGCCGGCCGACGTCGCCCCGGGCCTGCCACGCCAGTCCCGCGGCCAGGTCCGCCTGGCCGCTGAGCGCTTCGTAACGCATCGACTCGCCGTGGCGGGTCTGGCCACCTTCGTCCTGCTGTTGCTGCTGTCCACCATCGGCCCGGTCTTCTGGCATTACAACTACACCGCGATCACCGGCCAGTTCGCCACCGGACCGTCCGCCCAGCATCCGTTCGGCACCGACCTGATCGGCCATGACCTGTTCGCCCAGGTGCTGGAGGCCGAGGCGACGTCGGTGAAGACCGCGGTCCTGGTCGCGGTGATCGCGACGGTGATCGGCACCACGATAGGGGCGGCGGCCGGATACTACGGCGGGCTGGCCGACGCCTTGCTGATGCGGTTCACCGACCTGATCCTCGCGGTCCCGCTGTTCGCCATCTTGCTGGTGCTGGCCCACAAGCTGAGCAAGCAGGCGGGAAGCTGGTTCTGGATCGCGCTGATCGTTGGCTTCGTGCTGTGGACGCAAGTGGCCCGGCAGGTCCGCGGTGCGTTCCTGTCGTTGCGAGAACGGGAGTTCGTCGAAGCCGAGCACGCGATCGGCGCCAGCGACTGGCGGATCATCGGACGGCACCTGATCCCGAACGCGATCGGTCCCATCGTCGTCAGCGCCACCCTGGCGGTGGGTCTGGCGATCCTGATCGAAGCAGTACTGTCGTTCCTCGGATTGGGCATTCAGCCGCCGGAGGTGTCGCTGGGCAGCCTGATAGCGAGCGGGCAGGACGCGGCGGCGACCCTGCCCTGGCTGTTCTTCTTTCCCGCGGGATTCCTGGTGATCACCATCCTCTCGGTCAACTTCATCGGTGACGGCCTGCGCGACGCGCTCGACCCGGGCTTCCGCGGATGAGCGCCGCGCTTCTGGAGGTCGCGGGCCTGGACGTGAGCTTCCGGACCCGGGACGGTGACGTGCGCGCCGTCCGCCAGCTGAGCCTTGACCTCCACCCGAGCGAGACCCTCGGGATCGTCGGGGAGTCGGGTTGCGGCAAGTCCACGGTCGCCAGCGCGATCCTCGGCCTGCTGCCCAGGAACGCCGAGGTCACCGGGACGATCAGCGTCCTGGGCCGCCCGCTTCTCGGTCTGGCCGAGCGCGAACTCGCCATGGTCCGCGGCGGCACCATCGCCTACGTGCCGCAGGACCCGCTGAGCTCGCTCAACCCGGCCTTCACGGTGGGCTGGCAGGTGGCGGAGCCGATCTGGATCCGGCAGGGAATCGGCAAGGACGCCGCCCATCGTCGGGCGGTCGAGTTGCTCAGCGCGGTCGGCATCCCGCGGCCGGACCAGCAGGCCCGGCGCTATCCGCACGAGTTCTCCGGCGGCATGCGGCAGCGGGTGGTGATCGCGATCGCGATGGCCAACGACCCGGACATCATCATCGCCGACGAGCCGACCACGGCGCTGGACGTCACGATCCAGGCCCAGGTGCTGGAGGCGCTCCGGTCCGCTCGCGAGCAGACCAACGCGTCGCTGATCCTGATCACCCACGACCTGGGCGTCGTGGCCGGCCTGGCCGACCGGGTCATGGTCATGTACGCCGGTAAGCCGGTCGAGACCGGCCCGGTTGACGAGATCTTCTTCCGCTCCCGCATGCCGTACACGCTGGGGCTGCTCGGCTCGCTGCCGCGGCTGGACTCCGACGCGGTGGCCCCGCTGCGCCCGATCCCGGGCGCGCCGCCGTCGCTGATCGACCTGCCGCCCGGCTGCCCGTTCGCGCCGCGCTGCCCGGTGGCTTTCGACAGGTGCTTTGATGACGAGCCAGCCCTGCTGGCGGTGGCCCCTGATCACGCCGCAGCCTGTCACCGCTCGGCTGAGCTCAACTCCATTTACCACGAACGAACGGTGGTAACACCACCCGGCACCTCATCCGTCGCGAGTGGTCACGCCATCGTGAGCGTTGTCGATCTGGTGAAGCACTATCCCATCACCGGTGGCCGGCTGATCCGGCGGCAGGTAGCGGAGGCGCACGCCGTCTGCGGCGTATCGCTGGAACTGCGGGAACGTGAGACGCTCGGCCTGGTCGGCGAGTCGGGGTGCGGCAAATCGACGACCGCCCGGACGATCTTGCAGTTGCTGCCGGCGACGTCGGGCTCGGTCCGGTTCGAAGGCGAGGAGCTGACCACGCGCAGCCGACGCCAGCTCCGGCCGTTGCGCCAGCATGTGCAGGTGGTGTTCCAGGATCCGTACGCCTCGCTCGACCCGCGGATGCCGGTCGGCGAGATCGTCGCCGAACCGCTCCGGGTGCACGAACGCTGGGACCGGAGTTCGGGGCCGGAGCGGGTTGATGAGCTGTTCCGGCTGGTCGGGCTCAATCCCGAGCACCGCAACCGTTATCCGCACGAGTTCTCCGGCGGTCAGCGGCAGCGGGTCGGCATCGCCCGCGCGCTCGCCCTGGAGCCGAAGGTCCTGGTGCTCGACGAGCCGGTGTCCGCTCTCGACGTCTCCATTCAGGCCGGGGTGGTGAACCTGCTGGAGGATCTCCAGGATCGCCTGGGTTTGTCCTATCTGTTCATCGCGCACGACCTGTCGGTGGTCCGGCACATATCGGACCGGGTCGCGGTCATGTACCTGGGCAAGATCGTGGAAACCGGCACCAGGTCCCAGGTGTACGACAGTCCCTCGCACCCGTACACCCAGGCGTTGCTGTCCGCCGTGCCGGTGCCGGACCCCGAGGTGGAGCGACGGCGGCGCCGGATCCTGCTGACCGGGGATGTGCCGACCGCTTCATCGCCCCCGTCCGGCTGCCGGTTCCGCACCCGTTGCTGGAAGGCCGCGGAGATATGCGCCCAGGTCGAACCGGAGCTGGTCGACCGGGGGGAGGGCCACCCGGTCGCCTGCCACTTCGCTGAAACGATGCCGGTACTTACTAGTTCTTAGGCTCCAGCACCTTGTTCGGGTCGTACAGGACGACGGTGCCGCCGATCATGTCGTGGAGAGGCTTCCGCTCCTTGCCGGCGCAGAACATGATGAACGAGATCAGGTTGATGGGCGTGATGCCTTCGACGATGCGGCCGATGATGTCGCGGAGCGCCATCGTGCCGAAGGTGGCCGGCTGCTGGCCGTCCACCTTCCACACCTGCATGCCGAGCACGCTCAGCGCGGGGCTCTTGCCCTTGGACCAGAGGATGATCCCCCAGATCCAGTAACCGATGACCAGCGTGACGAGCATGAGCGGGAGGGCGAGGAAGTAGGCGCCGATGCGGCGGCCGATGCTGGCTAGTTCCGTGCCGTTCGGCAGCAGCAGGCCGGATCGTTCGTCGTAGTACATCCCGGCCGGCACCGCGCCCTGCGGGTACTGTCCGTAGCCGTATCCGGCGGGCACCGGCGGTGCCTGAGGTAGCTGCTGGCCGTCCTGCGGATATCCAGGTGGCGGCGGATGCGGGTCTGTCGGCTTCCGGCGCGCCGGAGCCTGGATAGTCAGTCATGGCGCACACCGTATCTCGTGCTCAGAAGCTTTGGTATAAGCGTTGATTAACTGATACCCAACCGTAGGAGCTGGCAAAAGTCCTGGTCAGGACCGGCCGGTCCGCGAGCGGGCGGATCAGGGTACGCTCTGCCGTATGGCCCAGCCCGTTATGGCCCATCCGTTGGCGTACCTCCCCAGCCCGTCGAGCAATAGTTTCAACATCGGCCCGCTGGTCATTCACTTCTACGCGTTGATGTACCTGGTGGGGATCACGCTGGCGATCCTGCTGACCCGGCGGCGCTGGGCAGCGGTGGGCGGCAATCCCGAACTGGTCACCGAGATCGCGATCTGGATAGTGCCCGCCGGCATCATCGGGGGTCGGATCTACTTCGATATCACCACGCCGATGGATATCCCGCACGTCTGGTACGGGGTCTTCGCGGTGTGGACCGGCGGCCTCGGCATTTGGGGCGGGGTCCTGGTCGGCGGCCTGGTCGGCGTGTGGCGGCTGCGCAAGCGCGGGGTCAGCGCCGCCCTGTTCGCCGACGCGATGGCACCCGGGCTCCTGGTCGCCCAGGGGATCGGCCGGATCGGGAACTACTTCAACAAGGAACTGTTCGGCGGCCCCACCACGCTGCCCTGGGGCCTTGAGGTCCCGGCGCAGTACCGCCCGGCCGGGTACACGCAGTACGCCACCTTCCACCCGACGTTCCTCTACGAGCTGATCTGGGACTTCGCGCTCGCCGCCGCGCTGATCTGGCTCGGTCACCACCGCGGCGTCAAGCCACCGGGTCTGTTCGCGCTGTATGTGACCGGCTATTCCGCGTTCCGGATTTTCGAGGAGTCGCTGCGGGTGGATTCGTCGGTGCACATCTTCGGCCTGCGGCTGAACCTGTACATAGCGTGCGCGCTGACGATCTTCGGGGCGGTCTGGTTCTACCGCACCCAGCGCCGCCCAGCGTCGGATACGGCCGCTGCGGCTGCCGCTCCGGTCGCCGCCGCGGTCGATGCTCCCGCGGAGCCGATCGAGCCGGAAGCGCGAGCCGAGACCGGCGAGACCGCGGATGCCGAGACGGCCGATGCTGAGACCGCCGATGCCGAACAGGCCCGGGACGGTGCCGAGGTGCCCGACGGAAGCTGACTGGCACTTCTGGCGGGAGCGGCGGCTGCCCCGGGAGCGGGTTCACCTGGACTCCGCCGCGGCGGGTCAGGCCTCGGTGGGCACGTTGCGGGCCGCCGCCCGGCACGCCGAACGCGAAGTCGTGCTCGGCGCTTACGTCGCACAGGCCGAGGCGGCGCCGGTTCTGGGCGAAGGCCAGGCCGCCCTGGCCGGATTGCTCGGCGTCCCCGTCGCGGGACTGGCGTTCGTGGAGAACGCCCACGTGGCGCTCGACCTCCTGCTGCGGACGTGGCCCCTCGCCGACGGTGACGTGATCGCGGTGGTGCCGAGCGAGTGGGGACCGAACCTGCACGCGTTCGCTCGCCGGGGCTTGAGCCTGACCGAGATCGGCGTGGACGCTGGCGGCGTGGTGGACCTCGCCGACCTCGAACGCGTGCTGGATACGCTGGGTCCGGCGCTGGTGCACATCACCCAGGTGGCCTCCCACCGGCCGCTGGTCCAGCCAGTCGCCGAGGCCGCGGCGGTGTGCCGCGCGGCGGGCGTGCCGCTGTGGGTGGATGCCGCGCAGTCGATCGGGCACGTCAATACCGCCTGCGGCGCGGACGCGATCTACGCCACCAGCAGGAAGTGGCTTGCCGGACCGCGTGGCGTGGGCATGCTGGGCGTGGCCGAGCCGTGGTGGGACAAGCTGGAGATCGACGCACCGGAGCTGCAGCTGAGCGGCCAGCCGGCCGACGCCAGCCCGGTCTGGCTGCTTCAGTCGGCCGAGGCGCACATCGCCGGACGGATCGGGCTGTGCCACGCCGTGCAAGAGTTCATCGAGGCCGGTCCGGAGCGGGTGTGGCGCCGCCTGGCCGAGGTTGGCCGCCAGACCCGCGAGGCACTGGCCGGCCTACCGGGCTGGTCGGTCGTGGCCGCGGCCGGCCCGTCGCCCGCCGGTTCGCTGTCCGCCGGTTCGCCGTCCGCCGGTTCGCCGTCCGCCGGTTCGCTGTCCGCCGGTTCGCCGGGCGTCGGCTCGGCTACCACGGCGCTGCGCGCGACGGCCGGTCAGGACATCGCTGTGGTGCGGGCTCGCCTGCTGGACGAGCACGGCATCGTCACCAGCGTGTGCGGCGTCCCCCGCGCCCCGCGCGAGATGACCGAGCCCCTGCTCCGCGTCAGCCCGCACGTCGATTGCACACCCGACGACCTAGACCTGCTCCGCAACGCACTCCAGGCCGTCAGCCGATAAGACCTCCGACGTGCCACGCGGACGCGGTCCGCCGCCCCCAACCCGCACATCCCGCACGTAGGCCAGCCGCCCGCCGGAAGATAGGCGCTATCTGGAAGAAAAGGCGCCGGAAACCGGCACCCTTTCTTCCGCGAAGCCCTTTTCTTCCCACGTCGTCCAGCGCAATCGCCGCCCATATGCAGAGCTTGAAGATCCAGGGTCCTAAGCGTGCCAATGGCGCCATCGAGCCTGCTGGAGCGTGCCACTGGTGCCATCGGCTCGCATGCAGGCCCTTCACCTCCATGCAGCGCGGGCCCTTCACCTCCAACAGCGCGGAAATTTCGTGCTACACGGAAATTAGACGGCCGAATTCGTACATTAAATTTCCGCGCAGCACAGATGTTCCGCCTTAATTCCGCATCCCGTTCAAGACTTACTGGACATCGTGGCAACCGGCGGCCGTCCACGGCACGCCCCAGACTCGATTTCCGCCTCCGGCTCTTCCGGCGGCGTTAGCGGTCACGCCGGTCCCTCGACCGCTCCGGTCCGGTGGTCGATGACGCGCCGCATCTTCCCGGCTGAGCGCTCGACCGTGCCCGGATCGCCCACCGAGACCGCGACGCGGATTCCCACGTTGTCCAGGACCAGTGCCACGAGCCGCTCGGTGGCGGTCTGCCGTTGCTCCAGAGGCAGATCATCGCGCGCCTCGACGTGGACGGTCAGCTCGTCCAGGTGGTTTCGGGTGGTCAGCTCGATCTGGAAGTGCGGTGCCAGACCGGGAACGCGAAGCACGAGTTCCTCGATGTGGGTGGGAAACACATTGACGCCGCGCAGCACGATCATGTCGTCGCTTCGGCCGGTGATCCGCTCCATGCGCCGGAACGCTGGGCGGGCCGTACCGGGTAGCAGCCGGGTCAGGTCGCGGGTGCGGTAGCGGATCAGCGGCATCGCCTGTTTCGTCAGCGAGGTGAACACGACCTCGCCGCGCTCACCCAGACCGAGCGGCGTGCTGGACGCCGGGTCGATGACCTCCGGATAGAAATGGTCCTCCCATACCGTCAGGCCGTCGCGAGTCTCGACGCACTCCATCGCCACCCCCGGGCCCATCACCTCTGACAGCCCGTAAATGTCTACCGCGTCCAGGCCCGCCCGCTGCTCGATCTCGGCTCGCATCTGCTCGGTCCACGGTTCCGCGCCGAAGATGCCGATCTCCAGCGAGCTTTTCCTGGGATTCAGGCCGGCCCGCTCGAATTCGTCCAGGATGGTCAGCATGTAGGTGGGCGTCACCATGATCACGCGCGGCCGGAGGTCGGTGATGAGCCGCACCTGACGCCCGGTCACGCCGCCGGAGGCGGGGATCACGGTGCAGCCGAGCCGCTCCGCGCCGTAGTGCGCGCCGAGGCCGCCGGTGAACAGGCCGTAGCCATAGGCCACGTGCACCACATCCGCTGGCCTGCCGCCCGCCGCCCGGATGGACCGGGCCATCAGCCCGGCCCAGTTGTCAAGGTCAGCTTCGGTGTAGCCGCTTATCGTAGGCTGGCCAGTCGTGCCGCTGGAGGCATGGATCCGCCGTACTTCGGCCATCGGGACCGCGAACATGCCATGCGGGTAGTTGTCCCGCAGGTCGTCCTTGGTGGTGACCGGGAAGCGGGCCAGATCCTCCAGCGACCGGAGGTCCTCCGGCCCGACCCCCGCCTCGTCGAGCTTCTTCCGGTAGAAAGCGACGTTGGAGTACGCGTGCCGGAGTGTCCAGCGGAGCCGCTCAAGCTGTAGCGCGCGCAGCTCATCGACCGACATCTGTTCCGCCGCGTCGCGCACTCTCGGATCATCCCCTCGCCAGGTGCTCCGTCAAACCGTCATGATCTGGACCGGCCAATCGGTGCCACGGTTGCGTTGGCCGCACGGGCCAGGTCGCCGGGGGCGAGCTCTATCTCCAGTCCGCGCCGTCCGGCGCTGCAGAACACGGTGGCATGATTCAACGCCGAGGCGTCGAGCACCACCGGCAGGCGCTTGCGCTGGCCGAGCGGGGAGATGCCGCCGGCCACATAACCGGTGGCGCGCTCGGCGGCCGCCACGTCGGCCATCGCCGCCTTCTTACCGCCGGCCGCTGCCGCGAGCGCCTTGAGGTCGAGTTCGCCCACCACGGGGACCACCGCCGTCACCAGATTGCCGTCGACGTCGGCGATCAGCGTCTTGAACACCCGCTCGGCGGCGATGCCCAGCGCCTCACTCGCCTCCACGCCGTACGAATCGTGCCGTGGGTCATGGACGTACTCGTGCACGGTGAACGGAATCCGCGCCCGTTCCAGCGCGATGGTCGCCGTCGTACCGCGTCCTGCCACGGTGCGCTACCTTACGCCATGGACGCGATGGAGCTGCCCTTCAGCAGCACCTTTGCCACCAGGTCCGGGTCGTCGGTCATGGGGACGTGCCCGCAGCTGGACAGCCGGATGAACCGGGCCTGCGGCAGCCGCTGCCTGGCGACTCGCGCGTTCGCGGGCGAAAGAAGCCGGTCTTTGGCGCCCCAGGCGATGGTCACCGGCACGTCGTCCGGGATCGTCAGGGTGAACGGCTCGAATGTGCCGAAGACGGCGCGCATGGCGTCTTTGGTTTCGGCGATCCCCGCCATGTCGTCGCGCGCCTGCTCCGCGCTCAGCCGGCCCGGCTTGGCCACCACCACGCCGAACAGCAGCGCCCGGCCGATCGTGCTCCGGGACAGGGCCGGGACCGCCGGGCGCAGGACGTGCGCCGACCACACCGCGGTCTCGAAGAACGCCCTGGCATACGTCATCTGGTATCGGTGGTTGGGGAACCCGGCGGGGTTCAGTGCGGTAGCGCTGGCCGCCTGGCCGGTAGCCGCCAGCACCAGGGCCAGCGCGCCGCCGAGTGAATTCCCCGCTACGTGCGGGCGGTCGAGGTCCAGCGACTTCAGCAGGCCGGTTATCTCCTGGGCCATCACCGCGACCGCGTTCTGGCCGTCGGCGTGCAGCGGAGGCGATTCACCGTGCCCGGGCAGGTCCAGGGTGATCACATCCCGGTGCGGCGTCAGCCGGTCCAGCACCGCACCCCAGCCCTGTCGGTGGTGCCCTAGCCCGTGTATCAGCACCAGGGGCGGCCCGGACCCGGCGCGCTCGTAGGCGAGGCTCACGTCAACTCCTACTCGTCAGTAGGTCGGTCCTCAGTAGCGCTGACGTTACGCCGCTCGCCTCTCGTTGAGAAGGTCCCTGACCCTGAGCCCTACGCCCCATGCCCTACGGCCTACGCCCTACGCCCTACGCCCTACGCAGAGCGGAAACGCCCTAGCTCCAGATTGTGACGTAAACCGGCGGCCGGAACCTCGACACCGGTACCCCGCCGCGGGGCTCGCGCATCAGCTGCATCGCCTCGGGCGTGCCGAGGAAGTGCCGCAGCGAACCCGCCACGCCGGGGCGCCGGTCCCGGGGGAGGGTGGTGGCATACCAGGTGGCCTCCATCGGCGGGATGTCGGCCACCCGCAGTTCCCCGCGTCGTACCTGGTGACTGACCAGGTGGGCAACCGCCGGGGCGACGCCGGTCCCGTCGGCGGCGGCGGCCCACGCCGCGGTCTGGTTGGGAAACACGCTGATCCGCGGCTCCGGCACGTCGAGCTGCCGGAGCAGCATGGACACGTCGCTGCCGGGGTCCGTTCCGGACGGGTCGACCAGCCACGGCCAGCCCCGCGGGGCGCCGTGCAGCCGGGATCGGGGCGAGGCCACCGCCACGATCTTGTACTTGAACACCGGCTCGCTGGTCAGGTCGAGATCGGGACGGCCGCTCCCGGCGGCGGCCAGGTTCGGCCCGAGCGCCACGTCGGCGAGCCGGTTGGCGATCAGCACCGGCATTTCCGAGCTTGCCGCCACCCCGGCCGATGCCTCGACGTTCCGCCCGGACCGGCCCGCGAACGCGTCCGCCAGCGGTGCGGCGATGAATTCGGCGATAACGCTGCTTGTCACCAGACGGAGCTGGTCGGGCAGCCCCTGCGCGATCCGGACCGCCGCCTGAGCCTCCGCGCCGAGCGCCACCATCTGAGATGCGATCGGGAGCAGCCGGGCGCCCGCGACGGTGAGGGTCATGCCGGTGCCGTCCCTGATTATCAGCTGATCGCCGAGCTGCTGACGAAGGGCGGTGATGGCCTGCGACACCGCTGGCTCACTCACGTTCAGCGCCTTGGCCGCGTCCTTCACCGATCCGAGCCGCGCGGTCAGGACGAACGCGCTGAGCTGTGTCAGCGTCATGCTTCCGATGATCACGCACGCGACCTCGTGAGCGCTACCGGGTCGATTAAGCCATCGCTTATCCGGCTATTGCGCGGACCGCTGACTGCTCGCAGGATTCCACCCATGCAGGTGCCTTCGCATGTCGAATACGAGCGCGCGACCAGCGTCGAGCACGCGCTCTCGCTGCTCACCGCCCCGGACGCCCGGGCTGTCGCGGGCGGCCACAGCCTCATCCCGATGATGAAGCTGCGGCTGGCCCAGCCCGAGGTCATCGTGGACATCAATGACCTGACCGAGCTCGCCTACATTCGCCGTGAGGCGGACGAACTCCGCATCGGCGCCCTCACCAGGCACGCCGAACTCCTCGCCGATACCCAGGCAGCGCAGCTCTTCCCGATATTTGCCGATGCCGAGCGGGTGATCGCCGATCCCGTCGTCAGGAACTGGGGCACGGTCGGCGGCTCGCTGTGCCAGGCCGATCCGTCCGAGGACCTGTCCGCGGCGTTCGCCGCGACCCGGGCCATCGCCGTCGTCCGCAGCGCCGACGGCAACCGGATGGTCCCGGTCCGGGAATTCCACCTGGGACCGTACGAGACGGTCATCGGCCCGGGCGAGCTCCTCATCGAGGTCCGGGTCCCGGTCGTGCCGGGCGCGGGGAGCGCCTACGAGAAGGTGGAGCGGCGGGTCGGCGACTGGTCGATCGCCGCTGTCGGCGCGATGCTGCGCATTGACGGCGGAACGATCGCTACGGCTGGCATCGGCCTGACCGCGGTCGGCGCCGAACACTTCGTCGCGGTCGAGGCGGAGGACTACCTCGGTGGCCGGCCCGCCGACGAGGAGACGTTCCGCGCCGCGGGCCAGCTGGCCGCGGCGCACTGCCATCCGGTGGCCGATCAGCGTGGCCCCGAGGACTACAAGCGCCACCTGGTCGCGGAGCTGACCGTACGCGCGCTGCGCCGATCCGTTAATCGCGCCTACCCGGGAGGCATGATCTGATGCGCGTGACCGTCAACGTCAACGGCACCGAGTACGTCCGTGAGGTGGAGCCGCGCCTGCTCCTCATTCACTTCCTGCGCGATGAGCTCGGCCTGACTGGCAGCCACTGGGGCTGTGACACCTCGAACTGCGGCACCTGCGTGGTGTGGCTGGATGGAACCCCGGTCAAGTCATGCACGGTCCTCACCCCGATGGCGCACGGCCGGCAGGTCCGCACCGTGGAGGGCCTGGAGCAGGACGGCAAGCTGGATCCGGTGCAGGACGGCTTCATGCAGTGCCACGGCCTGCAGTGCGGCTTCTGCACGCCCGGCATGATGATGACCGCCCGCTGGCTGCTGGACCGCAATCCCGACCCCAGTGAGCAGGAGATCCGCGAGGCCATCTCCGGGCAGGTCTGCCGCTGCACCGGTTATGAGAACATCGTCCGCTCCGTCCGCTGGGCCGCCGAGCATGCCCAGACCGAGGAGGTGTCAGCGTGACCGCCGTCGAGGAACACCCGACCCCCCTGGGCTTCGGCCACATGAAGCGCAAGGAGGACCCCCGGTTCATCCGCGGTCGCGGCAACTATGTCGACGACGTGCGGCTACCCGGCATGCTGCATGGTGCCGTCCTGCGTAGCCCGCACGCCCACGCCAGGATCGTCTCGATCGACACAACCGCGGCCGAGGCGCACCCGAAGGTCAAGGCGGTCATCACCGGGGAGACGCTCGCCGGCCTGAACCTGGCCTGGATGCCCACGATCTCCTACGACACTCAGGCCGTGCTGGCCACTGACAAGGTCCGCTTCCAAGGGCAGGAGGTCGCGTTCGTCGTCGCCGAGGATCGGTACTCGGCTCGTGACGCGCTGGAGCTGATCGATGTCGAATACGAACCGCTCCCGGCGGTGGTTGATGCCCGTCACGCGCTGGACGCGGGCGCTCCGGTTATCAGGGACGACAAAGAAGGAACGAACGACAATCACATCTTCGACTGGGAATCGGGTGACGCCGGACGTACCGAGGAGGTCTTCCGCAACGCCGAGGTGACAGTGGCCGAGGACATCTTGTATCCGAGGGTGCATCCCGCCCCGCTGGAGACCTGCGGCGCGGTCGCCGACTTCGACAAGGTGACCGGCAAGCTGACGATCTGGTGCAACACCCAGGCCCCGCATGCGCACCGGACCCTGTACGCGCTGGTCGCGGGTCTGCCCGAGCACAAGATCAGGGTGATCTCGCCGGATATCGGCGGCGGCTTCGGCAACAAGGTGGGCATCTACCCCGGCTACGTCTGCGCGGTCGTCGGCTCGATCGTCACCGGAAAGCCGGTGAAGTGGATGGAGGACCGGTCAGAGAACCTGATGTCCACCTCGTTCGCCCGGGATTTCCACATGCACGCCGAGATCGCCGCGACCCGCGACGGCAAGATCCAGGCGGTGCGGGTCAACGTGCTGGCCGACCACGGAGCGTTCAACGGCACCGCCCAGCCCACCAACTACCCGGCGGGTTTCTTCGGCGTGTTTACCGGCTCCTACGACCTCGAGGCCGCGTACTGCAAGGTCACCGGCGTGTACACGAACAAAGCCCCGGGCGGTGTGGCGTATGCCTGCTCGTTCCGGGTTACCGAGGCCGTGTACGTGGTCGAGCGCATCGTCGACGTGCTGGCCTACGAGCTCGGCATGGATCCCGCCGAACTGCGCATGCGCAACCTGATCCAGCCGGACCAGTTCCCGTACACCTGCCAGACCGGCTGGGTGTACGACTCCGGCAACTACCCCGCGACCCTGCGGCTGGCTATGGACATCGCCGGTTACGAGGAGCTGCGGAAAGAGCAGGAAGCGAAGCGGGCGGGCGGCGACCTCATGGGAATCGGCGTCGCCTTCTTCACCGAGGCGGTCGGCGCGGGTCCGCGCAAGCACATGGACATCCTCGGCCTGGGCATGGCCGATGGCGCGGAACTCCGCGTCCACCCCACCGGCAAGGCGGTGCTGCGGATCTCCGTCCAGAGTCAGGGACAGGGGCACGAGACGACGTTCGCCCAGATAGTCGCCGAGGAGCTCGGTATCTCCCCTGACGACATCGAGGTGGTGCACGGCGACACCGATCAGACGCCGTTCGGCCTGGGCACCTACGGGTCGCGGTCGACCCCGGTCAGCGGGGCGGCGACGGCCGTAGTGGCGCGGAAGGTCCGCGAGCGGGCGAAGATCGTCGCGTCGGCCATGCTGGAGGTCGCGCCGGAGGATCTGGAGTGGGAGAAGGGCCGCTGGTTCGTTCGCGGCGACCCCGACCAGGGCAAGACGATGACGGAGATCGCCATGGCCGCGCATTCTAACCTCGAGCTGCCCGAGGGTATCGAGGGCCAGCTGGACGCCACGTGCGTCTACAACCCGCCGAATCTGACCTATCCGTGCGGCGCGTATATCTGCGTGGTGGACGTGGACGCGGGCACCGGCAAGGTCTCGGTACGGCGGTTCATCGCGGTGGACGACTGCGGAGTGCGAATCAATCCGATGATCGTCGAAGGCCAGGTGCACGGCGGCCTGGCCGACGGCATCGGCATGGCGTTGATGGAGGTCATCGCGTTCGACGAGGACGGCAACTGCCTGGGCGGGTCGTTCATGGACTACTTGCTGCCCACGTCCATGGAATGCCCTTCGTGGGAACTGGGCGAGACCGTCACCCCGTCCCCGCACCACCCCATCGGCGCCAAAGGCATCGGTGAGTCGGCCACCGTGGGTTCCCCGCCCGCCGTGGTCAACGCCGTCATCGACGCGCTGCGCCCGTTCGGTATCCGCCATGCGGACATGCCGCTGACCCCCGCCCAGGTCTGGCGCGCCGCCCAGGGCCAGCCCTTCCGTACGGACCTAGCGATCCAGTGACCCCAACGCCCCCGCACTCCCCACATCGCGGCCCACCCCGCGCCGCGTCCGCGGTGTCCCGTGTACGTCTGCCCCCGCACTCCTCCCATCGCGGCCCACCCCGCGCCGCGTCCGCGGTGTCCCGTGTACGTCTGCCCCCGCACTCCTCCCATCGCGGCCCACCCCGCGCCGCGCCCGCGGTGTCCCGTGTACGTCTGCCCCCTCGCGTATCCGTTCGCCCCACTGTTCCCGTTGCTCGCCGGGCCCTCCCCGTCCGCCTCGCATCACATATCGGATATGTCGGGCGAGTCAGGGCCGGAGCGCGGAACATTAGGGCCTCGTGGAAGTTTGGGTCATGCCAAATGAGAGGCGTCCGCCCCGGCCCCGCCCTCCTCAACACGAGCCCTGCGTCCCTCAACACGAGCCCTGCGTCCCTCAACACGAGCCCTGCGTCCCTCAACACGAGCCCTGCGTCCCTCAGTACCAGCCCTGCATACCTCGACGCCATCCTTGCGCCGCTGATGGCATGTCTGGCAACCCCAACTTGGCCGGATGAAGGCGCCTCTCAGCGTGACGATGGCGCCATTCATCGCGTTGGGCGGGAGATTTGTCCAGTCCCAACGACATCGATGGCGCCATCGATGTCGCTGGAATCCGGTTCACATGCAGGTTCTGAGCGTCGGCTTGCGTCCCTCGGCGCCGATCCGGTGCCGCTCAGCCGGGTGCCGCTCAGCCGGGTGCCGCTCAGCCGGGTGCCGCTCAGCCGGGTGCCGCTCAGCCCCGGGCCCCTCGGCACCGATCCGGCGCCCCTCAGTCCGGTGCCGCCCAGCCCCGGTGCCCCTCAGCCCCGGGCCCCTCAACCCGGCCCGGCACCCTGGGCACAAATTGGGATATTTCATGATCCGGGGTGAGTTGCTGGAGCGGGCGGGGGAGTTGCGGGCTCGACGGGTGCCGTTCGTGGTGGCCACCGTGGTCCGGGTGGAGCGGCCCGCAAGCGCGAAGCCGGGGGATTGCGCACTGGTGTTGCCGGACGGGACCCTCGAAGGGTTCGTAGGCGGGGCATGCTCGGAGTCAACCGTGCGCACGCAGGGGTTGCGGCAGCTCACGACCGGGGACTCGACCCTGCTGCGCATCCAGCCGCAGGGGGTGGCCATCTCGGGCGGTGAGGCGCCGGGGATCGTCACGGTGCCGAATCCCTGCCTGTCCGGCGGGACGCTGGACATCTTCCTGGAGGTGATGAGGCCGCCGATGCTGGTGCATGTGTTCGGGGAGACGCCGGTGGCCCGGGCCTTGGCGGAGGTGGGACGCGGCGCGGGCTGGGATGTGCAACCGACCGATGACCCTCACGTACCGGTCGCCGCGGATGCGGGCGCCGTCGTGGTGGCATCACAGGGCGGCGACGAGGTAGCTGTGCTCGCCGCGGCGCTCAAGTCGGGCGTGCCCTATGTCGGCCTGGTGGCGAGCCGCAAACGCGGCGCGTCGGTCGCGGAGAGCCTGGAGCTCGACGAGGCGCAGCGCGAACGCTTCCACACCCCGGCCGGACTCGATATCGGCGCGCACACTCCGGCGGAGATCGCCATCTCGATCCTGGCCGAGATCATCTCCGTCAAAGACGCGGCGGACGCGTTCGGCGAGCCGGAGCAGCCCGAGATGGCCATCGACCCGGTGTGCGGCATGACGGTCGTGGTCGGGCCGGGAACTCCCCGGTCGGCGGACCGGTATTTCTGCAGCCCGGCCTGCTGCGATTCGTTCGCCGCTGACCCGGAAAGGTATGCCCATCCCCGCGGCTAAGCCCGGGGATCCGCGTCCGCGCGGCTAAGCCCGGGATCCGCGTCCGCGGCTAAGTGGGGCGCTCCGGAAGTTCGTCGGGGCCTAGGGTGATCGGTCCGGCGCTCTGATCGTGTTACCCGGGAGCTGCAAGGGACCACTGGGACTTGTGCTGTGATCCCCAGTGCCGCTGCGAACCCCTTGAATGTCACATTCATGGGCACCTGACCCCATGGTTGTGACAAGGGTGTGGCTCCCTTAAAGTGACAGCCAGGTGCTGCTCCCTGGCCAGCGGCACCGATGGCGCCATTGGGCACGCTCTATAGCGCTACTGATCGGTTTGAGCGGCACCGATGGCACCATCGGCATACTGCTCACTCGGAGGAGCCGCGCCCTTGTGACAATCACGGGATTGGGCGAGCGCAGCCCCTAGACGAACTTACGATCCCGCCCACTAAGCCTGGCATCCGCGCGAGCAACTCGCCGTGCAGGATGGACAGCCAGCCGTCGTCGGCCGCCGCCCAGGTCAGCCAGGCCTCCGATATCCGCTTGAGCTGCTCGCGCGTGGCGAATCCGGCGTCCACCGCGATCCGGGCGATGGCCGAACCCATGATCCGTTCCGACCACATACCGCCCCACCAGGCGCGATCCTGCGGTGTGGCGAAGCACCACGTCGACGACGTGGGCGTGACGTCCGTGAATCCCGCCTCTCTGGCCCAGCTCAGCAGCCGTCGCCCGGCGTCCGGCTCACCGCCGTTGTGCCGGGCCACCCGCCGGTACAACGCGAGCCATTCGTCCAGCTCGGGGAACTCGGGATACCAGGTGAAGGCGCCGTAGTCCGAGTCGCGCACCGCTACGGTCCCGCCCGCCCGGCAGACCCGGCGCATTTCACGCAGCGCCCGGACTGGCTGAGCGACATGCTGGAGCACTTGATGCGCGTGCACGACGTCAAAGACGCCATCGGCGAAGGTGAGCGCGTGCACATCGGCGATGGCGAAACCGGTGTTCTCCGGGGCGCCCTCGGCGGCGAGCGCCAGCACCTCGGCCGAGCTGTCAATCCCGGTCACGTGCCGTACCCGCCGCGCGAGGCCGGCGGTGATAGTTCCCGGCCCGCATCCGACGTCAAGCAGCGACATGCCCTCGTTCAGTTCGCCGAGCAGGTATGCGGCCGAGTTCTCCGCGGTCCGCCAGCTATGTGACCGAAGCACCGATTCATGATGTCCGTGGGTGTATACCGCCATGCCGCACAGGCTAACGTATTGTCTCGATATTCGACCAATCACGTATCACTATACGGACACCACCCGGCTGGTTTCGCGCAGGCCGGAAAGCCGGAAGGCCGGTTCAACCCCGGTATTCATCGTCGGTGACCTCCCCGGCCCATTCGGTCGTGCCGTCGGTGACGGCTAGGTGGACCATGAATGCGCCGGCGGCCGCGCCATGCCAGTGCCACTCGCCGGGGGCGGTCGTGACCGTGTCGCCGGCCCGGATCTCCTCGCGTACGCCGCCGCGGGACTGGACCAGACCCGCGCCTTCGGTGACGTGCAGCACCTGGCCGCCAGGGTGACGATGCCAGGCACTGCGAGCACCGGGAGTGAACAGCACGACGCGTACCTCGGTATGCTCCGTCGCGCCGATCCGCGGCCACATCCAGACGTCACCGGTGAACCTGTCCGCCGGGCCCTTGGCAGCATGGCCGGTCTTGCGTGCAACCTCCACGGCCGCTCCTATCCACGAAATTCTGTACCTACTAGTATGTACAATAGTGACATGACCGCGAGAGACCGACTCATCGACAGCACGCGGGAACTGCTGTGGGAGCGCGGATACGTGGGTACCAGCCCGAAGGCGATCCAGGACCGGTCTGGTGCCGGGCAGGGCTCCATGTACCACCACTTCCGCGGCAAGCGCGATCTCGCGCTGGCCGCGATCGAGCAGAACGCCGCGGACCTGCGCACGCGGGCCGAGGCCGATTTCAGTGGTCCCGGCACCGCCGCCGAGCGGATCACCGCGTACCTGCGCCGGGAACGGGAGGCGCTGCGGGGCTGCCCGGTCGGGCGCCTGACCCAGGATCCCGGCGTGATGGCCGACCCGGACCTGCGCCGCCCCGTCGAGGAGACCTTCGGCTGGCTGCGCGCCCGGCTCGCCGCGCTCCTGGAACAGGGCCGCGCGCACGGGGAACTCGCTGCCTCGCTCGACCCGCAGACCGTCGCCACCGCCCTGGTCGCGGTGCTGCAGGGCGGGTACGTGCTCGCCCGCGCGTCCGGGTCGGCGGACACGTACCGGCAGGCGGTGGACGGAGCCCTCGGCCTGCTCGTCGGCGAGGAGTACGCAAATAATCTACGGTAAGGAGAGCCCATGCCGTTCGTTCGTATTGACGCGCTGCGCGCCGGCCAGGCCAGGCTAGACGCGCTCGGCCATGCGGTCCACCAAGCCCTGATCGACGCCATCGGCATCCCGGCCGATGACCTGTTCCAGGTACTGACCAGCCACGACGGGGAGGCCGGGGCGTTCCGCTACGACCCGGACTACCTGGGCGTGCACCGCGACGACGGCCTCGTATTCGTCGATATCACCATGCGGTCGGGCCGGACCAGCGAGCGGAAGCAGGCCCTGTACCAGCGGATCGCGGAGCTCGCCAGCAAGCATGCGGGCACCGAGCCACGCGACATCTTCGTCGTCATCCATGAGAACGACCTGCCGGACTGGTCTTTCGGCGAGGGGGTCGCACAGTACGCGACCGGCCCGGCGCCGCACGACACGCCGCGGCACGCCCCGGGCGAAGCGCTGTCTTCGCAGGTCAGGACAGTTACGAAAAATACGTAGGATACACTCGCACGTTGTGAGCAGCGAACTTGAGACGCGGTTTCCCGACGTGCGGACGCTGGCGTCCGCCCTCGAAACCACCGGCTACCTGGCCGGCGATCAGCTGGCGTCGGCGCTGTTCCTCGCCGTGCGGATGGGCCAGCCGATCCTGCTGGAGGGCGAGCCCGGCGTCGGTAAGACCGAGGCCGCCAAGGCGCTGGCCGGGGCTATCGGCACGACGCTGGTCCGGCTGCAGTGCTACGAGGGCATCGCGGCGGCCGAGGCGCTGTACGAGTGGAACTATCCGCGTCAGCTCCTGGCCATCAGGCTGGCCGAGGCGGCCGGCGAGCACATCCAGGACAAGGACCTGTTCACGGCGGAGTACCTGCTGTCCCGGCCGCTGCTCGCGGCGCTGCTGCATCCGGGCCCGCGGCCGGCGGTGCTGCTCATCGACGAGGTGGACCGGGCCGATGACGAATTCGAGGCGTTCCTGTTCGAGCTGCTGGCCGAGTCGGCCGTGACGATCCCGGAACTCGGCACGCAGCGCGCCACCGTGCCGCCCATCACCGTGCTCACCTCCAACCGGACCAGGGACCTGCACGACGCGCTCAAGCGCCGGTGTCTCTACCACTGGATCGCCTACCCGGATCCGGCGCGCGTGGCGGAGATCATCCGCCGCCGGGTGCCCGCGGCCGGGGAACGGCTGGCGGGTCAGGTGGCCGCGGCGGTCAGCCGGTTGCGCGGCCTTGACCTCACCAAGCCGCCGGGTATCTCCGAGGCGATCAGCTGGGCATCCGCGGTGAGCGTGTTCGGCGCCGGAGAGCTGTCGGGTGCGGTGGCCGGCCAGACGATGAGCACGGTGGTCAAGTATCCCGAAGACGAGGACACCGTCCGCGAGGCGGGACTCGCCGCGGTGGTCGGTGATTGATCACGGTGCCCGGGCAGGACGTTGACGTCGCGTCCCTCGCCGCCGGCCTGGGCACGGCGCTGCACACCGCCGGACTGCCGGTGGGCCCCGACCGGTGCGAGCGGCTCGCCCGCGCGATGACCGTCATGGGCGTGCGGTCGGTCGCCGAGTTGCACGCGTGCGCGCTGGCCACGCTGGTGTCCGACCCCAGCCAGGTGACGACGTTCGAGCGGGTGTTCGCGACGCTGTTCGGCGGCCCGTCGCCGTTCCCCGACCCGGCGCTGCATCGAGGTGACCAGCGGGACGAGCCGCTGCCCTCGGCCCGCGATCAATCGGCGCAGACCCGGGACGGCTCGGGCGGCTGGCCAGAGGGCGTGCTACCGCAATTCACAGACATTAATACGAACGGCGGTGGCTCCGACGAACCGGCCGGCGAGACGCCAGGGGTGTTCCGGGTGGCGTCCGCCGCCGAACGGCTGCGCGGCCGGGACTTCACTGAGTTGTCACCCGTCGAGCTGCGCGAGCTGGTGACGCTGATGCGCGAGATGACGCTCGCCATCCCGCCGCGCAGGACCCGCAGGTACCGGCGGGCGCGGGATGGCCGGCGCGTGGATCTGCGCGGCACGCTCCGCCAGGCGCGGCGCAGCGGCGGGGAGGTGATCCGCGTGGCCAGGCGGGCGCCGCGGACCCGGTCCCGCAGGCTGGTCGTTCTCTGTGATATCTCCGGCTCGATGGAGCCGTACGCTCGCGCGCTGCTCATGCTGCTTTACTTTCTGAGCGCGACCACTGCGAACCGCCCCGAGGTGTTCACCTTCGCCACTCGCCTGACCAGGCTGACGCCCACCTTGGCCGCGGCGACTCCCGACACGATGCTGGCCAAGGCGGGGGAGGCCGCGCCGGACTGGTCCGGTGGCACGAGAATCGGCGCCGCCCTCAAGGAGTTCAACGACCGCTACGGTAGCCGGGGTATGGCCAGGGGAGCGATCGTGCTGATCATCTCCGACGGCTGGGAGACCGGCGATCCCGCGGTGCTCGGTGTTCAGATGGCCCGCTTGCGCCGCCTGGCGCACCGTATCGTGTGGGCCAACCCGCGTACCCAGTCTCCCCGTTACCGCCCCGAAGTCGGCGGTATGGCCGCCGCCTGGCCGCATTGTGACGCCGTGGTGAGCGCCCACAGCCTGGACGCGCTCCCCGTCCTGCTATCAGCGCTGCGCGCTGCCTAGCCAGATTCAGCAGTTCCGCGACGACCGAAGCGAGCAAAGCCCGCCGACCACGGTGGCCCCCGCGGCGAGCGCAGCGAGCTTCGCGGGTCGCCCGGCCGCGGGGGCCCTCCGGGCCTCCCGGCCGGGCGAAACTAACGGCGAGAAGCGTCGCGAGTCGGGGGTCTGGGGGTTGGTTTTTACCCCCCAGAAAACGCTGTACCCCCCAGAAAATATTGCGCCGCTGGCGCGCAAAGCGGGTGCGCACCAGCGGGGCCTGTGGGCGGCGGGTGTCAGGCGACGGTCACGTGGATGGTGTGGTAACCGGTGGCGCCGCTGGGCTCCGGGCCATGGACGTTGGCGGTCTGGGTGTGGCCGGTCTTGTCGGTGGCCCGGACCTTGATGGTGTGCTGCCCCGGCGTCGCGTTCCACACGTAGTACCACTGTCGCCAGGTGTCGATTGTGTCCTGAGCCGCGACTTTCGCCGGGGTCCAGGCGCCGTCCACGAAGACCTCCACCGCCTCGACGCCGCGATGCTGGGCCCAGGCGACGCCCGCGATCGTGACCTTGCCGGCGGTCACGCTGGCGTTGTTCTTCGGCACGTCGATGCGCGACTCGGTCTTGATCGGGGCCTGCTGCGTCCAGCCGCGCTGCACCCAGTAGGCGCTGAACGCGGCGAACGTGGTGACCTCCATGTCGACGACCCACTTGCAGGCCGACACGTAGCCGTACAGGCCGGGCACCACGACTCGGACCGGGAAGCCGTGCTCCTGCGGCAGCGGCTGGCCGTTCATGCCCACCGCCAGCATCGACGTCCGGCCATCCATGACCGGGTCGACGGCGACGCCGATATTCATCTGGTTGACGTCGCGCATGACGATCTGCTGGGCGCCGGACTGGAGGCCGGCCTTGCGCAGGATGTCGGCCAGCAAGGTGCCCTGCCAGCGCGCGTTGCCGATGTAGCCGCCGCCAACGCTTTCCGACACGCAGGTGAGCGTGACGTCATGGTCGATCATCGGCTGCTGCATCAGCTGGTCGAACGTCAGCGTCATCGGATGGTCCACCATGCCGTGGATGCGCAGCTGCCAGGACGAGGGCTGGACCTGGGGCACGGCCAGGGCGGTGTCCACCCGGTAGAACTGGGAGTTGGGCGTGTAGAACGGAGACAGCCCCTGGACGTCGAGGGTGGCATTCTTCGGCAGCGGTTTCGGTTTCACCGCCGTCTTGCCCAGCTTCACCTGGGCGGTGTTGACGGTGAACCGCCGGTTGCTGATCATCTGGCCGCCGACGCCCGCGGCGAGCGCGACGCCGGCTGTCGTGCCGGTGACGGCGAGGAATTTACGCCGGTTGACGCCGCCCGGCACCCTGGGACCCGTGCCGTGCCTCACGACCTACCTCCAGCGGTGAGCTCGGGCACTCCGGCGGCCTGGCCTATCCAGAGCAGGGCCGCGACTCCGGCGGCGGCGCCGATGATCGACGGAATGACGTCGGTGAACCTGCTGGCCGGCCGGGTGTAGGCGATATAGGCGCCGAGCAGTCCGAAGACCGCCAGGCCCACCACGCCGACGGTGATCCGGCGCCGTGCCACCACCCCGATCCCGATGGCCAGGAAGGCGATCGTGACGTACATGCCGAGCAGGAGCATCGTCTTGTCGTGCTCGCCGAACTTCTGGATCGCGAATTCCTTCAGCCACGAGGGAGTGTGGTCGATGAACCACTCGCCGACCGCGATGATCGGTGACGCCTGCGGCCGGAAGAACGCCGCGGCCAGCGTCGCGATCCCGATCGCCAGCCCGGCGGCGACCACGCCCATGGTGCCGCCGGCCAAGCGGCCCGGGGGCTTCGGCGCCGTCTCGCGTCGCCCGGGGCCCGAAGCGAAGTCATTCCAGCTCTGCTCGTCCGGTGCCCGGAGCATCGGGCCGGACGGATGCGACGCGGGCAGCGTGGGCCCAGGCGGATATGACGCCGGGTTCGCCGGACCCCAGACGCTGTCACCGTAGGCCGGCTCCTGATATCCGCTGTAGGCCGGCTCCTGGTATCCGCTGTAAGCGGACTCCTGATATCCGGCGTAGGCGGGCTCTTGGTAGCCGCCATAGTTCTGCTCTTGGTAGCCGCCGTAATTTTGCTCCGGGTAGGCGCCGTAACCCTGATGGGCACCGTAACCCTGCTGGGCACCGTCGAAGGCGTCGGCGTACCCGGCACCCTGATCCCAGGAAGGCGTCGGAGCGCGATGACGCGCGGAGCGGGGCGGGTCGTAACTCATATCCCTATTCACGGGCTAACCGAGGCCCCGTGTTCGATTTTCGGCTCGCGGGTAAGCAACCGGTAAGAAGCGCGGGTCAGACCCGTACGCGGCGGGGCAGCGCTGAATTGGCCTGGGCCTCCGGCCACGGCGTGATCGTGTCGTCCTCGGTGAGGATGGCGGGCAGCGGCGGCACCGAGATGGCGTGTTCCTCCATGGCCAGGTAGCCCGGGACCGGCTGCGGCGAGACCTGAGGCCGGGCGACGATCGGCGTGGCCGCCTGGCGCTGGGCCAGGTGGCGGCGGATCAGCCAGCCCGCGAGCACCACCAGGACCGGGACGCCATAGCCGACCGTGTAGTTGTAGGGCCACGGCACGCTGAGCCGGCCCATGCTGGGCTCGGCCGCGTAATATCCGCCGGCCGCGAACGCCAGCCATTCCGGACGTCCGTCCAAGGCCACCAGCATCACCAGCAACAGCGCGTACCACTGGTAGTGGGGCGTGGTCACGGCCAGCGCGGCGGCGGTCATCACTATGGCGCCGCGCCACGGCTGATCGGGGTCGGCGAAGCGAAGCACGGCGAGCGCCACCGCCCCGAGTACCAGCACCGCGACGACGGTGGCCAGTTTGCCTCCGACGAACAGGTCGATGATGCCGAACCTGGACCCGTTCTCGTAGCCCTCCTGCTGGAGGTAGCCGGGGATGAAGCCGATCACCTTGTTGCCCACGGCGAGCAGATGTGGCGCGTAGACGACGGTGATCGCCGACACGGCGGACACGCTGACCAGCAGCCAGCGACGCCTGAGAATCGCGGGCACGGCGAGCGCCGGGGTCATCTTGGTGGCGATGGCGAGGCCGAGCAGGACGCCGCCCGCGACCGTCCTGCGTTCGGTACGCGCCGTGGCCAGCACGAGCAGCGCGGCGGCGGTGATGCCCACCGCGACGATGTCGACGTGGGCATTGTTGCCCGCCTCCAGCGCGACCGTCGGGCACCACGACCACAGCGCGGCCATTCGCGCGTCACGGCCCAGCCTTCGCAAGCCGGACAGCAGCAGCACGGTGGTGAGTACGGCGATACCGGCCGTGGTCGACTGGATAGGCGTGCTCGAGTCGGAGCCGTCCGGCAGGTAGTGCACACCGAGGAAGTAGGCCTCGGCGACCGGCGGGTAGATCGTATGCACCGTCGGCCGGTTGATCCTGGTGCAGCCGCCGGCGAAGTAGGTGCTCGGCTTCGTGCAGTACTCGGCGCCCGGATACCAGAGGAAGTCGTTCCGCAGCCCGTGCAGATGGCGGGAGGCGGGCGAATAGGCGTACGGGTCAATGCCCGCCGCCTGCACCTTGCCGTCCCAGATGTACCGGTATGAGTCGGTGCTCTGCTGCGGCGGCGCGGACAGCGCGGCCACCTGGATGGCGATGCCGCCCAGCAGGACGAGGACGACCGACGCCCGCATCGGCACCTTGCGCAGCAGCCACGCCGCGCCGAGGAACGCCAGCCAGGCCACGATGACCAGCGGCAGTGGCCGGATCCGCGCCGGGTCGATGCTCGGTCGGACGAGCAGCAGCACCATCGCGGTCAGTACCACGAGGCAGGCGCAGATTCCGGTGACCCGGAGCTTGGCGTTCATGCAGTAAGGGTGCCATCGTGTCAGCGGAACGTGACCTCACCGAGGTGGGGTGTAAGGCTTCCTTAAGGGAATATGGACGCGAACCAGCGACCGTCGACCGACCAGGTTTCCACTTCACCAAGGCCGGCGTCGGCGGCCACCTCGGTAATGTGGTCGGCGCCCACATAGGCCCAGGGGAACCACGCGCTCGCCGATCCGGCGTGACACAGGCGGACCTGCTCACGACGCAGCGCCGTGCCGGGCGGGTCCAGCTCGACCAGCGCCCGGCCGTCCGGGGCCAGCAGCTCGCCGACGCGGCGCAGCAGCGCCGCCGGGTCGCCGCCGATGCCGATGTTCCCGTCCGCCAGCAGCACCGTGCCCCAGCGTCCGGTTCCCGGTACCCGGTCGAACACGTCACGCAGCATGACCAGCGCGCCGGAGGACCGGGCCAGCCCGACCGCGTACGGGGTGATGTCGATGCCCAGCGCCGGAATGCCGCGCTCAGCCAGGGCGACCGTCAGCCGTCCAGGACCGGAGCCGATGTCAAGCGTCGGCCCCTCACATCGGTCCAGCAGTGACTTGTCGCCCGGGGTGGCGTTCAGCCAGCTGTCCACGGCGAGCGGAATACGGGTTCCGTCGGCATACTCGATGTCCGGCCGGGCGCGGCCGGCCAGCGCGTGCTCATAGAGTTCCCCGATCACGAGGACTCCCTCCGGGTGATTCCGGTGTCCGAACTTCACAAGTGTCAGGGTCGGCGAGTCCTTGCGGGGTACGGTGCAGGGGAAGTTACTACAATCGTCACTGTGCTTACGGACTAGTGACGGTTTAACCCCGTTTTCTAGTCTGACCAGTTGTTCACCCCTTACGGTGGATGGGTGACCATGACGTTTCGCGACGTAAGCTGCCGTGGTGAATAATCCAGACCCGCCGGGTCGCATCGTCGTTGTCGATGACGACCCCACCGTGGCCGACGTGGTCGGACGGTACCTGATACGCGACGGCCACACGGTCGAGTGCGTGCACGACGGCTACGAGGCGCTGCGGCGCGTCGCCGAGGCCCCGCCTGACCTGGTGGTGCTCGACCTCATGCTGCCCGGCATGGACGGCCTCGAGGTCTGCCGTCGGCTGCGGGCGCGCTGGCCGATCCCGGTAGTGATGCTGACCGCGCTCGGTGACGAGACTGACCGCCTGGTCGGTTTCGAGACGGGCGCCGACGATTATGTCACCAAGCCGTTCAGCCCTCGTGAGCTGGCACTGCGGGTCCGCTCGGTGCTGCGCCGGTCTCGCGGCAGCGGTCTGCCCGACAAGCAGCCCGGCCTGGGTGCGATCAAGGACGGCGACCTGCTGGTCGACCTGGCCGCGCACGAGGTCAGGTCGCGCGGCGAGCTGATCCAGCTCACTTCGCGCGAGTATGACCTCCTTGTCTTCCTGATGCAGAATCCGCGTAAGGCGTTCACTCGCGAACAACTGCTCCAGGATGTCTGGTCGTGGACGTTCGGGGACACGTCCACCGTCACCGTGCACGTCCGGCGGCTGCGCGAGAAGCTGGAGCCTGACCCCACCATGCCCCGCAGGATCGTCACCGTCTGGGGAGTCGGGTACCGGTACGAACCGGAGGCGGCATGACTCCCGGCCATGGCGTCGTGGCGCTCGTGGACGGCATTGAACCGCAAGATATCGAGTTCATACTGCAATGGACTCTGATCGCCGCGGCGGCCATCACCGCCATCGGTGTTTTTACGCTACGGGTGCTCGGTAAGCGGTCTCTCCGGGTGATGGTCCTCGGGGTGATCCTGGTCTCGGCACTGACCTCGATGGCCGGTGTTGGTGTCATCGCCAACCGGATGCTGGCCGGGGTGAACCAGGGTGTCGTCTACTACCTGATGTCGATCGCCGGGCTGGCCGGCATAGCCGCATCATTGGTGGTGGGCCGGCAGCTGACAAAGGCGAGCCGGGCGTTGTCGGCCTCGGTCAGCGCCGTCGGCGACAGCGGTGTCTACGTCCCGCCGACCCGGGTGCTGCCGGCCGAACTGTCCGAACTGTCCGACGCGCTGGGTGTCGCCCAGGAGCGGCTCAACGCCGCACGGCAGCGCGAGCGGGCGCTGGAGGCGAGCCGCCGCGAACTGGTCGCGTGGGTCAGCCACGACCTGCGCACACCGCTGGCCGGCCTGCGCGCCATGGCGGAGGCGCTCGAGGATCAGGTTGTCGTCGACCCGCGCACGATCTCCCAGTACCACACCCAGATCCGCACCGAAGTCGACCGGCTCTCCTCGATGATCGACGACCTCTTCGAGCTGTCCCGGATCCACGCGGGCGCGCTGCGGCTGTCCCGCCGGATGGTCGGCCTGGAGGACGTCGTCGCCGAGGTCGTGGCCAGCACGGAACCGGTGGCCCGGGCCAAGGGCGTACGGCTCACCGGCGCGGCCGTACGCGGCATGCCGGTCTACGTGGACTCCGCCGAGCTCGGCCGGGCGCTGCGCAACCTGGTGACCAACGCGATCCGGCACACTCCGTCCGACGGTGTGGTGGATGTGCTGGCCGAGGTGCAGAACGGCGTCGCGGCGGTCTGTGTGTCCGACGCCTGCGGCGGTATCCCGCCCGAGGACCTGCCGAGGGTGTTCGACGTGGCGTTCCGCGGCGAGTCGGCCCGCACACCCGGGCCGGACGGCGGCGGCGGGCTCGGCCTGTCCATCGCCCGTGGCATCGTGGAGGCGCACTCCGGCCAGATCGCGGTGCGCAACGCCGGTCCCGGCTGCCAGTTCCTGGTCCGGCTTCCGCTGGCCCGGCCGGCTCCCCCGGCGGTGACCAGGACCGCGCCGCGCCGTCGTCCGCCCGCCCGGGCCATCACCGGCCCGATAGCCCAGTAGCGTCGCGCTCGCCGCGTCGGACCGGCGGGCTCGGATAGCCTACGTGGATGGCGGAGCTAGCCGAACGTGAGCAGGCGCCCGGGCAGGCTGGCCGGGGCGGTGCGTCGCGTTCCGCGCTTCCTGGCTGGCTGGTGGTCGCCATCCCGGCGGTGGTCGCGTTCGTGGTCACCGGGGTCGATCTTTCCGGCCCGTCGCTGTGGCGGGACGAGGCGTACACCAAGGACGCGGTATCCCGGTCGCTGAGCCACCTGTTCGCGCTGCTCGGCCACACCGACGCGGTGCACGGCGCCTACTACGTGATGATGCACTTCGTGTCCGAGGTCATCGGCACCTCGGACGCCGCGCTGAGATTTCCTTCGCTGTGCGCGATGGCCGTCGCTACCGGGTTCACCGCCGCGATCGGCCGCCGGGCGGCCGTCCTGGCTGGGGCTCGCTGGCCGGGAGTGACCGGTCTGCTGTCCGGTCTTCTGTTCGCGGTCGCCCCGTACATGACGTACTACGGGCAGATGGCGCGGTCGTACGCCTTCGTGACCATGTTCGCCACGATCGCCAGCTACCTGCTGCTCCGCGCGGCGGCGCCCGACGGCGGCCCCGGCCATCCGGCCAGCGGCGGCTGGTGGTGGGCCGGGTACGGCGTGGCCGTGGCCTTCACCGGGCTTTTCAACACGTTCGGGCTGCTCATCATCCCGGCTCACGCGCTTACCCTGCTGTGGGCGGGTCCGTCGCGGGCCCGGGGCGGTATCGCGGGCTGGGCGCGGCGGGTTGGCGTCCCGTGGCTGGCCGGCTCGGTGGCGGCGGTAGCGGTGCTGTTGCCCGTGCTGCTCATCTCGTTCCGTCAGCGCGGACAGATCTCCTGGCTGGCGAAGCCGGACATCAACACGATCACGACCATGCTGCGGGAGTATGCGGGCTCGAAGGCGCTGATCGTCCCGGTAGCCCTGCTCGCGGTCGGCGGCGTGATGGCGGCCCTTTTCGACGGGTTCAACGGGTTCGGCGGGAAGGCTGCCGGCGGACGCCGGCTGTCCCCGGCCGCGATCGCCCTGCCCTGGCTGGTCGTGCCGCCGGTCATCCTGCTGGCGGTGTCGCTGGTCAAGCCGGTGTACAGCCAGCGGTACATCGAGTTCTGCCTTCCCGCGCTGGCCACCCTCGTCGCGGCGGGCTTGGTCGGGCTGGCCCGGCTGGTGGCGACCACATCGCTGGGACGTCGCGATGTTCGCGCCGCGTGGGCGCCGTCCGCCATCATCCTGGCGGTGCTGGCCGTCATGCTGATCTCCCCGCAGCACGCGATCCGGCAGTCCTCGGCCCGGCCGGACGACCTGCGGCTGGCATCGGCCATCGTGGCCGCCAACGAGCAGCCCGGCGACGTGGTCTTCTACATGCCCGACGACATGTACGTGCTCGGCACCGGGTATCCGGCACCGTTCTCGCGGCTGCGTAACATCGGGCTCGCTGAGTCGCCGGTCGCCTCGGCCACGCTGACCGGCCGCGAGGTCACCAGCCCGGCCGAACTCGCGGCCCGCTTCACCGGTGTGAAGCGGGTATGGTTCGTCACCGGCAACAGCGACTACAAGTTCCCCACCCCGACCTCGCCCGTGGACAAGGAGATGATGACGCTCGTCAGCGCCTCGGCACTGCACCTGACCCACCGCTGGCAGGCCGGCGAGGTAATGCTCACCTTGTACACCCGCTGAAGAGGACCGCTGAAGAGGACCGCTGAAGAGGACCGCTGAAGAGGACCGCTTAAGAGGACCGCTGACGCCGAGGACCACACTCGTCCCCTGACCACCATCCGCCTCAGCACGCCTCTAATCCTGTCTGATTGCACCATATGTCCCGGTTCAAGCCCTATGTCCCGCGTACTCCCGTGGAGACTTAGAGCCTTCTGGAACTTTGGGCGCCGGTTTCCGGCTCTGTCCCTCCGCAAAGCTCTTTTCTTCCATGCAGAACCCTCGTCCCCACGCCACATCCGCCCCACAAGGACCTTTCCGGCCGCGCAGACCCGGTCACAACCTAACATCCGCCCCACAAGAACCTTTTCTTCCACGCTAACCTTCGTCACCAGTAACACCCGCCCGACATATCGGATGTGTCGGTGCGAGTGTTGGCGGGGGCACTCGTATATGGCGCCGCGCCAGGCTCGGCACCGTGCCAGGCTTGGGACGTGGCAGGCTGGGGGCGCCAGACTTGGGGCGCGGTCAGGTGCCCACTAGGGGTACGTTGCGCCAACCATCCCCACCTGAGGGGTACGTTGCGCCAACCATCCCTCCGATCCGCCCCCACCGGCGCGTAATCAGGCCACTTTCAAGCGACACGTCCGAGGCGAAAGCCGGGTGGTGAGCCGTAGGGCGGCGGCCGCCGCCTCACGATCCGCTAGGGCTCGGCGATGGCGGGGTCCAGGGGGGTGCCCTGGATTTGCTCGCGGATCTTGCGGCGGCCACGGTGCAGTCGGGACATGACGGTTCCGACCGGCGTGCCCATGATCTCGGCGATCTCCCGGTACGGGTAGCCCTCGATGTCGGCCAGGTAGACCGCGGTGCGGAACTCGCCGGGCAGGTCGCGCAGCGCCCGCAGGAGGTCGGAGTCCGTCGTCCGGTCCAGCGCCTCGGCCTCCGCGGACGGCACCGGGGGCGTCAGCCGGTCCGCTGACATCTGCCACTCCTGCAGGTCTCCGCCCAGCGCCTGCTGCGGCTCGCGGCGGCGCTTGCGGTACACGTTGATGAACGTGGTGGTGAGGATGCGGTTCAGCCACGCCCGGAGGTTCGTGCCGGGGGTGAACTGAGCGAAGGCCGCATAGGCCTTGGCTGACGTCTCCTGGACGAGGTCCTCGGCGTCGGTGGGGTTGCGCGTCATCCGGAGCGCGGCGGGGTATAGCTGACCAAGCTGCGGGATGACATCGCGCTCGAATCGGGCACGGTCCTCACTGGAGTGTTCGGCTCGGCTCATTGTTCGCTCCGGGGTGGGTCGTCTTCTCACCTATATAGACGTACGGGAGGCCTCGAAACGTCCCCCGTGTAATCTAAATCACGTTACTACGTGATGAAGCTGACAACTCTGTCAGGGTTAGCTGAAGATCAGGTTGGTATGTGGCCAGGCCGGGGCTTACGCAGGCAGGCCACGCCAAGGTCTACGAAGCACGCTACGCCGGGGCGGCGAAGCAAGCTAGGCCAGGTTAGCCAATCGGGTTAGGCCGCGGCTTGGCACGTTAAGAACGCGTAAGATCCAGCCCTTCCCGATCTTGTACCACATGTGGTGGTACCAGTCCTGGTACGGGATGACCTTCCCCGCCCATATCGGATAGAAGTAGTAGAACATCAGCAGGACGGCGAGCAGGTAGGCGCCGACGACGCCCGCACCGATCGACCGGCGCAAAATAGTAGCCGTCACCGGGCCGATGATCAAGCCTATACACAACGTCAGGGCGAGGATCAGGAACGGCTCGAACTCGAGCGCGTAGTAGAAGAACTTCGTCCGGGACACCAGCGGGAACCAGATCACCCAGCCCGCCAGCATGCCGCACAGCACCGCGCCGGCCCGCCAGTCGCGGTGCAGCAGCCACCAGCCCAGGACGAAGATCAACGCGAGGATCGACCCCCACCAGATGGCCGGCGACCCGAGCGCCAGCACCTCCTGGGACCACTCTGAACCGCTGTAACGCGTAGGGCAGTAGTGCGCCGGGCCGCCGGCTGGACCGGTGTAGCACTCGTAGAAGAAGGCGACGGGCCGGGTCATCACCAGCCAGTCCCACGGCTGGGACTGATACGGATGCGGGGTGCGCAGCCCGAGGCCGAAATGGATCGCCTGGTAGTGGTACTCGTACAGGGAGTACAAAGCGGAGATGACCGGGGTGGTCACGCCATGGGTCTGGCCGTAGTTCCGGTAATAGCCGGTGCCGGTGATCAGCCAGTTGGACCAGGTCGCCACGTAGACCACGAACGGGATCAGCACGAACGTCAGCGGCAGCCAGACCGCGTCCCGGCTCAGTGCGCCCCGGATGAAATCGCGCAGCCCCGCGGCCCGCCGTGCGCCGCAGTCCCACGCGGTGATCAGGACCGCGAACCCGATCAGGTACCAGACCGCGTCCCACTTGGTGGCGATGGCCAGGCCGATGAAGACCCCGGCCAGTACCCGCCACCTGCGGATACCCAGCCGCGGCCCGGCCTCATCCGACGGCCGCGACGCCATCGCGTACGCCAGCCGCTCCCGGGACTCGTCCCGGTCGATGAGCACGCAGCCGAACGCGGCCAGCACGAAGAACATCAAGAAGATGTCCAGGATCCCGGTCCGCGACAGCACGAACTCCAGGCCGTCCAGCGACATCAGCAGCCCGGCGATGCAGCCCAGCAGCGTGGAGCGGGTCATCCGGCGGGCGATCCGGCAGATCAGCAAGATGGCCAGCGAGCCGAACACGGCGCTCATGAACCGCCAGCCGAAGGAGTTCAGCCCGAACATCCACTCGCCGACCGCGATCAGCAGCTTTCCCATCTCCGGCTGGACCACGTACTCGCCGCAGTTCGTGCCGCCGCACGCCTGGAAGATGTTCGTGTGCCCCGCCTGGATCAGCGTGTTCGCGTTGCTGACGGTGTTCCATTCCACACCGTGCTGGAGGATGCTCCACGCGTCCTTGACGTAGTACGTCTCGTCGAAGATCAGCGCGCGGGGAACGGCGAGCCGGTCGAACCGCAAGAACGCGCCGAACGCGGTGACCAGTAGCGCCCACACCCAGCTCCGCAGCCGGTCGTCTGGCATCGGGGAGATCAGCCGGGCACGCAGGACCGACAACCTGTCGTCGTCCTCAGTGACCGCCCGGACGGGCGTGGTAGCCGTCATCGGCCACATGTTACTGGCGTAGACCGCGGTCCGCATTAGGGTGGCGGGCGTGCGCATCCCAGAAGACAGCCCGCAAGGCAGCTCAGCAGGCAGCTCAGCAGACAGCGGAGTGCTGATCCTCGCGGCCGTTCCGATCGGGCGGGCCGAGGACGCGTCGCCGCGCCTCAAGGCTGAGCTCGCGGAGGCAGAGATCATCGCGGCGGAGGACACGCGTAAGGTCCGCGCCCTGGCCGCGCGACTGAACGTCGAGCTCAAGGCCAGGATCGTTTCCTATTACGACGCCGTGGAACAGCGCCGGACGCCGGCGCTGATCGCCGAGCTTGAGGACGGCCGCGACGTGCTGCTGGTCACGGACGCCGGTATGCCCGGCATCAGCGATCCGGGCTACCGGCTGGTCAACGCCGCCGCGGCGCGGGACATCCCGGTGACCGCACTGCCCGGCCCGTCCGCGGTCACCACCGCGCTGGCGGTATCCGGCCTGCCCACGGACCGGTTCTGTTTCGAGGGTTTCCCGCCCCGCAAGCAGGGCGACCGCACCAGGCGTTTCACAGACCTCGCCGGCGACGTTCGCACGCAGGTGTTCTTCGAATCGCCTCGCCGTCTTCAGCACACACTTGGCGAGCTGGCGGAAAGCCATGGCGCGGACCGCCCGGCGGTGGTCTGTCGCGAGCTCACCAAGGTCCACGAGGAGATCCGCAGGGGAACCCTCGCCGAGCTGGCTCAGTGGGCCAGCGAGCCATCAAGCGTTGTCCGAGGCGAGATCACGCTTGTCGTCGCCGGAACCGGCCGGATCCGAGCCGGAGACCGAGCCGGAGACCGAGCCCGAGCCCGAGACCGATCCGGAACCCGGGCCCGCCGCCGGGACGACACGGTGACGGCCGGATAGCCGCCGCAGCCACGACGAGCCCGCCGTGCCGGGCGAGAACGCCAGCACCGCCGCGAGACAGGCGAAGGGCACCGCCGGCAGCACGTACCGGTAGTCGAACTCCGCGGTCGCCGCGGGGATGACGATCATCGCCACCGAGATGCCCCAGGGCAGCAGCGCCTCGCCGCCCACCCGCCGCCAGGCGAGCACCATGCCGCCCAGCCCGATGAGCAGGATCAGGCCGTAGAACGTGCCCGGCAGGTACACGTGCCGCTCGTACAGCCGCATCACCCCCGCGAACGGCTCGGCCACCTGGGTGTACGGATTGCCCTGGATGTAGGCGGCCGCGTAGGAACCGTACTTGCCCAGGTGCGCCTTGTTGTACGCGGCGATCGGCAGCGGGTGCTTGAGGAACAGGTACTCGTCGTAGGTCGGCGCGTTCGGGAAGACGTGCCGGGTGAAGCCGAACGCCATCCAGGTGTCGTGCCAGACCGTGTTCACGTAGTCCAGCGGCTGTGCCTCGATGGCCCGGATCGCGAAGTCCTTGGCCAGCGTGTTGGGCAGGGGAGAGAACTTCGATGGCGGGAACCGGTTCAGCGGTGACTGCGGGGTCCAGATGTAAGCCTGCGCGATGGGCCGCTTGGACGGTGGCACGGTGGTGCACAAGGAGAGTTCGGACACCGGCACGTGCATCTTCGAGCACTCGGCGAATGTCATGACCCGGGAGTACAGGAACACGCCGGTGCTGTCAGTCATCGCGAACTGCCCGTGCTCGATGTCGAACAGTCCGGCATAGCCGAGCACCGGCGCGACGCACAGCACGATCAGCACCGCCACGCGCCGCCAGCTGACCCTGCGGATGATCATGTACACAGCGAAGATGGCCAGCAGCGGCAGCCCGACCGAGCGCAGCACCGCACCGATGCCCAGCAGCAGCCCGATGAGCGCGGAGGTGCGCAGGGACGGCCCGGTACGGCTCCACAGCAGCATCGTGACGGCCAGCGTCAGCACGAACAGGAACGGGACGTCGGACAGGATCAGGTGCTCGAGCTCGATCTCGAACCCGTCGTACAGGACGGGCACGGTCGCCAGGGTGGCTGCCCAGGCGGGGGCGCCGAACCGGTGCCGGGCCAGCGCGTAGACCATGACACCGACCGCGAGGCCCATAAGATGTTGCAGAATCGTTATCAGCAGGTAGCTGTGAAACGGCTGGACGATCTTGAGGGCGATGGAGTAGCCGGACGGTCTGGTGGGGTCAAGGCTGAACTTGACCGTGTTCTGCACGTAGTCGAACGAGTCGTTGAACCAGACCTGCCATCGGTACCCGAGTTCCGCGTCGGCTCGCAGCAGCACGGCGGGGATCATGACGATGACGAACAGCCGGTGGCCGTTCCAGATGCGGGTCAGGAGTGACCCGATCGACCCGATCCATGAGGTCGATTGCGCGCGAGGCGTGGCCGCAGGCATTACCCTCAAGAGCCGTACCCTCCGGGTTATAGGACCAGCCAGCAGGATATCGAAGCTCCCCGCCTGTCACGGGCAGGATGCGGGGCAAAGGAGACGACGTGGAGCTGACCGTGGTTATGCCCTGCCTCAATGAGGCAGAGACGGTGGCGACGTGCGTCCGCAAGGCTATGGGATTTCTCGCCGAAAGCGGTATCAGCGGAGAGGTCCTGATCGCCGACAACGGCAGTACTGACGGCAGCCAGCAACTAGCCGAGGCGGAGGGCGCACGCGTCGTCGACGTCACGGAAAAGGGTTACGGCAACGCCCTCATGGGCGGCATTGTCGCGGCTCACGGCAAGTACATCATCATGGGCGACGCCGACGACAGTTACGACTTCACGAACCTGATGCCATTCGTCGAGGAACTGCGTAAGGGCGCCGACCTGGTGATGGGCAACCGGTTCAAGGGCGGCATCGCCCCTGGCGCCATGCCGCCGCTGCACAGATATCTCGGCAACCCGGTGCTCAGCTTTGTCGGCCGCCTGTTCTTCCGCAGCGACATCGGGGACTTCCACTGCGGCCTGCGGGGGTTCAGCCGGGACAGCCTGATGTCGCTCGGCCTTCAGGCCACCGGTATGGAGTTCGCCAGCGAGATGGTGGTGAAGGCCACCCTGGCCGGCCAGCACATCACCGAGGTGCCCACCACACTGTCCAAGGACGGGCGGTCTCGCCCGCCGCACCTGCACACCTGGCGGGACGGCTGGCGTCACCTGCGGTTCCTGCTGCTGTTCAGCCCGCGCTGGCTGTTCTTCCTGCCCGGCTTGTTCCTGCTCACCGTCGGCCTGGTGATCGGGGCGATCGTGGTCCCGCATCCGTTCAGCATCGGTTCGGTCACGTTCGACGTCGACACCCTCGTCGCGGCGAGCGCCATGGTGGTGATCGGGTTCCAGGCCGTCCTGTTCTGGCTGTTCACCCAGGTCTATGCGGGTGCGGAGGGCTTCTTGCCGGAGGAGCCGAAGGTGCAGCGGATTCTCGGCAAGCTCTCCCTGGAACGCGGGCTGGTGACCGGCGGGATCCTGGGGCTCGCGGGCCTGGCGGGCCTCATCTTCTCGATCCTGGACTGGCGCGGCCAGGGCTTCCACGGCCTGAACTACGAGCACTCGCTGCGGCTGATGATCCCCTCGGTGACCGCGCTGATCGTGAGCTGGCAGCTGATTCTCGGCACGTTCTTCCTGTCGATACTCGGCATCCGGCACACACGTCACCCCGCGATAGGCGCACCACAGACGTTCGCGGAAAGGAACTAGGGTTTAGATCTATGCGCAATATCCTGGCTGCTCCGGCCTGGCCCTATGCCAACGGGCCCCGGCACATCGGACATGTATCGGGCTTCGGCCTGCCGTGTGACATGTTCAGCCGGTACCAGCGGATGGCGGGCAACCGGGTGCTGATGGTCAGCGGCACGGACGAGCACGGCACGCCGATCCAGGTGCAGGCGGACGCTGAGGGCGTGACCGCACGGGAACTGGCCGACCGCTACAACCGGGTGATCGCCGAGGACCTGACCAGCCTAGGCATGACATATGACCTGTTCACCCGGACGACAACCCGCAACCATTACGCCGTTGTCCAGGAAATGTTCACCACCCTGCTGAAGAACGGTTACATATTCCCGAAGACCACGCTGGGCGCCATTTCCCCGTCCACCGGCCGGACGCTGCCCGATCGCTACATCGAGGGCACGTGCCCGATCTGCGGCTACGACGGCGCGCGCGGCGACCAGTGCGACAACTGCGGCAACCAGCTCGACCCGGCCGACCTCATCAATCCGCGGTCGCGGATCAACGGCGAGACCCCGGTGTTCGTGGAGGCCGAGCATTACTTCCTCGACCTGCCGGCGTTCGCGCAGATCCTCGGCGAGTGGCTGCAGTCGAAGGCGGGCAGCTGGCGGCCGAACGTGCTGAAGTTCTCGCTGAACCTGCTCGACGACCTCCAGCCGCGGGCCATCACCAGGGACCTTGACTGGGGAGTGCCAGTGCCGCTGGACGGCTGGCGGGACCGCCCGGACAAGCGGATCTACGTCTGGTTCGACGCGGTGATCGGCTACCTGTCCGCGTCGGTTGAATGGGCACGGCGAAGCGGCGACCCGGACGCATGGCGCGCCTGGTGGAACGCCCCGGACGCCGAGGCCTACTACTTCATGGGCAAGGACAACATCGTCTTCCACGCCGAGATCTGGCCCGCCATGCTGCTCGGCTACGACGGCCAGGGTTCGAAGGGCGGCTCGCCCGGACCGCTCGGCACGCTCAACCTGCCCACCGAGGTGGTGTCGAGCGAGTACCTGACCATGGAGGGCAAGAAGTTCTCTTCGTCCCGGTCCGTGGTCATCTACGTCCGCGACTTCCTGTCCCGCTACGACGTCGACGCGTTGCGGTACTACGTGGCGATCGCCGGGCCGGAGAACCAGGACACCGACTTCACCTGGAGCGAGTTCGTCCGCCGCAACAACGACGAGCTGGTCGCCACCTGGGGCAACCTGGTCAACCGGGCGGTGTCGTTCGCCGCCCGCAACATCGGATCGATCCCCTCGGCGGGGTCGTTGACCGGATTCGATCAGTCGATGCTGGAGCGATCCCGGGCCGCCTTCGCCGCCGTCGGGGGGCATCTGGAGTCGTCCCGGTTCAAGTTCGCGATCTCCGAGGCGATGCGCACGGTGGCCGAGGCCAACAAGTACTTCTCCGAGCAGGCGCCGTGGAAGCTGCGCGAGTCAGACCCGGAGCGGATGGCGACCGTGCTGCACGTGGCGCTGCAACTGGTGGACGACGCGAAGACGCTGCTCACGCCGTTCCTGCCACGGTCGTCCGAGCAGGTTTATGAGATGCTCGGCGGGGCCGGTGTCTGGTCCGGCATGCCGCACATCGAGGAGGTCGACGAGGAGGGCGCCCCATCGTATCCGGTGATCACCGGGTCCTACCAGGGCGCGGCGCGCTGGGAGTCGTCGCCGATCCGTCCCGGTACCCCGCTGGCCGTCCCCAAGCCGCTGTTCACCAAGCTGGGGCCTGAGGTGGTTGATTCCGAACTCGCCCGCCTCGGTCAAACCTCTTAGACAGCACGAACGGCTGTGGTGACACCTCCGCTACCTCCTCCTCCGCTGCCTCGGCCGGCCCTCGACGCGCACACCCACCTGGACATGCTGGCCTCGGGGGGCGCGGGGGGTCGTCCCCCCGCGAACCAGCAGAGTCCGGTGGCCGATGTGCTCGCCGCCGCTGCTTGCGCCGGGATCGCGCGGGTGGTGACGGTCGGCGTGGACGTGGCGTCGTCCCGGTGGGCCGCGCAGTGCGCGGCGGACTATCCGGATGTCTACGCGGCCGTCGCGATCCACCCCAGCGACGTGCCCTCCCCGTCCGGGGCCGCCATATCGGTCGAGGCCATCCGGGAGCTCGCGGTTTTGCCGGAGGTCGTCGCGGTGGGGGAGACGGGCCTCGACTACTACTGGGACGCCAGGCCGCGCGAGGACCAGCAGTGGTGGTTCCGGCAGCACATCGCGATCGCCAAGGACACCGGCAAGGCGCTGATGATCCACGACCGGGACGCGCACGAGGACGTGCTTCGTATCCTGGCCGCCGACGGCGCTCCCGAGCGGGTCGTGTTCCACTGCTTCTCCGGCGACGGCCGGCTGGCGAAGCAGTGCGCCGACGCGGGGTACGTGATGTCGTTCGCCGGGACGGTGACGTTCAAGAATGCCGGTGCGTTGCGGGAAGCTGCTTCGGTGGCGCCCGCTGATCTCGTTCTCGTCGAGACCGACGCGCCGTACCTGACCCCGATGCCGAACCGCGGCAAGCCGAACTCCCCCGCGATGGCGGCCTACACGGCCCGTTTCCTGGCCGACCTGAAAGGCATCGACCTGGGATCGTTCTGCGACACGCTGCGTGCCACCGCCCAGCGGGTCTTCGGATGGGACTGACTCCGGGCGACGTCCGGGAAATCGCCGGCCGGATCGGTATGCGGCCCTCCAAGCGGCTCGGGCAGAACTTCGTGGTCGAGCACGGGACCGTGCGGCGGATCGCGACTCTCGCCGCGCTGGTCGCGGATGATGTCGTCCTCGAGGTGGGGCCGGGGCTGGGATCGCTGACGCTGGCGCTGCTCGAGGCGGGTGCGTCGCGGCTTGTCGCGGTGGAGGTTGATCCCGTCCTGGCCAGGGAGTTGCCGCGGACGCTCGCCGCCCGCGCCCCGGAACTGGCCAACCGCGTCACCGTGGTGCCCGCCGACGCGCTGTCGGCCGGGGTGGCAGATGTGGGCCGGCCGACCGTGCTGGTGGCCAACTTGCCGTACAACGTGGCGGTCCCGGTGGTGCTGCACCTGCTGGCGGCGTTGCCGTCGCTGTGCCGCGGCCTGGTCATGGTGCAGGCGGAGGTCGCGGACCGGCTGTGCGCGGCGCCGGGGTCCCGGGTGTATGGCGCGCCGTCGGTGAAGCTCGCCTGGTACGCGACGGCGCGGCTGGCCGGCGTGGTGCCGCGGACGGTGTTCTGGCCGGTTCCCAACGTGGACTCCAAGCTGGTGGAGTTCACCCGGCATGATCCGCCGGCCGATGTGGACCGTGCCGACGTGTTCGCGGTTGTGGACGCGGCGTTCGGGCAGCGGCGCAAGACCTTGCGCGCGGCGCTGGCCGGCTGGGCCGGCTCCGCCGCCGAGGCGGAACGGCTGCTGCGCGCCGCGGGCATCGATCCTCGTGCCCGTGGCGAGTCCCTGACCGTGGCCGAGTTCGCCCGGCTTGCCAATCAGCGTACGATCTAACAATCGTGGCTCCTGTTACCGTGCGGGTTCCCGCCAAGATCAACCTCCAGCTCGCGGTGGGACCGCGGCGTGCCGACGGCTACCACGACCTGGTGACTGTTTTCCATGCCTTGTCGCTGTTCGACGAGATCAGCGTGGCGCCCGCGGCCGCCGACCGGGTCACCGTGACCGGCGAGGGCGCGACCAGCGTGCCCGCCGACGGCGACAACCTGGCGCTGCGCGCGGTGGCGGCGCTCCGTGCGGCGGTGGAGGACGCGGAAGCCGGTCCGGTGCACGTCACGATAGCCAAGCGGATCCCGGTGGCGGCCGGCCTGGCGGGCGGCAGCGCCGACGCGGCCGCGGCCCTGGTGGCCTGCAATGAGCTGTGGGGGACCGGACTCAGCCAGCAGGAGCTGTGCGCGGTGGGCGCCGAGATCGGCAGCGATGTGGCCTTCGCGGTGCTCGGCGGTACCGCGGTCGGCCGTGGTCGCGGTGAGCGGCTGAGCCCGGCCCTCGTCCCGGCCAACCAGTACCACTGGGTGCTCGCGTTCGCCGATGGGCACCTGTCCACGCCGGAGGTGTACGCGGCGCTTGACCGGCTGCGCGCCGACCAGGCGGTTGCCTCACCCGACCTCGATGCCGAGCTGATGGGTGCGCTGCGAGCCGGTGACCCGGGCCGGGTCGGCCGGGCGCTCAGCAATGACCTCCAGCCCGCGGCACTGGCCCTGTTCCCGGCGCTGCGCAAGACGCTGACCGCGGGGCGGGAGTTCGGCGCCCTCGGCGCGCTGGTGTCGGGCTCGGGGCCGACGTGTGCGTTCCTCGCCCGGAGCGCCCAGCGGGCACTCGACCTGGCGGTCTCGTTGTCCGGCACCGGGGTATGCCGGTCGGTGCTGACCGCGTCCGGGCCGGTGCCTGGCGCGACGATCTCGAGCCGATGAACCTGGTCAGCCTGGAACGCGCCGCCAAGGCCTACGCGCATCAGACGCTGCTCGCCGGCGTCTCCCTCGGCGTGTCGGACCGGGACCGGATCGGAATCGTGGGCCGGAACGGGGCCGGCAAGTCCACGCTGCTCGGGATGCTGGCCGGGGTGACCGAGCCGGACACCGGCCGGGTGGCGCGGGTTTCCGGCCTCCGGGTCGGCTTCCTGCCGCAAGCCGACCGGCTGACGGGCACGGTCGAGGAGGTCGTGTTCGGGGTGGGCCGGCGGGATGTGCCCTGGGAGTCCGATCCGCTCGCCCGGACGGTGGCGGGTGATCTGCTGCGCGGGATCCCGCTCGGTGCCGACGCGGCACGGCTGTCCGGCGGCGAGCGACGCCGCGCCGCGCTGGCCGCGCTGCTGGCGGTGGAGCGTGATCTGCTGCTGCTTGACGAGCCGACCAACCACCTCGACATCGACGCGATCGACTGGCTGGGCAAGCACCTCCGTGATCGCGGCTGTGCGGTGGTGGTGGTCAGCCACGACCGCTGGCTGCTCGACACCGTGTGCGACCGGACCTGGGAGCTGGACCGCGGTCAGGTGCACTCGGCGCCCGGCGGCTACTCGGCGTATGTGCTTGCCGAGGCCGAACGCGAGCGCGCGGAGGACGTTGCCGAGCAACGTCGTCGCAACCTGGCCCGCAAGGAGCTGGCCTGGCTGCGCCGCGGCCCGCAGGCCCGGGGGACCAAGCCCAAGTTCCGCGTCCAGGAGGCGAACGCGCTGATCGCCGCCGAGCCGCCGGCCCGGGATAACGTGGAGCTGACCAGGATGGCGACCGCCCGCCTGGGCAAGACGGTCCTGGAGCTGGAGGACGTCTCGCTGTCTATCGGCGACCGTTCCCTGTTCTCGCACGTGACTTGGCAGCTCGGCCCGGGGGAACGGGTCGGCATCGTCGGCGTCAACGGCAGCGGCAAGACATCCCTGCTCCGCGTCCTCGACGGATCCCTGCCCGTCGATGGCACGGTGGTTCGCGGCAAGACGGTGCGGCTTGCCCATCTCTCTCAGGAACTCGCCGAGCTGGATCCGGATCAGCGCGTCCGCGAGGCCGTCGAGGAGGTGCGGCTGCGTGTCGGGGTCGGTGATCGCGAGATCTCCGCGGCCCAGTTGCTGGAGCGGCTCGGCTTCTCCGCTGAGCGGCAGCGGACCCGGATCAGCGACCTGTCCGGCGGCGAGCGCCGTCGTGTGCAGATGTTGCGGCTGCTCATGGATGAACCGAACGTCCTGCTGCTCGACGAACCGACCAACGACCTCGACATCGAGACGCTGACGGAGTTCGAGGACCTGCTGGACAGCTGGCCCGGCACGCTCGTGGTGGTCAGCCACGACCGGTACTTCCTGGAACGGGTCACCGACCACGTCGTGGCGTTGCTCGGCGACGGCAGGCTCGCCTTCCTCGGCGGTGGCGTGGACGAGTACCTGGAGCGCATCAGTGCAGTCCGCACCGTCCCGGCCGGGAAACCATCCGCGGCGAGTCCGGGTATCTCGTCGGCCGCCGCCGAGCGCACCGCCCGTAAGGAACTCCAGCGCCTGGAGCGCCAGCTTGACCGGCTGACCGCACGGGAAGCGGAGCTGACCGCCGAACTGGCCGCGGCAGCTACCAACGACATTGGGACAGACTACGAGAAGCTGACCGCACTCGGCGCCGACCTGCGCACGGTCCAGACCGAGAAGGCTGATCTCGAAGAGCGCTGGCTCACCGTGGCCGCCGGCCTGGAGTAACGCCCGTAGCGTCCGTCCGTCCGTCCGCCCACCCCACTCGCGCCCACCGTCCGCGCGCCCGGTCTCCGCCCGGACCCCGTGGTTGTGACATCCATGGTGTTGGGTGCCCTTGAATGTGACATTCAAGGGGTTGGCGCCGGGCCGGTCAGGCGTCGGTGGCGGCGTCGAAGGGGGCGAGCAGGGTCCGCATCAGATCGGCGAGCCGCACGCGTTCGGCGTCATCGAGGTTGGCCAGCAATGCGCGCTCGCTGCGCAGCAGGTCGGCGAGCGCGGCGTCCACCCGGGCCTCGCCCTGTTCGGTGAGCGTTACCAGCACGCCTCGTTTGTCGGACGGATCGGGCTCGCGGCGGACCAGGCCCGCCGCGGCCAGCCGGTCGATGCGGTTGGTCATGGTGCCCGAGGTCACCAACGTGGCGCGCACCAGCGCTCCGGGCGTGAGCTGGAACGGTGGCCCCTGCCGGCGCAGGGCGGAAAGAACGTCGAACTCCCAGATCTCGAGCCCGTGGGCCGCGAACGCTCCGCGCCGTGCGATGTCGAGGTGCCTGGCCAGCCGGGAGATCCGGCTGAGCACCTGCAACGGCTCCACGTCGAGGTCCGGCCGTTGCGCTCGCCAGGCATCGACGAGTTCGTCCACCTCGTCGCGCGGTGCTGAATTGGCCTGGGCCTCCGGCCGCGGCGCCTCCAGGCGCGCGGCATCCGCACCCGCTGGCGGCGTCGAGCCCATTGCCACAGAGTACCTTGACGTCAAGATGATTGTTCGGTAGAAGGAAAGCGATGTGGGATGCGGCTGAGTACCAGCGATTCGGAGGCGAACGCGCCAGGCCGTTCTTCGAACTGCTCGCGCGTGTCGGCGTGACGAATCCTGGGCTGGTGGTCGACATGGGATGCGGTCCGGGCAACCTGACCGCCGCCCTCGCCAAACGCTGGCCGGCGGCCACGGTCCTGGGCATCGACAGCTCGCCGGAGATGATTCAGGCCGCGCGGGTGCATGACGCGCCGGGCCTGTCCTTCATGCGGGACGACGTCCGCTACTGGAAGCCGCAGGCGATGCCGGATCTGATCGTCTCGAACGCGGTGCTCCAGTGGGTGCCCGAACACCGCGAGCTGGTCGCCGACTGGGCGGGCTGGCTCGGGGCCGGGGGCTGGCTGGCGTTCCAGGTGCCGGGCAACTTCGATCAGCCGTCGCACGTGCTGATGTGCGAGATGGCCTCCTCGCCCCGCTGGCGTCCGCTGTTGCGGGACGTAGCGTTGAATCGGCAGTCAGCCGACCCAGCGGACTACGCGGCGCTGCTGGCGCTGGCCGGCTGCGAGGTGGACGCGTGGGAGACCACTTACATGCACATTCTGAGTGGCGAGGATCCGGTGCTCGAGTGGTACAAGGGCACCGGTCTGCGACCGGTGCTGGCCGCACTGGACGAGGGAGAGGCAGCGGCCTTTCTCGCCGAGTACGCCGCGAAGCTTCGTGCGGCGTACCCACCTCGGCCGTTCGGCACGGTGTTCCCGTTCCGCCGGGTCTTCGCGGTCGCCCACCGGGTCTCCCGTTAACGGCCGCCCCCCGGGTCTCCCGTTAACGGCCGCCCACCGGGTCTCCCGTTAACGGCCGCCCCCGGCACTACCCGCAGCACCGCCAGCCGCCACATCCGCCCGCTGGTCTGGTCTCCACGCCGCCCCTGGACGGATGGATGTGACAACCACCCGGTTATAACCGGGTCGCTGCCACATCCATCCGCTCCGGTCCGGTCCGGTCCGGTCCGTGGCCCCCGTTCAACCGGCGACTCGCTATAAACATATCTTTCCAATTGATTTAATGGGAAACTTCTGGCAGGATCACGGGCATGCGCCCTCTACTGCCACAGGCTCGATGTCGCTCCAGCGCACCGTAGTGCCGTTGGAGCGAATCAACCGTGAAGAGAGGCAAGAATGAGCACGACCACGATGCGGTCGGCTTCACATCCGGGGCAGCTGATGGGCGCACGTCAGCTCGCCGACGTGGTGAGAAGGGTCGCGGCCAGGCCGGCCGAGTGGCTCACCCGCGTCAGGCTGAACCCGGCCGGCCGCTGGTATGACCAGCTGCACATCGATGACAGCCATGAGGTCTGGCTGATCAGCTGGCTGCCAGGCCAGGAAACCGGATTTCACGATCACGGCGGCGCCACGGGGGCGTTCACGGTCGTCCTCGGCACGCTGGTGGAGAGCCAGGTGGCCGGCGGCCACGACCAGATGCTGACCCGGCCGGTCGGCGCGGGCGCCACGCGCTCGTTCGGCCCGCGCTACATTCACAACGTGCGCAATTCCGACGCGGCGTCGGTCGCGGTCAGCGTCCACGCCTACTCTCCGCCGCTGTCCTCGATGACACGTTATGAGCTCACCCAGTCCGGGTTGGTGACGCTGGGGACCGAGGCCGCCACCGCATGGTCAGCCGCCTGACCACCAAGCCGCCGGGCGCGCGCACCATCGAGGAGATCCTCGCCGGCGCGCGCGCCCGGCTGCGGCGGCTGCCGCCCCGGGACGCCTTCGACGCTGCTGCCGACGGCGCGGTGCTCGTCGATATCCGGCCCGCCGCGCAGCGGGCGGAGCAGGGCGAGATACCCGGGTCGACGGTCATCGAGCGCAACCATCTGGAGTGGCGGCTCGATCCGGCCTGCGACGCGCGGCTGCCCTGGGTGTGCGGCTACGACCACCAGATCATCGTGTTCTGCGTGGACGGCTATACCTCCAGCCTGGCCGCGGCGTCGCTGCATGATCTCGGGCTCGCGCGCGCGACCGACATGATCGGCGGCTTCCGCGCCTGGACGGCCGCCGGCCTGCCGCACGCTCCGGCCAGCGCCCGTACCGTGGTCCTCGCCCCCGGCACGGCGGCGGCGTCGCCAGTGCCGCGCGCCTGAAGCTCAGCTCAGGGTTTGCCGTCGCGGGTGTCGAGCTGGGACAGGCCGTTCCACGCCAGGTCGATGAGGCTCGTGGCCACCTGCTCCAGCCTGGGTTTGCGGGCGTCCAGCCACCATTGGCCGGTGAACGCGACCATGCCGACCAGCATCTGCGCATACAGCGGCGCGGCCTTGGCGTCCCGGCCGCGGGAGCTGAGGAAGTCGGCCAGGACGTACTCGACCTGGCCGGCGATGTCACTGAGCAGCGTGCCGTAGGTTCCGGTCGCCGACCCCGGGTTGGAGTCACGGACCAGGATGCGGAAGCCGTCGGCGTTGTCCTCGATGTACTTCAGCAGGCTGACCGCCGCCGCCTCGTACTTCTGCCGGGTGTTGTCCCCGTTGAGCAGCAGCGTGGTGGCCATCGTGAGCAGCCGCTCCACCTCGCGGTCCACCACGACGGCGTACAGCCCCTCCTTGCCGCCGAAGTGCTCGTAGACCACCGGTTTGGATACGCCCGCCTGTGCGGCGACCTCCTCGATGGAAGTTCCTTCGAACCCGCGCTCGGCGAACAGCCTTCGTCCGATATCCAGCAGCTGCTCTCGCCGTTCCTTGCCGGTCATTCGTTTGCGACCGGGCCTCTGGGTCTGAGAAGTCACCGGTTAATCATCGCGACTCCGAGGACACCGCGCTACGTACACTGCCGCGTCGCCTCGTCATCGAACCGAGTTTCCTGGTCGCGGTGGCCGGACGCTTGGCGGCGAGCCTGTCCTCGTCTGGCCAGCGGACGTCATGGGCCCAGCCGAGCTTCTCGAAGGCCCAGATGACCCGGGCGCTGGGGTCGAGCTGGCCCTTGAGCGCACCGTGCCGGGCACACGTGGGGTCGGCGTGGTGCAGGTTGTGCCACGATTCGCCGAACGAGGCGATGGCCAGCCAGGCGACGTTACGGGACTTGTCGCGAACCTCGAACTCCTCGCTGCCGAAGGTGTGACAGATCGAGTTGATCGACCAGGTGACGTGGTGCAGCAGCGCGACGCGGACCAGGCTGGCCCAGAAGAAAGCGGTCAGCGCGCCGTGCCAGGACATGCCCCACAGGCCGCCGATCAGCGCGGGTGCCAGCAGCGAGACCGCGACCAGTCCGGCGAACCAGTTGTCCACCCGCTTGATCCGCTTGTCCGCGAGCAGGTCGGGGGAGAACTTCTCCTGCGAGGTCTTGTTGGGGTCGAACAGCCACCCGATGTGCGCGTAGACCAGCCCCTTCGACAGGGCCTTCCAGTCGTCGCCGTACCGCCACGGCGAGTGCGGGTCACCCTCCCGGTCGCTGTACTTGTGGTGACGGCGGTGGTCGGACACCCACGTGATCACCGGGCCCTCGATGGCCAGGCTGCCCGCGATGGCCAGCCACAGCCGCAGTCCGCTCCTGGCCTTGAAGGACTGGTGGGTGAAGTAACGGTGATAACCCACCGTCACGCCGAGCCCCGAGAACCAGTAAAAGGCCAGCGCGATGAGCACATCGTGCCAGCCCAGCCCCCAGCCCCACATCAACGGGATCGCGGCCAGCAGGGCCGCCAGCGGTATCACGACGAACAGGCCGACAAGGAAGCGCTGGAACGTGCTGGTCGGCTCCTCTTCGAGGTCCGGACGGGCGCCGCGCTGCTGTGTTGAACTGGCCTGGGCCTTCGGCCGCTGTGCTGAATTTGCCTGGGCCTCCGGCCGCTGTGTTGAACTGGCCTGGGCCTCCGGCCGCTGTGCTGAATTTGCCTGGGCCTCCGGCCGCGGCGGTCTGCCGGTATCCCCGATGCCTTCGCCCAGCGTCGGCGCGGTCGATGTGATCGTGCTTTCGGCCGCGAACTCCGCGGCCCGGCGGACGGTGTCGGGGGTTGTGGTCATCGTGCTCCCTAGAGGTCTCTCGCCGGGCAGAGCCCGGTACGCTTACGTAACCGTAGCCTACGGAACCGTAGGTTGCGCAAGGCCTCCCACATGAATTTCCGCAAATCGCCGCATGAATCCTGGATTCGCACGGGGATGCTCTGTCTCGGCATCCGAGACGACAGCTTGTGTCATGTCGCTCGTGGTCCGCTGGGCTGTCCCTGGCGCTACCCTTGATCGCCCGCGATATGCACCGGCAATGCGATCCAGGATCATGACCGGCCGCAGGCCGCCCCGGCCGACATGACTGCCCAAGCCTGGACAAAGGGGTGTTCCGGTGCCTGGACTCGAACCAGGACAACAGGGACCAAAACCCTGCGGGCTGCCAATTACCCAACACCGGAGTAAACGGTCAAAGGGCACAAGCAGTACGCCGCTCGTGCCGTCCAATTCCACGATACCGGTCACCCCGTGCACGAGGCATCCGCGACGGCCCTCGCCCGGCCGGGACGGGCGCTACATCCGGCCCGGCGACGGGCGCTACATCCGGCCCGGCGACGGGCGCTATGTCCGGCCCGGCGACGGGCCCCGGCTGGCCGAAGAGATGGTCGCTTATCGGACCGCTTTGCCAGGTTTGTCCGACCAACTGGCCGGCAAGGCCGCCCATGCATCGGCTCCCTAGGTGTCGAGATTGCGCGAAAGGGACGAATCATGAAATGTCGGGCACGCATCGATGTCGCTGGAGCCGGACAAATCCCCGCCCAACGCTATGGATGGCGCCATCGTCGCGCTGAGGAGCGGGTGTGGGCGGTGCGCGGGCAGGCGGGTGCGGGGGCAGGCGGGTGCGGGGGATGCGAGGGGAGTGGGTATGGGGCGCGGACGCGGGGGTGGAATCGGGCGGAACTGGGTGCAAGCGGGTACTGTCGGTCAGGAGCCCGGATGGCGTCGCGCTGCTGGCCGTCGCGGGTGGTGGACGGGAGGAAACCACAGCCGTTCGGGATGATGGTCCTATAATTAGTTTGTTGATGCAAAACAAGTTATCTGAACGGGCTTGGGGGATAGCCGGGCATGACCGTCGGGCCGCACTACAAGTGGATCGCGCTGTCAAACACGACGCTGGGCGTCCTGATGGCGACGATCAACCAGTCGATCGTGCTGATCGCGCTGCCGGATATCTTCCGCGGCATCGGCCTCAACCCACTGGGCCCCGGGAACACGAGCTACCTGCTGTGGATGTTCATGGGCTTCCTCGTGGTGTCCGCGGTGCTGGTGGTGTCATTCGGCCGCCTGGGCGACATGTTCGGCCGGGTGCGGATGTACAACCTGGGGTTCGCCATCTTCAGCGTGGCGTCCATCTTCCTGACGGTGACCTGGATGCACGGCACACAGGGTGCGCTGTGGCTGATCATCTGGCGGGTCGTGCAGGGCATCGGCGGCGCGTTCCTGTTCGCCAACTCCACCGCCATCCTCACCGACGCGTTCCCGGCCAGCCAGCGGGGCACGGCGCTGGGCCTGAACTCGATCGCGGCCATCGCGGGATCGTTCATCGGACTGCTGCTCGGCGGGCTTCTCGCCCCGTCCAACTGGCATTACGTGTTCCTGGTCTCGGCACCGATCGGTGCGTTCGGCACCGTGTGGGCCTACTTCATGCTGCGCGACATCGGTATCCGCAAGCACGCGCGGATGGACTGGTGGGGCAACATCTTGTTCGGCGCCGGGCTGATCGCGATCCTGGTCGGCATCACCTACGGACTTCAGCCGTACGGTGGCCACGCGATGGGCTGGACCAGCCCGTTCGTGCTCTCGATGATGTTCGGCGGACTGGCGGCGCTGATCGTGTTCTGCTGGGTGGAGACCAGGGTCGCCGAGCCGCTGTTCCGGCTGTCGCTGTTCCGGATCCGGGCCTTCTGGGCGGGCAACACCGCCAGCCTGCTGATGGCGCTCGGCCGGGGCGGCATGCAGTTCATGCTGATCATCTGGCTGCAGGGCATCTGGCTGCCGCTGCACGGATACAGCTTCAGCCAGACGCCGCTGTGGGCGGGTATCTACCTGGTGCCCGCCACCATCGGGTTCCTGGTATCCGCCCCGCTGTCCGGGATCGCGTCCGACCGGCTCGGCAACGCCAAGGCCTTCACCGCGGGCGGATCCCTCCTTACCGCGCTGAGCTTCGTATTCCTGATCCTCCTGCCGGTTGACTTCCCGTATTGGGTGTTCGCGCTGATCGTGGCGCTGAACGGGTTCGGCTCCGGGCTGTTCGTCTCGCCGAACCGGGCGGAGATGATGAACGCGGTGCCGGCCAACTCGCGCGGCGCCGCGGGCGGCATGATCGCGACGTTCATGAACACCGCCTTCGTCCTGTCGATCGGGATATTCTTCTCGCTGATGGTGGCCGGACTGTCGCGTTCCCTGCCCATAGCGATGTCTTCCGGTCTGACCGCCCAGGGCGTCCCGGCCTCGGCGGCTTCGTCGCTATCCCACCTCCCGCCGATCGGCGTGCTGTTCGCCGCGTTCCTCGGCTACAACCCGATGAAGCAGCTACTCGGACCGCTGCTCGGGCACCTGACGCCCGCGCACGCGTCCTACGTGTCCGGCCGGGAGTTCTTCCCGCACCTGATCACCACCCCGTTCCACGACGGGCTGGGCGTCGCGTTCGCGTTCGCCATCGGGGCCAACGTGCTCGCGGCCGTCGCCTCGCTGCTGACCGGCAAGCCCGGCCGTGGCTCCAACGCCCTCGGCACGGACGAGGGCGCTGGAGCCGAGCTGGCGGCGGCGCCGGATGGCCGCCGGTCTCCGGCCGGCGGAGGGAGCGAACTGAGCGAACTCGTCCCGCCCGAGGCGTCGGCACGAGAACGCGCGGTTCGCGAAGCAGCCGCACACGAGGCCGGAGCACGAGAGGTGACGGATCGCCGGCGGGGTGGATCGCAAATTCGTCGAGGGTGAGCGCTCTAGTAACCCCGTGATTGTCACAAGCACGGGGTCTGATGCCCATGAATGTGACATGGGTGTGGCTCCCTCAAAGTGACAGCCAGGTGCTGCTCCCTGGCCAGCGGCACCGATGGCACCATCGGGCACGCTCTAATAGCGCTACTGACCGGTTTGAGCGGCACCGATGGCACCACCGGCATGTTGCCCACTCTGGAGGAGCCGCACCCCCAGGCGACGGCGTCGGTGCTGATCTTGGCGGTAGGCTATTGGCCTGGCCGCCACCGAAGCTCGCCGTAACCTGCCGTCAACCTTCCGTCCACGAGGGGAACCGGGCGGTATCCTGCGGGTGAGAGGTGGGTAAACACCGTCCAGGGGACCGGGGGGAGGGTCCTCCGGTAAGCAATATTGAAAACCTTCCGTCCCCGAGATGCTGAACGCGGGGCCACTCCGTCAGTACCCCGAAGATATCGGCGCGATACCCGAGGAGACTAGCCGCGTGAGCGAACCTCGCCCGGTCGCTGTCATCGTCCTCGCCGCAGGTGAGGGCACGAGGATGAAGTCGCAGATACCGAAGGTGCTGCACCCCCTGTGCGGGCGCAGCATGCTGGGTCACGCGCTGGCTGCCGCGACGGAGCTGAGCCCCGAGCGCATGGTCGTAGTGGCCGGACATGGTCGTGAGCAGGTCAGCGACGAGGTGCGGCGGCTAGCGCCGCATGCCACCGTGGTCGTGCAGGAACGCCTGGGCGGGACCGGTCACGCGGTACGGATGGTTACAGAAGCCATCGGCGTGTTGCGTGGCGTCGTTGTCGTGACATATGGGGATATGCCGCTTTTGCGGGCCGAGACGCTCGCGGCGCTGGTCCGCGAGCACGCGCTAGCCGGCAACGTCGTGACCGTGCTGACCGCCAAGGTCGGCGATCCGTCCGGCTATGGGCGGATCATCCGCGGAGCGGACGGCGTGCTGACCGAGATCGTCGAGCATGCCGACGCGACCGAGGAGCAGCGGGCGATCACGGAGATCAACTCGGGCTGCTACGCGTTCGACGGGGCGCTGCTCAGCGACGCCATCAAACGGGTCGCGACCAGCAACGCGCAGGGCCAGGAATACCTGACCGACGTGATCGCCATCCTCCGCGGCGACGGGTATCCCGTGGGTGCGGTGATCGCGGCCGACGCGGATGAGATCCAGGGCGTGAACGACCGCGTGCAGCTCGCGCAGGTGCGCGCGGTGCTCAACGGCCGGCTGCTCGAGCACTGGATGCGGTCCGGCGTCACGATCATGGATCCGGCTACGACCTGGATCGACGCCGACGTGACGCTGGGTCAGGACGCGACGATCCTGCCGGCCACGCACCTGGAGGGCCGGACCTCGGTCGGCGCGCGGGCGCGGATCGGACCGGGCTGCGTGCTGACCGACACGGTGGTGGGCGACGACGCCGTGGTTACCTACTCGGTCTCCCGGTCCGCTGAAATCGGTCCCGGCGCCAGCGCCGGGCCGTACGCCTATCTGCGGCCGGGCACCCGGATCGGCCCCGGCGCGCACATCGGCACCTATGTCGAGCTGAAGAACGCCGTGGTCGGCGAGGGATCGAAGGTGCCGCACCTCACCTATGTCGGGGACGCGGACATCGGCGTGCACAGCAACATCGGCGCCGGCACGATCTTCGCGAACTACGACGGCGTCGCCAAGCATCACACCACCGTGGGCGACGGCGTCTTCATCGGCAGCGACACGGTCCTCGTGGCGCCGCTACAGGTCGGGGACGGCGCCTACACCGCGGCCGGTTCGGCCATCACCGAGGACGTCCCGCCGGGCACCCTCGCCGTCGCGCGCGGCAGGCAGCACAACTCCGAGGGATGGACGGAGCGGCGGCGTCCCGGCACCCGCTCGGCGGAGGCGGCCGCGCGGGCGCGGCAAGCGGCGGAGACGGCGGAGGCGGCGGAGACGGCGGAGGCGGCCGCTGGGCCGCTGGAAGCCGCGGCCCAGGACGATACCGGTAGCGCCGCGACCGACGAGGAGGCTTAACAGTGACCGGCCTGGTGACGCAGAGCGAGAAGCGGCTGATGCTGGTGTCCGGGCGAGCCTACCCGGAGCTTGCCGTCGAGGTCGCGGACTGCCTCGGTGTAGAGCCGACGCCGAGCAAGCTGTACAACTTCGCGAACGGCGAGATCTTCGTCCGGTTCCTCGACTCTGTCCGAGGCTGCGATGTGTTCGTGCTGCAGAGCCACACCGCCCCGATCAACGAGTGGATCATGGAGCAACTGATCATGGTCGACGCGCTGAAGCGGGCGTCGGCCAGGCGGATCACGGTGGTGGCGCCGTTCTTCGGCTACGCGCGGCAGGACAAGAAGAGCCGCGGACGCGAACCCGTCTCGGCCCGGCTGATGGCCGACCTGTTCCTGACGGCCGGCGCTGACCGGCTGATGGCGGTCGACCTGCACACCGCGCAGATCCAGGGATTCTTCGACGGGCCTGTCGACCACCTGTTCGCGCTGTCCATCCTGGCCACCTACATCGAGGGGAAACTGGACGTCAGCCAGGTCACCGTGGTGGCTCCGGATGCCGGCCGGGTCCGCGTCTGCGAGCGCTGGACCGACCGGCTCGGGTGCCCGCTGGCGATCATCCACAAACGCCGCGACCCGGATGTCGCCAACCAGGTGCGGATGTTCGAGGTGGTCGGGCAGGTGCGGGGACGCACCTGCATCCTGGTGGACGACATGATCGACACTGGCTCGACGATCGCCAAGGCGGCCGAAGCCTTGTTTGAACAGGGAGCGGAACGCGTGATCGCCACCGCGACGCACGGCGTGCTGTCCGGCCCAGCGGTGGACGTGCTGAAAAACTCACGGATCAGCGAGGTCATCATCACCAATACGCTGCCGGTCCCCGAGGAGAAGCGGTTCGACAAGCTCACCGTGCTGTCCATCGCGCCGCTGCTGGCCCGGGCGATCAGCGAGGTATTCAGCGACGGCTCGGTGACCAGCCTCTTCGACGGTCAGAGCTGACCAGCGCGCCCATGGGGCCTCGCGGGGCCCCGCCCGTGGGGGCCCCGCGCGGCTCGCGCCCCCCAGCGCCCCCCAGCGAGCCGCGCGTTTTTCATGGGCCCCACGCATCGGGCCGCCGCGGCCCCCTGCACGTCCCCCGCCTGGAGGCGCAGAGGGCCACGGCGACCGTCGTCCCCGCCCCCCGCCAGTGGTTCGGGAACGACGGCCATGGCGGCGAGTGGGCGGCCCTGGCAAGGCTGGTCCCCGCACCTTGGGCCAGGACCGCGCCCGCCGCGCCCACCCCGCTTGGCGGGCGGGCGTCTTTGAGCGCCGATCGGACGGCGCCCCCGTTGTGCCGTCCGTCTCGGCGGCTCGTCGTCGGCGTCGTCTTTGATCGTCTGTGTGCGAGTAATGCCATGTTGGGGTAGGACGTTTACGCGCCGATTGAGCCGTGGTTAAGTAGGCTCCGTGTACGGAAGGTAGTCAGCCCGGAAAGTGATTGGTCCCGATTAATGGTGAAGTTCCGGCTGCTAGGACCCCTAGAGGTTCGTGTCGGAGAGCAGTGGGAAGCGATCGGGGCGCCAAAGTGGCGTTCCCTTCTGGCCGCTCTGCTTATCAACGCTGGACAGATTGTCTCAACTGAGACACTGATCGACGAGGTCTGGGGTGACGACGAACCGGCGAAAGCGGCAAACCTCGTCAGCATCTATGTGCTCAGGCTTCGCCGGCTCATCGGCGACACCAACAGCAGCATCCTGATCACCCGTTCCCCTGGCTACCTGCTGCGGGTGCCGCCTGAGGCCATCGACTCCCAGCTGTTCGAAAAAATGGTCCGTGAGGGCCGGCGGGCACTCAGCAACGGTGAAGCGCAGCGCGCTGCCGAGCAGCTCGCCGAGGCCGTGGCGCTGTGGCGCGGCAGCCCGCTGGCCGACGTGCCGCACTCACAGATGGTCGAGGCCGAGGCGGACCGGCTCACCGAGCTGAAGCTGGATGCCGACGAGCTGCGGATCACCGCGGAGCTGGCCTGCGGCGGCCACGCCCAGGTGGTGCCGGAGCTGCGGCGGCTGCTGGCCAACAACCAGCTCCGCGAGGGCCTGTGGCTGCTGCTGATGAAGGCTCTCGACGGCTCGGGCCGGCACGCCGAAGCCCTTGACGCCTACGGCCAGGCACGCAAGGTCATCTCCAACGAACTCGGCGTCGACCCCGGACCGGAACTGCGCCGCCTGTACGCAGATCTCCTGTCCGCCGATTCCTCCAGCGCGTCCGGGCCGCCGCCCGGAAGTCCGGCCGGCACCATCCTGGCCGGTTCGGTGGCGGCGACAACCGCACCGCCACCAAAGCCCGCCGCACCCAAGCCGGCCGCATCTGAGGCGGCCGGGCCCAAGACGGCCGTGCCGGATTCCGCTGAGCCCGCGACGACCGGCTCTGCCCGGCCGCGCCAAGACGGTCTGGCAGCGGAACTGACTCCGTCGGCCGCGGCAGCTGCTCAAGCCGCCGAGGCGCGGGAGAGTTCCGTGCCGGTGACTGCCGACCGCCGGGAGACGCAGGCGCCAGCGCAGTTGCCGACCGACATCGCCGACTTCACCGGCCGCGAGGAACAGGTCCAGCATCTGTCCGACCTACTGGCGTCCGCTTCCGACGAGAATTCCGGGGCGGTCCGGATCGCCCTGGTGGCCGGCTATGGCGGGCTGGGCAAGACATCCCTCGCCGTGCACGCCGCCCATCGCGTGCGCGGCAGGTTCCCCGACGGGCAGCTCTATGTGGACCTGCTCGGCGCTACTCCGCATCCGCTCGCCGCGGCCGACGTCCTGGCCAGGTTCCTGCGGGATCTGGGGGTGGACGGCAAGGAGATCCCGCTCGATGAGGCCGAGCGCTCGGCCCGCTACCGCACCAGCCTCGCTGGACGCCGCGTCCTGGTCGTACTGGACAACGCCCGCGACGCGGCACAGGTCAGGCCGCTGCTTCCGGGCAGCGCGGCGTGCGCGGTGCTGATCACCACCCGCAGCCGGATGCCGGACCTGGCCAGCGGTGAGCTGGTCGACCTCAACGTGCTGGACGATGACGAGGCGCTGACCTTGTTCACCAGGATCGTCGGTGACAAGCGCGCCGCGGCTGAGCCGGAGGCTACCGCCGAGCTGCTGCTGGCCTGCGCCGGCCTGCCGCTGGCCATCCGCATCTGCGCCGCCCGCGTGGCCACCCGCCGCGGCTGGAGCATCCGGACGATGGCCGACCGGCTGCGCGACGAACATCGCCGGCTGGATGAGATGGCCGTCGGTGACATGGCGGTCCGTGCGAGCTTCGAGGTCAGCTTCGCCGCGCTGCCGACCGCCAAGCGCGGCGTCAACCCTGCTGACGCGTTCCGCCTGCTCGGCTTGTGGCACGGCCCGACGATCTCCTCGGCCGCGGCCGCCGCGTTGTTCGGCGTCACCGAGGACCAGGCCGTTGACGCGCTTGAGCTGCTGGTGGACGCGAATCTGCTGGAATGCGTGGCCACGGACCGTTACAAGTTCCATGACCTGCTTCGGGTTTATGCCGCCGAACGAGCTGAGGCTGATCTGTCTGAGGATGGTCGCCTGTCCGCGATAGCCCGCCTCCTGCGGTGGTATATGCGCACCGCCGATGGCGCCGCCACTGCCGTTTCGCCGTATCGGTACAACATCCCGCTAGAGCCCGGGGAGGTAGACCCGATGCCATCGGGCTTCGATGGCATCGAAGATGCCCTCTCCTGGTATGACAGCGAGCGCGTCAACGTCGTCGCCGCCACCAGCCAGGCGGCGGCAGTCGGCCTGCACGAGGTGGCCTGGCGGCTACCAGCCTCGCTGTTCAGTGTCCTAAACCGTCGCGGCAGCTTTGCAGATCTTGTCGCCACTCACCGCATCGCGCTGACCAGCGCACGCGAGGTCGGCAATCGCCGGGGCGAGGCGTGGGTGCTGAACAACTTCGGCAACAGCCTTGCGCGCATCGGCAAAGCCGAGGGGATCGGCTATCTTGAGCAGGCCCTTGCCATCAGCCGAGAGATCGGCGACCGCATCGGAGAGGCGCGGGCGGCACACAACCTTGCTGAGGGTCATTACCTCGTGAACGGGCCGCAGACCGCTCTTGAACACATGCTCCGGTCACTCCAGGTGCAGCGCGAAGTCGGCTATTCGGCCTTGCACGCTGGGACACTTAATAACCTCGGTCAGATCTACATGGAGCTAGGACGGCTCGACGAGGCTGTGGACTGCCTTCAGGATGCTCTGCCAATTTACGCGAGTAGTAATTCGGCACACGGAACGGGCCACGTGCTCCTGAACCTCGGGCGTGCACAACTGGCACTCGGTCATCACGAAGAAGCTCTAGCTCACTTCCGGCGGTCGCTGGTCAGTCATCGTGCATCCGGGGACAGGCCCAATGAGGCGCTGACGCTACGGTTTCTCGGACAGGCTCAGCTCGGTCGGGGCGACATCGCAGCTGCGGGGGAATCATTCACAAGCGCACTAATGATCTATGATGAACTCGGCGATGGCACGCACGTCGCAGAGGTCCGATCGCTTCTCTCCAGCACTGGACAGTGACCATTAATGCGGAGTTAATTCGTTACGCTTAGGCTGTGCTGGCAGCTGAGGTTGTCAGCGTTAATCGTCCCGGGACACGAAAGGAGAGGGCGATCATCATGGGGAATAACGACAACGCAGAGACGGGCACCATCCCTGGCGACACCCCGCCGAGCACTGGAGGCACCATCCCTGGCGACACCCCGCCGGCCGCCAACCCGAACACCATCCCTGGCGACGCTAAGCCGAACACCATCCCAGGGGACGCCAAGCCGGAGACTATCCCCGGCGATTAGGCCCTAACGCACAGCGCGTGCGGAGGCGGGAAGCCCGTTTCCGCACGCGTTCGCGTTCCGGGATGTCGAACCTAGCGTGTGCGTGCGATCGGATCACATAACTAAGAAGTATGAACCTAAGGTTTATACTTCTACTATGCCGCAGCCCTTTCCCAAGCCGGATCACATCTTCGACCGGGACCGTGAGTGGGAGGGCCTCGTCAGGTTCGCCGCCGCCAACAGTACCGAGCCGCGGCTGGGTATCGTCAGCGGGCGCCGGCGGCAGGGCAAGACGTTCCTGCTCGACGCGGTAGCCAGTGCGTTCGACGGCTTCTACTTCGCCGCGACCGACTCGACCGAGACCGAGTCCCTGGCCGACCTCGGGCGCGCCCTGGCCGCACGGACGGGCGGCGGGCGGTACGCCTTCGCGGACTGGGACGAGGCGCTGCGCCTCCTGTTCGAGGTGACCGGGGACGGCCTGGTGGTGATAGACGAGTTCCCGTATCTGAGCAAGGCCAGCCCGTCGTTGCCGTCCCGGATCCAGCAGGCCCTTGGGCCGCGCGGATACGGGCGGGTGGCGCGGTCCAAGCTCCTGCTGTGCGGGTCCGCGATGTCCGTGATGGGCAGCCTGCTCGCCGGGAACGCTCCGCTGCGTGGCCGGGCCAGCCTGGAGCTGATCGTCCGCCCGTTCGGCTATCGCGACGCGGCGCGATTCTGGTCCATCGGTGACCCTCGGCTAGCCGTGCTCGTTCACTCGATCGTCGGTGGAACGCCCGCGTACCGCCGTGAGTTCGTAGCCAGCGATGCGCCAGCTTCACTGGATGATTTCAACGACTGGGTTCTACGCACTGTTCTCAACCCGCAGCTTCCCCTCTTCCGCGAGGCGCGTTACCTCCTGGCAGAGGAGGCGGACATCCGAGACACGGCCATCTACCACGCGGTCCTCGGCGCGATTGCCGCCGGGAATGCCACCCGGGGCGGAATCGCCAGCTGCATAGGCCGTAAGTCGCCGGACATCGGGCACCCGCTCTCGGTACTTGAAGACTCCCAGCTGATCGCACGCGAGCCGGACCCGTTTCGCGCGGGGCGGTCGCTGTACCGGATCACCGAACCGCTCATCGTCTTTTACGAGGCCGTCATGCGCAGGCAATGGACACGGCTGGAACGAGGAGACACCACAGGCGCCTGGCAGAATTCCCAGGCCACTTTCCTGGCCCAGGTGGTGGGACCTCACTTCGAGGCAATCTGCCGGGACTGGGAGATGCTCCACGCGCACACCGACGAGCCGGTGGGAGAGACAGCCGCCGGCGCGGTGGCCGATCCCATCCGGCGCGGCCAGATCGAGGTTGATGTCGCGGTTTTCGCGCCGGAGAGCCCGGGCCGTCCCCGGCGAGTGCTATCCCTCGGCGAGGCCAAGTGGGACAAGACCATGGCCGTCCGCCATCTGGACCGCCTGCGGCGTGCCCGTGACCTGCTCGCGGTCAAGGGCTACGACATGACCTCCACGCGGCTTACCTGCTACGGCGGAGCGGGATTCGACGATGCCCTACGCGCCGCGGCCAAACGGGATCCCGCGGTGCGCCTGGTGGATCTCGACACCCTGTACGGCTGAGTGCCGCCCCGCGTTCCGGTCATTCTCCGGGCTGGCCGCCGGATAGCGTGCAGACCTGATTGCGACCGAGAGCCTTGGCCCGGTACAGAGCGGCGTCAGCGGCGATGATCAGCTCGTCCAGATCGGTGTGGGCGGAAGCGGAAGACGCCGTGCTCAATCCCATGGAAACGGTGATACTTACCTGCTCAGACATATTCTGGTAGCCGCAGCTGGCAAACGTCATGTCGGCTATCGTGCTGCGCAGGCGTTCGGCTATCCGCACCGCATCGTCGACGTCGGTGCGGGGGAACAGGATCGTGAATTCCTCTCCGCCGAACCGCCCCAGGATGTCGTAAACGCGGAGTTGCCGCCGGAAGACGCCGGACAGCGTGATCAGGACATTGTCCCCGGTCAAGTGGCCATAAGCGTCATTGACCTGCTTGAAATGATCGATGTCCAGTATGGCCAGCGAGACCGGGGCTGCGTTATGGGCGGCGCGGATTAGTTCCGCGCGCGCTTCACGCTGCCAGGTGACCGCGTTCAGCAGGCCGGTCTTGGCATCAAGCCGGGCGGCGTCGGAAAGCTGGGCATGCCGCAGCGAGCGCTGGAGCAACGTGACGAGCGGCAGTGCGAGCACGGCCAGCACCCAGGTGCCGGTCGCGGCTATGACCGCCGCGAGCAGCGTGCCGGCTGCGATCTCGGCCAGGTCGTTGTACAGCGGATCGCGCGCGAACTGCCGGTTGCGCAGGCTCACTGCCGGGTCGGTTCCCTTGACCGCTATCGCCACCAGCGCGGAATTGAGCGTGGCTTGCAGGACAGCGCAACCGACGGCGAGGGATGCCCAGTAGAGCCAGTGCCGGACCACTTCGGTCGCCGGCGTAGGCAGCCGCGATGCGACGTCGTGGAAGATGGCCGAGCAGACGCCATAGGTCAGACCCTGCGAAGCAGCGGTGAAGGCACGACGATGCAGCGGTTTCGGAGTGACCCGCCACTGAGCGAGCACCGTCTTCAGAATCGGGGCCAGCATGCTGTAGACCGGCGGAAGCAAGATCGCGACAGGGATATGCCAGATGCCGTGAATATCCTTCGTGTATTCGGTGGCCTCGCCTTCACGCCGGGTCAGCTCGATCGTGACCACGCCGAATACCAGTAGCACGCCGAACAACTCGATGTCGTGGGTCCGATACGAGGTGACCGCGACGCCAATGGCAACCGCGGCCAAATAGCAACCCACAACGCCGATAACGTAGCTGACCAGCCATCGCTGCAGCTTCAATAGTGGCCAGTTCCGCGCTGTCACCACCGCCTCCGTCCAGCAGCGCCCGCCACTACACAATGTCACCTACGGATACAGTTCCTGTCTATATTTTGTGGGCATTTTTCCTATAGATGATCTTTTGGGGTTGATCGTTCGCCGGCAAGGAAGACAATAGATGCAGGTCCGTCGGGAGGAGATACGTCATGCGTGAAACTGGCTGGTTATCCCGATCGGCCCGACCGGGCCGGTCGGGCCGGTCTGGCCGATCGGGTGAAGGCGATCGTCAGGGCGGCGATTGCGCCCAGGGCGCCGGCCGCGGCGATGACCGAACGCGGCGAGACGTAGTTTGCCGCTGCTCCGGCCAGCACCATCGCCGTGCCCTGCCCCAGACTCATTCCGCCTTGCGCCAAGCCGAATGCCTGGGCGCGACGGTCGTGTGGTGCGGCTGTGACAAATGCGGAGCTGGCGGCCGCCTGGTAGCCGCCCAGCAGGCCCGATCCGGTAAGTATCAGCACGGTGGGCACGAGGCTCAGCCGGAACACCAGCAGGGCGAGCGTCGCGCAACAGCAAGTGGCGAACGGCGCCATCAGTGCGGCACGCCGGCTGGGCGGTATCAGGCGGCTGAACGCGACATTGCCCAGCGTGCCGCCCAGGGCTCCGGCCGCGAGGATCGCGCCCACGGCCACTGGCCCGCCGTGCAGTACTATCGCCAGCGGCACGGCGATACCCTCCGGGACGTTGTAGAAGGCGGCCAGCCAGCCAAATAGCATCGGCGTGCGCAATTCTGGTGCCCCGAACACCAGCCGTGCGCCTGACCTCGCGTCGGCCAGCGGTGCCGGCCTACGCGCGTCGCTCACCGACTGCGGCGGGTGCTCGTCCACCCCGAGGCGCACAACCAGGGCCGAAACAGCGAACGTGGCCGCGTCCAGGATCAATGACGTGCGGGTGCCCAGTGCGCCCACCATGACGCCGCCCACCGCGAAGCCGATGATCTGAGACGCCTGATAGGTGGTCATGGATATCGTCTGGCCGAGGACGAACAGGTCGCCGTGCAGGACATCCGGGTACATGGCGGCGCGCGCCGAACGGAACGGCGCCTCGAGGAACGTCACCACGAACAACAGGACCACCAGCGCAGCGACGGGCATGGCGGGCAGTGCCATGATCGCCACCAGCGCGGTACGGGTGACATCGCAGCTGACCATCACGCGGCGGCGCGGCCACCTGTCGCCGATGCCCGCCAGGAACACACCGCCGAGGAACATCGGCACGATGCTGACCGCGAACGTGACGGCCGCGACCAGTGCGTTCCGGGTCCGGTCGTAGACGAGGACCGTCAGTGCTACCCGGGCCAGCTGGTCGCCGGCCACGGACGTGATCTGGGCCAGCCAGAGGTTCCGGAATTCCCGTACGGCAAGTGCCGCCCGGTATGTCGCACGCTGCTCGGTGGTGTCCAGACGCGCACTCCATTGGTTCTCGCGCGGACCCCCCGCAGCAGATCGTACTGGCGGCTTCGCGCAATGTCAGCACGAACCCTTGGTGCCCCGGATCGGCTACACTTCAGAGCGCGTATCGCAGGTATCGCATGAGGAGAGGGAACCGTGCCCGAGGTCAAGATCGCCGCCGAGCTCCGTGAGGAGTTTGGCAAGGGGGCCGCTCGCCGTGCCCGCCGGGAGGGCCGTGTGCCCGCCGTGCTGTACGGCCACGGCACGGAAACCCGCCACCTGAACCTGCCCGGGCACGACGTGATGCTCGCGCTCAAGACGCCGAACGTGCTGATCCGGCTCGAGGGCCTGAACAACGGCAGCGAGCTGGCCCTGCCCAAGGCGGTGCAGCGCGACGTGGTCAAGGGTTTCATCGAGCACGTGGACCTGGTCCTGGTCCGCCGCGGTGAGAAGGTCACCGTCGACGTGCCGATCCAGCTGACCGGCGAGATCTTCCCGGGCGGCGTGCTGGACCAGCAGCTGGTCCAGGTCACCGTCGAAGCCGAGGCGACGAACATCCCGCAGGGCATCGAGGTCGATGTCGAGGGTATGGAGGTCGGCGCCGCGGTGCACGCCGGCGACCTGAAGCTGCCGCGCGGCACCACACTCCAGGTCGACCCGGAGGCACTGGTCCTGCACGTGGTGGCCCCGCAGGCCGAAGAGCTGCCTGAGGCGGCCGAGGCGGAGGAGGGCGCCGAGGTTCCGGCGCCGGTTGAGGCGGAGGCGCCCGCCAGCGAAGGGGAGCAGGCCGGCTGACCACCGAACGCTGGATAGTCGCCGGGCTGGGCAACCCCGGACCGGAGTACGCGGGAAACCGGCACAATGCCGGCCACATGGTGGTGGCATTGCTCGCCGAACGGGCCGGTGCGCGCTTCAAGGCGCACCGGTCGGGTAACGACGTCGCGGAGATCAGGTTCGGCGATGTTCCCGTCACGCTGGCCCTGCCGCGGTCGTACATGAACCTGTCCGGCAGGCCGGTTTCTGCCCTGGCCGCTTTCTACAAGACTTCCAACGAACGAACGGTGGTTATACACGACGAGCTCGATATCCCTTACGGGGGGCTACGGCTCAAGTTCGGCGGCGGTGACAACGGCCACAACGGCCTGCGCTCGATCACCCAGGCGCTTGGTGTTCCCGACTACTACCGGGTCCGCTTCGGCATCGGCCGTCCGCCGGGCCGGATGGACGCCGCCGCGTTCGTGCTTCGTGACTTCTCTACCGCCGAGCGCAAGGACCTCCCCTTCCTCCTAGACCGCGCCGCTGACGCCACCGAGACGCTCGTCACAAAGGGTCTTTCCGCCGCCCAGAACCTCTACCACGCCGATTGAGCCTGGCTCGAACCGGAATCAAGTCGGGGTCGCGTGCGCTATTCCATGAGACCTGGACCCGGAGGAGCAATGTTGGACGACCATGAACTCGCGCGAGATCTCGCGGCCGAGGCCGGGCAGCGGCTGGTCGAGCTGCGGAAACGCGGCGGGGATCCGAACCTGCTGCGGAAAAACGGGGATCGGCAGTCGCATGAGTTCCTCGTCGCTGAGCTGGGTGCCAGGCGCCCAGGGGACTTCGTCCTGTCCGAGGAAGCGGCCGACAACCCCGCCCGGCTCGCCGCGGACCGGGTCTGGATCGTGGATCCGCTGGACGGGACCCGTGAGTTCGGCGAGACCGGGCGGACCGACTGGGCCGTGCACGTGGCCCTGTGGGAACGCGGCGCCGGGCTCACCGCTGGGGCCGTGGCCCTCCCCGCCCAGGACAAGGTTCTCTCCACGGTTGATCCGCCTGCCGGACCGCCGGGGGAGGCGGGCGACGACCCCCCGCGCGTGGTGGTTAGCCGGACTCGGGCACCACAGTTCGTTCGTGGTATGGGGGTTGATGTTTTTCCGATGGGGTCGGCGGGGGCCAAGGTAGCGGCGGTGCTGCTAGGCGAGGCCGATGCCTACATCCACGCGGGCGGATTCTTCGAGTGGGACACGGCGGCGCCGGTGGCGGTGGCGCGGGCGGCCGGGTTCCATGCCTCGCGGATCGACGGATCCGCGGTGGCCTACAACCAGGCTGACCTGTTGATGCCAGATATTCTGGTCTGTCGTCCCGCGCTGGCGGGACCGCTACTGCGATCGATCCGGGAAGTTACGCATGCGCACTGATTACCAGCTGTCCCAGCTCGACGTGCTGGAGGCCGAGGCCATTCACGTCCTGCGCGAGGTCGCCGCGGAGTTCGAGCGGCCCGCGCTGCTGTTTTCCGGCGGCAAGGACTCGGTCGTGATGCTGGCGCTGGCGGAGAAGGCGTTCTGGCCGGCCCGGATCCCGTTCCCGGTGATGCACGTGGACACCGGGCACAACTTCGGCGAGGTGATGGAGTTCCGCGACCGCCGGGTGGCCGGACTCGGGGTCCGGCTGGTGGTCGCGTCCGTGCAGGACTCGATAGATACGGGCCGGGTGGCCGAGGAGACCGGCCGGCACGCGAGCCGGAACCGGTTGCAGATCGTCACGCTGCTCGACGCCATCGAGGAGCATCGGTTCGACGCGCTGTTCGGCGGTGCCCGCCGCGACGAGGAAAAGGCCCGGGCGAAGGAGCGGGTCTTCTCGTTCCGGGACGAGTTCGGCCAGTGGGATCCGAAGAACCAGCGGCCGGAACTCTGGTCGCTGTACAACACGCGGATCCACCGGGGCGAGCACATCCGGGTGTTCCCGCTGTCCAACTGGACCGAGCTGGACGTCTGGGCGTACATCGAGCGGGAGGAGCTCGAGATTCCTTCGATCTACTTCGCGCACGAACGAGCCGTGTTCGAGCGCGACGGCCTGCTGCTCGCCGACAACCCGTTCCTGGTGCGCGACGAGGATGAGCCGGTGTTCACCGCGACCGTGCGGTACCGGACGGTTGGCGATATGACCTGCACCGGTGCGGTTGAATCGGCGGCGGCTTCTGTCGCCGAGGTGATCGCGGAGGTGGCCGCGACCCGGATCACCGAGCGCGGGCAGACCCGGGCCGACGACCGGACCAGCGAGGCCGCGATGGAAGACCGCAAGCGCGAGGGGTACTTCTAGCATGGATATCCTGCGATTCGCCACCGCTGGTTCGGTGGATGATGGCAAGTCGACGCTCATCGGGCGGCTGCTCTACGACTCGAAGTCGATCTTCGCTGACCAGCTCGAGGCGGTCGAGCGGACGTCGCGGGACCGCGGCGAGGAGGTCACCAACCTCGCGCTGCTGACCGACGGGCTGCGGGCCGAGCGGGAGCAGGGCATCACGATCGACGTGGCGTACCGGTACTTCGCCACGCCGCGGCGGAAGTTCATCATCGCCGACACGCCGGGCCACGTCCAGTACACGCGCAACATGGTGACGGGGGCGTCGACCGCTGACCTGGCGGTGGTCCTGGTCGACGCGCGGAACGGGCTGACCGAGCAGTCCCGGCGGCACGCCTTCCTCACCACGCTGCTGCGGGTGCCGCACATGGTGCTGGCCGTCAACAAGATGGACCTGGTCGACTACTCGCAATCGGTGTTTGAGCGGATATGCGCCGATTTTTCGGCATTTGCCGCCCGGCTCGATATCGGGGACCTGACCTTTGTCCCGATGTCGGCGCTGCACGGCGACAACGTGGTCGAGCGGTCAGCGAACATGCCGTGGTATGACGGGCCTTCGCTGCTGCACCATCTCGAGCACGTGCACATCGCATCCGACCGGAACCTGATCGACGTGCGGTTCCCGGTGCAGTACGTGATCCGGCCGCACGCTTCTGCTGATCCCGAACTGCACGACTACCGAGGGTACGCCGGGCAGGTGGCCGGCGGGGTGCTGAAGCCGGGCGACGAGGTGGTGCACCTGCCATCCGGGTTCTCCACCAGGATCCAGCGCATCGAGGCGGCCGGGCGGCCGGTCGAGGAGGCCTTCGCGCCCATGTCGGTGACGCTGCTGCTCGACGACGACGTGGACATCTCCCGCGGTGACATGATCTGCCGGGCGAACAACCGGCCCGCCGTCACTCAGGACATCGAGGCGATGGTGTGCTGGATGACCGGCGACCGTGTTCTGACGCCACGCACGCGGCTGATCGTAAAGCACACGTCGCGAACGGTGAAGGCGCTGGTCAACGAGCTGCACTACCGGCTCGACATCAACACGCTGCACCGGGACGAGGCGGCCTCATCGCTCGGCCTCAACGAGATCGGGCGGGTGCGGCTGCGGCTCACCCAGCCCATCTTCTGCGACCCGTACGCGCGTAACCGGGCCACCGGCGGCCTGATCCTGATCGATGAGGCCACCAACGCCACAGTAGCCGCCGCCACCATAACCGGCACCCGCTGACCGATCGGGCACGGTATCCGTAACGAAATGACGGTATCCGTAACGACATGAATGTCACACGGGTGTGGCTCCTTTAAAGTGACAGCCAGGTGCTGCTCCCTGGCCAGCGGCACCGATGGCACCATCGGGCACGCTCTATAGCGCTACTGACCGGTTTGAGCGGCACCGATGGCACCATCGGCATGCTGCTCACTCTGGAGGAGCCGCACCCTTGTGACATCCATGTCGTTGGTGTTCGCTGGCATGGGCTCCGTCGAGAAATGTCCCTGTCGTCGCAGGCGAAGATAAGGGTACGAATTAGTGCACTATGGTCACATGCCGCATCAACCCGTCACCGAAGGCTATTGCGGTATAAGTCTGCACAGTTGCGCGAGCTGGGCAACTTTAGGTACAGTCCCGCGCCCCGGGTTGGGGTAGGGTTCCGGATTGCGGCTTATCCGACCCTCTACTGCTGGAGCGACTGTGACTTCTGCCGACCGCGCCCCGACGCCGTTTCATGACCTGGCCGCCTACATGGCGATCCCGCGTGCCGGGGCGCTGCGGTTGTCGCCGGACGGGACGTGGCTGGCCGCGACGGTGCAGACGCTCAGCCCGGATCGGAAGAAGTACCTGACCAGCATCTGGCGGGTCGACACCCAGGCCGGCCCGGCACGCAGGCTGACCCGGTCGGCCGAGGGCGAGGGCAGCCCGGTGTTCCTGCCCGACGGTTCGTTGCTGTTCATCTCGCGGCGTTCCGACCCGGACGCGGGCAAGGGATCGGACGATGCCAAGGCCGCCCTGTGGCTGCTGCCCGCGGGCGGCGGCGAAGCCCGGGTGATCGCCGAGCTGCCGGGAGGCGTCGCGGCGGCCGCGGCCCGTCGCTCCGCCCGGCTCGCGGATCCTGAGACGATCGTTGTCTCGTCGCGGGTGATGCCGGGCGCCGGGGTGGAAGACGCCGCGGCCGGAGGCCCAGGCAAATTCAACACCGCGGCCGGAGGCCCAGGCAAATTCAACACCGCGGCCGGAGGCCCAGGCCAATTCAACACCGCGGCCGATGATGAGCGGCTGCGGAAGGAGCGTGCCGACGCGGGAGTGACCGCGATCCTGCACGAGTCCGCGCCGGTCAGGTACTGGGATCATGACCTCGGGCCGGACCAGCTTCGACTGTTCGCCGTCGAGGAGATCCGCCCCGAGCCGGCCGTGCGATCCGATGCGCGCACCGACGATGAGCGGCGCTACGCCGGCCTGCGCGATCTGACACCGGAACCGGGAGCGGCCCTCGACGAGCAGGCGTTCGAGCTCACGCCCGACGGCAGCGCCGTGGTCACCGGGTGGGCGCATCGCGATCCGGCCGCCGACTCCTACGTCGAGCTGATGACCGTCGACGTGGCCACCGGCAAGCGCCGGACACTGCTCAGCGAGCCGGGTCACAACTTCGAGGACCCGCACGTCTCGCCCGATGGGCGCTACATCGTGTGCACTCGCGAGACGCTCCCGACCCGGGACGGTCCGTCGGATGTCACGTTGATGCTGCTCGAAGCCAACGGCGAGGGAACGACCGCCAGGGATCTGCTTCCCGGACTGGATCGGTGGCCAGCCGAGGCCGCCTGGTCGCCGGATTCGACCGCGGTATATTTCGCCGCCGACGACGACGGGCGCCGCCCCATATTCCGCGTCGACGTCCGGACCGGCGAAGTCACGCCGATCACCACCGGCGACGGCGCGTACGCGAGTATCCAGGTCGGCCCGGAAGGCCGTTACCTGTATGCGCTGCGCAACGCGGTGAACGAGACGCCCACCCCGGTCCGGATCGACCTGTCCGAGCCTGGCTCGCAGCCAGTCACGCTGCCGTGTCCGGGTGCGCCGCTCATCCTGCCCGGGCGGCTGGAGGAACTCGAGACGACGGCCGACGACGGCCAGCGGATCCGGTCCTGGCTGGTGCTGCCCGACGCCGCGAGCCCAGAGCACCGGGTCCCGCTGCTGCTGTGGGTCCACGGTGGTCCGAACAGCAGCTGGAATACCTGGTCATGGCGCTGGAACCCGTGGCTGATGGCCGCCCGCGGCTATGCCGTGCTGCTGCCCGATCCCGCCTTGTCCACTGGATACGGCCAGCACATGCTGGCTCGTGGTCAGCATTCGTGGGGCACGCGTGCCTTCGACGATGTGATGGCCGCCACTGACGCGGCCATCAAGCACCCGGCCATCGATGGCACGCGCACCGGCATGATGGGCGGATCGTACGGCGGCTACATGGCGAACTGGATCGCCGGCCACACCGACAGGTTCAAGGCCATCGTGAGCCACGCCAGCTTGTGGGCGCTGGACCAGATGTTCACCACAACCGACGAGCAGATGTTCTGGTGGGGGCAGTTCGGCGACCCGCTGACCAGCCCGGAGATGTACCACAGCAATTCGCCGCACCTGCACATCGGCAACATCCGCACGCCGATGCTCGTCATCCACGGCGACAAGGACTACCGGGTGCCGATCGGGGAGGCCCTGCGTCTGTGGGGTGAGCTGACCCGGCACGGCGTGACGGCCAAGTTCCTGTACTTCCCGGACGAGAACCACTGGGTGCTCACGCCGGGCAACGCCACGGTCTGGTACGAGACAGTATTCGCCTTCCTGGCCGAGCACGTCCTGGCCGAGCCCTGGCGCCGACCCGCCATGCTGTAACCGCCGCTGGCCGCCGAGGTCAAGGGGATGGTTGGCGCAACGTACCCCTCGGGTGGGGGTGGTTGGCGCAACGTACCCCTTCGCGCCGCTAAGCCGCTTCCCCTAAGCCGCTGCCCCGAGCGGTATGGCCCTGATCGGCAGCTCCGGCCGAGCGAGGCCCTTCCTGATCGCTCGATCGATCTTGTCGATGACGTCCGGGCCCTCGATCCGGATGACCTTTGGCGCGAAGTGCAGTGGAAGGATGCCATGTGCGGCCAGCTCGTCGTGGCGAGCGTTGGTCCTGTCCTGGTCCTCGGCCCTGAGGTGGTACGCACGAGAGTCGACTTCGGCGGCGACGCCGGCCCGGTCCCACCACGCGTCGACCATGGCGATGAATTCCCCGGCCGCGTCGCACAACTGGGCGTTGAACATCGGCTTAGGCAGCCCGGAACGTAGGATCAGCGTGCGGAACTGCGCCTCGGCGACCGAGCGGACACTGTCGCCGATCTCGGCGATGGCCTCACGGAGCAACGCCGACCCCGCTATCGGCCCGGCTTCCAGCTCATCGATCAGGTCCTGCATGGTGCAGGCCCTGCGCTGTACCGCTTCGCACACCACGGCGCGGACGTCATCGAAGCGAGTGAAGCCGCGCGCGGCATCGGCGACCGCACGCGCACGTCCGGCGAAGCGGACCCGGCCGGTGACAGTGAACTGCGCTGGCAACCGCGCGGTGCGGTGCAGGCGCACGAATCCGATGCTCTGCCGTCGCACTGTCAGCGGGACCAGGACATCGACGGTATTGGGACCCGGTGATATCAGGCCGTGCAGCCGGATCGCCACCGGACCGGTGAGGATGCTCTCCGGGCCGGCGTACAGCAGCGCCGCTATCTCCCGATGCTCCTGAGTCGCCGCGCCGGTCACTGTCAGGAACACGCTTGGCAGCATCCGCTGCCAAGGTCCTTCGTGGCGGAGCCGGTACTCCACTGCCTTGGCGGTGAGACCACATTCCAGGGCCTGTGCGCGGGTGATCACGTCGCGCTGAAGGTCCAGAACCCTTCGGAGACGTTCCGCGTCGAACTGGCGAGTACGTGTCATGACTGCACTGTGTCACCACCCTCTGACATTCTGAGACCGTAGACCGGAGCCCCAAGGGGATGGTTGGCGCAACGTACCCCTCGGGTGGGGATGGTTGGCGCAACGTACCCCTTCCTGCGGCAGCGGGGGGTGGGAGGGCATCTACTAGGGTGGCGGTTATGGTGCGTGCTGACCTGGACAAGCGGCCTGGCGAGGTGGCGGCGATGTTCGACGCCGTCGCCGGGCGCTACGACCTGATGAACGACATCCTGTCGGCTGGCCAGGTCAGGCTGTGGCGCCGCGCGGTGACCCGGATCGTGAACGCGACCAGCGGCGAGCGGGTCCTGGACCTGGCGGCCGGGACCGGGACGTCTACGCAGGCCCTCGCCCGCACCGGCGCGAAGGCCGTGGCGTGCGACTTCTCCCTCGGCATGCTGAAGGTCGGCCGGCGGCGTCAAACCGGTGGCCAGCACGTAGCTTTCACAGCTGGGGACGCGCTGCGGCTGCCGTTCCGCGATGAGTCCTTCGACGCGGTGACGATCTCCTTCGGCCTGCGCAACGTGGCCGGCATAGCGCAGGCCCTCAACGAGATGCGGAGGGTCACCCGCCCCGGCGGGCGCCTGGTCATCTGCGAGTTCAGCCGGATCACGGTCCGGCCGCTCGACCGCGTGTATCGTCGCTACCTGCTGGATGTCCTGCCGAAGATCGCCAGCCGGGCCGCGCGGACTCCGGAGGCCTACACCTACCTGGCCGAATCGATCCAGGCCTGGCCGGCTCAGCCGGAACTGGCCCGGCTCATCGAGAACGCGGGGTGGCGGTCGGTCCGCTGGCATGATCTCAGCCTCGGTATAGTCGCGGTGCACGTCGCGCGCCGTCCGGTAAACCAGGGGGGATCGCATATGGACGGTCAGCCGCGAGTAAACTGAGCGCAAAGCATTTGTGAAGCGCTTCACAAGTCAATCCCCAGGACGCAGAACCCCGTGAGCGGAACCCATCCCACTGACGAAGCGGACGTCATCGTTGTCGGCGCCGGCCCGGCCGGCTCGACCACCGCTTTCTACCTCGCACAAGCCGGACTGCACGTCCTGCTGCTGGAGAAGTCGCGGTTTCCCAGAGAGAAGGTGTGCGGCGACGGCCTGACCCCGCGCGCGGTCAAGGCCCTGGTCGGCATGGGGATCGACGTCAGCGAGCGCAATGGCTGGCTGCGGAACAAGGGCCTGCGCGTTATCGGCGCCGGCCACCGGATGGAGCTGTCCTGGCCGGAGCTGTCCAGCTACCCCGACTACGGACTGGTCCGTCCCCGCACCGACTTCGACGAGACCCTCGCCCGCCGCGCCGAACAGGCCGGCGCGCTGCTGCTGGAGAACACGACCGTCACCGGTCCGGTGATCGATGATCGCACCGGCAAAATCAAGGGCGTTAAGGCATCCAACGAACGTACGTATGTTGCCCGGGCCATCATCGCCGCCGATGGCAATTCCTCGCGGTTGTCCGTGGCGATGGGTCTGCGCAAGCGCGACGATCGCCCGCTCGGCGTCGCGGTGCGCACCTACTACAAGACCCCTCGCCACGATGACGATTATCTGGAGTCCTGGCTCGACCTGTGGGACGCCCGACCTGGCCAGCAGAGTCGGTTGCTGCCCGGCTACGGGTGGATCTTCGGGATGGGGGACGGCACTTCGAACGTCGGCCTCGGCCTGCTGAACACCAGCCATGCGTTCGGCAACACGGACTACCGTCTCATGCTGCAGAAGTGGCTGGACGGTATGCCGGCCGAGTGGGGGTTCGGCGAGCACAACCGCACTGAACCGGTGCGCGGCGCGGCGCTGCCGATGGGCTTCAACCGGACCCCGCACTATCATCGCGGCCTGCTGCTGGCCGGCGACGCCGGCGGCCTGGTTAACCCGTTCAACGGCGAGGGCATCGCCTATGCGATGGAGTCCGGCGAGATCCTGGCCAGGACTATCGTCCAGGCCTTCGCCCGGGGAGACGCCGCACAGGCGGAACGCGTCCTGGCCGCCTATCCGCAGGCGCTGCGCGAGGCGTACGGCGGGTACTACGCGCTCGGCCGTCAGTTCGTGAAGCTGATCGGCCATCCGGGCCTGATGCGGTACGCGACCAAGCACAGCATGACCAGGCCCGCACTCATGCGATTCGCCCTGAAACTACTGGCCAACCTCACCGATCCGCGTGGCGGCGACGCCTCCGACCGGTTGATCAACGGGCTGTCCCGGCTCGTCCCCAACCCTAAATGAGCGGCCATGATGGGTGTCCCTAGGATAGGACGGCGATGAGACTCTACGTTCCGATTTTCGTGCTAGCCGTGCTCGCGGCTGGTTTCACCATCTTCTCCGTGACGATGGGCGCTCTGGCCGGGCCGAAACGATGGAACAAGGCAAAGCTCGAAAGCTACGAGTGCGGCATCGAGCCGACGCCGGTGCCACCGGGGGGCGGTCGGATACCGGTCAAGTACTACCTGACCGCGATGTTGTTCATCGTGTTCGACATCGAGATCATCTTCCTTTATCCGTGGGCGGTCACCTTCAACAAGCTGGGCACGTTCGGCTTGATCGAAATGGTGACTTTCGTTATCACCGTGCTGATCGCGTACATCTATGTCTGGCGGCGCGGCGGCTTGGAATGGGATTGAGTCATGGGCCTCGAAGAAAAGCTGCCAAGCGGCGTACTGCTCACCTCGGTTGAGAAGGTCGCGGGCTGGGCGCGGGCGCGTTCGGTCTGGCCGGCCACCTTCGGCCTGGCCTGCTGCGCGATGGAGCTGATGATGACCGGCGGGCCGAAGCATGACCTGGCCCGGTTCGGTATGGAACGAGCGTCCAACACGCCGCGGCAGGCGGACCTGATGATCGTGGCCGGCCGGGTGAGCCAGAAGATGGCGCCCGTGCTCCGGCAGATCTACGACCAGATGTCCGACCCGAAGTGGGTCATCTCCATGGGGGTCTGCGCGTCCAGCGGCGGCATGTTCAACAACTACGCGATCGTGCAGGGCGTGGACCATATCGTGCCGGTGGACATCTATCTGCCGGGCTGTCCGCCGCGTCCGGAGATGCTGCTCGACTCGATCGTCAAGCTGCACGACAAGATCGAGAACATGAAGCTGGGCAAGAACCGCGAGCGGCAGATCACCGAGCTGGAGCAGGCGCGGCTGCGCATGTCGCCGGTGCGGAGCCTGCCGGTCGTGGAGGCCGATCCGGTGGTCGCGGAGGCCGAGCTGTGACGGCTGGACCAGAGGAAACCCACGGCGCGGAAGGCCCGCAGGGGCCAGCGCCAGGAGAGGCTGACGGCCAGCTCCCGGCAAGACGGGGCCGCGACCGGCTCGAGGCGCCGGTGGTGCGCACCGGCATGTTCGGCGTGCACGACACTCCCGACACCTCGGGCTACGGCCGGCTGCGTGTGCACCGGACCCCGGCGCTGTCCAGTCCCCGGCCGTATGGCGGGTATTTCGACACGATCGCCGACGCTCTGGGCATGGAAGAGGCGATCTACCGGGTGGTCGCGGACCGCGGCGAGCTGACCTTCTATGTCAAGCGCGAGCGGCTGACGGAGGTGGCGGCGAAGCTCCGCGACGACCCCGCGCTGGCGTTCGAGCTGTGCACCGGGGTGTCCGGCGTGCACTACCTGGAGGACACCGGCGCCGAGCTGCACGCGGTGTATCACCTGGCATCGATCACCCACAACCGCCGGGTGCGCCTGGAGGTCACCGCGCCCGACGCGGACCCGCACATTCCCTCGCTGGTCGGCGTGTATCCGACCTGCAACTGGCATGAGCGGGAGACCTGGGACTTCTTCGGCCTCATCTTCGACGGGCATCCCGCGCTGACCAGGATCCAGATGCCGGATGACTGGAAGGGACACCCGCAGCGCAAGGATTATCCGCTGGGCGGTATTCCGGTCGAGTACCGCGGCGCCACCATCCCGCCGCCCGACGAGCGGAGGAACTATTCATGAGTATTCCGCAGGCTCCGGCGGGAGTGACCGATTCCGAAGCCACCGAGGGCCGCATCTACACCGTCTCCGGCGACGACTGGGACGAGCTCCATTCGACGCTCGAGACAGAGGACTTCGTCAGCGGCGGGCAGCTCGTCATCAACATGGGCCCGCAGCACCCGTCCACGCACGGCGTGCTCCGGCTGATCCTCACCCTGGACGGCGAGACCGTCACCGAGACGCGGGCCTCGATCGGGTACCTGCACACCGGCATCGAGAAGAACATGGAGTACCGCACCTGGACGCAGGGCGTCACGTTCTGCACCAGGATGGACTACCTCATGCCGTTCTTCAACGAGGCCACGTACTGCCTCGGGGTGGAGCGGCTGCTCGGCATCGAGGACAAGATCCCGGAGCGGGCCCAGATCATCCGGGTCATGCTGATGGAGTTCAACCGGATCTCCTCCCACCTGCAGGGCATCGGCCCGATGGGCATGGAGCTCGGCGCGACCACCATATTCCTCCAGGGCCTGCGGCTTCGCGAGCGCATCCTGGATCTGTACGAGCTGATCACCGGCCTGCGCATGAATCACGCCTACATCCGGCCCGGCGGCCTGGTGCAGGACCTCCCGCCCGGCACGCTGGAGAAGGTCAGGGAGTTCCTGGGCTACGGGCCGAAGCTGCTCGGCGACCTGCGCAAGCTGATCGACGCCAACCCCGTCTTCATCGGCCGGACCAAGGGCGTGGCCTACCTGGATCTGGCGGGCTGCATGGCGCTCGGCGTGACCGGTCCGATGCTGCGGGCCACCGGCCTGCCGTGGGACCTGCGTAAGTCCCAGCCGTACTGCGGCTACGAGACCTACGAATTCAACGTGCCGACGGTGGACACCTGCGACGCGTACGGCCGGTACCTGGTCCGCATGGACGAGATGGACGAGTCGATCAAGATCATCAAGCAGTGCGCCGACCGGCTGGCCGCGCGGCGGTCCGCCGACGACCCGGTGATGATCCGCGACGCCAAGATCGGCTGGCCCGCTCAGCTGTCGCTGGGCCCGGACGGGCTCGGCCCGTCGCCCGAGCACATCGCGCACATCATGGGCCAGTCCATGGAGGCGCTGATCCACCACTTCAAGATCATCACCGAGGGCTTCCGCGTGCCGGCCGGACAGGCCTACGTGCCGGTCGAGTCCGCCCGCGGCGAACTCGGCGCGCACGTGGTGAGCGACGGCGGGACGCGCCCGTACCGGGTGCACTTCCGCGACCCGTCATTCACCAATCTTCAGTCGATCGCGGCGTTGTGCGAAGGCGGCATGGTGGCCGACGTGATCCCGGCGATCGCCAGCATCGACCCCGTGATGGGAGGGGTGGACAGGTAATGCCCTTCACCGAGGAGGTATGCGCCCGCCTGGATGCGGACGCGGCCCGGATCATCGGCAAGTATCCGGGTGCGAGGTCGGCGCTGCTGCCGCTGCTCCATCTGGTCCAGGCCGAGGAAGGGTACGTCTCCAACGACGGCATCGCCTACTGCGCGGGCAAGCTCGGGCTGACCGTGACCGAGGTGACCGGGGTGGTGAGCTTCTACACCATGTACAAGCGGCGCCCGGTCGGCGAGTACCACGTGGGGGTATGCACCAACGCGGTGTGCGCGGTCCTGGGCGGCGAACAGATCCTCGCCGAACTGCGCGAGCACCTCGGCGTCGCCGACGACGAGCCGACTCCGGACGGCAAGGTCAGCCTGGAGCACATCGAGTGCAATGCCGCCTGTGACTATGCGCCGGTGGTGATGGTGAACTGGGAGTTCTTCGACAACATGACGCCGGCCTCCACCCGCGAGCTCGCCGACGATCTGCGCGCCGGGAACAGGGTCGCCCCGACCCGCGGCCCGGCACGGCTGTGCAACTGGCGTGAGACGGCCCGGATACTGGCCGGCTTCAACGACGAACAGGCCACCGACGGCCCGGCCGCGGGCCCGGCCAGCGTGGCCGGCCTCAAGATCGCCAACGAACGAGGCTGGAAGGCGCCCCCTGCGGGGGGTTACGGGGGGTCGTCTCTCCCAAGGGGGGACCGGGGGGATGGGTCCCCCCGGCAGAAAGAGGCACGAGCATGACGGATATTCTCACCCCGGTGCTGACCGCGCACTGGGACCAGCCGGACATTTTCACGCTGGACGGCTACCGGCGGTCCGGCGGCTGGAAGGCGCTGCCGAAGGCGCTGGCCATGGAGCGCGGCGACGTCATCGCCGCGGTCAAGAACTCGGGACTGCGCGGCCGCGGCGGCGCCGGCTTCCCGACCGGCGTGAAGTGGGGCTTCCTGCCGCAGGGCGACACCAAGCCGCACTACCTGGTGGTCAACGCGGACGAGTCCGAGCCGGGCGCGTGCAAGGACGTGCCGCTGATGATGGCCAACCCGCATCTGCTCGTCGAGGGCGCGGCCATCGCCTCCTACGCGATCGGTGCCAGCCACGCCTTCATCTATGTCCGGGGCGAGGTGGCGCACGTGATACGGCGGCTGCGCCACGCGGTGGAGGAGGCATACGAGGCCGGCCTGCTCGGCCGCGACATCCTCGGCTCCGGGTTCGACCTCGATGTGATCGTGCACGCGGGGGCCGGCGCTTACATCTGCGGCGAGGAGACCGCGCTCCTTGACTCGCTGGAGGGACGCCGCGGCCTGCCCCGGAACAAGCCGCCGTTCCCGGCGGTAGCCGGCGTGTACGCCCTCCCGACGAACGTGAACAACGTGGAGTCGATCGCCAGCGTTCCGGCGATCCTGCTCAACGGCGCCGACTGGTTCGCCGGAATCGGCACGGAGAAGTCCAAGGGCTACGGGATCTTCTCCCTGTCCGGGCACATCACCACACCCGGCCAGTACGAGGCGCCGCTCGGCATCACGCTGCGTCAGCTGCTCGATCTGGCCGGCGGGATGCGGGCCGGGCACCGGCTCAAGTTCTGGACGGCCGGCGGCTCGTCGGCGGGAATCCTCACCGACGAGCATCTGGACATGCCGATGGACTTCGAGTCGGTCGCCGCCGCCGGATCCGGGCTCGGCACGAGGTCGGTGCAGATTTTTGACGAGACCACCTGTGTGGTCCGGGTCATCCTGCGGTGGACCGAGTTCTACCAGCACGAGTCGTGCGGCAAGTGCACACCGTGCCGGGAAGGAACGTACTGGCTGGTCCGGATGCTTGAGCGGATGGAGCACGGTCAGGGCACCGACGAGGACCTGCCCAAGCTCCTGGATATCTGCGACAACATCGTCGGCCGCGCGTTCTGCGCGCTTGGCGACAGCGTCGGCCCGCCGATCACATCCGCCGTCCGGTACTTCAGGGACGAATTCCTGCAACACCAGAAGGAAGGCGGCTGCCCCTTCGACCCGGCAGCATCGACCGCCTGGAGCCAGTCATGAGCGAGCTGGCGCGGAGGGAAAAATGAGCGAGCTTGAGCGGGCCCAGGACACCGTTACCGTCACCATTGACGGGTTCGAGATCAGCGTGCCCAAGGGCATGCTGATCATCCGGGCGGCGGAGATGCTCGGCATCCAGATCCCGCGATTCTGCGACCACCCGCTGCTCGACCCGATCGGGGCCTGCCGGCAATGCCTGGTCGAGGTGGAGGGCCAGCGCAAGCCGATGGCGTCCTGCATCACCCCGTGTGCCGAGGGCATGGTGGTGCGCACCCAGTTCACGTCACCGGTCGCGGACAAGGCGCAGCAGGGCGTGATGGAACTGCTGCTCATCAACCATCCGCTGGACTGCCCGATGTGTGACAAGGGCGGTGAGTGCCCGCTGCAGAACCAGGCCATGTCCAACGGGCGGGGCGAGACCAGGTTCGCCGAGCAGAAGCGGGAGTTCGCCAAGCCGGTGGCGATCTCGGCCCAGGTCCTCCTGGACCGGGAACGGTGCATCTCCTGCACCCGCTGCGTGCGTACGTCGGAGGAGATCGCCGGCGACGCGTTCATCGACTTCATCGAGCGCGGCCCCAGCCAGTTCATCGGCACCGCCGAGGGCGAGCCGTTCAACTCCTACTTCTCCGGCAACACCATCCAGGTGTGCCCGGTGGGCGCGCTCACCAGCACCGGCTACCGGTTCCACGCCCGCCCGTTCGACCTGGTGTCCACGCCCAGCGTGTGCGAGCACTGTGCGTCGGGCTGCCGGCTGCGGACCGACCACCGGCGCGGCCGGGTGATGCGGCGGCTGGCCGGCGACGACCCGGCGGTGAACGAGGAGTGGAGCTGCGACAAGGGCCGCTTCGCGTTCCGCTACCCGGCCCAGCCGGACCGGCTCATCGCCCCGCTGGTGCGCAACGCCGACGGCGTGCTGGAACCGGCCTCCTGGCCGCACGCCCTGTCGGTCGCCGCGCAGGGCCTGCTCCGGGCGCGAGAGCGATCCGGCGGCGTGGGCGTGCTCACCGGCGGCCGGCTGACCCTGGAGGACGCGTATGCCTACGCCAAGTTCGCCCGGGTCGCGCTGGACTCCAACGACATTGACATGCGGGCGCGGGCGCACTCGGCCGAGGAGGAGCAGTTCCTCGCCGCCTGCGTGGCCGGCCGCGGCATCAACGCGACCTACGCCGACCTGGAGCGGGCGCCGGCCGTGCTGCTGGCCGGGTTCGAGCCCGAGGACGAGTCGCCCATCGTCTTCCTGCGGCTGCACAAGGCGGTCCGCAAGGGCAGCCAGCGGGTGTTCTCCATCGCTCCGTTCGCCAGCTGGGGGCTCATCAAGCTCAAGGGTGAGCTGCTCGCGACCATCCCGGGAGAGGAAGCCGCCGCGCTGACGGCGCTCGCCGCCGGCAACGGCCCCGCCGAGGTGCTGGGCAAGGAGGGGGCGATCATCCTGGTCGGCGAGCGGCTGGCCGAGGCGCCGGGGGCGCTGGCGGCCGCGGCCCGGCTCGCCACCGCGACCGGCGCGAAGCTCGCCTGGGTGCCGCGCCGGGCCGGCGAGCGTGGCGCGATCGAGGCCGGTGCGCTACCCAGCCTGCTGCCGGCCGGCCGTCCGGTAACCGACCCGGAGGCGCGGGCCGAGGTAGCCCGGACCTGGGGGAAGAGTTCACTGCCCGCCACGCCGGGCCGTGACACCGCCGGCATTCTGGCCGAGGCAGCGGCTCAGCGGCTCGGCGCGCTGGTCGTCGCCGGGGTCGACCCGGCCGACCTGCCCGGCCCGGCCGGCGCGCTGCGCGCGCTGGAGATGACGCCGTTCGTGGTGAGCATGGAGCTGCGGGCCAGCGCGGTCACCGACCGGGCCGACGTGGTGTTCCCCGTCGCCGCGGTGGCGGAGAAGGCCGGCACGTTCGTGAACTGGGAGGGCCGCGGCGGCACGTTCGAGGCCGCGCTGCGGGTGCCCGAGGTGCGGACTGACCTGTACGTGCTCGGCGCGATCGCCGACGAGATGGACGTCCACCTGGGCCTACCCGACGAGGCATCCGCCCGGGCCGAACTCGCCGCGCTGGGCGTCTGGCACGGTCCCCGCCCCGAGCCGCCCGCGGTGACCTCGAACGGCACGACGACGTTTCTCGGTGTCGGCGGCAGCGGGGCGCACCCCGCCCGGCTGGCCACCTGGCATCAGCTCCTCGACAACGGCCGGATGCAGGACGGCGAGATCTACCTGGCCGGCACCGCCCGGGCGGTGGTGGCGAGGATGTCAGAACAGACCGCGACGCAAGCCGGTGTGGCGGACGGCGATAAGGTGACCATCGCCACCGGCCAGGGATCGGCGACGCTTCCCGTAGAAGTGACGACCATGGTCGATGACACGGTGTGGATTCCGGCCGGGACGATTCCGGGCGCGACCCACGGGAGCATGGTGACGCTTAGGAGAGCACAGTGACAACGCACGTGCTGGGGGCGGATCCGACGCTGGGGGACTTCAACACGCTCATCCCGTGGATGGTGCTGCTGAAGGTCGCGTTCGTGTTCGTCTTCCTGCTGCTCGTGACCATGTTCATGATCTGGTTCGAGCGGCGGGTCATCGGCCGGATGCAGAACCGCCCCGGCCCCAACCGGGCCGGGCCGTTCGGGCTGCTCCAGCCCATCGCGGACGCGCTGAAGCTGCCGCTGAAGGAAGACATCATCCCGACCACGGCGGACAAGGCGATCTTCGTGCTCGCCCCGGTCTTGTCGGCGGTTCCCGCCTTCATCGGTATCTCGATCATCCCGTTCGGCCCGATCGTGTCGATCTTCCACCACCACACCCCGCTCCAGGTCAGCGACCTGCCGGTCGCGGTGCTGCTGATCCTCGCGATGAGCTCGATGGGCGTGTACGGCATCGTGCTGGCCGGCTGGGCGTCGGGCTCGCCATACTCGCTGCTCGGCGCGCTGCGCTCGGCCGCTCAGGTGATCAGCTACGAGATCGCGATGGGGCTCGCCTTCGTCGCGGTGTTCCTGGTCGCAGGGTCGCTGTCCACCAGCGCGATCGTCAGCGCCCAGCAGCACGAATGGTTCATCTACCTGGTGCCGTCGTTCATCATCTACCTGTTCACGATGGTCGGCGAGACCAACCGGCTGCCGTTCGACCTGCCCGAAGGCGAGGGCGAGCTGGTCGCGGGCTACCACACCGAGTACGCCTCGATGAAGTTCGCGATGTTCTACCTCGCCGAGTACATCAACATGACCACGGTCTCCGCGCTGGCCACCACGCTGTTCCTGGGCGGCTGGCGGGCCCCGTGGCCGCTGTCGCTGTGGTCGGGCGCGAACAGCGGCTGGTGGCCGATGCTGTGGTTCGTGATCAAGGTCATGATCCTGCTGTTCGGCTTCGTCTGGCTGCGGGGGACGCTGCCCCGGGTCCGCTACGACCAGCTCATGTCGATCGGCTGGAAGGTGCTGATCCCGGGTTCGATCGTGTGGATCCTGATGATCGCGACCGTACGCGCCTACCGGCTGGATACCAGAAATACGGTCCCGTACTGGGTGGGCGGCATAACCCTGGTCATCCTGCTGGGGCTGGTCCTCATGTGGGACGCGTCGGCACAGCGCAAGGCCGCCGACTTCGAGACTGGCCGGGCGCACGCCGCGGGCGGCGAGAATCCCCCGTTCCCGGTCCCGCCGCTGGACTTGCCCCATTATCACGGCATCGACGTCGAAACCGCCTCCACGAAGGAGGTCACAGGTGGCTAATTCGATCAGTGACTGGCTGAACCCCATCAAGGGGTTCGGGGTCACCTTCCACGAAATGTTCCGTAAGCCGGAAACCGTCTACTACCCGGAGGAGAAGCGGCCGACCGCGCCGCGGTTCCACGGTCACCACCAGCTCAACCGGTGGCCGGACGGGCTGGAGAAGTGCATCGGCTGCGAGCTGTGCGCGTGGGCGTGCCCGGCCGACGCCATCTACGTCGAGGGCCGGGACAACCGCCCGGATCAGCGCTACTCTCCGGGCGAGCGGTACGGTGCCGTCTACCAGATCAACTACCTGCGCTGCATCCTGTGCGGAATGTGCATCGAGGCCTGCCCGACCCGCGCGCTGACGATGACCAACGAATACGAGATCGCCGACGACAGCCGGGAAAACCTCATCTGGACCAAGGAGCAGCTGCTCGCGCCGCTGCAGCCCGGCATGGAAGCGCCGCCGCACCCCATGCGGCTCGGCGACGACGAGAAGGACTACTACCGGCTCGGCGCCGCGGGCGTGATGGCGCCGCCGCGCGCGCCCGGCATGGAGGGACCGGGCGGACCGTCCGGGCCCGCGGTGCTGGCTGAGATCTCGTCCGAGGACGAGGAGGAGGCACAGTGACTCACGGGTTCCTGGCCCAGAGCCTCGCGTCGGGCACCAACGCGGACGCCATCACCCGGGAGTCCCTGTTCTGGATCCTCGCGGTCCTCTCGGTGTCCGCCGCGCTCGGCATGGTCCTGGTCCGGCGCGCGGTGCACTGCGCGCTGATGCTGGCCGTCGTGATGCTGTCGCTGGCCACCATGTACGCGATGCAGGGAGCGCCGTTCCTGGCCTTCGTGCAGATCATCGTGTACACGGGCGCGGTGCTCATGCTGTTCCTGTTCGTCCTGATGCTGATCGGGATCGCTTCCTCGGATTCCATCGTGGAGACGATCAAGGGCCAGCGGCTGGCCGCGGGCCTGGCCGCCATCGGCTTCTTCGTCCTGCTGGCGCTCGGCATCGGGCACGCGGCCCTCGGCCCGCCGGTGCACCAGACCGATGCGCTCAACGGGTCGGGCAACCTCACCGGCATCGCGCAACTGGTCTTCACCACCTACGTCTTCCCGTTCGAAGTCACCGGCGCGCTGCTGATCACCGCGGCGCTCGGCGCGATGGTGCTCGCCCACCGCGAACGCACCGCGCCCAAGCCGACCCAGCGGGAACTCGCCATCAGGCGGGTGGAGAGCGGACACGTGGCGCCGGAGCCGCCGCCGGGCGTCTACGCGCTGCACGACGCGGTGGACCGGCCCGCGCTGCTGCCCGACGGAACGACCACCGACCGGTCGGTCAGCCCTGTGCTGGCCCAGCGGCTCGTGGGGGAAGCACCACCGTCCGTTCGTGATAAGCCTGAGCAACCTGCATTGGAGCCAGGAGGCAGTGTTAGCCAAAGGGGGGGCAACCCCCCTTCAACCCCCCGAGGGGGGGCGAAATCATGAGTCCCGTGCATTACGTGGCCCTCGCGGTGATCCTGTTCGTCATCGGCGGGGTCGGTGTCCTGGTCCGGCGCAACGCCATCATCATCTTCATGTGCATTGAGCTGATGCTGAACGCGTGCAACCTCGCGTTCGTCGCGTTCGCTTCGATGCACGGCAACCTGGATGGCCAGGTCATCGCCTTCTTCGTGATGGTCGTCGCGGCGGCCGAGGTCGTCGTCGGCCTCGCGATCCTGATGGCGATCTACCGAGCCCGCAGGTCAGCCTCGGTTGATGATGCCAATCTGCTGAAGTACTGAACTAGATAAACACTGAGGGGACGAGCGAGCTTATGACCACCGTTGGTGCGACGGGCGTGCTCCGCGCGTCGTGGCTGTTGCTGGCGTTCCCGGTGTTCGGCGCCGTGGTGCTGCTGCTCGGCGGCAGGCGGACCGACCGGTGGGGGCACCTGCTCGGCGCCCTGATGCCGGTCGCGTCGTTCGTCTACGCCGTGATCGCGTTCTTCACGCTGCTCGGGAAGACCGATCGCAGCCAGGACCTGCACATGTACAGCTACGTCGTGGCGGGCGGATTCAACGTCAACCTGGGCATACTGCTCGACCCGCTGTCGATCAGCTTCACGCTGCTGATCACCGGAGTCGGATCGCTGATCCACATCTACTCGATCGGGTACATGGCGCACGACGCCGGGCGACGGCGGTTCTTCGGCTACCTGAACCTGTTCATCGCGGCGATGCTGCTCCTCGTGGTGTCCGACAACTACCTGGGGCTGTACATCGGCTGGGAGGGCGTCGGCCTGGCGTCGTACCTGCTGATCGGGTTCTGGCAGTTCAAGAACTCGGCGGCGGTCGCGGCGAAGAAGGCGTTCGTGGTCAACCGGGTGGGCGACGCCGGGCTCACCATCGCCATTTTCCTGATGTTCGCCGAATTCGGCACGGTGTCGTTCTTCCGGGGGGCCGGGAGCCCCGCCGGGGTGCTCAACGTGGTCGGCTCGGGCGGCAGCGGGGTGGCCACCGCGCTCGGACTGCTGCTCCTGCTCGGCGCGTGCGGTAAGTCGGCCCAGGTGCCGTTGCAGTCCTGGTTGCTCGACGCCATGGAAGGCCCGACCCCGGTGTCGGCGCTGATCCATGCCGCGACCATGGTCACCGCGGGTGTCTACCTGCTGGTCCGGTCCAACCCGATCCTGGCCCTGTCCGCCGATGCCCGGCTCGCCGTGGCCGTCGTGGGCGCGGTCACGCTGCTGTTCGGCGCGATCATCGGGTGCGCCAAGGACGACATCAAGAAGTCGCTGGCCGGATCCACCATGTCCCAGATCGGGTACATGACGCTCGGCGCGGGACTCGGGCCGGCCGGATACGTGTTCGCGATCGCGCACCTGCTGGCCCACGGGTTCTTCAAGGCCGGGCTGTTCCTCGGCGCCGGTTCGGTCATGCACGGCATGAACGACGAGGTCAACATGCGGCGGTACGGCGGGCTCGCCCGGCTCATGCCGGTCACGTTCGTCACGTTCGGCCTCGCCTACCTGGCCATCATCGGGATACCGCCGTTCTCCGGCTTCTTCACCAAGGACGGGATCATCGAGGCGGCCTGGGACAAGGGCGGCACGTCCGGTGCCCTGTTCGCGGCCTGCGCGATACTAGGGGCGGGCATCACCGCGTTCTACATGACCCGGATGGTGCTGATGACGTTCTTCAGCCAGAAGCGCTGGTCGGCGGAGGTCCCGCAGGAACGGCGCGAGCCGCATGGCGAGGACGAGCCCCAGCCCATGCCGCATCCGCACGAGTCCCCGTGGGTGATGACCTGGCCGATGATCATCCTGGCGATCGGCTCGGTGGCCGCGGGAGGGTTCCTCATCGTGGGCGAGCGGTTCGCGAGCTTCCTCAGGCCCGTCACCGGCGCGTTGCCGAGCACGCACGGCATCTGGACCGCGCCTGGGCTGACCGCGCTGGCGCTGGCGCTGTGCGGAGTGGGGCTGGGCTGGGTCATGTACGGGCGTGTGCCGGTACCGGCGGAGCCGCCCGCCGGGCGATGGCCCGTCGTTGCCGCGCGCAAGGATCTGTACGGTGACGCGTTCAACGAATCGGTGCTGATGCGGCCCGGTCAGTGGCTGACCAGGCTCTCGGTGTACTTCGACAACCGGGGCGTCGACGGGCTGGTCAACTCCATAGCCGCGCTGGTCGGCGGCTCGTCCGGACGGATGCGGCGGATGCAGACGGGCTTCGTCCGGTCCTACGCGCTGTCCATGTTGTTCGGCGCCGTGATCCTGGTCGCCCTGGTGCTGGCAGTGAGGCTCTGATGAACGTCGTCGCTAACGGCTTCCCGTGGCTGACACTGGCCGGCGGGCTGCCCCTGTTCGGTGCTCTGGTGGTCGCTCTCCTCCCGGGGGGTTCCGGGGGGTCGTCCCCCCGGGCCAGCACTGCCGGCCTGCCGGCTGATTCGGCGGCGGTCGACGTACGGACGCGCGACTCGCTGGCGAAGATCATTGCTCTGGCGTTCTCGCTGGCCACCCTGGTGGTCGTGATCATCATCGCGGTGAGGTTCCGGGTCGGCGGGCCCGCGTTCCAGTTCACCGAGCAGTACTCGTGGATCCCGCAGTTCGGCGTGCACTACGCGCTCGGCGTGGACGGCATCGCGCTGGTGCTGATCGCGATGTCGGCGGTGCTGATGCCGGTCGTGATCCTGGCCGGGTGGAACGACGCGGACTCAGGGACTGCGCGGCACAGCGTCAAGACCTACTTCGCGCTGCTGCTCGTGCTGGAAACCATGATGATCGGGGTGTTCGCCGCCACCGACGTCTTCCTGTTCTATGTGTTCTTCGAAGCCATGCTGATCCCGATGTACTTCCTGATCGGCTCCTATGGCGTCGGGAAACGGCAGTACGCGGCGGTCAAGTTCCTGCTCTACAGCCTGCTCGGCGGGTTGCTCATGCTGGTCGCGGTCATCGCGCTGTACGTGTACAGCGTGCGGTCGCCGGCCACCGCGCACCACGGCTCGTTCCTGTTCAGCGAACTGATACAGGTGTCGCTGTCGCCGGTCGTGCAGAAGTGGCTGTTCCTCGGCTTCTTCATCGCGTTCGCGATCAAGGCGCCGCTGTGGCCGTTCCACACCTGGCTGCCGGACGCGGCCGCGTCGGCCCAGCCGGGCGGCGCGGTGCTGCTGGTCGGCGTGCTGGACAAGGTCGGCACGTTCGGCATGCTGCGGTACTGCTTCGAGCTGTTCCCGTCCGCGGCTCGATATTTCACGCCTCTGGTGGTGACCCTTGCCGTCATCGGCGTGATCTACGGCGCGATCGTCGCGATCGGGCAGCAGGACCTGAAACGGCTGATCGCGTACACCTCGATCTCGCACTTCGGCTTCATCGCGCTCGGGGTGTTCGTGATGACGTCCCAGGGCGTGGCCGGGGCGACCCTGTACATGGTCAACCACGGGTTCGTCACCGGCGCGCTGTTCCTGCTGGCCGGGTTCCTGATCACCCGGCGGGGGTCGTCGCTGATCTCCGACTACGGCGGCGTGCAGAGCGTGGCGCCGATGCTGGCCGGGTTGTTCCTCGTGTCGGGCCTGGCGGGCTTGTCGCTGCCCGGTCTGTCGACCTTCGTGTCCGAGTTCCTGGTGCTGCTGGGCACGTTCTCCCGGTACAAGGTGCCCGCCGTGATCGCCACCGCCGGGATCATCCTGGCCGCGATCTACATCCTGTGGATGTACCAGCGGATGATGAACGGGCCGGTCAAACCGTCGGTCTCGACGATGCCCGACCTGCGTGCGCGCGAGGTGCTCGCGGTCGCGCCACTGCTGGCGCTGACCGTGTTCGTCGGCGTCTATCCCAAACCCGTGCTCGACATCATCAACCCCGCGGTGCGGACCACGATGTCGCAGGTCCATCAGGTCGATCCCACGCCAGCTCATCCCGCTCCCGGTTATGCCGCGCAGAACGGAGTCGCGCCATGAGCGCCGTGAGTACCACCGCCCTGGCGGCTTCCACGATCACCCCGCCGAACATCGAGTACAGCCAGGTCGCGCCGATGCTGGTGGTCTTCGGCGCGGCGCTGGCCGGCGTCCTGGTCGAGGCGTTCACGCCCCGGCCGCTGCGTCGCCCGGTGCACCTGGTCCTGGCGCTGGGCTCGCTGGCCGCCGCCTTCGTCTGGACGATCGTCATCGCCGGGACGCATCACATTTTCACCGGTGGCAGCGCTGGGCACGTGGCGGCGAATGGCGCGGTCGCGGTGGACCGGCCGACCCTGTTCATCCAGGCCACGATCCTGGTGCTGGCGCTGGTGAGCATAATGCTGCTGGCCGACACGTCCATCTCGCCGTTCGCGGCGCAGGCGGCCGCGCCGCCCGGTTCGGCGGAGGAGCGCGAGAGCCTGGCCGCCGGGTTCATGCACACCGAGATCTTCCCGCTGACGCTGTTCGCGGTCGGCGGCATGCTGCTGTTCCCCGCCTCCAACGACCTGCTCACCATGTTCGTCGCGCTGGAGGTGCTGTCGCTGCCGTTGTACCTGCTGTGCGGGCTGGCCCGGCGGCGGCGGCTGATTTCCCACGAAGCGGCGATGAAGTACTTCCTGCTCGGCGCGTACTCCTCGGCGTTCTTCCTGTTCGGCATCGCGATGCTGTACGGGTTCGCCGGGTCGGTCAGGCTGTCCGCCATCGCGTCGGAAGCGGCTGTCAACACCTCCAACTCCACGCTGCTGTACGCCGGGATCGCGCTGGCCGGGCTCGGGCTGTTGTTCAAGATCGGAGCGGTGCCGTTCCACGGCTGGAAGCCGGACGTCTACCAGGGCGCGCCCACGCCGATCACGGCGCTGATGGCATCGTGTGTGGTGGTGTCCGGGTTCGGCGCTCTGCTGCGGGTGTTCTACGTGGCGTTCGGGGCGCTGACCTGGGACTGGCGCCCGGCGTTCTGGGTGATCGCGATCCTGACCATGGTCATCGGCGCGATCATCGCCGTCACCCAGACCGACGTCAAACGGCTGCTCGCCTACTCCTCCATCGCGCACGCCGGCTTCGTGCTGACCGCGGTGATCGCGGTGTCCACGGCGGGGCTGTCCAGCAGCCTGTTCTACCTGGTCTCCTACGGGTTCACCACGGTGGGCGCGTTCGCCGTCATCACCCTGGTCCGGGACGCGGGCGGGGAGGCCTGGCACCTGTCCAGATGGGCCGGGCTGGGCCGGCGGTCTCCGGTGGTGGCCGGTATCTTCGCGCTGTTCCTGCTCGCCTTCGCCGGTATCCCGCTGACGAGCGGGTTCATGGGGAAGTTCACGGTCTTCCAGGCCGCCATCGCGGCCGGGGAGACGCCGCTGGTGATCGTCGGCGTGGTGGCCAGCGCGGTCGCCGCGTTCTTCTACGTCCGGGTGATCGTGCTGATGTTCTTCAGCGACCCCCTGCCCGACGGCCCGGAGGTCGTGGTGCCCGGCGTGTTCACCGCCTCCGCGGTGACGGTCGGCGTGATCGCCACGCTGTTCCTCGGGATCATCCCAGGACCGGTACTGGACCTGGCCAGTCATGCCGCGAACCAACTGTTCGTCCGCTGAAGTAATACGGTTGGTTTGCGTCCACCGGGGGATCCGCCACGAGCGAGAGCTTGGTTCTGAGCCCCCGGGGGACAGTAGCCCCGCGGCGAGCGAAGCGAGCTTCGCGGATCGCCCGGCTGCGAAGGCCCGAAGGGTCTTCCAGCCGGGTGATACTGCGGCGGGAAGCGTCGCGGGCGGGGGGTCTGGGGGGTTGGTTTGTACCCCCCAGGGAAAGGAGTACACGTGATCAGCGCTGTTCCGGTAGATTTCCCCGACGGCGCCCTGGAGGCGTCGGTGGTAGACGACCTGGGGAAGGTCGAGGCTTCGCTGCGGGAGATCGGGCATCCGGACGATGAACTGCTGACGTCGGCGTCGCGGCACCTGGTCGAAGCGGGCGGGAAGCGGTTCCGGGCCATGCTGGTGCTGCTCGCCGCGAGGTTCGGGAACCCGGCCGATCCGCGGGTGATCCAGGCCGCGGTCGCGATCGAGCTCACCCACCTGGCCACGCTGTTCCACGACGACGTCATGGACGAGGCCCTCGTCCGGCGGGGATCGGAGTCGGTGAATTCGCGCTGGTCGAACTCGGTCGCCATCCTCACCGGGGACTTCCTGTTCGCCCAGGCCTCCCGGATCCTGGCCGAGCTGGGGCCGGATGCCGTCCGGATCCAGGCGGAGACCTTCAACTCGCTGGTCACCGGGCAGCTCGCGGAGACCGTCGGCCCGCGGGAAGGCCAGGACCTGCTTGACCACTACATGTACGTGATCAACGAGAAGACCGGGTCGCTGATCGCGACCGCCGGGCTGTTCGGGGCCATGTTCGCGGGCGCTCCGTCCTCGGTGACCAACCGCATCGCCCGGGCCTGCGAGCAACTCGGCGTGGCGTGGCAGTTGTCCGACGACGTGATCGACGTGGCGTCGGACCCGGCCCAGTCCGGCAAGACGCCCGGCACCGACCTGCGCGAAGGCGTCATGACCCTGCCCGTGCTGTACGCCCTGCGTTCTGGGTCGGGTCCCGGTTCCGGGTCAGGTCCGGGTTCCGGGTCGGGTCCGGGTTCCGGTTCCGGTCCGGGTTCCGGTTCCGGGGAGACGGCGGATGAGCGGCTCCGGTTTCTCCTCGGCCCGGACGCGGACCTGACCGATGAGGCGCTGCTGGCCGAGGCGCTAACCCTGCTACGCGCCCACGACGCGATGGCCGAAGCCCGGGCCGACGTCCTGTCCTACGCCAACAACGCCAGGACCGAGATCATGGCCCTGCCCGACGTGCCGGCACGCGCCGCCTTCCTGGCCCTGTGCGACTTCGTGGTGAAACGCACCGGCTTAGTAGGACGTTTCCCATATCGGACATTTCATGAAATGTCGGGCGTTCCTTAAGGCTACACGTGTCTATGTGTGGTGAACGGCCCCACAGACCACCGCAAATCGGACGCCGAATGGGCGCTCTGCCACACGAACATGTGTAGCGTTAACCAATAGTGCCAAAGTGATTCTCGGGCTATGCGGCGCGCTGACGTGGGCGGAAGCGGACGGAACAGCCGGCCGGACTTGGTGGTTGAAGATGCTGGAGGTTGACGATGAGTATCTTCGGTTCGAGGAAAACGCAGCGTATCACCGCGGAACAAGCACTGCCCGGGCGGGAAGCAGGGATCGCCGTTCCCTTGAATCATGAGGTTCTAGGGTCTTCGCTGACACCCCCGTATCCCGCCGGTGCCGAGGTCGCGGAGTTCGCGATGGGGTGCTTCTGGGGTGCGGAGAAGACGTTCTGGCAGACCCCAGGCGTATTGTCGACAGCGGTCGGCTATGAGGGCGGGTACACGCCCAACCCGACGTACGAGGAGGTATGCACCGGCATGACCGGGCACGCCGAGACGGTCCGGGTGGTGTACGACCCGGCCAAGGTAACGTACGACCAGCTGCTCAAGGTGTTCTGGGAGTCGCACGACCCGACGCAGGGCATGCGCCAGGGCAACGACCTGGGCACCCAGTACCGGTCGGCGGTCTTCTACCGGAGCGAGGCTCAGCGCGAGGCGGCGGAGGCGTCGGCGACCGCGTACGGGAAGAAGCTGGCCGAGGCGGGATACGGCGCGATCACCACGGAGATAGTCCCGGCCGGGGAGTTCTACTTCGCCGAGGACTACCACCAGCAGTACCTGTACAAGGTCCCCAACGGCTACTGCCCGGACCACGGTACCGGCGTGGCCTGCCCGGTTGGCGTTCTGCCTGCATAGACGCACATCTGCGGAGGCCCGGCTGGGATTCAGCCGGGCCTTCGTCGTTGGCTAGCTGACTTCCCAGGTGTCGGTGCCGGCCAGCAGGGCGGTGAGGTCGCCCGGGCCGTTCTTGGTCCGGGCGGCATCGATCTGGTCCGCCATCAGCTGGTCATAGCTGGCCTGCTCGACTTGCCGGAACACCCCGATCGGGGTGTGCCGGAAGTCGGTGGTGTCCAGCCGGGACAGCGCGAACGCGTACGACGGGTCGGGACGGTGCGCGTCGTGGACGATCGCCTCATCGACGGTCCCGGCCGGCTCGAGCTGACCGTGGCTGCCGAACCGCAGCCCGCGCGGGTCATCA